>Ga0136634_10000044_pt1:0-35000 | contig 55195 bp, 50 predicted proteins | sample AntDrymUQ8332106_2_FD_104654 | JGI IMG/M metagenome (GOLD analysis project Ga0136634, IMG submission 104654) | Polar desert sand microbial communities from Dry Valleys, Antarctica - metaG UQ833 (21.06) | ecosystem: Environmental > Terrestrial > Soil > Desert | place: Antarctica: Dry... | reverse complement strand
AAGAGGTATTATTCACTGAATACATAGGTGAATAAGGCGAACCCGGGGAACTGAAATATCTCAGTACCCGGAGGAAAGGACATCAACCGAGACTCCGTTAGTAGTGACGAGCGAACGCGGACCAGGCCAGTGCTTTAGCTGCGACAACTGGAATCCTCTGGAAAGTGGAGCCTTAGCGGGTGATAGCCCCGTACGGGTAATGCAAAGCTGAAGACTCGAGTAAGGCGGGACACGTGAAATCCTGTCTGAACATGGGGGGCCCACCCTCCAAGCCTAAGTACTCCTTGCCAACCGATAGCGAACAAGTACCGTGAGGGAAAGGTGAAAAGCACCCCTACAAGGGGAGTGAAATAGAACCTGAAACCGAATGCCTACAAACAGCCGGAGCGTAAGTGACGGCGTACCTTTTGTATAATGGGTCAGCGACTTAGTCTGTCGAGCAAGCTTAAACCGTTAGGTGTAGGCGAAGCGAAAGCGAGTCTGAATAGGGCGATTTAGTTCGACGGATTAGACCCGAAACCGAGTGATCTATGCATGGGCAGGCTGAAGGCTGAGTAACACCAGCTGAAGGGCCGAACCTATTAACGTTGAAAAGTTACGGGATGACCTGTGCATAGGGGTGAAAGGCCAATCAAACTCGGAAATAGCTGGTTCTCCGCGAAATCTATTGAGGTAGAGCGTCGGATGTATGCTCCCGGGGGTAGAGCACTGGATGGGCTAGGGGTCCTTACCGGATTACCAAACCTAACCAAACTCCGAATACCGGGATGTCTTATCCGGCAGACACACTGTGGGTGCTAACGTTCATAGTGGAAAGGGAAACAACCCTGACCGCCAGCTAAGGTCCCCAAGTCATGGCTAAGTGGGAAAGGATGTGAGAATCCCAAAACAACCAGGAGGTTGGCTTAGAAGCAGCCATCCTTTAAAGAAAGCGTAACAGCTCACTGGTCTAAATAAGGGTTCTTGCGCCGAAAATGTAACGGGGCTTAAGCCATGCACCGAAGCTGCGGGTGTGACGCAAGTCACGCGGTAGCGGAGCGTTCCGTAGGCCTGCGAAGGTGTCCTGTAAGGGGCGCTGGAGGTATCGGAAGTGCGAATGCTGACATGAGTAACGATAAAGAGTGTGAGAGACACTCTCGCCGAAAGTCCAAGGGTTCCTGCGTAAAGCTAATCTGCGCAGGGTTAGCCGGCCCCTAAGTCGAGGGCGAAAGCCGTAGACGATGGGAACTGGGTTAATATTCCCAGGCCAGGGGATGGTGACGGATCACGTATATTGTCAGACCTTATTGGATTGGTTTGGCCGTGAAGTGGTTCCAGGAAATAGCCCCCCATCAGACCGTACCCTAAACCGACACAGGTGGACAGGTAGAGCATACCAAGGCGCTTGAGAGAACTGCGTTGAAGGAACTCGGCAAATTGCTCCCGTAAGTTCGCGAGAAGGGAGACCTCCTTTTGCGCAAGCATTTGGAGGTGGCACAGACCAGGGGGTGGCGACTGTTTATCAAAAACACAGGGCTCTGCGAAGCCATATAGGCGACGTATAGGGTCTGACGCCTGCCCGGTGCCGGAAGGTTAAGTGGAGGGGTGCAAGCTCTGAAATGAAGCCCCGGTAAACGGCGGCCGTAACTATAACGGTCCTAAGGTAGCGAAATTCCTTGTCGGGTAAGTTCCGACCTGCACGAATGGCGTAACGACTTCCCCGCTGTCTCCAACGCAGACTCAGTGAAATTGAATTCCCCGTGAAGATGCGGGGTACCTGCGGTTAGACGGAAAGACCCCGTGCACCTTTACTATAGCTTCGCATTGGCATTCGTGACTGCATGTGTAGGATAGGTGGGAGACTATGAAGCGGCGGCGCCAGTTGTCGTGGAGTCACCCTTGAAATACCACCCTTACAGTTATGGATGTCTAACCGCGACCCGTTATCCGGGTCCGAGACCGTGCGTGGTGGGTAGTTTGACTGGGGCGGTCGCCTCCCAAAGAGTAACGGAGGCGCGCGAAGGTTGGCTCAAGCTGGTCGGAAATCAGCTGTCGAGTGCAAAGGCATAAGCCAGCCTGACTGCGAGACTGACACGTCGAGCAGAGACGAAAGTCGGCCTTAGTGATCCGGTGGTCCCGCGTGGAAGGGCCATCGCTCAACGGATAAAAGGTACGCCGGGGATAACAGGCTGATGACGCCCAAGAGTCCATATCGACGGCGTTGTTTGGCACCTCGATGTCGGCTCATCGCATCCTGGGGCTGGAGCAGGTCCCAAGGGTTTGGCTGTTCGCCAATTAAAGCGGTACGTGAGCTGGGTTCAGAACGTCGTGAGACAGTTCGGTCCCTATCTGCCGTGGGTGTAGGAGAATTGAGAGGAGCTGTCCTTAGTACGAGAGGACCGGGATGGACGCACCTCTGGTGGATCTGTTGTCGCGCCAGCGGCAGTGCAGAGTAGCTAAGTGCGGAAGGGATAACCGCTGAAGGCATCTAAGCGGGAAGCCTACCTCGAAACGAGTTCTCCCTTGAGAGTCGTAGTAGACCACTACGTTGATAGGCTGGGTGTGGAAGTGTGGTAACACATGAAGCTTACCAGTACTAATAGCTCGATCGGCTTGATTGCTCTCATTTATCAATGTCCGCAATCGGACTAAGAACCGACCAGATCATGCTCATACCCTTTGTTTGCCTGGTGATTTTGGCGGAGCGCCCCCACCCGATCCCATCTCGAACTCGGCCGTGAAACGCTCCAGCGCCGATGGTACTGCCAAGGCGGGAGAGTAGGTCGTTGCCAGGCATACTAAGGATATGAGTATGCGAGACCCTTCTTCATTTCTCTATAAAAACGCCCCTCCTCCCGAGGGGCGTTTTTTATAGAGTCATGCCTTATCGACGGTTTCGGTTTTACGGTCCCGGGCCGGTACGACCTCCAGACCTGTCGCTGACGTCCGCCCATTGCTCCTGCTGAAGGGCACCGCGTTTGCCGGGCTGTTCTGGAAGATTGCGCTGAGCCTTCACCGCTGCTATTCCCCTTGTTAACCATATTCGGTAGCTTTTTGTGGCCAAGAGGGGTATGCGATGCAGGGTGCTCGGAACGACGATCTAAACCGGAAAAAAGCAGACGACGAGGAAGACCGCGCGGGCTTTTTGTTTTTTCCATTCTTTCGCGGACGGCGGATGGAGATGATCCCGGCGTTCTTGATCGTCGGTCTGTTCCTTTATCTCGTACAGCGCTACTGGGAAAAGCCGGTCCAACAGGAAACCGCCCAACAAGAGATTGTTCAGCCGCAGCAAATTGCGGCGGCTAGCCCGCCCGAGGCGGCCAAGATCGAAACGCAGCGTTGGGGCAACGCCGTCATCTTCCCGATCGTTGGAAAGGACGGGAGCGGCAAAAATGCCATTTTCGACGTTGCTGTGCTGTCGAAGGATTTTGCCTGGGCGCGAAAAAGCGCGACCCAACTCGTCCAAGGCACGGAACCCATTCCAGATGCCGATCTCATAGAACGCGTCTTCACGCCCGAGCTGCGTGATGTCCTCGCGCAATCATCCCAAGTCATGGCTGTCGGCCTGGCGTCTCAGGAAGGCCAGGTCGAAGAGGAAACGGAGCGGGCAAACGAGCGAGCAAAAACCGCTGCGAAATGGCTGAGTGGTGCGGTGAAGGCCGAAACGGTGATTTGGCAGCTGAATTTGGGGCAGTTCAAAAAGAGCGGCTGCGCAGCACAAACGGAAACCGCTGACAGCAGCTGGCAACGTCCCGTTATCTTGGTCGGCGTGAAGTCCAGCGATGACGGCGTCAATCTGACGGAAGCTTTCGCCGACGCGATCAACGGCAAATCAAACCTGCCGAGCCGGGATTGTTATACTAGTTTCGACTTGACGCAATACCGTTAGATCTTGGCGGTTGGCAACGGACCTGCGATTTAACAATCGAGAGCGGCTGCGCCGTCTCAAACGTGATCGTCTCGGGAGCGGCCAATCTGGTCGCCCCGGCCTCAAGGCGGGGCAGAATGACGCCCGCAAATTCGTTCGCGGCCTATGTCGCGAACCGATTAGGTCTCGGTTCAACGCAACGCACGCCCTTGGCCTGCCGCGTTAAGGGCGGGACCATGCGCAACCTTAATTAACATTGCATGGCGGATGCCGGCGGCGATATCTACTGAAATCGCATGTCGCGGAAATCGGCAAGCATCCGTGCCTCTTTTAAATAATCCTCTTCCCGCAGTTTGGCCCAGCGCGCGAGCCGGTAAATCCGTCCGCCCGCCGCGAAAAGCATGTCCTCTCCGTGCCGGAGGCTGATCCAATCGAGCCATTCCACGCCGCTCGCGGTCAGAGCCGCCGCAATCGCGCGGTGCCGGTCGCTTTCGTTGAGCCGGGGATAGTCGGCGCATTTTCCCCATGCTGCGCTGTCATTTGGGAATTCCTTGACGGAGCGCACGCGCATCCCGGCTTGCGGCGTCAAGCCATCTTCGGGTTCCCACAACACAACTTCCAGCTCCGAACGAAACATGCCGCCGCCGGTCCAGCTTCCGATCGCGGGCCAGATGGCGAGCGCGGAGAAAAAAGGGGGCGTACTGATGGCGGTCCAGGTGTCCCTTATCGGGCGGAGCGGATAGGCTGCCTTGCCGTCAATCGCGCATGTAACGCGGCACCTTGCGCCGCCCGCGGCCCTTGGCGATCGCGCCGCCGCGATAGAAGAAGTCGAGCGGCTCATAAGGCGCAGCGTTCGCCACGGGCTCGCGGTAACGGGCGCGATGTTGCATGGCCCAATACAGCAGTTTGCTGCCCTTGGGCGACAAATCCCACAGCTTGATCACGCCCTTCATCCATTGTCCCGGCGTGAAGCTGTCCTTGCGCAGATCCCACGCGACCAAGCGGAAATGCGTGCGCGGGCCGCGCCGCAGGATTACCGCTTTGGGCGCGTCGGCGGCGAACAGAACCGAAAGCCGGGTGCGGTAAGGCTCTAGGGATGTCATGGGCGGCTCTCTCTCACGAGCAATAAGGAGACCGCAACAAAGCCTAGGCTTAACGGGAGAGGAAAGACTGACCGTGCAGAGGCTCATTCTTGAAGCGGCGCAGTTGTTCGGCGGCGAAGATCCATTCCGGCGTGATGAGCTGCTGGCCCGCGGCGGGGATCGCATACCAGGGTGTGCCATCCTGGGATCTGGGGTTTTTCAGGACGTGCATGTCCTGGGCCGGCATAAAGCTCTGCATCAGCAGGAAGCGTTTCTCCCCCCGGCTTGCATCGACGGCCATGTCCACCACCAGCACGGCATGGCCAGGGAAGCCGCCCTTTATGAACACGTCGCCGATCTGCATGTCCGCGGGCGGAACGGTTCGCATCTCGCGCTCGAGCGAATAGCTGCCCGCATAGACGAAGACGCGGTCCATATAGCGGCGGAAGCCGCGGTAATCCTCAGCACTGCCCTTAAAGGACATGCGCTTGCCGTCTGTGGCGTTGAAGCCGATCTCACGGGCGCGCCCCGAGCCTAGGAAATATTCGGCCCGCAGCCTCATGATGGCATCGGCGCATTGCTGGAGATTGCGCGCGCCTGTGTCGATGTCGATCACCGCGACATGCAGCCCCTGGTTCCATTTGGGCCGGCCGTCATAGAGGCGCACGGGCGTGCCCTCGGCCGTGACGGGAAGACCGCGCAGCCATTCAGCAAAGCTCCCTGGCCCGGCAGGCAGGCGGTCAAAACCCGCAGGCGGCGGCACCCGCTCGGCGAGCGTCATCTTCGTGGCAGCTTCGGCGCGCCAGGGATAGCGCAGGGTGGCCTCCCCATGACGCGGCCCTGCAACGAGTGCGACGGCCATTGCGGCGAGTGCCACAGCCATGCTTCCGATTTTATCATTGCGCATAGGCATACTCATAAATGAGCTTGGAAAAAGCCAATCTAGCGGCTGTCGAGTTTGAGAAGCGTCGCGGCGAGCTGTTCTGCGGGCACCGCGCCTGAGATCAGCGGCCGCCCACCAAGTGCGATTGTCGGCACGCTATCCACGCCGGCGCCCAAGCCGCGCTGCAGATCCTCACTCACCTCCGCGGCGCCCGCTCCAGCGGCGAGCCGTTTGCCGATATCATTTGCGTTCAGCCCGGATTCTTCCGCGATCTGGATAAGAACCGCCATATCTCCCGTATTGCGGCCCTCGCTGAAATACGCCCGGAACAGTCCCTCCACGACGGCATCTTGCGCGCCCTCTAGCCCAGCCAGCCAGATGAGACGATGGGCATCGAAGGTGTTCGGCGTCCAGGTCATGCGGTCGTGGCGGAACTCCAGCCCCACGGCCCGGCCAGCCTCGGCGACACGGGCGTCGAGTTTGGCCGAATAATCCAGCGAGCCGAATTTCGCCTTGCGGTAGACGCGGCGGTCGACGCCCTCGTGTGGCAAGCCGGGGTTCAGTTGGAACGGCTTCCACACGGTGTTTAGCGCCAGCTTTCCGTCCAGAATGGCCTTGGCGCCTTCGAGTTGCCGCTTGCCGACCCAGCACCAGGGGCAGATCACGTCACCGATAACGTCCAGATCGAGACTGCGTATTTGCATCGGCACGCTCCCTAATACCACAGGCCGTTGAGATGATAGCGCGGGCGCTGCCTTGTCGGATAATGCGCCGCGACGTCCTGCGCCTGGCTGACATGTACCGGCTGGCGGGGCGTTTCGTGAAGCTGGCGCAAACGCCTGATGCGTTCCTTTGTGGGGGGATGCGTCCGCAAGAGCGAGGGCACCGGCACGCGGCGGCCCGGCAGGAAGACCCTTTCCCACATTCCGCCTTGGTATTTCTCGATTTTCTGCAGCGCCGAGGCCAGTCCTTCCGGATCGCCGGAAAGCTGCGCACCCGCATGATCCGCCTCATATTCGCGGGCACGGGATAGACCCAGCTGCAACAAACTGGAAATGGTCGGCGCCAAGTACAGCAGGACAATGCCGAGCCAAGGGAACGGCGCCCCACCCATGAAGAGCAGCGGCAGATTGAACAGGAAGAGCAGCACGCCCATCATCGACATAAGGTGGGTGAAACGGCTCAGCGTATCCGCCAGGTTCATCACCCAGAGATCGTTGTGGCGGATATGCGCCATTTCATGCGCCAGCACAGCCGAGATCTCACGGGAGCTCAGAGCCTTCAGCATGCCTTGCGTGACAGCGATGACGGAGTCGGATTGCGTTCCGGTGGCGAACGCATTCAGCATCGGGGTTGGGATGATGAAGATCTTGGGCACCGAGGGCAGCCCGGCGCGCCGCGCCAGTTCCTCGACGCCGCGCAGCAGCGGCGCGCCGAAACGCTGGTCGACACGTTGCGCGCCATACATGCGGATGATGACTTCCGGCGTGATCCGCGGACTGATGAGCAGCAGAACGAAACTAAGCGCAAATGTCCATGCAACGCCGGCCCGGCCCCATAGGACATAGGCGCTCAAGGCTGTGATCAGGCCGATGCCTGCGATCAAGACGAACGAATGCGTGAGATTGCGGGATGGCGCCGCGACCCGGGCGCTATCGTTGACGACCATCCTTCAAAACCTGCTCGCGAGACCCCAGCTCCGCTTTACGATAACCCCCTGCGGCGCAGATTACCACGCCCGCGAGCATCCCGGTCACGCAGCGGCCTCCTTAGGCAAGTTGCTGAATGGGAATGTCCGGTTCGGCCGAGCGCACCTTGGTAAGCAGCGGCACCACCTCGTCGGCCCGTTCGACGATGGTGTAGCGCGGGATGAGCCCCTCACGGATGAAGGTCTCGCTGCGCATCTGTTCCAAGAGTTGCAGCAGCTTGTCCCAGTACTGCGCGATGTTGGCGAGAATGACGGGCTTATCGTGAAAGCCAAGCTGTACCCAGGTGAGTTGCTCGACCAGCTCCTCGAGCGTGCCGAGCCCGCCCGGCAGCGCAACAAAAGCGTCCGACCTCTCGAACATCAGCATCTTGCGCTGATGGAGATTGTCCACGACGATACATTCGTCGACGTCCGTGTAAGGGTTCTCGCGAGCGACGAGCGCGGAGGGAATGATGCCTGTGACCGTGCCGCCCGCGCTGCGCACCGCCTTTGCGACTTCGCCCATCAGGCCATTTCCGCCGCCGCCATAGACGAGGCCGATGCCCTCCTGGGCCATAGCCTTGCCGAGCGTCTTGGCTGCTTTCGCAAACAGCGGATTTTTACCTCTGCCGGAACCGCAATAAACACAAATATTCTTTATTTTGTTTTGTTTCATAAGGCTTTTTGCACTCCAGTTCACTTGCCGTCAAGTTCGTGGTACATACAGGCCCGGGCTCGCTCTTAACCCAATTTCTTGATAGGACCAGATAACGGCGAGAGCGTAGTTAGGCCGGCTTGGCCCTCGCTTGGTTTTATGGTCTAACGGCAGAATGGTTGAGAAAGCCTGCTTCTGCGTTGGGAAGATCGCATAGGTTTGCTTGTGAGCCGCTATCGGCTCGCCCTGCGCATGACGCATCACTGGCGTTGGCTGCGGGCAACCGGGCCGAGATGCCCCATTTAACCGCGTTGAGAGGCCTAGGTCCATGCGTAGAGCCAGGGTAATCCTTTTCCTCTTTTTGATTGCCGGCGGCGTGGCCGCTTATTACGGCTTTCGTAACGGATTGGAGCTGCCTTCGGTTCCAACGGCGACTGGCCCTGCAGTAAGTCCCCAGAATGCGCAAAGGCCCGAACAGGCCAAATCCGCCCGTCCCAGTTTCGATGTGGTGCGCGCCGAGCCCACTGGCGAAGTCATCATGGCCGGGCGCGCTGAACCGGGCTGGAGCGTTACCGTCGAAAGCGAAGGCAAGGCCATTGGCCGCGCGGTCGCGGATAACAATGGCGAATGGGTTATGGAGCCATCGGTTCCCCTGGGAAAGGGCGAGCATTCGCTGCAGCTTAAATCGCAGCCGCCCAAAGGCGGACAAACGCTTTTTTCATCCCAGCGTTTGGCACTTTCGCTCGGCCAACCAGGTAAGGACCGGCCGCTCGTGGCGCTGACCGAGGAAGGCAAAGCGACGCGGGTCCTGCAGATGCCGCCGTCTTCCCCGGAAGAGAAACGGCTGGGTGCACTGGCGCAGAACTCGTCGTTGGATTTGCAGAATCCGCCTTTCAAACCGGCGGCCGCGCCGTTTGGTGAAACGTCCGCGCAAGTAACCTTCACGTCCATCGATTACGAGCATGCCGCAGAGGGGAGCATGGTGTATGTGAACGGGCGGGCCACGCCCGGCGCTCGGGTCATGCTCTATATCGCCAATGAATTCGCCGGCGCATTGACGGCGGACGCCACCGGAAGCTGGACGTATGGCGGTCGCCGCCAGCTTGGCGCTGGCACACATGTGCTGCGCGCCGATCAAGTCGAGTTGGCGACAGGTAAGGTGCTGGCGCGGGCGGAGGTAAATTTCGACCGCGAATCTCCCAAGGTCATCGCTGGAGGCGATATGGCCACGGGCGCAAGCCAGCTCGGCCTCCTTTCGCGCAACACACCCCAAGGAACACCGCCGCGACCCAATGCTGGCGCAGGCCAATCCGCGGCAGCTCCCGCCCTCTCTGGCGCGCCGACGCTCAGCATCACCGACGCGAATGGAGACTCTCAGGTAATCATAGTGCGCCGGGGCGATACGCTCTGGCAGATCGCGGCACGGCACTACGGTAACGGCACCAAATTCACGCAGATCTTTCAGGGTAATCGCGGGCAGATCCGTAATCCCGATCTGATCTACCCGAGCCAGCGCTTCGCTATGCCGCGTTAACGGGTGAGTCTGGGCTTGGAGTAGGTCGGGCTTGCCGCGCCCCAGATCCCCTAAGACGCTTTCGCGGCCTCCGCACGGCGGGCGCGCTGAAAAAGGCTGCGATGCTCTGGATGAGCGGCAAGATTGGTGGACAGCCCGAGCACATTCTCGGAAGCGCCGAGCACGATAAAGCCATCCCTCGCAAGAATGTGGACCATGCGATTAAGAACGTCGGTCTTGCGGGCGGGATCGAAATATATGAGCACGTTCCGGCAAAATATAATGTCGAAACGACCCAGGGCCGCGTAGTCATCGAGCAAGTTGAACCGGCTGAAAGACACACGCGCGCGTATCGATGCGTTAAGCTGCCATCCATCGCGGATTTGGGTAAAAAAGCGCAGCAGCTGGGCGGTGGTCAAGCCGCGCTCGACCTCGAACTGTGAGTACATGCCTGCTCGCCCCTTGGCCAGCACCGCTTGCGAAAGATCCGTCGCAGCGATTTCGACGCGCCAGCCCGCCAGGCGATGCGCAAACTCTTCCAGGACCATGGCGATGGAGTATGGCTCCTGGCCCGTGGAACTCGCCGCGCACCAGATGCGCAGAGCGCGCTCATCCGCGCGTGCGCTGATCAGGCTGGGCAGGATGACATCGCGGAGTTTTTCGAAGGGCAGCCTGTCGCGAAAAAAAAAGGTCTCGTTGATCGTCATCGCCTCGACCACGTCCTGAGCAAGGCCAGGAATGCTCCCGCGCTCCATGGCCCGGACGAGGTCTGTCAAACCCGAAAAGCCCTGGCGCGTAACGATGGGACCTAGACGGCTTTCCACAAGATAGAGCTTATCAGAGTCAAGGACGAGACCCGATGCGCGCCGCAAATAAGCGCGAAGCGCATCGTAGGACCGCAGCCTTTGCGCCTCGCTTTCGCCAGCCGGGAAGCCGTTCATGACGACGCCGTCTCCCGTCCACTCATCGCACCTGCCATGCCGCCGTTGAATTCCAATTCTAGGATCTCCCCGGTTACAGCCAGGTCGCCCAACGCGACACAGGGTCCATTGCGGAATCCTGAGGAGGTGACGAGCAAACGCTTGCTCCTAATGCTGGAACGTGAACAGGACGTCGGTGTCGAGCACCGGAATCAGCAATTTGCCGACGCGGTACAATCCGAGTGTCAGCCTTGAGCGGCGCGGGTCGAAATGCGCGGGAATGGGGATGGTCATCGATTTGGCGAGCTTGAGCACATCACCCACCGCATCGACGATAAGGGCGAAATTTTCGCCCCTATGTTCGATGCCGATCGCCAAGGCGTCCTGGATGCTTGGGCCGGCGGCCATATTCAAGCGGCGGCGCAGACACACCGCGGTAACGATTTTACCCCGTAGATTAACAAGGCCCACAATATCGCTGGGCGCCCTTTGCACCGATGTGGCCGAGGTAATCCGGAAAATCGTGTGCGTGTTCTCGACGGGCAGGCCAAAGATCTCCCCGCATACGAACACGGTGAAGTAGCTTGCCTCACTGTCTGCTGCGACGCTCGGCGACGCCGTGAGCGCGGCGTTTCTCATGCCGCTTCCTCCCTCGCCCCATGGAGGGAGCCTTGTTCCCGCTCATGCCGCGTCAGCAGGGATGACAGCGTGTTCAGCAAATACTGCCGGTCGAACTTGCTGACATTCACCGTCATGGGGTGGTTGGCCGTCATGCCGATTACGGCCGGTGTGGGCAGCTCATGGAGCCGCAACATCGGCAGATTGTCGGTCAAAATCCGATCGCGCAAGACGGCGGCGAGCACGGCGCCCTCACCGTCGGTCATATGCGCATCCACCATGATCGCGTCGAAATGCGTACCGCTTTCCAGAAAGTTGTAAACGTCAGTCGCCGAGAGTGTTGCCGTGACACGGTAGCCAGAGCCGGTCAGCACAGGTACCAGAGCGTCGCGGAAAAACGCATCATTGTCGGCATAGAGGATGTGTCTGGCTTCTTGCTGGACGAGGCTGGAGTAGGCCGCCTCAATGAAATAGGTGACATCGACCAGCTCAACCGTTTCACCCCTGATCTCGGCAGAGCCGACGATGCCATCGACCTGGCCGGGCAGTTGCACGTCGAGCCTCTCTTCGACAATATCGATGATCGCATCGACCAAGAGCCCAATCCTGCGGTCATGTGCCGTGACGACGAGCACCGGATGGGCGTGTTGGGTGATGTCGCCCGCCGGCGAGAGCGGCACGACCGGCATGAGGCGGCCGTGATGCATCATCAGCAAGCGGCCGCCGGACCTTTCGATGCGGGAGGCCTCTACCATTTCAATCCGGGCAAGAAGCGAAAGCGGCAAAACCTTGGGGAGACCGCCGCCCGCGCGAAACAGAACGAGGCGGGTCAAGTCGTCGCTGACACGGTCTTTGACCGATTCCCGTTTCTTGTCGCTCGATCTCTCGAGCCCCAGCTCTCGAGCGATGGCCGTCGGATCGAGTATGAGAACCACGGAGCCATCGCCTAGGATCGTCTGGCCGGTGAAGATCTTGATGTGCGCCAGCGAGGCATTCAACGGCTTGACGACGATCTCCTGGACATCCAGAACGGTATCAACCCGCACGCCAAGAAGACCGCCTCCGACGCGGAGGATGACGACGATTTCGTTGGCTGCATCGCCTGGAGCAGACTGCTCCAGGCCTAAGATGACGCTGAGGTCAACAACCGGAACAACCTCTTCACGAAGCCTCAGGACGAGGGCGTTCTGAATCTTTTCGATAACATGGCGGGAGTCGCCGCCCAGGCCGACGGCCTCCATGACCGCACTTTGCGGAAGGGCAAAGCGCTGCTTTCCCACTTTCACGATCAGCGCGGGAGCGATGGCGAGCGTCAACGGAATGCGCAGTGTGAAACGGCTGCCGCCCGCCGGCACGGTTCCCAACGATACCGAGCCGCCTATGCTTTCGATGTTGGAGAGCACGACATCCATGCCAACGCCCCGTCCCGAAACGCTGGTTAATTTCTGCGCCGTCGAAAAACCCGGCTCAAAAATAAAGCGGCCAATCTCCTCCATGCTCATTTGCGCGAGTCTTTGCTCGCTTACCAAGCCGTTGGCCAGCGCTTTGGCCTTGATCTTCTCCAGATCGAGCCCACGGCCGTCATCGGCTATCATGATGGTGATCTGGCCAGCTTCGTGAGACGCGGAGACCCTTATCTCGCCAAATTCCGGCTTTCCTTGCGCAACCCGTTCCTCGGGGGTTTCGATGCCGTGATCCGCGCAGTTGCGCATGAGATGGGTCAGCGGATCGCGCAAAATTTCGATGAGCTGACGGTCGAGTTCGGTCTCGGCGCCCTCGGTGACGAGGTCAATTTTCTTGCCGAGTTCGGCGCAAAGCTCGCGTATGAGGCGCGGCAAGCCGGAGAACAGCCGTCCCACGGGCTGCATGCGCGCGTGCATAACCGCGTCTTGCAGATCGGTCGTCAGGCTGGAGAGGCGCTGCAGCGGCGCCTTGATAGCATCGCTTTCCCGATGTCGCGTGAGTTCCAAAAGCTGATTGCGCGTCAGCACCAGCTCGGAGACGAGCTGCATCATGCCCTCGATGGTCTCGACCGCGACACGGATCGTCTCGGGTCCCCGGCTCGCTGCGGTGCCCGCGTTGCTGACCGCGGTGGCGCGAGCGATGGGAGGAGTTGCGCCCGCGCCACCCTGAGAGCGCCCTTGAGTCTCGACAAAGGGGACCGCGGCCCGCGATGCTTTTGCAGCCGGCGGGCTGGCAATTGCGGAAACTGAAGTGGTCTCGCCCTGAGGCGGGTCGTCGGCGTCGTCCTCCACGTCTTGGGCTGCATTGGAATGGATGCTCGCCTCGAGTGCCTCGATCAGTCCGCTGTCATCGCCGTCAAGCTCCGCGCCGACCTGCTCGATTTCGCCAACGATGGATTTGATGCGGTCGATAGCCGCGAGAATGAGAGAGACCTTGCGTTTCGTTGGCGGCCCCCCCTCGCGCAGATCGCCGATGAGTGTCTCCGCGGCATGCGCCACGTTCTGTAAGCGGTGCAGGCCAAGAAAGCTCGAAGTGCCTTTGATCGTATGCACGAGCCGGAAAATGCTCCCCACGAGCGATGCATCGCGGGGGTTGCGTTCGAACGCCACAAGCTGGGTTTCGACCCCTTCAAGATGCTCGGCGGTTTCGATCAGGAAGTCTCTTAGGAGCTCGTCCATCACTCACTCGTGACCGTCGATTTCAGCGGATCCTTTATGGGGAACCGTGTTGAGGATACGGTCCGCCATGTGTTGGGCGCGCTCAAGTGGCGGCGCGTAGCCGTGGTTCACCAAATCGGCGGCGCGATCGAGCACTCTGTGCAACTCCGCGGAAAGTTCGCCGCAGACCTCGGAGACCTCGTCGGGGTCCAAGGTGCCATCGGGACGCCGCGCGGCTTTGATGATGTCGATGCTTTCCAGGATGACCTTGTCGAGCAGTTTTATCATCGCCTCGAAATCGCTGCGGAATGCGTCATCGAGCAAAGCGTAGATTTCGAGCGTTTTTGCGCGCCCAGGCAGGGGTGAGTTGGCGAAGTATTCTTCGTAGCTGACGGGACGCCATGTCAGTATTTCATCGACCATTTCTGGAAGGAGAGCCGGTAAGTTTTCTATGAGGAGTAATATTTCATTAAAGTGGTTGAGATAGTCATTGGCAATTCCTGAGGCAGGATTCACCAGCGCCAAAGCTCGGACCTCAACGGTATTCATTCGCGTACCCTCTGGGCGGTCACGACAGCAGCTATCGTCGGGGAAGAGTTCGCTTCCGTCATGATCACACCCGGCGCGCTGCGTAAAACTCGCGTCTCCTAGTTGGTATCTACAAACTTCTAACAATCTGTTGCGGGTTGCAATTCTGGCACGCATAGAGCGGAAGTTGCGCAAAGCGCTTGAGGCAAAGATTGTGCCGACGACGCAAAATTGCGCGAAGTGCTTGGCGAACGCCCGATTAGTCGCGGGCGATCAACGTGCCGGCGCCGTGCTGGGTAAACAGCTCGATCAGCACGGCATGGGGCACCTTGCCGTTGATGATGACCACGCCCTCGACGCCGGCCTCCACGACTTCGATGCAGCTTTCCACCTTGGGGATCATGCCGCCGGTAATGGTACCATCTGCTATGAGCGCGCGCGCATGGCTAACCGTCAGCCTTGGAATGAGCTGGCCGTCCTGGTCCAGCACGCCGGGCACGTCGGTGAGCAGCAACAGCCGCTTGGCCCGCATTGCGCTGGCGAGGGCGCTGGCGAAAGTGTCGGCGTTGATGTTGTAGGTCACGCCGTCGCGCGACATGGCGATGGGCGCCACCACCGGGATGAGATCGCCGCCGGTAATCACCTCGACAATGGCAGGGTTCACCTCCTCCGGTTCGCCGACGAAGCCGAGATCGATCACCCGTTCGATGTGGGAGTTCGGATCGCGCACCTTGCGTTCCAGCTTGCGCGCGATCATTAGATTGGCGTCCTTGCCGGAGATGCCGCAAGCCCGGCCGCCAAGGCGGTTGATGGTCGCCACGATCTGCTTGTTGATCGATCCGGCGAGCACCATCTCGACAATCTCGACCGTCTCCGCGTCGGTCACGCGTAACCCATCGGCAAACTGGCTCTTGATCTTTAGCCGGTCGAGCAGCGCGCCGATTTGCGGGCCGCCGCCATGCACCACGATGGGTTTCACGCCGGACTGCTCGAGAAGCACGATATCCCTGGCGAAGCACTCCGCGAGATCGTCATTGCCCATGGCGTGGCCGCCATATTTCACGATGACGACTTGCCGGTCGTAGCGCTGCATGAACGGCAGCGCCTCCGAGAGGATGAACGCATGGGTCTGCGGCGAAATGGCGAAGCCGGAATCGAGCGTGCGGGTTTCCATGAGAAAGCCTGAAAAATTGCGTCGGTTTGGTTATATAGCTGTTTCCCAGCCGCTCATAAACCGGGTAAACACGGCAATCCGCGCTCCTAAAAAACTTCCTCGGCAAAGCGCTTTACGATATTCAAGGCAGTGGGGTGCTTGGGAACGGATCCGCAGGTTCGGGGGGTAGAGTGGCCGAAACATCGGGATTTGCGACCGATCTTCCGCAATCGGCCTATCTTGCCCACACCATGCGGCGTGCGATTTCCGCGGCCCAGCAACGCTCGCATCGCTATGTCACCCTCGAACATTTGCTCCTAGCCCTTCTCGACGATCCCGACGCGCTTTTGCTACTGGAGGCCGCGCGCACTGACGTTGCGGCCTTGCGCGGAGCCGTGCTGGAAACCGTCAATCACAGCCTGGCCACGCTCTACGCCCCCGGCACATTCGACCTGCGTGCCAGTTACAAGGTGGAGCGCGTTCTGCAATCCGCGTCAGATGACGCCCGCCGTATCGGATGCGTCGAGGTCGATGCCGCCTTCGTGGCGGTCGCTCTGTTTCATGAGACCGACAGTCCCGCCGGCGATCTGTTGAAGCGCCACAATCTCCTCTTCCACGCCGCGATGACTTGGATTTATCGCAATCGTGGCGCGCCAGCTCCGAAGCCTGCCCCGCCTTCGACGGCAGAACCGCCAGACGAACCGGAGTTTTCGCAAACTGAAGCAGCAGGGGAGGAACAGCTTGCAGCGGAGCCGGACGCCGAAGTTCTTCTCGATGAGGTTTTCGAGGACGATAGCGAGGACTGGGATGAGCCCTCGCTAGCCGATCCCGCGGCGACGAAGGCGGGTCCGCGATCCGGTGAACACGAGCCCGGCGAAAGGCAGGGGCGCATGGCAGCGCCCTCTGTCTCCGGGCCAGCTACGATGCCAGGCGACAGGAGCGGCGGCGCATCTTGGCCACCCTTCCAGCCGCGTCCGACAGCGGCACGCCCCGCGCCAGAGCCAGAACCCGTAGAAGACTTGGATTTGGGCGCGGCGGTTCCCGCTCGCGAGCGCTCCCCTGGCATAAGCTGGGAGATAGGTCCCGCGCCGACGCGTTCGTCTCCCGAACTCGGCGGCGGGCCTGAACAGGAACGGCGATCGTCTGAGCGCCGATCACCCGCTGTCCCGATCCGGGAGGATGCCAAGATCGAGCCGCGCCTTTCGACCCGGCTCGATCAGGCGCATGGTCCGGGTTCCGCCGATCGGGGACAGGCCCAGCCCGGTCTAGGCAGAGAGCATGAGCCTACGCCGCGTCCTTTGCCGCCTGCCTCCGCTTCGGGGCAGGAATTGGGCGCGGCCGTTCCCGCACGCGATTTCCACGCGCCAAGTCGTTCGATCGACGCGCCGGGGAGCCGCCCCGCCGTGCCGCATGCTTCCGCGGCTGAACGCGCCGTCAAGGAACGCGGCCAGAGCGCCGCGGCTGCCGGAGGGAAGGACGCTGGGGGCTCACCAGGCAACGGCGTGGTGCGCGGCAATCGGAGCGCTGGATTTGCGGAGCGCCGCCCAGCGCCTGCCGGCATTGGGCCGCCACCCATGGAGCCGGACCTTCCCTCGTCGCGGCGGCTGGAAGAAATGCGCCTGCGCCCGGCGCGTGCGCCCGAGGCGGAGCAGCCCGCGCGAGCGCCGGGGAGAAAACCGGCTCCAGCTCCCAGCAAGGACAGCGAGAAGCCGGCCCGCTCCGCCCGCCGCCGGCCGGAGGCCGCTGGCACCGCCTATGCGGGCAAACTGGCGGAAAACATTCCGCGCAAGATGCGGGCGCACAAACCCGAGCACATCGAGGTGCGTATAAGCAAGGAGGAAACCGAAGCTTTCGTGGCAGGGTTCGAGGGCAACGCCGAGCCGCTTCGCCATGACCTCATCGTCACGCAGGCGATGAGCGTGATGCTGCGCGCACCCGATGGCGGCTTCATCATCGAAAATTCAGGCCCGGAAACGCAGTGGATCTTCAACAGACCCGGTGCCGCCGACAAAGAGACTTTTGGGCGCTGGCGCTGGAGCGTCACGCCGACAGAGACGGGCCAACACCGTTTGCAGCTCGTCGTGGCGGCCCGCAGCGTCGACCAGAACGGGCTTGCCGGCGATACGGTTCTGCCCGATCAGGTGATCACGGTGGCGGTTCGCGCCAATCATGGGCGGAACGCCGCGCAGGCGATGAAGTGGCTGTTCCTGCTCGTTCTGGGCGGCATGATCACCGAGGGCGCGTTGCTGTTCATGCGTCTGTTCGCGAGCGAATAATGCAAAAAACCCTCGTTAGGCCGGTAAGAGCACGGACTACCCCAGTTCAAGCCCAGGAATACGGCGCACCGACGTGATCTGACCGTGGGTGGCGGCGATGCGCTCCACCGCGCGGCGCACCGGCTCGATGACGACTTCCATCTGATGGCCGCTGGCGTGCAGCATCCACTCGGGCGACTGGGCGATGCCGACATGGCCTTTCCAGAACATGAGGTCGCCGCGCTTGATTTCCTCCATCTCCGGCTTTTCGAGATTTTCCCCGATTTCGGCTTCTTGCATGTCGCTGTCGCGGGGACAGGGCACACCGGCCGCTTGCAGGGAGACTTGCACCAGGCCGGAGCAGTCGATCCCGTTGCTCGTACGTCCGCCCCACAGATACGGCGTGCCAACGAAGCGTTCGGCAAAACGGACGAAATCCTTTGGCTTTTCTTCCACGGCTTGGAGGTGCCCGGCGTAGACGAAGCCGCCTCGCGAGAGCTCGCAGAAGCGCCCTTCGCGCCCGATCACCGTCATCTCGGCGCCAAAGCTGAGGCGCATGATCGGCGGACGTTTCATATCCGGGGTGGGATAGACGAAGCTTGCGCGCGCCACCATCCAATGCGTCGCATCCTCGATCATGACCGACAGGCAATCCATTGGCACGTAGCCGACATAGCCATCCCGCTGCAATTGCGCCCAGCCCCAACCGTCCTCGAGGTCGTAGATCGTGACGAGTTCGCCGACCAGCGCTTCGGTCAGCAGGGGCGCGTCAAAGCGCGGCACGAGGCGCATCGGCGCGGAAGCCGCCACCACCTGGCGCAATTCGCCCTGCACATAGCGCTGCGCCTTGACCTGGTCCTTCAGGGAGATGGCCGCGATATCGTCGCGATAAGCGTGCCGCCGTGGATCGAGTTTTGCTTTGGTCATGATATCCTCAGCCGCGTCTTAAGGCAGTCGTAGACGGCTCTGGCGCATTGCGGCTCACCGCCGAATGGCTTGCCTGGCTGTGGCCGCGGCACCCAGCCGTAAATGTCGAAATGAGCGAAAGACTTGGCGTTTTTAACGAAGCGCTTGAGGAACAGCGCCGCGATGATCGAACCGGCGAAAGGTTCGGGATGAATGCTGTTCAGGTCGGCGAACTTGCTCTCGAGCAGCGCGTCATAGGGTTGCCAAAACGGCATGCGCCACAGGGGATCGCCAAGGCGCTGGCCCGCCGAGACCAACTCCGCGGCCAGATCGTCGTCCGTAGCATAGAGCGGCGGCAGATCGGGCCCGAGCGCGACGCGGGCCGCCCCGGTCAGCGTTGCGAACGTGATCAGGTAATCCGGGCTCTCGGCATCGGCCAGCGCAAGGGCGTCGGCAAGCACGAGCCGCCCTTCCGCATCCGTGTCGCCGATTTCGACCGTCAAGCCGGCCCGGCTCTTGATGATGTCGCTGGGGCGGAACGAAGCGGCCGAGATGCTGTTTTCGGCGGCGGGAATGAGAAGGCGCAGCTGCACGGGGAGTTTGCCGCCCATGATCATGATCGCAAGCGCAAGCGCGCTTGCCGCGCCCCCCATATCCTTTTTCATCAGCGCCATTGCGGGGCCGGGCTTGATGTTGAGCCCGCCGGTGTCGAAGCAGATGCCCTTGCCGATGATGGTGACCCGCGGGCCGGCGCTGCCCCAGCGCAGATCGATCATGCGCGGGGCACGGTCGCTGCCGCGCCCGACAGCGTGCAGCAGCGGGAAATTCGCCGCCAGGAGATCGTCGCCGGTGGTGACCGTGACATCAGCCGTAAAAGCGGCCGCGACGTCGCGCGCGGCGGCTTCGAGTTCGGCGGGGCCGAGATCATTGGCGGGCGTGTTGATGAGATCGCGCCCCAGCCAGATCGCCGCCGCGATGCGCGCCACTTCGTCCAAGGCGACGCCGGCAGGCAGCTTGAGCCGCCGTGGCCCTTTGTTGTCCGCGGGCCGATATTCGTGGAAGACGTAAGCGCCGAGTGCCCAAGCGAGGGCGGCAAGGTCCGGGTTCGCAAGCGCGGAGGCAAGGTGATAGTCGCCGGCAGGCAGCACGGCGGGCAGAAACCCAGGCAGCAGCGGCAAGGCGCCCGCAGCGTCATCGCCCGTCCCAAAAACCGCGCCATCCATGCCGTCCGCGCTGGGCAATAGCGTCCAGCTGCCAGGGCGCGGTTTGAAATCGATGGCCCGCAGCCAGGCTTGATGCGGCTCGCTCAGGTCTTCGGGGCCGTTGACCGCACTGGCTCGTGCCCAGATCGGCTGGGTCGGCTCTCTTGCATCCGCGCCGAGAAATAGGCTGGATGTCTGCCGGAGAACCTCATGGAATGCCATAATCATGGTGTGTGTCTGCCGCGATTCTCTCGTTTTCGAAACATTTCGCCTCAAGGAGCCTGACATGCCAGCTGCTGACTATGAACTCGTCATCGGCGATAAAAGATGGTCGTCCTGGAGTCTGCGTCCATGGCTGCTCATGACGGTATTCGGCATTCCGTTTCGGGAAACGCCCATCCGCTTGCGCCAGCAAGGCACCGCCGAGCAGCTCGCGCGGCACTCTCCCTCCGGCTTGGTTCCCGTGCTGAAGGCGAGCGGCATTGCCGTTTGGGATAGCCTTGCGATTGTGGAGTTCGTGGCGGAGGAACACCGGGACAAGCCAATCTGGCCAGCGGATCGGGCATTGCGTGCCGCCGCGCGCACCGTTTCCGCAGAAATGCATTCCGGTTTTTATTCCCTCCGTAAGGCCATGCCAATGGATTTCTTAAATGTGCATGCGGCCCAGCCCGTGGAGGACGACGTTCGCCGCGACATCGAACGCATCGTGGCACTGTGGACCGCGTGCCGCCAGCGCTCCGGCCAGGACGGCGATTTTCTCTTTGGGGCGTTTACAGCCGCCGACGCCATGTTTGCCCCTGTCGCGACCCGCTTCCGCTCCTATAGCGTCGACCTGCGCGATTTCGGCGACGACGGCGCTGCCGCGCACTATGCCACGACAGTCCTGGCCTTGCCGGAGATGACGGCGTGGGGTGAAGGAGCGGCGCGGGAGGGTTCATAAACGCGCGGATCTTGAGTGAGTAAGAATACGTATGTTGCGGTAAAATATAAGTTTTCCGACAGGAGCGCCTGCAAGCGCTATTTAAAATTTGTCTCGAATCTCTTCTAACTTCGCCTTTGGAACGGGATCGAGCGAAAAGCCATGCACGCCTGTGTAAGACGCCTGTTCATCCTTTGCAGCGCCGCCATCGGACTGGCCGCTTGCGGCCACGAAAGTCCCATCGGGCATGCGGCCTTGCCCCATGCGAGCAGCGAGCGGCCCGCCGAAGACGAGCTCGGCGCGGAACAGGCGTTGCGCAAGGCGGAGGCGCTTCGCACACGGGGCGAACTGGTCGAGGCGCTTTCGCTCCTTGCGAGCGCTCATCGGCGCTTCCCGAACGACGCCAGGGTCACCTCCGCCTACGGCCGGGTGGCTTTGCTTCTCGGCCATGACGCGCTGGCGGCCCCGCTGCTCAAGCAGGCCGTCGCGGCCGATCCGCGGGATTGGCGCGCCTTCTCGGCGCAAGGCGTGCTCGATAGCCGCAAGGGACGGCTGCCCGATGGCCGGCGCGCGCTTCTGCAGGCCAATTCGATCTCCGCAAGCGAAGCGATCACCCTCAACAATCTCGCCATCAGCCATCTTCTGGCGAACGAGCCGCAGGAAGCGGCGTCGCTGTTGCGGCAGGCGCTTGCCTCGCCGGAGCTCAAGCCACCCCATGAAAGCCGCCTGAAGCGCAATCTGGCGCTTGCTCTGGCCGTGCAGGGGCGTTTCCATGAAGCGGAAAGCCTTGCTGGAGAAAAGCTGCCGCGCGAATTGGCCGGGCCTGATCCCGCCGTGCTCCGCGGCCTGCTCGGGCTTAGCGAGGCCCGTCTTGAGCCTGCGGACGGGTGGAAAGCGCGCGTCGCGGCCGCGTCAGAGCCGGCTCGCCCGGCTTGGCAATAGCGCCCTGCCGATAGCTTTTCAGAACGCTGCCGGCCTTCATGCCGGCGGGCGCCATGATCACCGCCATGAGCACCGGCAAGAAGAACACGACCAGCGGCACCGTCAGCTTGGGCGGTAGCGCGGCGGCTTTCCGCTCGGCCTCGAAAAGACGCATCTCCCTGCATTCGCGCCCCGCAGCCGCCATGGCTTGACCGATCGAGGTGCCATAATGCTCGGCTTGGGCGAGGGCCGCCGCGATCAGCTTCACCGGCGCCAGACCCGTGCGCTCCCCAAGATTGTGGTAAGCGCGCCAGCGGGAGGGCAGATAGGAAAGCTCCGCCATCGTGAGGCTCAGCTCCTCCGCAAGCTCGATGGATTGGCTGGCCATCTCGCTTGTCACGCGGCCAAGGGCGGCTTCGACCGACATGCCGGATTGAATGCAGATCAGCAGAAGATCCAGCGCATCCGGGAAGGCGCGCAGGATCGATTTCTGCCGGCGCGCCACCATGCGGGTCAGGATGAAGCGGGGCAGGCTATAGCCCAGGAAAGCGCTGGCCAGCGCCAGCGTCAAAGTCCGCGAAGGCGGCAGGTCGCGCAGCAAGCCAAGGCCGATACTGGCTGCGATAAACAGAACGGGCAGGGCCACGCGGCAAAAAAGGAACAGCGCTTCCGGTCCCGGCCCCCGCAAGCCGGCCATCTTCAGCTTTGCCGCGAGGTCGGAGGCTGTTTCCGGCGTATTGCCGCGCCAAAGGCCAGCCAAGCGGGCGGCCATGCCGCGCGGTTTGAGGCGGAGCCGTCCCTTTGCCTCGCGTGCCGAAAGCTCGGCCAGCCGCATCGACCGCAGGCGGTCGCGTTCGCGCGCAACGCCCCGCAGCCGCGCCTGCAGGCGAGAGGCGGGCGAGGCGGGCAGCGCAAGGGCGAGCACCGCGGCGAAGGCGGAGAACGCCGCAAGCGAGGCCGCCACGGTTTGGGTGTCAAGTGAGGATGGCAAATCGATACTCATAGCGGCTATCACGCCTCGATGCGCGCCATCCGGCGCAGAACGGTGATGCCAAGAATCAGCCAGACGATGCAATAGGCAGCCAGCTTACGCCCGGCCTCCTCGCGCCACAGCACGCTGATATAGTCCGGCGCCAGGACCGCCGTTGCGCCGGCGACCAAAAAGGGCAGAACGCCGATCGTGATCGCCGAGGCGCGAACTTCCGCGCTCGCCGTGCGCACCTTGGCGGCGAGGCGCGCGCGCTCGCGCAGGACGCCGGCGAGATTGGCGAGAGCCTCGGTGAAATTGCCACCCGTTTGGCTCTGGATCGTCACAACGAGAGCGAAGAAGCGCACCTCGGCGACGGGCATGTGGAAGGCAAGTTTCTCGATCGCGGTGGTGAGCGGCACCCCCGCCCGCAACTGCGCCACGAGCGGGACGAATTCCAGCTTCACCGCGGCGGTGGCATCGCTCGCCACCATGCCCAAACAGTCGGTAACGGACATGCCCGATCGGGCGCCGCGAACGATCATGTCCACCGCGCCCGCAAAACCGGCGAGGAAACGCTGCTGACGGCGGCGGGCGAGAAAGCCGAGGATTTTCGGCGGCACGAAGACCGCCGCGAGCAACGCGCTGGCCAAACTGCCGCCAAAAGGCAAGCGCAGCGCAAAGCCAAGCAGAAACACGCCAAAACTGAAGGCCGCGACCCAGATCACATAGCGCTGGCTCGACCAATTCAGGCCCGCATGGGCCAGCTTTTGGTCGAGCCGCGTCTGGTCCCGCGTGCGCCGTTCCTCGGCGACCAGCTTCAGTGCGATCGCCTGCGCATTGCGTGCGCTGCGCGTTGTGGCGGTGGCGGCTCGGCGGCCGGCACGCTGGAGAATCTGTTTGAACACCTCGCCTCGGCTTGCTGCGGGCGTGGCCAAAGCCGGAAAGAAAACCGCGCACACGAACGCCGCGGCGCTGCATGCGGCGAGCATGGCGGCGAGGCCAATCAGAAATGCGGCATCAGTCATGGTGCCATCCGCCATTGCCGGGCCTGTCCTGAAGCTCGGCCGCCGCGAGGACTTCCATGAGGCGTTTCTCCAGGCCGTAATAGCGGGCGCGCTCGGCAAAGCGCGGCCGGGATATGCCGGTGAACCGATATTGGCCAAGGATGTCGCCGTCCGCGTTCTCGCCCAGCATCTCGAAGGTCATAAGATCCTGCGCGATCACGACGTCCGCCTCCATGCCGACAACCTCGGTGACGTGCGTGACCCGCCGCGTGCCGTCGCGCATGCGGGCGATCTGCACGATCACATCCACCGCGCCAACGATCATCTGCCGGATGGCGCGTGAGGGCAGATTGAAGCCGGCCATCAGGATCATGCCCTCCAGACGCCCGATCGCCTCGCGCGGGCTGTTGGCGTGCAGCGTGCTCATCGAGCCGTCATGGCCGGTGTTCATGGCCTGCAGCAGGTCGAAGGCTTCGGGGCCGCGCACTTCGCCGACAATGATGCGGTCCGGCCGCATGCGCAGGCAGTTGCGCACCAGCTCGCGCATGGTGATGGCGCCCTCGCCTTCGAGATTGGGAGGCCGGGTCTCAAGGCGGACCACATGCGGCTGCTGCAATTGCAGCTCCGCCGCGTCCTCGCAGGTCACGACCCGCTCGCCATCGGCGATGTGACCGGTCATGCAGTTGAGCAGCGTCGTCTTGCCGGACCCAGTTCCGCCCGAGATCAAGATGTTGCAGCGCGAGCGGCTGATGATTTCCAAAAGCGCCTTGCTCTCCGGCGAGAGGGAGCCCAGATTTACCAGTTCGTCGAGGGTCAGCCGCTCGCGCTTGAACTTGCGGATAGTGAGGGCCGGGCCATCCAGCGACAGCGGCGGCAGAATGATGTTGACACGGCTGCCATCGGGGAGCCGGGCGTCGCAGATCGGGTTGGCTTCATCCACGCGCCGTCCCACGCGCGTCGCGATGCGCTGGCAAATATTGGCGAGCTGGCGGGCGTCGGTGAACTGCACGGGCGCGGGGACGACGCGGCCATTCACCTCCATATAGCAGTCGCGAATGCCGTTGATCATGATGTCGCTGATGTCGTCCCGGGCGAGGAGCGGCTCGATGGGGCCGAGCCCGAGCACATCGTTACAAATCTCCTCGATGAGGTCTTCCTGCTCGGCGGCGGGGAAGGCCGCGTTGGCCAGATTGAGAATTTCCCCGATGATGTCGCCGATCTCGGCGCGGGCCTCGGCAGGCGTGAGCGCGGATAGTTCGGTGAGATTGATGTTCTGGATGAGCGTGTTGAAGGCCGATTGCTTCAGCTCGTTATAGCGGTCCGAGCGCGCGACGCCCAGCGGGGGCAGGGTTCCCGCGGCCCCTTGGGCTAGCGCGGCAGCGGCGGCATGGCTGGCCGCGGGCAGCCATGCTTTTGCGGCATCCGGTTTAGGCGGCGTTGTCAGGCGCTTGCCGAACATCGCGGCCTCAAGCGCTGCGCTTGCGGACGAGCCGGTCGAGGATCGGGCCGAACAGGCCGTCTCCGCGCGGTTCCTGCGCGGTCCTTCGCGCCAGCATCGTGGCAAGCACGCGAAACTGCTCGGCGGCTTTGGCCTTGCGCGCCACCTCGCCGATCATGAGCCCGTTATTCGCCGCGGCTCCGAACAGCGCGGGATCGAAGTCGATAACCGCCGCCGGCGTCATATCCACCGCGTTGGCGAAGTCGCGCACCGAGATCTCCGGCCGGCGTGCGACATTGGCTTTGTTGAGGACGAGATGCGGCGGGCGATCCTTGCTGCGCGCGCCGGCGATGGCGTCGAGAAGGTTCTTGGCATTGCGCAAATTGGCCAGATCCGGTTCCGCGGTCAGGACGATGTCATCGGCGTGAACGATGATGCCGCGCAGCCAAGGGGTCCATTGCCGCGGCAGGTCCAGCGTGAGATTCGCCGCTCTTTGACCGAGCACCTCCACCAGCCGGATGGCGGCCTCCGGGCCTATCTCGATGTCCTGGGCGAGGGCGCCGGACGCGCCAAGCAGGCTCAATCGCTCGGAGCATTTGGAGAGCAGCTTGTCCGCCATCGCCGCATCGAAACGCTCGGCCGCGGCGAGCGCCTCGCTCGTCCCTTGCGGGGGGTCCTGGTTGAAGTTGAGGCCGAGGGTGCCGAACGGAAGGTCGAGATCGGCAATGATCGTATCGCTGGCAAGAGCTTCGGCCAAGGTCCAGGCGACGTTGTGGCAGACGGTGCTCGATCCCGCGCCGCCCTTGGCGCCGATGAAGGCGATGACACGGCCGGGCGGAGGAACCGGTTCCGTGGCGAAAACGCCCAGCACGCATTCGGCCGCTTGTTCCGCGGTGAAGGGCGGGACGAGGTAATCGCTGACATCGCGCCGCATCAATTCACGGTAGAGCAGCACGTCGTTGACATGGCCGACAACCATCACTTGGGTCTCCGGCTCGCAAACCAGAGCAAGCCTCTCCAGGTCGGCAAGCATGGCGCTGCCGTCGAGCAGCGACTCCACGATGATGAGGTTGGGCGTCGGGGCTTTTTCGTAGAAAGCGCAAGCCCGATGCACGCCGCCCATCTGCACCGCGACATGCGCCTTGGAGAGACGGCGATCGGACGCGGCGGTGTTCAAGATCTCGGCCGTGCCCTGATCCTCGCAGAAAGCGTGAATGGAAAGGCGCGGCAAGATGGCCTGTTTCGCGGGCGAGGGCGCTCTGGCGGCGGGAGGCTGCAATTGTGACGTCATGGCCGCGCACCCTCCTGCTGTGTTGAAGCGGCGCCTTGGGTCCTGCTGCCTGTCTGTTCAGCCCGGTTTTCGGCGTAGGCGGAGAGAACTGCGTGGCGCCGCATGGAATCGCGCGGCTGCTGCTTGCGCGGCGCGGCGAGATCGGCCGGTTTGTCGACCAGAGCGGCGATGTTGTGTGCCGTTGCGCAGCCAAGGCGTGAGGCGCCGCATGCTGGGGCGATATCGCTGGCCGGGGCGTCGTCCGCGAACCCGCCCCCGCAGGCGGAAAGGGCCATGCAGGCGCCCGCCGCGGCAAGCGAAACCGCTCGCGTCAAAGCGGCTGGCCGCGGCCACTTTCTCTTGATGATCTGCGTCTTCGTTGTCGGCATTGCCTTACTCGATGATGAAGCCAAAATTTCTGTCCGCGGTGTTCTTCGCCGATATCGGCGTCCTGGAAACGGCTATCCCGCCAGCGCCTCGCGAACCGCCTGACGGCGCATCCTCGCCCGGAAGCAGCAGGTCGTCCCTTGCGCCGGCTTCGACGAGATAAGGGGTCACGATCACGACCAGCTCGGTCTCGGAGCGGATGAAATCGTCGCTGCGGAACAAGGAACCCAGGATCGGCAAATCGCGCATGCCGGGCAGTCCCTCGACGCTCTTGCGCATTTGCGTGGAAATGAATCCAGCCATCACCAGCGCGCCCCCGCTTGGCATTTCCAGCGTGCTGCTGGCGCGGCGCACTTTAAGCGCGGGGACGCTGATGCTGTTCACGGTGACCGCGCCGTCCGAGCTCAACTCGCTGACTTCGGTCGCCACTTTCAGGCTGATGCGCCCTTCCGACAGCACGACGGGGGTGAAGGAAAGCCGCACCCCGAAAGGCTTGAAGGTTACCGTGATTCCCTCTTTGTCGCTGCCGGTTGGGACGGGATACTCGCCGCCGGCCAAGAAGTCCGCGCTTTCGCCGGAAATGGAGGTGAGGGTCGGCTCGGCCAGCGTTCGCGCAAGGCCGCTTCGCTCCAATGCCTGCAGCACGGCGTCGATACGGTTATTCCGCGTTTGCCAGCTTGCCGCGACCGCGGTTCCAGATCCCCCGCCGGCGAGCGCCTGGCCAGCCATATCCAGGGCCGCGCCGGCCACAATGCTTCCGGTAACGGGGAATGCGGTCTCGGCGATTTTGGCGATGGTGATATTGCCGGCCATCAAGGCCTCGCGCAAATCCACGCCCAGCCTGCGGATCACGCTGCGGTTCATTTCCGCGACCGTGACGCGCAGCAGCACCTGTTCCTTCGCCTTCACATCCAGCAGATTGAGGACCTGCTCGCGTTTCGCCGCAAAACGTCCAGCGATATCGGCTGCCCTGGATGCATCCAGCGGACTGGACACGGTGCCGGTCAGCACGATGTTCTCGTTCACCGCTTCGAGGCGAATTTTCGCGCTTGGGATCAGCCGCTTGATGACCGCCGCGACCGGCGCCAGATCGCGCTCGACGCCGATATCCAGGGTCAACAGCCGCGAGCCGTCGCGGGCGATGAAAACCGCGCTTGTCTGGCCGATCTGCTGGCCGAGAAGATGCACCCGGCGCGGCGTGCGCACGACGGCCTCCACCACGGCTGGATTGGAAATCACCACCTCGGCGATATCGCCGGGCAAATCGATGAGCTTCGATTTGTTGAGGCCCAACGTCATAATGCCGTTGCTCTGCGCAAGCCCCTCAAGATGCGCCGGTTGCGTCTCTATTTGCGCAAGCGCCCCAGAGGAGCCCGCAAACGCCGAAAAGGCGGTCAGGAGAACCGCGGAGCGCCGGAATGCCTGTTTGATGTGTGAGATGTGCTGCATCCTGGTCTGCTAGTAAATCGTCTGCGCGGGGGCAGACCGGCCAAATTTCATAACGCTGACTTCCGCCGGAGCGGCCTCGCTCGCGGATATGTCGGTCTGCGTGACATCGCCCGCGCCGATCAGAGCGAGGGAGACTTCGCCGGTGGATTGCGCCGCGGCCAGAATGCGGGCTTGGGCGGGCGCCAGCTCCAGCGTCGCGGAGCGGCCCGCCGCCGCAGCCTTCCCGTCCAGGACCTTGCCCATGGCAAGCACCTTCATGCCGCGCAGCAAGGTTTCGCTTCGTGCTCTGTCCTGGCCGGCATCGCGGGCTTTACGGGTTACGATGACGTCCACGCGGTCATGGGGCTGAATGAAGCCGCCGGCGGACGTTTCCTCACGGATGGGCACCGAGACAGCCCGCATGCCCGGAGAGAGCAGGGCGGCAAGAACACTGCCATGCTCCGGTCTGGCGAGTTTGGTTGCGGCGATCGGCTCGCCTTCGAGCAAAGGAAAACGCGCGGGACTGGACTCGAAAGGCAATGCCGGGGCGTTGACGTCAGGCCCGCGCCGGATGCTGCCCGCGGGCACGGCATGGCTGGGCCAAGCCTGCCAACGCACTTGATCCTTGCCGACCAGTTCGCCTACGGCGAGCGGACGCGCGGCAACGAGGATCTCGACCGTGTCCAACCGAGCTGCCTGAGGTGGCTTCGCGCTCGATCGCGCAACCTTGTGCACCAGCAGGGCTGCTCCGGTGGCGGAAGACACGGCGAGCAGCAGCACCAGACTGCGTGCCAAACGCATGGCCGACTTCCTTTATGTTTTAAGAAAATTGTTATCTGGAGGTTTGTTCGGGAATGGTAAACAGAGGGTTAATTTGCCCATGCATAAGCAGGACTACGCATCTACGGGGAGCGCGTTCAAAGTGGGAAAGTAAGGTGCAGCCCAGGCAGCATCCGCGGGAGCCGCTGGTCTAAAGGGACGAAATCGAAGCGATGCCGGCGGCGATGCCGTCATATGTAATCTGAAGTTCCTCGCTGTAAGCTAAAACGGTGACGAGAACAGCGAGCGCAATCCCGGCCACGATCAGGCCATATTCGATTGCAGTGGATCCTTCATTGTTGGCTGCGAAGCGTAGCATCGCTTTGCGCATGATGCTCTCCTGCTCGGGCTTCTGGTTCTTGCAGTCAACGCGTACGCTGCCTCACTTGCCTTTGTATTCCGCTTGACGATCGGCCCCGCATGAAGCAAGCGCGGGAGCGGAGCTGCCGATGCAGCCCCGCCGCTGAGCCGAAACAAGGCAGATACTACGGTGTGCCGGCGTTAAAGGTCGCGAGGTCAGTGCGCAGATTCGTGAAGAGCGTTTGCAGTTCATCGCCAACCTGGCCAACCAGCGTGATGAGCGCGACACCGATGCCAGCGGCGATAAGTCCATATTCGATGGAGGTTGCGCCGCTCTCATCTGCTAGAAACTTGCGAATAAGTGTGTTCATGTCTTTCTCCCAAAAGCATTTAGACAAGAGCGCGAAAACGACAACTGCCCAAAGCTTGCAAACTTTGTAATAGAGGCCACTCTTGAATGACCTCAACCTAGACTGCATTCATTAAAGAACGCTTTCCGGATTTGGCTAATGGGAACAGCTTTAGGAAAATTGGTGAGCTACACTTAACAATCCGCGAACGCTGCAGCGCTCCGAACCCTTTGGAAATACTGGAAAATTTCATGCTCCAACGCGGCTGCATTAGGGAGAACCCTTAGATCACAAATAAGGGCGTGAAACGGATTGACACACGGGTAAATGGTTATAAACTGTAAGTTGTAAACATACTTAAGGAAAAACTTAAAGATGTAATGCTTTGTTGGCCGCCGGGTTATTTCCGGCAGAGTTCGGCAATGTGCCAGCACCCAATTCTCTCTTGGGTATGCTAGTTACCGACGCCGTAGCCTGCAACCTCGCGTTCGTCAAATGCGGGGTCAGGAACTCGAACCGATATTAATCGTCTTCTCTAAGCTTGTATCCTGCCCGGCGGTTACGCCGGGCTTTTTCATCAGCGCAGCATTTCGCTCGTGATGAGGTTTAACTGCTTTGCCGAGAGCACGTCGCGCCCTGGCCCTGGCAGATGTTGCAGCATCCGCTCGTAGATATCGCGCATGGGTTTGTCCGCCATGAGCCGGTCCGCGGCTTCCACGACGGCGAAGCGGTCGACGTTTTCCAAAAGGAACCGGCTGTAGGAGAGATGGCGCGGTTCCTCTTTCGGGTCGAAGCCGGGGAATACCAGGTTCTTCTCCGGGAGCTGAAGCTTTTCGTCCAGCGTAAGGGCGTAATATGATTTCTGCAGCCGGTCGTACATCTCCAGAGCCTGAAAGATGAAGGTCATGTCCTCTTTGACGAGAGGCTTCTTCAGGCCTTTTAGGATCACATCTTCCCAAGCCTCGTGATAACCCTCGGACAAGATTTCCATCGCGCGCTCGAATTGTTCCGATTCGAGCGGATACAGCGCGGCCAGAATGCGCGACTGGTTGATCAGGATTCGACGTTCGACTTCGGTAATGTTGATCACCACTATTCTCCGCCGGCAGGTGGGTCGAGTGTCCCTGCTGCAAGGCCGATTCGCAATTCGAGATTGCGCTTCACGCACAAACACCTTCGCCGCGTGCGCCGCGCCGGCGCGGCAGAGCGCCGTCTTGTTTCCCACTCGGAATTGGGATAGGGGAGGGTCCTATGACGTTCAGCCGCCGGGGTTGTGACAGGGCTTCCGGCACGGATCTCTCCCGTAAGGATTGCCGGACCGCGAGCCGGTCAACGGAGGGCTGTGATGACCTATGTCGTTTTAGAATCCTGCATCAAGTGCAAGTATACCGACTGTGTCGAGGTCTGCCCTGTCGATTGTTTCTACGAAGGCGAGAACATGCTCGTCATTCACCCCGACGAGTGCATCGACTGCGGCGTTTGCGAGCCGGAATGCCCCGTGGACGCCATCAAGCCGGACACGGAGCCCGGCATGGAAAAATGGGTGGAGTTCAACCGCGAATATTCCGAGAAGTGGCCCAACATCACCGTGAAGCAGCCGCACCTCTCGGACGCCGGACAGTATGAGAAGGAAGCGGACAAACTCGAGAAATATTTTTCGCCCAATCCCGGCACTGGCGACTGATCAGCGCTCGATTGGACTTACGTCCGCGCTGCTTTGTGCCGCTAACCTGTTGCAGTGTCGAGCGCAATATTCACTGGGCGTGGTCACTTGAGCCGGAGTTCGGCGCATCGCGACACCACCCTGTGTCGTCATCCCCGCTTGCGCCGGGATGACGCTTCCCATTTGGTGACTTTGGTATCCGTCTTACCCGATCATGCTTGAGGCGGAACAGAGCAGCGCATTTCGGTTTGTCCCGGTTGGCCGAGCCGCCCGCGAACCAGCAAGCCTTACGGCAGGATGACCGCGCCGGACTCGTCCAAGCCGAAAAACGGATTGTGGGCGATCTCCCAAACATGGCCGTCCGGATCGGCGAAATAGCCGTGATACCCGCCCCAGAAGGCTTTCTGCGCCGGCTTGAGAATGCGCGCGCCGGCTGCCTCGGCAAGGGTGATCGCGGCGTCGACCTCCGCCTCGCTGGCAAGATTGTGCGCCAGCGTAATTCCGCCATTGCCCGTCCAGACGCTCGCCGCCTGGCCATCCTCCCGCAAGGCATCGCGGGCGAAGAGCCCCAGCACGGCCGGGCCAAGCTGAAAGAATGTCACGCTGGCATTGCTGGCGCCCGATTTTACCAGCCCCAACGCTTCATAGAACGCGCTCGAAGCCGCGATGTCCAACACGCCCAAAGTCACCAAGGATATGCGCAAGATCAGCCCTCCGGATTCGCCATCGTTAAGGTTTTTTTAACTACAGTTTCAAGTTGAAGCGATCTTAATGATAAATAATGGCTTATTTGATTTCATTGGGGCGCATCTAGAGCAGGATTGTACTTAGTTGAGGTTGGTCAAAATGAAACGCACATTTGGGGCTGCATTCGCTGCGGCGCTCAGTTTGGGCCTTACAGCCCAGACAGCCGCCGCCGGCGATGATTATTGCTGCGATAATCGTGAGCCGCTCAGAGCCGAGCTCTTTGTCTCGCGCACCTACACGCCCGTCTATGACTGCCCCAGGCCCGGCTGCCGCACGCATATCCGCCTCACGCGGGGGCGCCAACTTTATGCGGCTTGCTGGAACGGCTGGGAAGGCTGGTGCGAAATCCGCTCCCGCTTTTTCACCTATATGTTCGTGCCCCGCTATGCCCTGGACAGCACCTATGGCGATCACGGCCATAAGAGCTACGGCTATAAGAGCAACGGCTATAAATCCTATGGCTATTCCGATAAGGGCGGCTACCCGTACGAAGAGGGCGGCTACAAGCACGGGCCTTACAAGAAAAGCGCCTATGGGCACGGACCTTACAAGGACGGCGGGCACGACAAATACGGCTCCTACAGTAAGGGGGGCTACAAAAGCATCCCTTACAAGGATGATGGATACAAAGACGGCTCCTATGGCGGGGGCGGCTACAAGCACAGCGCCTATGGGGACAACGGATACAAAAACGGCTCTTATGGCGAGGGCGGTTACAAGCAAAGCTCCTATGAGCACGATGCATACAAAGACGGCTCATACGGCAAGGGGGGCAACAAGCACGGCTCCTATGACGACAACGGATACAAGGACGGCTCCTACGACAAGGGCGGTTATTCGCATCAGCCCTATAAAAAGGAGACGCTGTACAACTACGTTCCCTTCGAGGCGGATGACCACGACGAAGGCTACGATCGGGATTGACGAGCGGCTCAGCCTTCGGGCCGGGCCGTGCGGTTGACTGAAGGCCCCATCGTGCGTGCGCACGCTGGGGCCTTCAGCCCTCGATCTTGGAGAAATCGGCGACCTCGAGCGTCGCGGCGCGGATTTGCGCCAGCAGCTTCAGCCGGTTCTCGCGAAGGTTGGCGTCGGGTGCGTTCACCGTCACCTTGTCGAAGAACGCATCGACCGGCGCGCGAAGCCGCGCCAGCGCCGACATCGCCGCCTGGAAATCCTCCGCGTCCAGCGCCTTGCGCGCGTCCTTCGTCATGGCGCCGATGGCCTCGGCGAGCACCCTTTCCTGCGGTTCGGCCAAAAGCGCGGCGTCCGGTGCTGGCGCGTAGTCGCGCTTGTCCTTCTTTTCCTCGATCCGCAGGATGTTCGCCGCGCGCTTGATCCCGGTCAGCAGGTTCGCGCCGTCATCGGTCGCCAGGAACCGGCCCAGCGCCTCCACCCGGCGCACGATCATCAGCAGATCGTCCTGGCCGCCGAGCGAGAATACCGCGTCGATGAGGTCGTGACGCGCCCCGCGCTCGCGGAGATGGACCTTCAGGCGATCGGCAAAGAAGCTGAGAAGGTCGTCCGCTTGCGAAACCGCCTTCTCAATATCGACCGCATGCGTTTCATGGATGGCGAGGGAAATTTCTTCGTGGCGGGCCGTGCTCAGATTGAGGCCCTGCTCCGCCATCGCAATCTCAATGGCCTGAGCCCGAGCCTCCGCTTGCTGGATGCCGCGTTCTAGGCGGACCATACTGGTTACAATTTTGGAGCGCACGGAGAGTCGCACCTCATTGTCGAGCACCGTGCGGATCAGGCCAAGTGCGGCGCGGCGCAGGGCATAGGGATCCTTCGAGCCTGTCGGCTTTTCGTCGATTGCCCAGAATCCGACCAGCATGTCGAGCTTGTCGGCTAGCGCGACGGCGACGGAAACCGGGTTCGTCGGCACGCTATCGCTCTGCCCTTGCGGCTTATAATGCTCGGCGACGGCGTCGGCCACTTGCAGCTCTTCGCCTTGCTCAAGCGCCACATAGCGGCCGATAATGCCTTGCAGCTCGGGAAATTCGCCGACCGTCTCGGAAACCAGATCGGCCTTGCACAGCGCCGCCGCCCGCTCGGCCTTGTCCGGGTCGGCGCCGACCAGCGGTGCCAGCTCGCGCGCGAGCCGCTTTAGCCGCGCCACGCGCTGCCCTTGCGTGCCCAGCTTCTCATGGAAGGTGATCTGGTCGAGCGCGGGGAGAAGATCGTCCAGCCGCCGCCTACGGTCGTTGTCCCAGAAAAATTTGGCGTCCGACAGCCGCGCGCGGATCACGCGCTCATTGCCGGCGATGATCGACGTGCCGCCGTCCGCCGCTTGCATGTTGGCGACGAGCAGGAAGCGGTTCGCCAGCGCGCCCGTGTCCGGCTGGCGCAGCGAAAAACATTTCTGATGCGCCCTCATCGCAGTGATGAGCACCTCTTGCGGCACGTCGAGGAAGCTTTCGTCGAAGCTGCCGGCCAGCACGACCGGCCATTCGGCGAGCCCGGCATTTTCCTCGATCAGCGCTGCATCCTCCACGAGCGCGAGCTTTTCGGCGGCGGCCAGCTTGCCCGCCTGCTCGGTGAGGATGCGGATGCGCTCGCCGCGCGCGAGCACGACATTGGCGTCGCGGAGCTTGGCGCCGTAATCGGCGTAATCCGCAACTGCGATCGCCTCGCTGCCGCGCGAAGCCCGGCGATGGCCATAGGTGACGCCGCCGCTGCGGATGGTCTCGGCCGCGAACGGCACGACCTCACCATCCAGAACGCAGAGGATCGAATGCAGCGGACGCACCCAGCGCATCCGCGCGGCGCCCCAGCGCATCGATTTCGGCCACGGAAATTTGCGTATCACGTCCGGCACCACGCGGGCGACGATCTCGGCCGCGGCCTGGCCCGGCTTCTCGATCACGGCGACGTAGAATTCGCCCCTGCCGTCATTGCGCGTTTCGCAGGCTTC
>Ga0136634_10000043_pt1 | contig 56486 bp, 47 predicted proteins | sample AntDrymUQ8332106_2_FD_104654 | JGI IMG/M metagenome (GOLD analysis project Ga0136634, IMG submission 104654) | Polar desert sand microbial communities from Dry Valleys, Antarctica - metaG UQ833 (21.06) | ecosystem: Environmental > Terrestrial > Soil > Desert | place: Antarctica: Dry Valley... | reverse complement strand
AGGTAATGATCAATCCGGTATATCTGGCATTCGTCAAATATTTTCTGGAGAGTGGCATTGAATTTTTTTGCACTTTCCAAGTTGTGAGCAAATGGTACTTCTATTACTATCCGGCTATGGGTTATTTCGTTTGCAAAACCCGCTTCTCCTAACTTTATTGCAATCGGCTCAAAGAACTGTGGAGGTACAGCCATATAAAAAATCTTACCCGCTACTGCATTGCTGTTTTTTTCAAAATCAATAATATCTTTTTTTAAAATAGTATATATGCCGGCATGTGTAAAATCCGCTTTTTTAAATTCAATGTGTTTTGCAAACTGATCCCATTCCGCTTTTTTTGATTTTCCTTTCCTTGAAAATTTATCAACACCATCCCTTAAATTTTTTATATAGGTTTCATTGGTCATTTCATGCCTGCCTATACCAATTATAATAAATTCAAAAGGCATCCAGTTGTCAAGATAAAGATTGTATAAAGCGGGAACAAGTTTACGCCGGGTAAGGTCACCGGTACCTCCAAATATCGCAATGACAAGTGGGTTTTTTTTTGGTGGTTCCATCTATTGTATTGTTTGATTCCAGTTTGTATGAAAAATGCCGGGTTTATCCAGGCGTTCATAAGTATGCGCTCCGAAAAAATCCCGCTGGGCCTGCAGGAGGTTTGCAGGAAGCCACCCGCAATGATAACTATCATAATAAGCTATAGTGGCACCAAATGCAGGAAGCGGAATATTATTCTGTATACCAGAAGTAACGATGATCTTTAATGGGTTTTTTAATTTTTGCAACTTTTCAGAAAAAAGTTTGCTGAGCAATAGATTCTGCAGATCTGGTTCTGATTCATATACTGCCCTGATATCTTCCAGTATGGCTGCCCGGATAATGCATCCGCCCCGCCATACAGATGCCACTGTAGCTATATTGATATTATATTTATGAACAACTGAAGCCTGGTTAAGCATGGATAAACCCTGTGTATATGCAATAACAGTTGCAAAATATAATGCATCTTCCAATTGATCAATATAATCCATTTTATTTCCTGTAAAAAGGGCATCTTTTTTTGGAACCAGGTTTTCGGCAGCAATCCTTTGTATTTTCATTGATGATATTGCCCTTTGTGAAACTGCAGCATCAATAGAAGGAATTGGTTGCTGGATATCCATAGCATCTTTCGACATCCAGGCCCCGGTTCCTTTCTGATGAGCAGTATCGGAAATAAAATTTATTATCTTTTCCTTGCTGTTTTCTTCCTCCTGTAGAAAAATCGCTGATGTGATCTCAACAAGGAAAGACTTTAATTTGCCTTTATTCCATTTCTCATATACGTTGTGCAATTCAGTATCTGACAAGCCTGCATATTTTTTTAAGAGATGGTATGTTTCCGATATCAGCTGCATTATCGCATATTCGATACCGTTATGCACCATCTTTACATAATGACCGGCAGCACCTGTTCCCATATAGGCGACACAAGGGTGGTCGTTTACCTTTGCGGCTATGGCTTCCAGCATCGGTCCTATACGTGCATAAGCAGTTTTATCCCCACCCGGCATGATACTGGCACCAAAACGGGCTCCTGTTTCTCCTCCGGAAATTCCAATACCCATAAAATGAAGCCCTTCCTGTAAAAGCTTCTCTGTTCTTTTTTGTGTATCGGAAAAGTGAGAATTGCCACAATCAATTATAAGATCGTGTTCACTTAAAAGCGATTTTAATTCAAAAACCACAGCGTCTACTATTGGCCCCGCCGGAACCAACAGCATTATTATACGTGGTGATGAAAGAGAAGAAACAAATTCTTCAATGGTATCAAAAGCTTTGATCCTCCGTCCTTCAGATAAACTATTCAGGCTTTCTACCTGTACCGTTTTTTTGTCATAACCTGCTACAGCAAAACCTTTATCGCTCATATTTAAAACAAGATTGCTGCCCATCGTTCCCAATCCTATCATTCCATAACCGTATTGTTCCATATTGATACTTTAAGCCTTATAAAACCAAAATAAATTTACCACTAAAGCTTTATAGTCATAGGATTTAAATTGGGTAAAAAAAAACTCCCGCAGGTTGCAGGAGTTTTTTGTTACTTAAAATATTTTTACATTGAAGCCTCAGTTATTGTTGCTGTACTTTTTGCCGGCTTTAATTTTACTTTTGTTTTGGAAGTCTTTTTTCCATCTGTTTTAATCACTGTTTTTATTTTGCTGTCATCTGCTTTGGTTTTAATCTGGATTTTTTCAGCAGGGTGACTCTTGGCAAAATCTGCCACACTTAAAACTTCGCCTTTAATTGTGATGGATTTTGTCTCAGTAACACCGGCAAACTTAACAGTGAGTTGTTTATTAAAACTACCTAAGCTCTTTGCGTTGTATTGTGCTTTTACCCATCCTTCTTTTCCAGGAGCAATAGGAGATTTTGTATAATCCCCGATAGTACATCCGCATGTAGCATCTGCACGCTCTATAATAAGCGGTTCTTTCCCAATATTCTTAACAATGAATGTTGCGGAAGGGGGGTTATCTATTTTTACTTTACCAAAGTCAATTGTTTCCTGGGTAAATTTGGCAACATCGTCGGGCTTTTGTGCAAACAATGCACAAGTAAATGCAAATAATGAAAGGGTGAGGATTAGCTTCTTCATAAATCAGTAATTTTTTTTAATTTTTAATTTCACTTATAGCTGAATTAGCAGGAGCGCTTTCAGCAGGAGTTTTCCAAACTTCCCCTTTAATATTGATAACTTTCGTTATACCATCATTATAGGTAATAGTAACGGGCTTAATAAAAGGGCCTTCTGCAACCGCATTAAATCCTACGGTTACTTTTGATGTTGAACCTGCGGGAATTGCATTTTCTTTATCCCATTCAGGTGTTGTACAACCACAGCTTGCCTGAACATTTGAAATTTTTACCGGAACCGCACTGGTATTTGTAATCTCAAAAGAATAAGTTACCGGCTTTCCCTGGGGGATTTTACCAAAATCGTGAAGCTCTTTATTTACACTGATCAATTCAACAACTTTCTTTGCATCCAATGCAGCAGTTGTGGAAACGGGTGCTGCAGCGTGTGCATGACCTGCATGTTCATCTTTTGATTCCACTTTTTGTGCATACATAAAAAAAGAAATGCTTACAAGGGCAGAACTAAGTAATATTTTTTTCATTGTTTTTAAGTTTAAACGAGCTCAAAGATACACAAACGATTAATTAACCGGCAAATTGTGGATTGCTTACCAGATTTTTAACAAAGATGTAAAAAATCATATTTTTGTATCATATAAGTTTATGGAAACAAATAATATAACGGATGCAGACATACAGGATAAGCTGAGTTTCGACCTTTTTAGGAATGAAGTATTAAGGGATTACCGTATTTGTTGTGAAAGCCGCGAAACTAGTTTGTCAGGCAGGAAAGAAGTGCTAACAGGGAAGGCTAAATTTGGCATTTTTGGTGATGGTAAGGAAGTTGCCCAGGTTGCAATGGCCAAATTTTTCAAACCTGGTGATTTCCGTTCGGGGTATTATCGCGACCAGACATTTATGTTTGCTGCAGGCCTGGCCTCCGTAGAACAGTTTTTTGCCCAGTTGTATGCAGACCCTGATGTAAAGCATGACCCTTTTAGCGCGGGAAGGCAAATGAATGCACATTTTGCAACTAAAATGGTGGATGAAGAAGGAAACTGGCTTGACCTGGTAAATCTTAAAAATGTATCCAGTGATATTGCCCCGACAGGCGGCCAGATGCCACGTGCATTAGGGCTTGCATTTGCTTCTAAAATATTCAGGAATGTAGAAATTTTACATGAATTCACCCATTTAAGCAATGATGGAAATGAAGTTTGTTTTTGTACCATTGGCGATGCTTCAACCAGTGAAGGACATTTCTGGGAAACCATGAATGCTGCCGGGGTTTTACAGGTTCCTTTAGCTGTCTTTGTCTGGGATGACGGCTATGGTATTTCAGTCCCTAAAAAATTCCAGACAACAAAAGCCTCCATTTCTGATGCCCTTGCCGGATTACAAAAAGAGGAGAACACAAATGGAATTGATATTTATAAATTAAAAGGATGGGATTATGCAGGAATGTGTGAAGTAATAGAACATGCCATTGAAAAAACACGGCTTACGCATATACCTGCCCTTTTCCATGTAGAGGAAATCACACAGCCACAAGGCCACTCAACTTCGGGTAGCCATGAACGTTACAAACATACAGCCAGGCTAACATGGGAAAAGGAATGGGACTGCCTCAGGCAGATGCGCCAATGGATACTTGCAAACGGGCTGGCGGAAGAAGAGGAATTGAAATCCATCGAGGAAAATGCAATAGTTTTTGTAAGGGAGAGTAAACAAAGGGCATGGGATAAATATTTATCTCCATTAAAAGAATTCGTTAGCCAGGCCGTTCAGTTATTGAATAATGCCTCCGATCTTCATCCGGGAATACAAAAATTATCCGGTGAACTGAATCTTGTACGTGAGCCGATGCGTCGTGATGTGATGAAAACCCTGGCTTCAGCAATAAGTATGATTGAAAATAATCAAAGCGGGGTTGCTCTTGCAATAAAAAATTATTATCATGAAATGCTTGTGCAAAGTTCAAAATTATTTGATGCGTATTTGTATAATGAAGGTCCAAGGTCTGCGTTAAAAGTTCCGGTTACAGAAATTACATATGCGGATGATCCGCCTCAGGTGAATGGTTTCGAAATATTAAATAATTATTTCGACCAGCTTTTTACTGAAAATAAAAAGGTTGCAGCATTTGGAGAAGATCTTGGCTATATCGGGGATGTTAACCAGGGTTTTAGCGGGCTGCAGCAAAAACATGGCCCACACCGCATATTCGATACCGGTATACGGGAATTATCAATCATAGGGCAGGGAATAGGGATGGCTTTGCGCGGGCTTCGTCCTATTGCAGAAATACAATACCTGGATTACCTGTTGTATGGGCTGCAGCCATTAAGTGATGATGTTGCCACAACACATTTCCGAACAGCGGGCCAGCAAAGTGTTCCGCTGATCGTGCGCACCAGGGGCCACAGGCTGGAAGGTATCTGGCACAGTGGCTCACCGATGGGAATGATCATTCATGCATTGCGGGGTATGTATGTTTGTGTTCCAAGAAATATGACACAGGCGGCAGGCATGTATAATACACTGTTAAGAAGCAATGACCCGGGTTTAATAATAGAATGCCTGAACGGATACAGGCTGAAAGAAAAGCTTCCTTCTAATCTTTTAGACTATACAATACCGTTAGGCATACCCGAAATTTTAAAGCATGGGGATGATATAACCCTGGTTAGCTATGGCTCTACCCTGCGTATTGTACAGGAAGCAGCCGATGAACTGGAAAATTTCGGCATCAGTTGCGAAGTAATTGATGTTCAGACTTTGCTTCCTTTTGATATTCATCACAGCATTGTGGAATCTCTGAAGAAAACAAGCCGTATCGTGTTTATAGATGAAGATGTGCCCGGTGGGGCTGCCGGTTATATGTTTAATAAAGTGATTGAAGAACAAAAAGGATTTCGCTACCTGGATGTTGCACCCCGCACTATAACTGCCAAAGATAATAGGGCCGGATATGGCAGTGATGGGGATTACTTCACAAAGCCTAATACAGAAGATGTTATAGCTGTCATAAAAGATATGATGAATGAATGAACGTTGCTTAAGCTTTATTAACTTATGCCAGGTATGAAACTCATTTTGATGATATTTTTTTGCACCCCACTGGCTGTTTTATCACAGAATATAACCGGTACATGGGAAGGCAGCGGCGGCGGGACTACTTATATCAAAATGGTTATAACGCATAAAGGTGATTCATTGTATGGCTATACTTATGATGAAGGCGGGGGATATTGCAAAGCTACATTTCTCGGAAGATATTCCAGGACACAAAAAAGATTAATAGGTAGTGGTATAAGAATGATAGAAAGAACGCCTAACCATGTGCTTGTAGATTACGATCTCGTTTATAGTAAAGAACCTGATGGGGAATTTCTAAGAGAGAATATAGGTGAAACAGGTTTTCTTGAAAAATTGTTTGGCCCACGGTCACGGCAATACCTGATGAAAACAAGCAATAAAGTTGACCTTCCTAAAAAGCCGGTTATTGCCAAACAGCCACCGGCCACTGTACCTCCTGTAGTAAAAAAAGAACCTATAAAAACCCCACCGCCTGTAACTAAAAAAGAAGTAAAAAAAACGCCCACTGTTTCAGTTAAACCTAAAGTTGTTACCGCGCCTGTAAAAAAACCGGAAGAGAAAAAAGCTGAACCAGTTAAAGAAAGAGAGCCTGTTGTAAAAATTCCTTTACCGGAAAAAAAAGTTACGGCACCTGTTATCCAGGTAAAAACGAAAGATGAGCGATCATCCAAACTGGTACAAACAATCTACACTTCCGCTGATACTGTTCAAATGTATGTATATGATAATGGCGAAGTAGATGGTGATACGGTTACTTTATTTTTTGATAATATGATCATACTTGATCGTTACCGTATTTCAGATAAAGCAAAAGAAATCAACCTTCCTGTTTCCCGCACCGGTAAACAGCATAATATAGAATTGTTTGCCAATAACCTGGGTTCAATTCCTCCCAATACAGCTTTGATAATTTTCATAGCAAACAAAAAAAGATACGAGCTGAGGGCTTCTTATGATCTTAATACAAATGCAAAGATCATTATTCAATACCAGGAATAAAAAAGCCCCACCGAATTTAATTGCAGATTAACCTTGGCTGCTTTTTTGTAGATGTCATCAAAAAAGAATATGAAAAGAATCACCGTAAAAGGGATGTTGGAAGTAATGAAATGTTCTTTACAAGGCTTTATGGATGATAAAGTTTTAAAATTAAGTGCATCACTGGCATATTATACTGTTTTTTCATTGGCGCCATTACTGATCGTTTTACTGTTTGTTTGCGGGCAAATATTTGGCAGGGAGGCTATTGAAGGCTCAGTATATGGGCAGATAGAAGGTTTTGTGGGGGCTCAATCAGCCTTACAATTACAGGAAATTGTAAAAAACGCATCTATTTCCGACAAAAGTAATGTAGCGGCTATCATAGGTATTATTACTTTATTAATAGGAGCCACAACCGTATTTGCTGAGATACAGGATTCAATTAATTCCATCTGGGGCTTAAAAACAAAACCGGGTAAAAGCCTCGTACAATTTATTAAAACCAGGATTGCATCATTTGGAGTTATTGGGAGCCTTGGATTTTTGTTACTTGTATCACTTGGTGTGACAGCTCTGGTTGAAGCATTAAGCAAACAATTAAAAAATCAATTTCCGGATGTTACTGTAGTCGTATTTTATATCATCAATATTTTAATCACATTTATAGTTACAACATCTTTGTTTGCTGTTATATTTAAAGTGCTTCCGGATGCAAAGATTAAATTAAGGGATGTATTGGCAGGAGCTATTGCCACTACTTTATTATTTATGCTCGGAAAATTCGGGATTTCTTTTTACATCAGCAAGTCAGAGGTAGGGACAACATATGGTGCTGCAGGCTCCCTGGTAGTATTGCTTGTATGGATCTATTATTCCTCCGTGATATTATATTTTGGTGCTGAATTTACCAAGGCTTATGCAGTGAAATTCGGGGCGCCTATACATCCTAATAAGTATACAGTAACAACCCGCATGGTTGAAGTAGAAGAAGGAAAAGTTTCAGTTCAGCATTCAGTTGAAAAAGAAAAAAAAGAGCAGGCTAAGGCCGATGTAAAGAACGAAAAACAATAATTATTTCAGGTTATGATATACTTTCTGAACATCTTCATCCTGTTCGAGATGATCAACCATTTTTAATACATCATTTGCCTGTTCTTCATTTAATTCAACAGTTGTAGTCGGTATCCGGGTTAACTCAGCACTGATCACTTCAAATTTTTTTTCTTCCAGTGCTTTGTTCATATGACCAAATTCATTATATGCGGTACGTATTACAATATTACCATCGGCATCTTCCCCAATATCTTCAAGCCCGAAATCTATCAGTTCAAGTTCCAGCTCTTCGAGATCAATTTTATTGTTCTTTATCTTAAACTCACCCAGGTGATTAAAAGTAAATGCAACGCTACCCGTTGTTCCCAGTGAACCATGCCCTTTTGTAAAATGCATACGCACATTGGCAACAGTACGGGTTGAATTATCAGTAGCCGTCTCTACCAATACAGCAACTCCGTGGGGGGCATAACCTTCATAGGTAATCTCCTCATAATTACTGGTATCTTTTCCCATGGCACGCTTGATAGCCGCTTCCACCCTGTCTTTGGGCATGCCAACAGCCCTTGCATTAAGATAACAACGCCTGAGAGCAGGATTATTATTGGGATCGGGACCACTGTTTTTTACTGCAATTGCAATCTCCTTCCCAATCCGGGTAAAATTTTTAGCCATCTTATCCCAGCGTGCAAACATGGAGCTTTTACGAACTTCAAATATCCTTCCCATTAATGATGATTTTTTTGATAAGAAAGGGGATGCTGGATTCTGGATTCTCGATACTGGATAGGTGAAGACGGTTCATATTTTAAACTTAATATTTTCAAAACCCTACTAATCACTAATCACTAATCACTCCTGATAACTATCGGGACTATTCACTATTCACTATTCACTTCCCGCCGGTAAAAATAACCTTTCCCTTATTGTTCTGCAAATTGTTTGCGATAGTTTAGTTTTACTCCATGGAGGTATTGTATGCTTATGAGCGTTTATTAAAATTTGCAATAAACATTTTTCTTGCAACGGGTTTTAATAAAGCTGACGCAGAGACTGCAGCAATCACATTATTATCAGCTGACCTGCGTGGAATTGATAGTCATGGTGTTGCCCGGCTAAATAATTATGTACGGTTATGTGAGGCTGGTAGAATAGATGCAAAGTCTCAACCATTCATTAAATATGAAACACCGAGTACAGCAGTTATTGATGGTAATAGCGGCCTCGGCCTGGTAATAGCACCATATGCCATGGAAATTGCCATCCGGAAAGCAAAAAATGCCGGATCGGGTTGGATCAGTGTCCAGAACAGTTCTCATTTTGGTATCGCGGGAATTCATGCAATGCGGGCCTTACCTCATGACATGATCGGTATAGCTATGACGAATGCATCACCATTGGTATCTCCTGTATTTTCTTCAGATAAATTAATCGGCACAAACCCAATTGCGGTGGCTATTCCGGCGGGTAAAGAAACGCCTTTTGTTGCCGATTTTGCAACTACAACGGCTTCTAATGGAAAGCTGGAAATATATCAAAGAAAGAACATACCTGTTCCTAACGGCTGGGTGCAAACGAAAGAGGGCATGCCTTCTATAAATGCCAGTGAATTAAAACAGGGTGGTGCCATGTTGCCACTGGGTGGTGACAGGGAGCATGGCAGTCATAAAGGATTTATGCTGGGTAGTATCGTGGATATTTTTTCGGGTGTTTTAAGTGGTGCAAATTATGGCCCTTTTGTACCCCCCTTCCCTGTATATCTGCCCATGCCTTCTTTTATGCCTGGAAAAGGTATTGGTCACTTCTTCGGAGCAATGCGCATAAACGCATTTCGCCCGGCTGTTGAATTTAAAAAGGATATGGATGACTGGATCCTGCAAATTAAAAAAGCGACGCGGATCAATGAGGCAGATAAAGTAATTATCCCGGGTGAACCTGAAGCCGAAATGGAAATATACCGGAGAATACACGGCATTCCGTTATATAAAACCGTAGAAACTGAACTGCAGGAATTATCGGAGCGTTTATCAGTTCATTTATAGCAAATTATATGGTATTATCAAACAGGATAAGATATAATTTAAATTATAATATAGTTAGCTGCTTAATACCGGTTGGGTGAATAAAAAATCATTAATACTAACTATTACGAATACACTATAAAGGTCTGCAACAATAAAACATCTATTACATGCGTTAATACCTCGGTTTTTCATAGGATATTGGATTAATACGGGCTGCGGTTTCTATCGCGGCCCCTTTTTTTATCGGGTACTCATAAAAAACTCCTTATAGAAAGGAGCTTAATTAATATGAGAAATTCTAAATTAAATGATCAGCATCGAATCACCATAACTGAAAAAACGGTATTTATCTTTTATGGCTTTTTTATAAGCTTCCATCATGAGGTCGTAACCGGCAAAAGCACAAGCCATTATCAGCAGGCTGGTTTTTGGCAAATGAAAATTGGTAACCAATGCATCTGCAATATTAAAATTATAAGGTGGGTGAATAAAATGATTGGTCCAGCCTTCTGATGGCTTTAAAAATTTTTGAGCTGTATATGATGTTTCCATTGCCCTCATCGTTGTTGTGCCAATTGAACATATTCTAAAATTTCCCTCTTTTGCCTTATTTACAATACCACAGGCAACCTCTTCTATTTTATAATATTCTGCATCCATTTTATGCTTACTTAAATCTTCCACTTCAATGGGCCGGAAAGTGCCAAGGCCCGTATGTAAGGTAACTTCTGCAAAACGAACACCCTGTATCTCAAGCCGCTTGATCAGTTCTTTACTAAAATGCAAACCTGCTGTTGGCGCTGCCACTGCACCTTCATGTTTGGCATATACAGTCTGGTAGCGTTCTTTATCTTCTTCTTCCGGCTTCCGCTTGATATATTTGGGTAATGGTGTTTCACCCATAATTTCAAGCATCTGGCGAAATTCGTCATCTGTTCCCTCCCAAAGAAACCGGATGGTGCGGCCACGGCTTGTTGTGTTGTCAATTACTTCTGCTACAAGTTCATCACTTTCACCAAAATAAAGCTTGTTTCCTACCCGGATCTTTCGTGCCGGATCCACGATCACATCCCAGAGCTTATTTGTTTTATTTAATTCACGCAATAAAAAAACTTCAATTTTCGCACCCGTCTTTTCTTTGCGTCCATACATCCTGGCAGGAAAAACTTTTGTATTGTTTACTACAAAAACGTCCTTATCATCAAAATACTCCATGATGTCGCGAAAATGCCTGTTTTCAATTTCACCTGTCTTTCGGTGAACAACCATCATACGGCTTTCTTCCCTTTTTTTTGTAGGATGTTGTGCAATTAAATTCAATGGAAGATCAAAACGGAATTGAGATAATTTCATTCGTAAATTTTAATGTTTTTCGGTTGATCTCTTCCATTAAAGCTGAGGTTAAATAACTAAATGGTAGATTCATGTAATAAATTAATGCGGTCGGTTACATGCCCTTTACTGTAGAAATTACAGGAGATAGTACGCCCCTGTATATTGGGACGATTTATCATGTTACGGCATGATTTTTAAAGTGGGCAAAGGTATGTAAATTTTGTTATTAATTGAATATTGTGATAATTAGTTTAAATAAGTGTCCCACGTCTATAGACGTGGGACACATTAACTACCTGAGTGACTTTTTAATATTTATAGAATCCTAAAGATGTTACCGGAAATGTTTAAAAAATACCTGGCTGTCTTTCTGCTATTTATTTTTCAGATAAGCTATTTAGTTGCACAGAAAAAATCTGTAGAAAAATATCCAAGCCTTCTTTGGGAAATTACAGGTAATGGCTTAACCAGGCCATCTTACCTGTTTGGCACAATGCATGTCAGCAATAAGCTGGCTTTTCACCTCAGTGATTCATTTTATTATGCTTTGAAAAATGTGGATGAAGTAGCTCTTGAGCTTAATCCGGAAGTCTGGCAGGGACAAATGGCCCGTCTTGAAAGGTTAAAAAATAATTATTCCTCATTTGTTCAACAGGCAGGCAATGATTTTATCACTGAAAATTCTTTCCGGTTAAATGATTATGTGGAAGAGTTAACAACCGCACTTCGTACAGAACCATCTATAGTTAATAATTTATTATACAGATCTTATAAAACAAGGGAGGATTTTGAGGAAGATACATTTCTTGATCTTTATATATACCAGACGGGAAGAAAACTGGGCAAACGTTCAGCAGGAGTAGAAGATTATTACCAGGCAGAAAAACTTGTATTGGAGGCATATGGTGACATGGCCCGGGAAAAGAAAAAAAAGAATCTTGATTTTGATGGTGACAATATGCGGGAGATTTTTGAACAGGCTCAAAATGCTTACCGTAGGGGTGACCTGGATTTAATGGATTCACTTGATTATATGATAGAGCACTCTGATGCATTCCGGGAAAAATTTCTTTTTAAAAGAAACGAGATACAGGCCAATTCTATTGACAGCATAATAAAAAAGGCATCATTGTTTGCCGGTGTTGGCGCAGCTCATCTTCCTGGCAACAGGGGAGTAATTGAGCTGCTTCGGTTAAAAGGTTATATACTCCGGCCTATAAAAATGACGGATAGGGATGGTACTCAAAAAAATGATATCGATAATTTAAAAGTGCCTGTTATTTTTCAAAACAGATCATCCGATGATCAGTTGTATTCTGTTAATGTTCCCGGGGAATTATATAAGATCTCACAGGATTACCAGGCGCTGGATCGCAGGCAATATGCAGATATGAGCAATGGCGCATATTACATTGTTACAAGGGTAAAAACATATGCCTCTTTTTTAAATCAGGGAGCAGATAAAGTGATGAAAAAGGTTGACAGTGTTTTATATGAAAACATTCCTGGTAAAATTCTTTCGCGCAGGATCATTGAAAGAAATAAATACCCCGGTTATGATATAACAGCAAAAAACCGGAGAGGAGACCTGCAGCGTTATAATATATTCATTTCTCCTTTTGAAATATTTATTTTTAAAATGAGCGGTAAAGAAAATTATATATCCGGTACAGAGGCTGAACAATTTTTTTCTTCAATCCGGTTTAAAGAGCAATCATATAATAAAACCAGCTTTGAGCCTTTACAAGGGGGTTTTGAGATGCGTTTACCGCAGGAGCCCCATCAGTATTTCAACAACAATACCAGGGATAGCCGCTGGGAATATGAAGCGGTAGATAAAACTAACGGCAATGCTTACCTGATATTGAAAAAAAGCGTATATAATTTTAATCATATTGATGATGATAATTTTACTCTTGCACTTATGGAGGAATCTTTTCACAATGATAAATTGTTTAATAAACAGCAAAGCAGAAGAACAGTAAAATTCAATGGGAAGGAAGCACTGGAAGTAAAGGAAAAACTGAAAGACGGATCATTGATAACAGTTATTTTTTATATTATGGGCCCGCATTATTTTGTTATTGCAGAACGGGGAAATACAAACAGTGCTGAATTCATGGCATCTTTTAATTTTAAGCCTTACAGATATCAAAGTACATCTGTATATACCGATAGTTTTATAAATGCAAAAGTTACTACTAAAATTATCCCCGAAATTGATGATGGCCTTCGAAGAATCATTGAGCAGTCTGAAGATGACCTGATAAATGGGAATACTAATTCCGGCTATGTCAGTTACTGGCCTAAAATAAAAAATGCTGTTTTTAAAAGTGATTCAACAGGAGAGATGATTTCCGTGCAGGTGCAGGCATATCCGAAATATTTTTATATTAAGGATTCGGCAAAATACTGGGCAAACGAAATAAATGAATTGCGCATTAAAAATGATATGCTGATCAGCTCAATAAATTACCTGGCTGAAAATTTTGGTATCAAAGTTTCTCTTATGGATACCGGCAGCAGCCGGATCATCAATAAGCTTATACTTGTGAGGAATAATCATAAATATTCAATAACTGCTATAAGTGACAGCCTGGAAAAAAGTAATGAGTTTTACAAGGAGTTCTATTCCAGTTTCATGCCTTTTTTTGAATCTGAGGATCTTAGGTTATATGAAAGCAGGCTGCCGCGGCTGTTTGAAGACCTGTTTAGTAATGATAGTATTTTACAAACCAGGGCAAGGCAGGCAATACCAAACATTTATTATGGAATTGCGGGAGTAAAAAATATAAAAGGTGCACTACAGAAATTAAATATTACAAATAAGGATTATTATGAAACAAAGAGCAATTTAATAGCTGAACTGGGGTATATAATTGATAGTACAGGACAGGAAGTGGTACCGCTTTTAAAAATGATATATAATCTTTCAACGGATACCAGCCTTTTTCAAAATGAAGTTGTAAAAGCATTGGCCCGTCAGAAAACCAAACCCGCTTATTATGAAATAAAAAAAATACTGCTGCAGGACCCTCCCATTTTTGATAATAACTATGACCTAAGTTCATTGTTTACCATCCTTGAAGATTCGTTGGAATTATGCAGGGATTTTTTCCCGGACATACTGCAATTGACCACCCTTGATGATTATAAAAACAAAGTATTATCACTTTTAGTTAAATTGGTAGACAGCAACTTTATAAATAAAAATGCTTACAAAAAATATTATTCAAATATTTTAACTGATGCCCGGGTATCTCTGAAAAAACAAAAAAACAGGGATGTAAAACGAAAACAGGAAGAAATAAACGTGATAGATAACGAGCCTTTACGAATTTTCCATAATAATAAAAACAGTGAAAATCAAACAGGGAATTATGCCGTTTTGCTTATTCCTTTTTATGATAAAAAAGAAGTTCAGTTATTTTTTAAAGGATTGCTTGGTACGGAGGATGAAAAGGGGAAATTAAATTCTATATTATTGATGTTAAGGAATAATATTCATGTACCAGACAGCCTGATTTTCTCTATGGCCGCAAACGATAAGACACGCGGACATTTGTATAATAAGCTGGTAAAAAATAATCTTACATATAAATTTCCATTACAATTCAGCAATCAGCTGGATTTGTCCCGAAGTTATGTAACTATGGAAAATGAATATGACAGGATGGATACAGTTATTTATTTATCTAAGTTAAATACAACATACAAGGGAGAACAGGGAAATATGTATTTTTTTAAATATAGGATACAGCAGGAAAATGACTGGAAAATAGCAATGAGTGGTCCGCAACCAGTGAATGAAATGAAAATAGTAAGTGAGCCGATCGTATCATTGTTAACTGAAGTTAAAATAAACGAAACGGAGTTGATAACTGAACAACTAGCTACGGAACTTAAAAAAATATTATTTACTTTTTATAAGAGTGGAAGAAATTTTTATACAAACAGCGATACACCACCCTTTTAATTATACTGCCAGTATTCTCCCCGGTATGGCAGCAATGAGTTGCTGCGTGTATGAATTGCCGGGATGGTGATATACTTTGTCGGCGGTGCCTTCTTCAACAATTTTTCCCTGGCTCATAACCAATATCCTATCGCTGATATAATGCACTACAGAAAGATCATGCGAAATAAATATGGAAGTAAAATTTAATGTAGCACGCAGTTCATTAACCAGGTTCAGCACCTGTGCCTGAACGCTAACATCAAGGGCTGAAACACTTTCATCAAATACAAGAAATGTTGGATCAAGGATCAATGCTCTTGCAATACATATCCTTTGTCTTTGCCCTCCACTGAACTGGTGAGGATAACGGTTAAAATGATCGGGTTCCAGGTTTACTTTTTCTAACAATGCAATTACCTTTTCTTTCTGCATTTTTTTATTTTCATAATTATGAACCTGTAAAGGCTCCATAATAGCACTACCAATGGTAATGCGTGGATTTAAGGATCCATACGGATCCTGGAAAACAATCTGCAGTTCTTTTCTTACATTTCTTAATTGCCCGGAAGTGAGGTGTGTGATGTCTTTACCTTTAAGTAAGATTTTTCCTGATGTAGGTTTTACCAGTTGCAAAATGGCTCTTCCTAAGGTAGTTTTACCACTTCCGCTTTCTCCAACAAGGCCTATGATCTCATTTTGTTTTACATCAAAGCTTACATCATCAACTGCCTTAAAAAATGATTTGGCTGTACCAAAAATATTTGTGGCTGAGGGAAAATATACCTTTAAATTCTGAACAGATAAAATTATGTTCGGTAAATCATGTGCCGTTATTACTCTACTCGTTTCTTCCTTTGTAACATAACCAGGAACAATATCTTTTATTACGGCAAGTTTTTTTCCTTTGCTGTTGGCAGCCGGCCTGCAGGCCAGTAACGCTTTTGTATAATCATGTTTTGCGTCAAAAAGCACATCCCTGGTACTTCCATGTTCAACGATCTGACCCTTATGCATCACAATAATTTTATCTGCAACATCAGCTACAAGGCCAAGATCGTGCGTGATAAGCATAACTGCCATCCCGGTTTTCCTTTGCAAATTTTTAAGTAACAGTAAAATGTTTGCCTGTACACGTACATCCAATGCTGTAGTAGGTTCATCCGCAATAAGAATATCCGGCCGGCAGCTCATTGCCATGGCTATCATCACCCTTTGCTTTTGCCCCCCACTGATCTGGTGGGGGTAACGGTTAAGCATAACTGCAGGTTCCGGAAGTTCTACCTGGGTGAATAACCGGATTGTTTCCTGTCTTGCTTCATTCTTCCCTAACTTTTTATGCTGCATCAGTACTTCCATAACCTGGTAGCCACAAGTGTACACGGGGTTTAAAGAGGTCATGGGCTCCTGGAATATCATTGCCACCTGGTTACCCCTGATATTTTTAATTTCCTTTTGAGATAATTTTATCAGGTTTGCATTTTCCTTTTTCGGCGAGTTGTATAATATCTCTCCTGAAATTAATGCCTCCTTTGGAAGTAGCTGAAGTATTGATAAAGCGGTAACGGATTTACCTGACCCGCTTTCACCTACAATGGCAGTTATTTCCCCGCGGTTCAATGAAAAAGAAATATTCTCTACCGCATATTGTATTATCCCCCTGTGTAAAAATCCAATAGAAAGATCATTTATGCGAAGAATGGGATCCATGTTGCTAAAATTTCAGGTGGCGTACAGTCATCCCGTCATTTATTAATTGTTTAAGGGAATCAATGCCAATCTTTAAATGTCTTTCTATAAATTGTGCTGTTACACTTTTATCACTGTCAGCGGTCTTTACACCCTCAGGCACCATGGGAGAATCACTTACCAGTAACAATGCTCCCGTTGGTATTTTATTATAAAAACCTACTATAAAAATGGTTGCCGTTTCCATATCAATTGCATATGCCCGGATCTTTTGCAGGTATTCCTTGAATGCATTATCATGTTCCCAAACACGCCTGTTCGTAGTGTAGCATACTCCCGTCCAGTAATCATGTTCATAATCCCGAATGGTGGTGGAAATGGCTTTTTGTAAAGCAAATGCAGGAAGAGCAGGAACTTCAGGAGGGAAATAATCATTACTTGTTCCTTCGCCTCTTATTGCTGCAATAGGCAGGATCAGGTCACCAATCTTATTTCTTTTTTTAAGGCCACCGCATTTACCCAGGAATAAAACGGCCTTAGGCCTGATCGCAGTCAGAAGATCCATTACTGTAGCAGCGCCCGGGCTGCCCATACCAAAATTAATGATAGTGATATTGTCAGCAGTCGCGCATTGCATAGGCTTGTCAAGACCTATCACCTGCACATTATTCCATAAAGCAAACATGGATATATAATTGGAAAAATTTGTCAGGAGTATGTATTCTCCAAAATCTGATAATTTTTGGCCTGTATAACGAGGCAGCCAGTTTTCAACTATTTCATCTTTTGTCTTCATTTTTCAGTTTTAGATAGCTAAAAATACAACATTCAAACAATTGTATTTTTTATAAACAACCGCAAATCCCGGATAAAAAAAACATTTTAAAATATTATTTGCTTTGATATTAAATATTATTTTATTTACTTCAGCACTTAAACAATAAAACAATGAAAAAATATTACGCAGCATCCATTGCTATCTTGTTATTAATTGTATCATGTAAAAAAACCCTGCCTGTTACAGATGAGCAGGTAGCCCCGGAGAAATTTTCGACCCAACAGATCGATGCCTTTATAAGGCAAACACTTGAAGTGGAGCAAAAGTTTGAATGGAAATCGGCCAGTGATGCAATGATCCGGAGTGCCCTGGATGAAAGTGATAATATCCTTTCAGTTGGCTATAAACCTGCAGATGAAGAAAATGTAAGTGAAAGACTGGCTGAGATCGACATAAATAGTGAAAAATGGCAAACAGCAAAAAAGGAAGTTTTGGATTTAATATTAAGGGAAGAGCAAAAACTGGATAAAGAAACCGTTTTGAACACTATTATACAATGGGAGGAAAATGTTTTACCCGTCATAAATATTTATGTAAAGAATTTTTCAACAATTCAAAAGTTACGGGCAAGTAAATTAGTAAGGTATGCAGAGCCTATGGCTTATGAACCGAAAGATATTGCCGCGAGGGTTACTGGCAGCAGCGGTTGCGGAAGTAATGTTGCAGTGCCGGGTTTGGTGGAAGGCATAGATTATAAAACTATATTGCCTGCTAGCAAGGAATCATGGAATTATACATACCATAAGATCTCAAATGCCTGGACAAAATCCACAGGTGCAGGTGTAAAGGTATTTATCATCGATACCGGAAATGAATTCGACCAGGAAAACCTGGGTAGCGCATTTAACCAGGGTTATTCATCCGGGAGAACAGTTGAAAAGATTGTCACCTTACCGAGAGCAACATTTTTTGGCATCCCTTACGGTTCCGCAGAAACGCCGGATGACGGCTGTGGCCACGGCACATCAATGGCAGGAGTGTGTGCTGCGCCAAGAGGTACTGATGGTGCTGCATGTGGAGTAGCATATAATTGTAACCTTGTAACGTGCAGGGCATCTACGGATGTATTTATGGATGAGAGCAGGGAAGTAAAAGGAGCTTCAGATGCATTTACAAATGCTGGTAATAGGGCTGATGTAAAGATCATCAGCATAAGTATGGGAAGAATTACCAGCAGTTCCCAGCTTGGCGATGCTATTAAATATGCTTATGGCAAAGGGAAATTGATCTTTTGTGCTGCCGGAACTTCTTTTAGCTGGGCAGCAGGGTGGTTTGGTGTTATATTTCCTGCCACTATGAATGAAGTAAATGCTGTTACTGGTGTACGGGACAATCAGTTTCAAAATACCTGTACTACATGTCATAAAGGAAGCCAGACCGATTTTACCATTGTAATGGAAAAAGCGGTTAATGAGCGTCATCCCATTACACTGGCAATGACAGGAGATGCACCATCTACTGTTGGGGGTTCATCTGTTTCAACTGCAACAGCTGCCGGTATTGCGGCTTTGGTTTGGAGCAGATTTCCAGCCCTGACAAGAGACCAGGTTCTAAATAAATTAGTACAAAGCAGCAGTAATTATCCATCCAGGAATTCATCATTGGGTTGGGGTAATATAAATGCGGATCTGGCGACGAATTAAGTTGGTTTAGATATTAGAGGTTAGATTACCTGATCCTTTTCGGGAGGAAATTGTAATCAGGAAATTGTGGGAAAGTAAATAAAAAAGCAACGGTTATCATAAATGCAAACCCTGTCATGTACAGGGTTTCATTTATGAATAATATGCATCAACTCTTTTAATGATAAAAATAAAATACCCCGATAAGAAACCAAAATTAAAAACAGATAAAGGAAGGGAATGGATATTTGATCCTTACCGTAAGAAATGGTTTTTACTAACTCCGGAAGAATGGGTGCGTCAGAATTTTCTTTTATACCTGGCTGAAGTTCTCAGTTACCCCGTATCATTGATCGCAATTGAAAAGGAAATAAGGCTCGGTGAAGTAAAAAAGCGGTTTGATATTGTAATTTATAATAAGGATTCCAAACCATTTATGGTAGTTGAATGCAAAGAAATGAACGGCTTGCTTACGGAAAATGTATTATACCAGGCATTACGATACAATACATATATGCAGGCGCAGTTTATTGTCATTACCAACGGCAGCCACTGCTTTGCATTTAAAAGAGTAAAAAATAAATTTGAAGAGATACATGCTATGCCGGAGTTTGGAAAGTAATAACCGCAAAGACGCAGAGTAAAGATTAACTATACAAATAACCGCAAAGGCGCGAAGGCGCAGAGAAATAAAATTATTAATCTTAGCGACTCCGCGTCTCAGCGGTAATAAAATAATTTACTTAATCAAACCGGCAAAGTAATTAAAAATTAACAGCAAAGGCGCGAAGGCGTGGAGCAAAGACTAGTACAAATCTTAGTCGATTAATGATGTTCCTATATTATAGCCCAATAATTTTCCGAGAGTTTGCGACTTTCACTATGGGAATATTCCTAATTCGCCATAGCTTGTTGCCACTTTATTAATTGCATTTACATATGCTGCAGTGCGCATATCCGGTATTGATGCGTTTTGATTCCAGATATCCATTATTTCTCTTGTAGCTGTGATCATTGTTTCTTCCAGCCCGCTGTGTACAAGATCCACTTCCTCCGGTCCATGCATAATAAACTTTCGGTCTTTATCACTAACAGTTTTATCTGTAAGTTGTTCTATTTGTTGAAGAATGCTGGTATTCAGATTTTCAGTAAAGCGTTTTTCCATACGTCCATAACGTACGTGGCTAAGATTCTTTAACCATTCAAAATAACTAACAGTTACACCACCTGCATTCAGGTACATATCCGGCACACATAAAATTCCTTTTTGCATAAATATCTCATCTGCTTCCGGAGTGCATGGTCCATTAGCTGCTTCACCAATGATCTTTGCTTTTACTCTCAGGGCATTTTCACCATTGATCACATTTTCTAATGCAGCAGGAATTAAAATATCGCATTCCAGTTCCAGGGCATCGGTATTTTTTGCAAGATTGGTAGCGCCCGGGAAATTAAGTATCGTACCCGTTTTTTTCCTGTGCTGAAATACTTCTTCTTCATTCAACCCTTCCCCGTTCATAATTGCCCCTTCATATTCCGCAAGGGCTATTACTTTAGCACCTGCTTCACGGAAGAATTTTGCTGAGTGATAACCCACATTTCCTAAACCCTGTACAACAACAGTTTTGCCTTCAATACCAATTCCCAATGATTGCCTCTTCATGATTTCCTGCATATTACATACTTCGCGGATCCCAAAAAATACACCCAGGCCTGTAGCTTCTTTGCGCCCGCGAACACCACCTTGTGTTACAGGTTTTCCTGTTACACAACCTGCAGCATCTATCTCACCAGGTTTTAACGATTGGTAAGTGTCAACGATCCACGCCATTTCTCTTTCACCAGTTCCATAATCAGGAGCAGGAACATCAATACCAGGACCTATAAAATTTTTCTTTACCAGTTCACTTGTATAACGGCGTGTAATTTTTTCAAGTTCATAAACGCTGTAATTGCGCGGATTGATTTTTATACCACCTTTCCCACCGCCAAAGGGCACATTAACGATCGCGCATTTATAGGTCATTAAAGAAGCAAGTGCCATTACTTCATCCTGGTTTACTTCATCGCTGAAACGAATACCTCCTTTACAGGGTGTTTTATGATGACTGTGTTGTACACGGTATGCCTCTATCACTTCTATAGTTCCGTCATCTCTTTTTAAAGGGAAACGCATTTGATATACACTATTACAAGCTTTGATCTGCTCGAGAATACCCAGATCAAACTTTGTAAATTTTGCTGCTTTATCAAAACTTTTTTCAACGCTCTGAAAAAAGCTATACGGCTGTTGTGACATAAAATTGTTTTTTATAAAAATTAATTTTTTTGTTCCGGCATTGGCAAATGTTTCAGCAGCATATGCGTCGCACCCGTGTACTTTTTATTCTTTATTCAACAATTGCAGTTTGTATCTCAACTCAACTTTGTCCTACTCAACCTTTTCTTTCTCAATTATTCTGATCTTCCTGTCAATACCCCAAACATATAAAAACAATCCTATTAAAATGATTAAACATACCGAAACTACAACGTAAATTTTACCGTTGCTACGCATCGTATCAGCCATCTCAGGATTTCCTTGTGCAAATAAAATAAGCGATGAAAATAAAGCTATAAGAATGAAGCAACACCGGATTGCATTATACATTAATTATTGTTTTGTCTTTTAATAAATCGATCCTGATTTTTAATGTAGTGATCCACACACCAAGCAAGGTCCAGCCAATGATCGCGGGATAAAAAACCACGCGTAACCTGCTGTCAATATCATTAAAGTTCAAAGCCGGATTGCCTCCATCGCCACCAGGGGCACCGGGGTGCAAACTTCCCACCAAACGGGGAATTATCCAAATGCTGGGAAATAACAATGCAAATGCGAAAATATTATACACGGCACTGATCCTGGCTCTTTTATCTATATCCGAAAATGAACCCCTTAATACAAAGTAAGCACCATAAATAAGTAACGAAATTGCCGCGCCAATAAGCTTTGGTTCTTTCAATATTCCTGCTAATGATTGTCCCTGGTCGGTTACCCAGGTATAGTTTGCCCATATTGCGCCTGTTGTATAACCGAGTATTCCAAACAGGCAACCTACAGCTGCAAAGTTTTTTGCAAACAGATCATATTTATAATTTGAAGATCTAAGATATTTTATGCTATAAATAAAACTTACAATAAAAAGTATCATCATACCAAACCACATGCAGACATGAAAATATAGATTTCGAATGGTTTCATTAAGTATAAACAGGCGGGGAACATCCATTAACAGGCCCCCGGTAATAGTGTAGATCAACAAAACAAATGATAATATTTTCCACCAATTTTTGTTCACCTGCCGGTTTTTATTTTGAGTGGCGCAAAGTTATGGTAAAGTCTATTCATTATAGTTTACAGTTTATAGTTTATAGTTTTCAGTTTTTAGTTTATAGTTTACAGTTTTCTGTAATCCCGTATCCAGTATCCAGTATCCAGTATCCAGTATCCAGTATCCAGTATCCAGTATCCCCCATCCCGCATCCCGTATCTTTCGGCATTATTTTTTCTTATTAATATATCAATACTATTTATTATAATTTAAATTTAATATTATGTTATGGAAAGGCAGGAGTGAAAGCACAAATGTTGACGACCGTCGTGGAATGTCAGGGGCAGGGAAACTTGTAGCTGGCGGTGGAATACTTGGTGTAATATTTTTAGTTGCCAACTTACTATTAGGCAATGGAGATGTGAGTGATCTTCAACAATTACAGGAACAGTCGCAGCCCAGTGAGATGTCTGCTGAACAGAAAGCACAGGAAGATGAGCGTGCGAGCTTTGTAAAAGTAGTTTTTAAAGACACGGAAGATGTATGGGATGAAATATTTGCAAAACAAGGACAACAATATCAAAAACCGACTCTTGTTTTATTCAGTGGTGCCACATCCTCTGCTTGTGGATCCGCAAGTTCTGCTTCCGGGCCATTCTATTGTCCGGGAGACAATGATGTATATATAGATCTTTCATTTGCTGAAGAATTAAGAAGCCGTTTCAATGCATCGGGTGATTTTGCCCTGGCTTATGTAATTGCTCATGAAGTGGGACATCATGTTCAGTTTCTCCAGGGCACTTCAGATAAAATGGCGCGGTTACGTCAACAGGTGGATGAAACAGAGTATAATAAATATTCAGTAAAGCTGGAGTTGCAGGCAGATTTTTATGCAGGCGTATGGGCACATTATAATAATAAGATGAAAAATGTAATTACAAGGGAAGATATTGATGAAGCTCTAAATGCTGCCAATGCAATCGGAGATGACCGCTTACAAAAAGAAGGGCAGGGCTATGTTGTACCTGATGCTTTTACACATGGCACGTCTGCACAAAGAATGTATTGGTTTAAGAAAGGCTTTGAAAGTGGCGACCTGTCGCAAGGCAATACATTTAATTCAGAAAATTGAAATATAATTCCCCTGATCATCTAATATCCTTAAACAATTTGGATTCAATCTTTCCATAGATAGGGGAACAGAATACCGGCCAATACAATTACGAGCAAATCCATTAAACCTATAAGTCCTGCTAATTGTAAAATTGCGCTTTCACGAAAAACTTCTGCAAAACCAGTCTTGCTTAAACGCATCAGCAATAAAAGTTGGGGTAGTATTACAGGAAATCCAAGAATAGCGATCAAAGCCGCATTTTGCTGTGCCTTAGCGGCAATGGCGCTCATAAGAGTAAATACGAGACTTAAACTTGTACCTCCCAGTATAACGATACCGGTAAAACGTAGTCCGTCAATAACGGGATTTTCCAGGAACATGAAGAATAATAGCATACTAACCATGCTCATCAAAAACATAAGCAATACATTGAATAATAATTTTGCAAGGATGAACTCGAGTGGAGATGTGATCGAATAAAAGTACAGCATCCTTCCGCGGTTTTCCTGGAGGAAACTTTTTGCAACTGTAGTTACACAAACAAATAATTGTATCACCCAAAAAAGGCTGTTCCAAACTTCAGCATCCGGACTTTCGGGCAGAGATAAATACAAAACAAAAACAGTTGATGCTATATATAATAATATTCCATAAAAAGTATGCTGCTGCCTGAATTCCAGCAGAATATCTTTTTTTAATAATGCTATGGTACGATTGTACATGCCTGTAAAATAATCAGATTATTCAAAAATGACAAAAAGGATAAAGTGTAAATAATTATCAATTTAAAAGCGCAGTTAATTGCCGCAAAAAATCAACCAATATTGGGAGGTATAATAAAATAGAGAAAGCCGGTTTGGAAATTATATGATATAAGTGAATTTATTTCCCCAATGCTTTTTTAATTATTTTATCAAGTATATAACTTATGTAAATCCGGCTAAACTGTAAATTTCAGTTAATTACACAGTTCAATTGTTTTTCATGAAAGTAAGCACACTTTTGGTATATGAGAGCTTACGATTATTTTTTCTATTAACCAGGGGATATTTTAATCACCAAGTACCGTAAATGAAAATTGCAAACATCATCTTATTTCACAAATATCCTGTAGCTGTAGAACGCCTGGTTAAAGTTTTGAATCATCCGAATTTTGATTTTTATCTCCACCTTGATAAGAAGGTTAAATTGAAGCCATTTGCTTATTTATCTGATTTGGCGAATACTACATTAATAAAAAACAGAACATCAGTCAGGTGGGCTGGATATAGTCAGCTCGCAGCCTTTGTCAATTCCCTGGATGAAATTTTAAACAACGGTAAATCATATGATTTTATAAATCTGCTTAGTGGTCAGGATTATCCAATTAAACCGGTAAATGAAATCAATAAATTCCTTTCGTTGCATATTGGAAAATCATTTATGATGTCTGAAACACCTCCAAGTACATGGTGGGATGATGCAACTTTACGTTTCACAAAATATCATTTCTGGGATTATGATTTCCGGGGCAAGCATCGTTTGGGAGATGCCCTTTCGAAAATCATGCCTGCAAGACAATTTCCCCTTCCTCTTAAATTATTTGGCGGCCCATATGCATCTTACAGGATATTAAGTATAGAAGCCGCCCGTTATATTCATTCAATTTTAAACAGAAAGGATAAATTTTTTCTTTTTTTCAAACACACGTGGGCGCCGGATGAATTTCTTATAAATACCCTGTTAATGAATTCCCCCCTGAAGGATACTATAATAAATGAAAATTTTCATTACATGGATCGATCATTGGGTGGCCCGCGACCCAAAATCTTAACAACAGAAGATTTCACACTACTCAAAAATTCTGATAAATTTTTTGCACGTAAATTTGACATTAACGTAGATATGCGTATCCTTGAAATGATAGATGATGAGATCCTGTTTGTAAATAATACAAAGCCTTAATAAATATATTTCCCTGGATGCACATATATTTTGTGTTCATAATAAATTCATCACTTGCAAAAACAATCAGAATGGGAATGGAAAATTGAATCCCATACTAAATGGAACAAGTGGGGTTTAAAAGAATTATGGCAGTATAAAGACCTGATTAACCGATTTGTCAGGAGAGACCTGATAGCGAATTATCAGCAAACTGTTTTAGGCCCTTTCTGGATATTTCTTCAACCTGTTTTAACTACAATTGTATACTGGGTAATTTTTAGTAAAATAGCCAACATTTCCACAGATGGAGTTTCACCGGTATTGTTTTACTTACCAGGTATAATAATCTGGAGCTATTTTTCTGATTGCCTGAATGGTACAATGTATACCTTTTTACAAAATTCGGCCTTATTTAATAAGATCTATTTTCCCCGGCTGATCATACCTTTCAGCCATATTATAGTGCATTCTGTTAGATTGTTGATCCAGTTGCTTTTATTTACAGGAGTATATGTTTTTTATCTGATCGTTTCAGAAACTCTTAAGCCTAACGTATATATTCTATTGTTACCGGTTTTAATTTTAATAACGGCAGGGTTTAGTTTAGGAGCAGGTCTTATTATCAGTGTTATTACGGCCAGGTACAGGGATCTTGACTATGTATTGCAATTTATTCTGAGGTTATTTATGTTTGCCACACCTGTAGTGTACCCTACATCGTTAGTTCCTGAAAAATACCAGTTTGTTTTTTGGTTAAATCCGCTTACACCGGTAATTGAAACTTTCAGAACAGCTTTTTTTTCAAATGGAACATTCCATTTCGGTTACCTTTTTTTAAGCATTATATCCGTTGGCATACTTTTATTTACCGGGATTGTCTTATTTAAAAAGAAAGAGTTAAGGATCATGGATATTATTTAATCAACGCAAACAAATGAATGAGCAACACAATGATAAAAGTTGAAAATATCTCAAAATATTATCAACTGGGTAAGTTTGGATCGGGAAGGCTTAGGGAAGATTTTAAAAACTGGTGGGATAAATCTTTTATCACGCAGCCTGAGAAGGATAGATCTGCAAACGGTATCTGGGCATTAAAAGATATCAGTTTCGAGGTAGCAGCTGGAGAGGTTTTAGGGATTATTGGAAACAATGGAGCAGGAAAGTCCACCCTATTAAAAATCATTTCCCGCATTACAGCACCTTCCAATGGCTGCATAATGGGCAATGGCAGGGTTACTAGCTTACTCGAAATAGGAACCGGCTTTCATGGAGAACTAACAGGCAGAGAAAATATCTATCTGAATGGTCACATATTGGGTATGAAAAAAAAAGAGATCAGGGAAAGATTTGATGAAATTGTTGACTTTTCAGGTGTCGAAAAATTTATTGATACTCCTGTTAAAAGATATTCCAGCGGAATGTACACCCGGCTTGCTTTTGCAGTGGCTGCTCACATGGATCCGGAGATCTTAATTGTAGATGAGGTGCTTGCTGTTGGCGATGCTGAATTTCAAAGAAAAAGCCTTGGTAAAATGAAAGAAGTTTCTTCTAAACAAGGCAAGACCATTCTGTTAGTAAGTCACAATATGCAGGCATTGAAGAATCTTTGTAATCGGGCTATTGTGCTTCATAAGGGAGAGTTAATAAATATGGGAGATCCTGAAATAGTTATTGAAAATTATTTAAAAAAAGAAAAAACATATAATATATTCCAGGAATTTGATAACATGGAATTGGCCCCCGGTAATGATGCAATCAGGATTAAAAAAGTTGAATTAAAACCAGAATATCTTCCCGGTCAGGAAGTGATCGATATACGAACTCCTTTGAATGTATATTTTGAATTTTGGAATTTAGATCACACAGTTGGCAGCCTGATTGCAGGAGTACTTTTATTTAATATGGCGGGAGAATGTATTTTCGATGTTGGTTCAGAAGGTGACACTTCTTTAACTGGATTGATTGAAGGAAGATGCAGGATCCCCGGTAATTTCCTTAATGACGGATCCTATTATATCTCCATTGCATTTGTAAAAGATACGACTAACCGTTTATTTTATTTTGAATCATGCTTATCTTTTGATGTTGAGGATTATCGAAAAAACACTGCCTGGTATGGTAAGTGGATCGGTCATGTCAGGCCTTCTTTTCCTGTGATCTTACGTCCCAAAGAAATATAGTTTATATATGCCTGCATTTTCTCCATATACAATAAAGCATTTGCAGGTTGAACTGGTTAAAGAAATCCTTTTACCTAAAGGCAATTATTACCTTGTATTTTGGTTCCGGCAAATCCCAATAGGCCATTTATGGATCGAAGCTTCTGATTCACCTGTTTCATTTCTATCATTGAAACAAAAAATTACCGATGCGTTGTCTCCGGCGTTAAATTATTATTTGGAAAAATATGACCATGAGATGAATTGGAAGCGTTACCTGGAAGAAAGTGATTTTGCCGGCATTTATAATTTGTTAACTCATTCATTTGAGCAATTGCAAAATGATTTACTAACTGAAATCAATGATATTACTGTTGTCATTTGTACCAGGAACAGGCCGGAGGCTATTAAACAATGCTTACAAACCCTTATGGGATCTTCCGATAAGAATTTTGAAATTATTGTGGTAGATAATGCACCGGATGATAAAAGTACAGAATCAATTGTACTTGGTTTTCCCGGGGTGAAATATATATTGGAAAAAAGGAAGGGCCTTGACATAGCCCGTAATACCGGCGCCCGGTATGCTACACACAATATTATTGCTTACACAGATGATGATGTGGTGCTTCCTCTAAATTGGGTTAAAACAATGAAACAATGTTTTAATGATCCCTTAACTATGGCTGTTACAGGGATGGTTTTACCATTGGAAATTGAAACAAATGCACAATTTATATTTGAAAAGGAGTGGAGCTTTAACAAGGGATATCTTCCTATGCTTTTTGATCACAGTTATTTTCTGGATCATGTAAGCAGTGGTGTGCCCGCATGGGATATTGGTGCCGGAGCAAACATGGCTTTCCGGAAAGAGGCTTTTATGATTGCTGGTTTTTTTGATGAACGTTTAGATGTTGGCGCCTCCGGTTGCAGCGGAGATTCAGAAATGTGGTACCGGATAATGGCCGAAGGCTGGAATTGTTGCTACAATCCTCAATTGTATGTATTTCACCGGCACCGTAGATCAATAAAGGATCTGCAGCAACAGCTATATTATTATATGCGCGGACATGTAAGTGCCTTGCTTGTTCAATATGAAAATTATCATCACAAAGGGAACCTGGATCGTGTGTACAAAGGATTTCCAAAATATTTTTATTATCGCCTGAAAAATTATTTTAAGACAAAGGAGAACCGGAATAATTCTTTTATAATTCCCCAGATCAAGGGATGCATCTCGGGCTGGAAATATTACCAGGAAAATAAAAAACGGCAGCGCCAGGATATTTTCACTTTTCCTGAAAATTTACGTCTACATGTTTCCGTTAGTAACCTTACAGTTATTTCTGTCATCATTCCCTGCTATAATCAGGGCCATTACTTAAAGCATGCTATTGAAAGTGTACTTCAGCAAACGCATAAAAAACTGGAAGTGATAGTAGTTGATGACGGTTCAAATGACATAACAGGATCAGTTTGTTCTATATACGGAGAACAGGTAAAGTATGTGAGGGTAGAAAGAGTGGGAATATCTGCTGCGCGGAATATTGGTGTAAAGTTTTCACAGGGCGATTTTGTTGTTTTCCTTGATGCAGATGATTTTTTGTATCCCGGAGCGCTGGAACTTAACCTTTATTATTTTGGATACTATCCAGGTATTGTTTTCGTATCAGGAGGACATGTACGCATAGACGAAAAGGGTAACCAGCTTCCGTTGACGGCAGGAAAAAACACATTGGGAAATAATTATTTATCATTATTACAGGGTAATTATATTGCCATGCAAGCCACTGTTATGTACAGACGTGATTTATTTTATCATTTTCATTTTGATCCTTCTTTACGATACTGTGAAGATTATGAATTCAATCTGAGTATTGCACGAAACTTCCCTGTTTTTGGACATTCAGGTATCGTAGCGGCTTATCGTATTCATTCAATGAATACTTCAGCTAATAAAAATTTAATGCTTGCAGCTGCAATAAGAGTATTGAGAAAGCAGGAAAGATTATTAATAAATGATGAAGAAAGAAAAGCTTTACAGTCTGGTTTAAAAAATTGGCATGATTTATATTTACATAGCTGACAGGAAAAAAAATTATAAGTTATTTTTTTTAGTTTAATATGAATGAACGAATTCCTTCTTCTCCACCTCTTATTGCACCTGTAGCAGATACATTCAGCCGACCATTATGGTCTGTGATGATTCCTGTATTTAATAACAGTACATTTTTAAAGGAAACCCTGGAAAGTGTATTGCTCCAGGATCCGGGGCTGGAAAAAATGCAAATAGAAGTTATTGATGATGCCAGTACAGATGTGGATGTTGAACAATTGGTTAAAGAAGTTGGCAAAGGAAGGGTTAGCTTTTTCAGACAACAAAAAAATCTTGGAAGCTTACGAAATTTTGAAACCTGCATTAACAGAGCACGCGGCCATTGGGTGCACATTTTACATGGAGATGATCTTATTCTCAAAGGTTTTTATAATGAAATTGAATCCTTATTTAGTTTGTATCCCCAGGCAGGTGCAGCATATACAGGATTTTGGAATGTGCATGAAAATGGAAATATTTACTCATCAAATGAATTTGTTTTAAAAGAGCCAGGAATTATCAATAATTGGTTAACCATTATTTCGCAGTCGCAAAAAGTTCAGACCCCAGCAATGGTGGTAAAAAGAAAAGTGTATGAAAAATTAGGGGGCTTTTTTGCTGTTCATTACGGGGAAGATTGGGAAATGTGGGTTAGAATTGCAGCCCATTACCCGGTAGCCCATTCTCCTAAAAAACTTGCACAATACCGGATGCATGATAACAATATAACTGCTAAGTATTTCCTCTCCGGCCAGAATATTAAAGACATTACTACTGTTATTAATTATATTCAAAATTATCTTCCTGTTGAATTAAAGAAAAAATCATTGATAGCCGCAAGAAGAAACTGGTCACATTATTTTGCGCGTACCTCAGATAGGATTTATCATGGTTATAAATCTCCTGAACAGGCCTTTAAACAATCAAAAATGGCATTCAAACTACATAGTAATTCAATTTCACTTTACTATTTATCCAAAACTTTTTTAAAAATTCTTCTCAGGTATGAAAAGAAATAAAATGATTTGATGGCAAATATTATAATCCTACATTTTACTTTCTTTATTCGACCAGCAAGACCTGCATCTCGGCTCATATAGATCTTTTTCACCCAATAGAACAAGGCCGCCTTCATCAACTTTACGGTAGCTATTGCTTGCAATATTTCCACACTTAACACATATAGCATGCAATTTGGTAATGTAATCTGCAATAGCCAAAAGATTGGGCATCTCACCGAATGGCTTACCTGTATAATCCATATCCAGTCCTGCAACAATAACCCTGGTACCACGGTTCGCTAACTGCTCACAAACAAAAGTGATCTCAGAATCAAAGAACTGTGCTTCATCAATTCCTACTACATCTACATCCTGGGCAAGCAATAAAATGCTATGCGCATTTTCAACAGGAGTTGAAACAATTGCATTGGTATCATGGCTCACAATACTTAATTTATCAAAACGTACATCAATGGCAGGGCTGAAAATTTCAACTTTCAAATTGGCAATTTTAACACGTTTTAAACGCCTGATAAGTTCCTCGGTTTTACCACTGAACATGCTGCCACACACTACTTCGATCCAGCCACGCCGTCCTCCCATATAATTAGGCTCAATAAACATGCATATTATTTAAAAATGTGTTTGTAACTTTAAACCGGTATGTGCAAAGATTATGGTTTCCCATCACCGGGCAAAACAAAGTTTAAGCATTCCCAAATTCTTTAAGCAAATTTATTTATATGGAAAGAGTGGAAACACTCTGCAATAAGTTACAGGAACAAATTGTACAGAAAGCTCCTGTTGAACAGCTTTTGAATACCGTTCTTATGCTGCAGTCTGAATTACTGCATTTAAAGGCACAGGCCCCTGAAACTAAAGCATCTCAATCAACTGTTTTTCATATTCCTTTTTCCAATCCCAATACCCCGGTTAAAACTCCTGAGCCAAAAACAGAAGAGAAAACCATTGAAATATTACAGGTTGATGAAGCAGAAGTGGAAGCAGAATTGGAGGAGATAAAAAGAAACCTGGAAAGCAGGGAAAAAATACGCGCGCAAAGTAAGCCTCAGTTATTATTTGATCCTGTAGAGGATACACCTACTCTTACTCATCAAAAACATTCTGCTGTTTCTGTGAAGAAAAAAGAATTGCACGAAGCGTTACCTGTAGATAACAAAGCTTCACTAAATGAAAAATTAAAACAAACCACACAGGAACTGAGTGATACTCTCCACGACACTGCAATAAAAGATCTGAGGAAAGGGATAGGTGTCAATGATCGTTTTTTATTTATAAGCGAACTTTTCCGGGGCGATGAAGTCATGTATGAACGAAGTATAAAAACTATAAACAGTTTTACAATTTTTCCAGAAGCAGAATATTGGATCAAGCGTGAGTTGAAACTTAAGCTGGCCTGGAATGATAGCAATCCTGTTGTAAAACAATTTGATCAATTGATCAAGAGGCGGTTCTCTGTTATATAATTCATTATTCTTCCTGTAGCACCACGGTTATGATAAACATAATCTTTGGCTGCATTACTGCTGAATGCTAATTTTTCATTATCACTTAACAAATCATTTAATAGCGCTTCCAGTTGCAACGCATTCTTTATGGAAAAAGCGCCACCGCATTCTACAAGGCCGGTTGCTTCAATAAATTTTTCATACACCGGGCCGAAAATCACAGGCCGTCCATAAACTGCTGCTTCAAGGATGTTATGTATGCCGCTGGCATTGAAGCCACCACCTACGTAAGTTATTGTTGCATATTTGTACAGCCTGGACAACATGCCAATATTATCAATGATAAGGACATTACTATTTTCTGCAACTTTTTCAATGTCATTTAATTGAGAATAGAAAACACCGCTTTTAATTTCTTTTTTCATATCTGACAAATGCGCTTTGTCTGTTTCATGAGGTGCGATGATAAATTTTATTTCAGGATGTGCATGTATAAAATGTATAAGGATCTTTTCATCTTCTTCCCAGGTACTACCCGCAACTATAACATTATTGTTACTGCAAAATTTTTTTATTTCGGGTAACGCATCAGAATTTTCAGCAATATCAATAACCCTGTCAAAGCGGGTATCTCCATTTGCAGTTACCTTTTCCTGTAAATAGTGTTGTACAAGCAACCTTGATTTTTCATCCTGTACAAAAAGATGCCGGTATGAATAGATCATTTTCTTCCACATCTTTCCATACCATTTAAAAAAAGGTTGTTCTTCCCTGAATATTCCTGATACCAGCAGTACAGGTATATTACTTTTTTTTAATGTTATCAGGTAATGATACCAATATTCATATTTTATCCATAATACCAGGGTTGGTTTAATGATGTCAATAAATTTTTCAGAATTAATGGGATCATCCATTGGCAGGTAAAAGATGGCATCTGCACCCATATAATTCTTCCTGATCTCATATCCGCTCGGCGAAAAAAAAGTAATAATAATTTTATAAGAAGAAAAATCCTGTTTAATTTTTTCAAGCAATGGCCTGCCCTGTTCAAATTCTCCAAGGCTTGCACAATGCATCCATACTGTTTTTCGGGAAGACTCAAATGAGGGAAACTTTTTTCTGCCATTTACCCATAGTCTTGCTTTTTTATTCCATAGAGTGGCGATATGAATACCAGAAGAATATAAAAAAAGAAAAACATTGTAAAGGAAAAGGCTCAAACAATAGAATTTGGTCAAAATTAAGCATTACAATCGTTATCAGGTTTTAACTACTCATCCTGCGATAGTTTGATTGAAGTGCTACCCACTTTAAAACCTGGTGCATGAATAAATCAAATCATATCTTTGCGCCGCGTAAATAATGGTGCTTATGAGGCCTTTGCATATGGTTGATACGAAAACACAGTATCAAAAAATAAAATCTGAAGTTGATAAGGCAGTCATAGCAGTAATGGAAAGCTCGCAATTTATCGGGGGCAAAGTTGTAAATGATTTTGCAAACAACCTGGCTGAATACCATGGATGCAGGCATGTAATACCTTGTGCAAATGGAACGGATGCATTGCAGATATCAATGATGGCATTGGGATTACAACCCGGAGATGAAGTAATTACCCCTTCTTTTACATACATTGCTACGGTTGAAGTAGCAGCTCTTTTACATATTAAGCCCATTTTTACCGAGGTTGATGCAAAAACTTTTTGTATTGATCCGGTTGCAATTGAAAAAGCGATAACATCAAAAACCAAAGCGATCGTACCGGTTCATTTATATGGGCATGCGGCTGATATGGAAACTATTATGAATATTGCTGAGAAACATGATCTATTTGTTATAGAGGATAATGCGCAGGGGATTGGCAATGATTTTATTTTTTCTGATGGAAAGGTTAGGAAAACCGGTACCATCGGGCATATTGGCTGCACATCATTCTATCCATCGAAAAACCTGGGAGCTTTTGGCGATGGTGGCGCTATGTTTACCGATGATGATGATCTGGCTGTAAAATTAAAAATGATTGCCTCTCATGGACAAAGCAAACGTTACTATCATGATCTTGTAGGTTGCAATTCAAGGCTGGATGCTATGCAGGCAGCTATCCTGGATATAAAATTAAAACACCTTGATCAATATATTGCAGCCCGTATAAAGGCTGCTGATTATTATGATAAAGGTTTTAAAGGGAGTAAAAAAATAACAGTTCCTTTCCGGGCGGGTAACAACAAGCATGTTTTTCACCAGTACACATTAATATTAAATGATGTAAATAGAAATTCTCTGCATGAATTCCTGGAAACAAAAGGTATCCCTTCAATGATCTATTATCCGGTGCCTGCACACCGGCAAAAGATATTTGAATCATTTGGAGGCAATAAATATCACCTCCCTGTTACAGACTGGCTGACTGAAAGAGTGATTTCTTTGCCAATTCATTCTGAGCTGGACAATGAACAACAACAATATATCGTTTCTCATGTACTTGAATTTGTAAACAGATAATATATAAATTACCGTAAATATGAAAATTGCTGTTGTTGGAACGGGATATGTTGGATTAGTAACAGGCACCTGTTTTGCGGAAACGGGAAATACTGTTACCTGTGTGGATATTGATAAACAAAAGGTTGAAAAACTTCTGGCAGGTCAGGTAACTATTTACGAGCCTGGACTTGAAAAGCTTTTCCTTCGTAACCAGAAGGAAGGCAGACTTCATTTTACGACTTCCCTGAGTGAAGCAATTGAAGAAGCAAAAATTATTTTCTTAGCTCTTCCCACGCCGCCGGGCGAAGATGGAAGCGCGGATCTTAAATATATCCTGGGTGTTGCCAATGACCTGGGCAAACTAATAAAAGCTACAGATTACAAAGTTATCATAGACAAAAGCACTGTACCGGTTGGTACTGCTGATAAGGTTAAAGAATGCATTTTACAATCAGGTAAAAAAGCAAATAAAGATCTTTCGGATGCATTTGATGTGGTAAGTAATCCTGAATTCTTACGGGAAGGGGTAGCTGTTGAAGATTTTATGAAACCAGACAGGGTGGTAATTGGTACAACATCAGATAAGGCAATAAAACTGCTGAATGATCTGTATGTACCTTTTGTACGGCAGGGCAATCCCATCATTTTTATGGATGAAAAATCTGCAGAGCTTACCAAATACGCAGCCAATGCATTTCTTGCGGTTAAAATCAGCTTCATGAACGAGATAGCACAGCTTTGTGAAAAACTGGATGCCGATGTTGATATGGTCAGGCGCGGTATAGGAAGTGATGAAAGGATAGGAAAGCGTTTTCTTTTTCCGGGTATTGGTTATGGGGGAAGCTGTTTTCCCAAAGATGTACAGGCATTGGCCAGGTCTTCATCAGAAGCTGATTATACTTTTAAAATACTGGATGCGGTAATGGATGTGAATGATAAACAAAAACTACATCTATTGCCGAAAATAAATATGTATTTTAATGATCTGCAAGGGAAACACTTTGCCATATGGGGATTGTCATTTAAACCCAATACAGATGACATACGCGAAGCTCCGGCATTATATATAATAGAAGAGCTTATAAAAGCAGGAGCCACTGTTTCCGCATTTGATCCTGAGGCGATGAACAATGTAAAAGCATTATTGGGAAATAAAATTAAATATCACGATACACAATATGAAGCACTGGAAAATGCGGATGCATTGATTGTTGCTACAGAATGGAATGAATTCCGGACACCCGATTTTGAAAGAATTATTGCCGTGATGAAAAATAAAGTAATTTTTGACGGTCGTAATTTATTTGATCTCGGGCAAATGAGGGAGATGGGTTTTCATTATGAAAGCGTGGGAAGAATGAAAGTGGAAATGGCAGAGAAGGTTTTACACACTGAGAATGTAATACGGGATTCAATTAATATATAATTAAACAGTTTATATTTTAAAGTGGCAAACAAAAGGATTTTAATTACTGGTGCAGCAGGATTTCTGGGTTCTCATTTGTGTGACAGGTTTATAAAAGAAGATTTTGATGTAATTGGGATGGACAATCTGATTACCGGTGACCTGAAAAATATAGAGCACCTTTTTAAATTAAAGAATTTTGAATTTTACCACCATGATGTATCCAAATTTATTTTTGTAAAAGGAAACCTGGATTATATACTACATTTTGCTTCACCTGCAAGCCCCATAGATTATTTAAAGATCCCTATTCAAACATTAAAGGTTGGTTCATTGGGAACACATAATTGTCTTGGTCTTGCTTTGGCCAAAAATGCGCGGATATTGGTTGCCAGCACAAGTGAAGTTTATGGTGACCCCCAGGTTCATCCCCAAAATGAAGCGTATTGGGGCAATGTAAACCCTGTGGGTCCACGCGGTGTTTATGATGAAGCAAAAAGATTCCAGGAAGCTATAACAATGGCCTATCATACATTCCATAATGTAGAGACCCGGATAATACGGATCTTTAATACATATGGCCCAAGGATGCGGTTGAATGATGGCAGAGCTCTTCCTGCTTTTATTGGCCAGGCATTACGCGGGGAAGACCTCACTGTTTTTGGAGATGGCAGCCAGACAAGGAGTTTTTGTTATGTCGATGACCTTGTGGAAGGAATATACCAGTTAATATTAAGCGATTATGCGTACCCGGTAAATGTGGGTAATCCTGATGAGATCTCATTAAAGGATTTTGCAGAAGAGATCATAAAGTTAACCGGAACAAAACAAAAAATTGTCTATAAGCCATTACCGGTGGATGATCCCAAACAAAGACAACCGGATATAACAAAAGCCCGGGAATTATTAGGCTGGCAACCAACTGTAAGCCGTGCGGATGGATTGAAAATTACGTATGAATACTTTAAAAGCCTTCCTAAAGAAGAACTTGTAAAGCTTCCAAAAGAGTTTAAAAAGAAATAAAGAGATAGAAATTAATTTGGATAAACCTTATCCAGTATCTGATATGCATTTGGTATCGGTATCAATTTAAATTAAGAAGACAGATGTACCAGGGTTTATTAGATAAGAAAAAAGAACTGGCAATAATAGGATTGGGATATGTAGGGCTACCGATCGCACTGGAATTTGCAAAGAAAATTAAAGTGATTGGCTTTGATATAAATGCTGACCGAATTGAAATGATGCGCCGGAATATTGATCCGAGCCAGGAACTGGATGCATCTGCATTTATTGGAGCTGATATAGAATTCACCTGTGATCTGGATGTTTTGCGCCGTGCCAATTTTTTTATAGTTGCTGTTCCTACTCCTGTAGATGAAAATAACATACCTGATCTTATCCCCGTAAAAAGAGCAAGCGAAACTGTTGGAAAAGTTATTAAGAAGGGAGATTATGTTGTATTTGAAAGTACCGTGTATCCCGGTTGTACAGAAGAAGACTGTGTTCCGATCATTGAAAAATTATCAGGATTAAAAATGCGTAGCGATTATATGATCGGTTATTCTCCGGAAAGAATTAATCCGGGAGATAAGGAACATACCATCAGCACCATTATAAAAGTAGTTAGCGGTTGTTGTACAGAAAGCCTGGACACAATTGCAAAAGTGTATGAACTTGTAGTAAAGGCAGGTGTACATAAAGCATCTTCAATTAAAGTGGCGGAAGCTGCAAAAATTATTGAGAATACCCAGCGCGATCTGAATATTGCTTTGATGAACGAGCTTTCGATCATTTTTGATAAAATGGATATCAATACTTATGAAGTTCTTGCAGCGGCAGGTACTAAATGGAACTTTTTAAAATTTCAGCCAGGCCTTGTAGGCGGTCATTGCATTGGTGTTGACCCTTATTACCTGACATATAAATCAAAACAACTGGGTTATGATAGCCAGGTAATATTGGCGGGGCGGGCAATCAATGATGGAATGGCTGCATATGTGGCGAAAAAAGTTTTACAATTTATAATACAAAATACAAGCAATATTAAAAATGCAAAGGTGTTGGTTATGGGTGCCACTTTTAAAGAAAATGTAAGTGATATTAGAAATTCAAAAGTGGCAGATGTGATAAAAGAATTAAAATCATTTTCATTAATTGTTGATGTTACAGATCCACAGGCTGATAGTGATGAATTAGAACATGAGTATGGGTTTCCTTTAACAAAGGAACTGGCTGACAACTATGATGCGGTAATTATCGCTGTACCTCATAAAGATTACAAACAGCTTGATGATGTATATTTCAGTTCTATTACAAAACCCCATGCATTGATAGCTGATCTCAAAGGAACGTATAATGGAAGAATTAACAGCAGGAGTTATTGGAGTCTGTAAAGTAAATTATGAATAATCCCATAGCTATCGGGATCTGCAATAGTTATAAACATTTTAAATTCAGGATTATTGGAAGAGAAATTTCACACTGCTGATTTATCGGATAAAAGCTTTCTTGTAACCGGTGGTGCGGGATTTATAGGCAGCCACCTTTCGGAATATCTATTAAAAAACGGGGCAGCAAAAGTTAGGGTGCTGGATAATATGGCGAATGGTTTTAATTCAAATCTCGCGATCTTAAAACAATATTCTCAGTTTGAATTTATTGAAGGAGACATCAGGAATGCAGAAATTTGTATGCAGGCATGCGAGGGAATAGATTATGTTACCCACCAGGCGGCATTGGGCTCTGTTCCAAGAAGTATGAAAGAGCCTGGATATTTCAGTGAAGTAAATATTACAGGCTTTGTAAATATAGTTAAGGCAGCATTTGATAATAAAGTAAAACGCCTTGTATATGCATCCTCTTCTTCTGTTTATGGAGATGAGCCTACTTTGCCTAAACAGGAAAACAGAATAGGCAATGCACTTTCCCCATATGCTGTCACCAAAAGAACAAATGAATTATATGCTAACGTGTTTGCTAATGCTTACGGAATGAAGATCATGGGATTCAGATATTTTAATATATTTGGCCCACGCCAGGATCCGGATGGTCCTTATGCTGCGGTAATACCATTATTTGTAAAAGGCATCATTAATAAAACTCCTGTTTTTATAAATGGTGATGGTGAACAAACAAGGGATTTTACATTTATAGATAATACAGTTCAAATAAATATAAAAGGCATGCTTACAGAAAATCCTGATGCATTTAATAAAGTATATAATGTTGCAGTAGGTGAAAAGTATTCTATAAATTATTTATTCAATTCCTGCCGCGAATATTTGAACAGCAAATGGGAACCTACATATCGTGAGCCACGTATAAGCGATATCAGGAATTCGCTGGCTGATGTTGAACTGGCAAAAAAATTAATAGGATACAATCCTGCCCGGCGTTTTGAAGATGGCCTGGCAGAAACAATAGAATATTTTAAAAAACTTTACTCATAACCAGTTATGCCTTTTATTAAAACAAATATTCCCGGCTTACTGGTATTTGAACCCGAAGTATTTGAAGATAGCCGTGGATATTTTTATGAAAGCTATAATGAAAATCTTTTCTTAAAAGAAGGTATTGAAGTAAAATTTGTACAGGATAACCAATCCAGGTCAGGTTATGGAGTTATCAGGGGGCTGCATTACCAGTTAAATCCCTTTTCGCAATCAAAGCTTGTACGGGTATTGAGCGGTTCAATACTTGATGTGGCAGTGGATATTCGTAAAAATTCACCAGCATATTTACAATCATATTCCATTGAATTATCATCAGAAAATAAAAAACAGATTTTTGTACCCAAAGGTTTTGCACATGGTTACTCTGTTCTAAGTGAAACAGCAGAAATTTTTTATAAATGTGATAATTTCTGGAATAAGGAAACTGAAGGAGGAATCATGTATAATGATGCTCAATTAAATATAGACTGGAAAATACCAGAGGAGAAAGTGATCATTTCAAAAAAAGATATGGGTTTTCCACGTTTTGAAAACTCCAGACACAATTTTTATTTTAGCAGTTAATATTTTCAACTGAACAGGAAAAATATTTTAGTAACAGGGTCAGATGGCCAATTAGGTAACGAACTAAGAGAAATTTCTGCGTCTTATAATAAGCATAATTTTTTTTTCACTGACAGGAAAACCTTGCCACTGGGAGATCAATTAGTTTTAGAAAAATATTTTTCAGAAAAAAATATTTATTACTGCATTAATTGTGCAGCATATACTTTTGTTGACAAAGCCGAAGAAGAAAAAAAACTTGCCTTTGAAATTAATTCCCATGCTGTTCGGGATCTTGCCAGGACGTGTAAAAAGTATAAAACGCAGCTTATTCATATTTCCACTGACTATGTTTTTAATGGAAATTCAAAAACAACTTATACCGAATTCGATAAGAGTGACCCTGTAAATGTATATGGCCAGTCAAAGCTGCAGGGAGAAAATTTTGCCCTTGAAAATAACCCACGCACCATTATCATCCGCACATCATGGCTTTACAGTAGTTATGGAAAAAATTTTGTTAAGACGATGATCAGGCTTATGAATGAAAAAGAAAGTATACAGGTTGTAAACGACCAGGTGGGAAGCCCTACGTATGCAGCGGATCTTGCAAAGGCTATAATAAAGATCATAGAGGAAAATGAATTACCGAAGCCTGGTATTTATCATTACTGCAATAAAGGAATTATAAGCTGGTATGATTTTGCGAATGCCATAAAACAAATATTAAAAAGTGATTGTAAAATTAACCCCATAACTACAGTTGATTTTCCGACTGCTGCTAAAAGGCCCGTCAATTCGGGGTTAAATACAACTAAGATCGAAAAGCAATTTGGAATTACAATACCGGGATGGAATGAGAGCCTGGTGAAGTGTATGGAGAAAATAATGAAAAGTCCCGATAGCTATCGGGAGTGAAATAAGTGAAAAGTGAATAGAGAATAGTGAAAAAAAATTCAAAATTCAAAATTCAAAATTCAAAACTTCTACTCCTTATTCTTTATAAACACCAGTTTAATTCCTGCCTTATCTGTTTCCCGCTTATCAATTTCAAAATGAAAAAGGGATTTTAGTAATGGAGTCAGCTTTGGGAAACCAAAATTTCTTGGGTCAAAATCAGGGTGTTTCTTTAATAATAAATTTCCTACATCGCCTAAAAATGCCCATCCGTTTTCATCAGCCAGGTCGTTTATAGTAGTCCTGATAAGTTTGATGGTGTCTTTATTAACCTTATCAACTACTGGCTTATCTTTTACTTTAGCAGATTTAACCAATGAATCAACCGGTTCAATTTCATCAAATACCGGGATGATCTCCATATAAATAAATTTATCACACGCAACGATAAAAGGATTAGGTGTTTTTTTCTGACCTATCCCAAAAACTTTCATTCCGGCTTCCCGTAGCCTGGTTGCGAGCCGGGTAAAATCTGAATCGCTTGAAACAATGCAGAAGCCATCCACTTTTCCTGAGTAAAGAATATCCATTGCATCAATAATCAATGCAGAGTCACTCGAATTTTTTCCGCTTGTGTAGCTATATTGCTGAATCGGTGTGATCGCATTTTCCAGTAATACTTTTTTCCATCCTGCAACTGTTTGCCTGGTCCAATCCCCATAAATTCTTTTAAATGTGGGTGTGCCATATTTGGCGATCTCTTCCATCACTCCTTTTACGTTTGAATAGGGTACATTGTCCGCATCTATTAAAACTGCGAGCCGTATATCTTTTTGTATATCCATTATATAAATGTAATTATTTTAAAATGCATCAGGAATATGGGAAGTACTATTTCCTTTATTTTCTTTATTCTATGTTTGCAACTGAATATGAATGCTTTTTCATTAACAGGCAGGATCATCATTACATGCAGTAACCGGTTATCACCTTATTTGCAGAAAGAAATAAATGAGCTGGGATATAAGCCTGTGCGAGTTTTCAAAACGGGAGTTGAATTACTCGGAAAACTGGAAGATTGTATTCTATTAAATCTCAATTTATATTGTGCAAGCCAGGTATTGTTTTCATTAAAAGAGTTCAGGGCTTCAAATGCTCATGAACTTTACAATGTTTTACTTGAGATGGAATGGGAGAGTATCATTCCTGCAAATGGATATTTTTCCGTTAGCAGTAAAGTAAACAATGATACCATAACAAATAATCTTTTTGCAAACGTAAAAGTGAAAGATGCAATCGCTGACCGGTTCCGGGAAAGAACGGGGAGCCGGCCTGATTCCGGCCCTGAATTAAATGGTGTAGTAATTCATTTATACTGGAATGAAGATGTTGCAGAAATTTTTATTGATACATCAGGTGATACATTATCTAAACATGGATACCGCAAAATACCAGGTAAAGCGCCCATGCTTGAATCACTTGCTGCTGCAACTATCCTGGCAACTAAATGGGACAAACATTCAAGTTTTATAAATCCTATGTGTGGTTCCGGCACTGTTGCTATAGAAGCCGCAATGTTAGCCACAAACCGGAAACCCGGACTATACCGTTCCAATTATGCCTTCATGCATATACTTGGTTACAACGAAAACATATATAGGGATGCATTGCAGGCTATTGAGCGTAATGTTACAGGTATAAATGGATTTAGAATAATTGCCACCGATATCAGTGAGGATGCTGTGAATATTTCAAAAATAAATGCAGGCATTGCCGGAGTAGAAGAATTCATTGAGTTCCGGGTATGTGATTTTGAGCAAACCCCGATACCGGAAAATGAAAACGGGATAATCTATTTTAACCCTGAATATGGTGACAGAATGGGAGAGGAGGCTGAACTCGAAAAAACGTATAGCCGGATCGGTGACTTCCTAAAACAACAATGCAAAGGATATACTGGTTATATTTTTACAGGCAATCCGGGTCTTGCAAAAAAAATAGGATTAAAGCCTTCAAAGCGCCTGGAATTTTTTACCAGCAAGATAGATTGCAGGCTCCTGGAATATGAATTGTATGCGGGTACGAGAAGAGTATTTAATGATGTACAATAAATGTTTATTTTCATGGAAGAATATTTGATTTATACATGTATATATTTCCGGAAAAAACAAAAGAACATCAGGTAAATAAAAGAATTATGAAACAAAAAATTTTATTAGCAGTGTTATTAATTAGCATGCATGCTTTAAGCTGTAAAAGCAGGTTTACCAGTACCTCTGATGCAACAGGTCCGCGCAGGCATGAATTCGCAGATAGTATACCGGTAAAGAATACAGATCATTCCTTAAAAGATGCGGAGCATACTCTTGATGATCCTCAAAAATCTTTAACAGAGACCAGGGATTCAGCAAATAATACTCCCATTGTTACCCAGGCAGATAGTGCGTCTTCAATAAGAGATTAATACAATGAACAGATAAAAAAAAATCCCGGGTAGCGGGATTTTTTTTTATCATAAATAATATTTTACAAGCCCATTTTCTTTTTTAAGTTTTCATCAATTGCGTCGAGAAATTCTTCTGTATATAAATAATCTTTTCCATGGCTTACTTTATTTCCATGGATGCATACAGCGAGGTCTTTAGTCATCTTGCCACTTTCAACGGTTTCAATACACACATTTTCCAAAGTATTACAAAAATCTTTCAGCTCCTGATTATTATCCAGTTTTCCGCGAAATGCAAGGCCTCTTGTCCAGGCAAAAATGGAGGCAATAGGATTTGTGCTCGTCGGTTTCCCTGCCTGATGTTCCCGGAAATGCCTGGTAACAGTTCCATGAGCGGCCTCTGCTTCCATTGTATTGCCATCTGGCGTAATTAAAACAGATGTCATTAAACCCAGGCTCCCAAAGCCTTGCGCAACTGTATCACTCTGCACATCACCATCATAATTTTTACAAGCCCACACAAAGTTACCATGCCATTTTAATGCACTTGCCACCATATCATCAATAAGCCTGTGCTCATAAGTGATAGATGCTGCTGTAAATTTTTCTTTAAATTCAGTCTGGTATATATTTTCAAAAATGTCTTTGAACCTGCCATCATACTTTTTGAGGATTGTATTTTTGGTAGAAAGATAAAGCGGCCATTTTTTGCTTAATGCCATATTAAAGCAGCTGCGTGCAAAGCCCGTAATACTTTCATCCGTATTGTACATTGACATTGCCACTCCATCTCCCTTAAAATTGTATACTTCAAATACCTGCGATTCACCTCCATTTTCAGGTGTAAAGGTCATGGTAAGCTTGCCTTTTCCTTTTATAACGGTATCGGTTGCACGATATTGATCTCCAAATGCATGTCGTCCAACAATGATAGGGGCTGTCCAGTTTGTAACCAGCCTGGGCACATTCTGCATTACAATTGGTTCCCTGAAAACAGTTCCATCCAGGATGTTACGGATAGTGCCGTTTGGGCTCTTCCACATTTGTTTAAGATTAAATTCCTTTACCCGTTCTTCGTCAGGTGTAATTGTTGCACATTTAATACCTACACCACATGCTTTAATTGCATTTGCTGCATCTACTGTTACCTGGTCATTGGTTTCATCACGATATTGTACTCCAAGATCAAAATATTGAATCGGGACTTCTATGTAAGGTAGTATCAGCTTGTCTTTAATAAATTTCCATATAATTCTTGTCATCTCATCGCCATCCAGTTCCACAACGGGATTGGTTACTTTAATTTTATCCATAATAATTAATTAGTGGGCAAAAGTACAAATTTGGTTTGATAGAGTATGCGGGATGCAGGATGCGGGAAACTGGAAACTGGATACTTGATACTTGATACAGTTAAAAAAATTGTCATCCTGAGCCAGTCGAATCAGGGATAATGGATACTTAATACTGGATACAGTTTAAAAAAGTTGTCATCCTGAGCCAGTCGAAGGACGAAGCGAAATTTGGATAAAATAAAACGGAAACAAAAAATGTTATTGATGTAAATTTTTGTTAAGCGGGATAATGAATTCCTGATACTGTAGATAGTTATAAAAGTTGTCATCCTGAGCCAGTCGAAGGACGAAGCGAAATTTTGATAAAATATAACGGAAACAAAACATGCTATTGATGTAAATTTATGTTAAGCGGGATAATGGATTCCTGATACTGTAGATAGTTAAAAAAGTTGTCATCCTGAGCCAGTCGAAGGACGAAGCGAAATTTTGATAAAATAATTTATTTCTTCTCCAGGCTTTATTATTTATTATATTTATTGACAAGTATTTTAATCACTAAAAATAATACCATGACTATAAATGAAGTAGCTCAAAGATTTATGGAGTTGGCAAAACAAAATCAATATGATCAGATACAGGATGAACTGTACGCCCAGGATTGTGAAAGCATAGAACCACCCACTGCCGGTGCAATGGGATTGCCTGATGTGAAAGGGCTTGAAGCTATAAAAGAAAAAGGGAAAAATTTCAATGCAATGATAGAAGATTTTCATAGTGGATATACAGGAGAGCTGACTATCGCCGGTAATTACTTTTCAGTGCCTATGGGCATGGATGTTACTATGAAGGGAGCAGGCAGAATAAAAATGGATGAAATTGCTGTATATGAAGTAAAAGATGGGAAAATTAGTAAGGAACAGTTTTTCTTTTAAAGATATGAGATATGGATAAGAGAAACGAAATACAGGATTAAGGTACGGATCCAGTTTCTAAGATCCAGTTATTAGTTTTTAGTTTTTAGTTTTCAGTTTCCTTATCCATTATCCCGTATCCCGTATATCCCCCAAAACATCTTTCAATTTAGAATTCGGTTTCGTTATTTTTGAGCCTAATGGCTAAAGCAGCAGATACTCCCTTAATGATTCAACACCATGCCATTAAGGCAAAATATCCTGATGCTATTCTTTTATTTCGCGTGGGAGATTTTTATGAAACATTCGGGCAGGATGCAATTAAATCTTCACAGGTATTGGGCATTACACTTACTAAAAGAAATAATAGCAATGCAACTTCTCTTGAATTGGCAGGCTTTCCACACCATGCGTTGGATACCTATTTACACAAGCTTGTAAAAGCAGGTTACCGGGTAGCCATATGTGATCAGTTGGAAGATCCCAAATTTGCCAAAGGAATTGTAAAAAGAGGTGTTACCGAACTCGTAACTCCGGGTGTCTCCACAAATGATAAATTATTGGAGCACAACAGCAACAACTTTTTAGCGGCACTTCATTTTAACGATGACATCATTGGTATTTCATTTCTTGATATTTCCACAGGTGAATTTTTTATTGCTGAGGGAGATAAAGAATATGCAGATAAATTATTACAAAGCCTGCAACCTGCTGAAGTTATCTTCCAGCGTAACAGGCAAAAATTTTTTAAGGAGCATTTTGGTAATTCTTTTTTTACTTATACATTGGATGAATGGGTCTTTACAGATGTATATTCTAATGAAAGCCTGCTAAAACATTTCGGCACACATAGTCTGAAAGGTTTTGGGATAGATGGGTTAAGCAATGGAATTATAGCTTCCGGTGCCATCCTGCATTACCTGAAAGATACAGAGCATCCTAACCTGCAACACATCACATCTCTCCAGAGAATTAATAAAGATGATCATCTCTGGATGGACCGTTTTACCATCCGCAACCTTGAGCTCATCGGAAATGTTGAAGACAATACATTATTTAAAACCATCAACAATACCATTTCTCCAATGGGTGCACGGTTAATGAAACGATGGATGCTTATGCCATTGAATGATATTATCCGGATCGATGAAAGACTGAATACAGTTACATATTTAATAAAGGAAACGGATACACGCAATAAAATATTACAACATATTAAACTTGCAGGGGATGTAGAAAGACTTGCAGGTAAAGTGCCGTTAAAAAAAATTAATCCAAGGGAAGTATTGCAGGTTGCAAAAGGGTTGCAACAAACGGAATCTATTAAAATCATCTGTGCTGTATCAACCAATGAATACCTGAAAAGATTAGGTGATTCTTTAAATAGCTGCCAGTATATTCTTGAAAAGATCTATAAGGAGATTGTTGAAAACCCGCCTGCTTCAACTATTAAAGGCGGCCTGATAGCCAATGGAATTCATGAAGAGCTGGATGAACTGCGGAAGATTGCAAGTGGTGGTAAAACTTACCTGCTGGAATTACAGCAGAAAGAAGCATTAAATACCGGTATCTCATCATTGAAGATCAGCTTTAATAATATTTTTGGTTATTACCTCGAAGTAACAAATATCCATAAATCCAAAGTGCCTGACACATGGATACGCAAACAAACCCTTACAACGGCTGAGCGTTATATCACTCCTGAATTAAAAGAATATGAGGAAAAAATTATTGGCGCAGAAGATAAGATTTTACAAATTGAGCAAAGGTTATTCCAGGAATTACTGAATGAATTACAGGATTATATTGCCCCTATGCAGGTAAACGGCAACGTTATGGCTATCCTCGACTGCCTTTGTTGTTTTGCAGGCAATGCATTGCTATATAATTATAAGAAGCCCCAGCTACATAATGGAAATGAGCTGGAGCTTACCGGTAGCAGGCATCCTGTAATAGAAAGAAACTTGCCTCCTGGTGAAAGTTATATCAGCAATGATATATCACTGGATGCTGTCAACCAGCAAATGATCATACTAACGGGACCGAATATGAGCGGAAAAAGTGCCATTCTCCGTCAAACTGCCCTGATCACTTTAATGGCACATATGGGAAGCTTTGTGCCGGCAGCCATAGCAAAGGTGCCGTTGACGGATAAGATCTTTACCCGTGTAGGCGCATCCGATAACCTGAGTGGCGGTGAAAGTACATTTATGGTAGAGATGAATGAAACAGCCAGCATAATAAATAATCTAACCGCACGCAGCCTGATCATTCTTGATGAAATCGGCAGGGGCACTTCTACATACGATGGCATCTCCATTGCCTGGAGCATAGCTGAATTTTTACATCAGTCTCCACATTCTCCAAAAACATTATTTGCCACCCATTACCATGAAATAAACGAACTGGAGAACAAATTTCCCCGCATAAAAAATTATCATGTTACAAATAAAGAAGCTGGCAATAAGATCATTTTTCTAAGAAAGCTTGCGCCTGGTGGAAGTACTCATAGTTTCGGGATACATGTTGCACGCATGGCCGGTATGCCTTCTTCTTTAATTGAAAGAGCAAATGAAATATTATGTCACCTGGAAGAAAAAAATGAAGAGTCCGGAAAATCAAATAACGGATCCCGATTATCAGCTGCGGTTAAAGGATTGAATACACCAAAAGTACAGCTCAGCATTTTTGATGCTCATTCAGCCACGTTTGAGGAGATCCGGCTTTTATTGAATGCAGTAGACATCAACAGGCTTACACCGGTAGAAGCATTACTAAAATTGCAGGAGATAAAAGAAAAAATTAAATAGATAAATAATCACATCCTCTTTTATTATTGTTTGTTTTCAATTTTTTCCTGGCATTTATCTTCTGACATATTTTCCATCTGTTTTTTTCCACTGCTTTTGGTAACTTCTATCATCTCAAGGCGCACACGGGTAATACTTTGTTTCATATTGCATGAAACATAATAATCTTCCCCGGTTTTGACTTCAAGCGCAACCTCTGTTTCTTTTTTCAAAATGCTCACTCCTCCTACTTTTGCATTTATTATATGATTCCCCGGACTCAGGTATATTTTAAAATATTTATTATTACTGATTTTGCAAAGCTTAATACCATCTACAAAAACAGAAAAATTAGATAACGCTCCTCCAAATTGCCCTACCCTGTAAATATAAACAAACGAAGAATCTGAGTAAGGTTTTGTATTTATAGAATTTTTCTTGCCGGCATACATAGAAAATGATGTAAGCATCATACTAATAATAAGAATTGTCTTCATAAAGAGTGGTTAGGTGGTTAATAAAAAATGAAAAAGTTAAAACAATATTAACACGGGAAAAAACAATAATACAACAATGTTTGTGAATTATCTTTATCAAGGCTTATGAGAAAATTATTATTTTTATTATCCCTGTGTATTTTTTGCATTAATCATTATTCCAGTGCACAACCATGCACAACATTGGGTCAAAATCCGGAAACTGCCTTTCCGGTATGCGGAACAACAAAATTTACCCAGGATAATGTTCCTTTCTGCAGTACTACTGATCTTTATGTTCCGGGATGTACCGGAACAGGAACTGCTCTTTACCAAAATAAAAACCCATATTGGTATAAATTTACCTGTTATCAAAGCGGCACTTTAAGTTTCCTGATCACACCGCTTGCAACAAATGAGGATTACGACTGGCAACTCTATGACATTACAGGCTTATCTCCTATTGAGGTGTATACGAACCAATCCATTATAGTTGCAGGAAACTGGGCAGGAACCTATGGTGCAACCGGTGCATCCTCTTCCGGGTTTAATGGTATAGAATGCGCGTCATCACCTCCCGATAACAAACCAACTTTTGCAAAGAGCCCAAATCTTATAAAAGGGCATGATTACATTTTATTAGTAAGCCACTTTTCAAATACACCAAGTGGTTATGAATTATCGTTTGGTGGAGGAACTGCAGTAATAACAGACCCTACAGATCCTCACTATACAAATGCGAATGCTGTATGTGATGGCACTACGATGTATGTAAAGCTTAATAAGAAAATGAAATGTAGCAGCCTTGCCGCAGATGGTTCGGACTTTACGATCAATACCGTTCTTAGCTCCATCATCAAGGCAAGCGGGATAGGTTGCAGTGGCGGATTTGATACTGATTCAATTGCATTGACTTTAAATAATCCATTACCGCCGGGTAACTATATTGTTACCATTAAAAATGGCACAGATGGAAATACATTAGAAGATAATTGCGACAGAACAATTCCGGAAGGCGAAAATAAAACAGTTGTTGTCTTTCCCATTTTTCCAACTCCAATGGATAGCTTAACAAAACCAGGATGCACGCCTCAAACACTGGAACTTGTTTTTAGTACACCAATCAGGTGCAGCTCAATCTCCCCAAATGGCAGTAATTTTTTTATTACAGGATCTTATCCCGTCTTTATTTCTGCTGCTTCCGGTAATTGCGGCTCTACAGGTTTATCAAATAAAATCATATTAGAACTTTCTTCTCCAATGCAGGTTCGTGGAAATTTCAGGGTCACACTTGCAGCTTCTGTTATTGACGAATGCGGCCAGGCCACACCGGTAGGTTCTTTTGTGGACTTTTCTGTGAAAGATACTGTGAATGCCGATTTCAATTCCCAGGTCGTGCTCGGCTGCAAGTTTGACACCATCAATTATTCTCACAATGGCTTAAATGAAGTGAATAGCTGGTTATGGACATTTGATAGTATAGAAACAAGAATATCAAGAAATGTACAGAAAATATACACTACGTTTGGTCAGAAGCAAACCAGTCTGTATGTTTCAAATGGTGTTTGCAATGCAACATCAACTGTTGATATTTTTCTGGATAATTACCTCGAAGCCGGGTTTGAATCCTCACCATTCGTTTGCCCGCAGGACCAGGGAATTTTTAAAGACAAAAGCATTGGCAACATTTTAAAGTGGGAATGGGATTTTGGGAATGGCACAGTAAGTACGCTTCAAAACCCCGCACCACAGAATTTTATTCCCAGGGATGTTAAGTATAATGCACCTGTTAAATTAACAGTTACTGATAATATCGGCTGTAAAGCCAGTTTAATTCAAAATCTCCTGGTAATAAATAATTGTTTTATTGCAGTTCCATCAGCGTTTACCCCTAATAGTGATGGACTTAATGATTACCTATACCCGCTTAATGCATATAAAGCAAGGGATCTTACATTTGCAGTGTATAACCGCTTTGGTCAGCGTATTTTTTATAGTAATGACTGGACTGCAAAATGGGATGGCTCTTTTAAAGGACAGGATGCAGATCCCGCCGCATATGTATGGGTACTTACTTACACCAACATAGATACTAACCAGCGTGTTGAGCAAAAAGGAACTTCGGTTTTGATCAGGTAATTAAAGAACTGAATGAATTAATTATTGGAAAATAGTTTAGGTCTTCCCTATCACGTCCAGACCCGAATACCGGCTCAGGAAAAGGTAACTTTTAGAGTCTGCCAGGTTTCAGATTCTTTCCCCGTTCAACTATTCAACCATTCATTTAAATTTGCTTCAAAATTAATTCATGGAACATACCCCTGTTTACTATAGCGAATACCTGCAACTGGATAAAATCCTGGGAGCGCAGAAACCTGTCAGCTTTGAAGATGGAAAAACCGGGGCACATGATGAAATGCTTTTTATCATTATCCACCAGGCATATGAATTGTGGTTCAGGCAGGTTTTGTTCGAAGTACAATCTGTTTTGGATATGATGGGTAAACCTTTTTTAAATGATAATTCTGCAGATCTTCAAACAATCGTTCACAGACTGCAAAGGGTTGCCACTATTCAAAAGCTATTGGTGCAGCAAATAGATGTGCTGGAAACGATGACTGCCATGGACTTTCTTGATTTCAGGGATATGCTCAGGCCGGCATCCGGTTTTCAAAGTGCCCAGTTTAAAATACTGGAAGCAAAGCTGGGGTTAAAATTTGAGCACAGGCACGGTTTAAGTTATTACACTTCTCAATTAAAGCAGGATGACATTGATTCAATAAAAAAAGCAGAAAATGAAACCTCTGTAATTGAGCTTGTAAATAAATGGCTGGAACGGATGCCTTTTTTTGACAATGAAAATTTCTGGTCTGGTTACAAATCTGTTTCAGGAAACACTTCATTTCATCCTTTCTGGGGGGATTATGAAAAGATTTATTCTGATGGGCTTTTTGAAGGAGAAAAAAACAATGCTACATATTTTACCGACATCATTTATGGTTCAGAAACAAATAGGGAACGCACTTTAAGTCCGGGGGCATGCAGATCAGCTTTGTTTATAATGATATACCATGGTTACCCCATGCTTGAACAGCCATTTCAATTACTTGAAAGCTTAATTGAGATCGATAACCAGCTTGGCAACTGGCGGTCACGTCATATAAATATGGTAAGGAGAATGATAGGTTCACGGGTTGGAACCGGGGGAAGTACCGGTGCCGGCTACCTGCAGGGAGCAATGGATAAGCATTATATTTTTAAAGAGCTTGCACAGCTAAACAGCTTTTTAATAGACAGGAGAAAATTGCCCCAATTACCTAAAGAACTTACTGATAAGCTGGGGTATAATTTTTAAATAATTATAAATGAATTAAGAGTTATGGATATCCGGTTTCCCGTTTTATATTATCATAATTCCGCTTCGTCCTTCGATTCCCGATAGCTATCGGGACAGGATGACAACTTTTTTTTTATCTGTATCAAGTAACCAGTATCCAATATCTAGTATCCCGCATTCCGTTTATATTATCATAATTTCGCTTCGTCCTTCGATTCCCGATAGCTATCGGGACAGGATGACAACTTTTTTTATCCCGTATCTCGTATCCAGTATCCCGTATCCAGTATCCAGTATCCCGCACCCCTAAATAAGCTCTACCAACTTCTCCACCACAACATCTATTTCCTTTTTAGTATTGTGCTTACTAAAACTGAATCTTACAGTAACCAGTTGGGGATCATTATTTAAAGATCTGATCACATGGCTGCCTTGTTCGGCACCAGAAGTACAGGCACTTCCACCGCTTGCACAAATATTATTAATATCCAGATTAAAAAGGATCATTTCCGATTTATCCGTTTTTTGAAAGTTTGCACTAAGCACAGTGTATAAACTGTTGCCTGATACATCTCCATTGAAACTAACACCTGGAATATTTTTTTTTAATTTTTCAAACATATAAAATTTCAGCGAGCTGATATATGCACTGTCTGTTTCGTAGTTCCGGGTTGCCAGTTCCAGTGCTTTTGCAAAACCGGCAATTCCGTAAATATTTTCAGTTCCTGCACGCATATTTCTTTCCTGTGCACCTCCATGCATAACCGGCTTTATCCGTATATTTTCGTTTATATATAAAATGCCCGCACCTTTAGGCCCATGAAATTTATGCGCAGCTCCTGTTATAAAATGAACATGGGTATTCCGCAGATCAAACGGGAAATGCCCAACAGTTTGAACAGTATCACTATGAAAAACGGCATTGTACTTTTTACAAATATTCCCAACCAGGTGTATATCCATTATGTTACCTATCTCATTGTTTGCATGCATTAATGAAACAAGGGTTTTTTCTTTTGAAGAAGCAAGCATTTTTTCCAGGTCTTCTACATCAATATGGCCATTTGGCAGGATATTTACATAATTCACTTTTAATAGATCCAAGTTATTCAAATGCTCAATAGTATGTGAAACTGCATGGTGTTCGATGGGGGAAGTAATAACCTGTTCGCACCCAAGATCTCTCACTGCGGCTTTTATTGCAGTATTGTTGCTTTCTGTACCTCCACTAGTAAAAAATATTTCGGCAGGATGCGCATTCAATATTTTTGCAACAGATTTACGGGCAGATTCTATAGCCATCTTTGATTCACGGCCGTATGAGTAAATAGAAGAGGGGTTGCCAAACTTCTCTTTAAGATAAGGCAGCATTGCATCTAAAACCTCTTCATCAAGAGCAGTGGTAGCAGCATTGTCAAAATATATTCTGTCCATGTTTTTAGTCCATTCCCCCAACTTCTATAGTTGGTACACTATGCTTAAATAATTAAACTTTTAGCTATTTTATGCGCTTTACCTTCACCCCCGATCGCAATCAATACTTATTCACTATTGACTATTCACTTTTCACTTCTTTCACTTTCACATCGCTTCTTTAATATCCTTCACCAGCCTCATTGCAATATTATCTGCGGTTGTTTCAAAATTACTTTCAGAATAAATACGAATTATAGGTTCTGTATTGCTTGCACGCAGGTGTACCCAGTCATTATCAAATTCTATTTTTAAGCCATCCTCTGTATTGACCGGGTGATTCCTGTATTTCTTTTTAATTTTTTCAAAAACATTTTCAACGTTGATACCGTTTTCAAGTACAAGTTTATTCTTACTGATAAAATAATCAGGATAGGTGCTTCGTAGTTGCTTTACACTTTTTTTACTTTTTGCAAGATGGGTAAGAAACAAAGCAATTCCAATTAATGCATCTCTTCCATAATGTAAATCAGGGAGAATAATTCCACCATTACCTTCGCCACCTATAACAGCATTTACTTCTTTCATCTTTGTTACCACATTTACTTCTCCGACAGCGCTTGCAAAATATTCTCCTCCGTGTTTTAATGTAATGTCTTTTAAAGCCCTTGTTGAGGATAAATTACTCACTGCATTTCCTTTTTGCTTTCCCAGCACATAATCAGCAACTGCAACAAGTGTATATTCTTCACCAAACATAGATCCGTCTTCGCATACAAAACAGAGCCTGTCAACATCGGGGTCAACAGCAATTCCGAGAGAAGCTTTTTGCCTGCAGACCTCCTGGCTAAGACCAGTCAGATTTTCCGCCAGAGGCTCAGGATTATGTGCAAACCTGCCATTTATTTCCTCATTAAGTAATATTACCTGCTTTACACCCAATGCTTTTAAAAGGGCAGGTATGGCTAAGGCACCTGTGCTGTTAACCACATCTATTACGATCTTAAAATCTGCAGCAGCAATCAGTTTTTTATCAACCCATTTGTTTTTTAAAATGTGCTCAATATGCATATCAAGCATTGTACTATCTGTTGTTACAGTTCCCAGGTTATCTACATCAGCAAAATAAAAAGCTTCTTTTTGTGCAATATCCAGTATTATTTTACCCTCATCACTATTGATAAATTCACCTTCCTTATTCAATAATTTCAATGCATTCCATTCCTTTGAATTATGACTCGCAGTGATTATTATACCCCCATCCGCTTTTAAAAATTTAACTGCCATTTCAACCGTGGGTGTTGTACTAAGATCAAGATCAATTACATCAATCCCTAAAGAGCAAAGAGAAGAATTCACTATATTTTTTATAAGATTCCCGCTTATCCTTCCATCCCTGCCAACAACTACTTTCATTTTTGAACTCGTTTTTCCGCGCATTAACCATGTGCCATATGCTGATGTAAATTTAACCACATCAAGCGGGGTAAGATTTTCATTTGTGCTACCCCCTATTGTGCCCCTTATGCCGGAAATACTTTTTATCAATGTCATTATCATCTGATTTAGGGATGGCAAATATAATAAACAACGGTGAGTGGGGGAAGAGAATTCTAAGAAGCTTTGTGGTAAAGGGAATTAAAGGGGCCTATATTTTCTTATGATTTTATTTTATACTTTTCGCTTTTGACTATTGATTATCTACAATTAACTTTGCACGATGTTACCGTGGTTTAAAAATTGGTTTAATTCCCCATATTATCACCATCTGTATTTTAACCGGGATGAAAAAGAAGCAGCTGAATTTATAAATAAGCTGATCGATCATCTTCATCCTTTACAAGGCTCAAGGATGCTGGATGTTGCATGTGGTAAAGGCCGGCATTCATTACAACTATCGGGTAAAGGTTTTGATGTTACTGGTATAGACCTGAGCGAAGACAGCATTAAAGAAGCTTTACAATATGAAACTGAAACCCTGCATTTTTATCAGCATGATATGCGCCTTCCTTGCTGGATAAATTTTTTTGATTATGCATTTAATTTTTTTACAAGTTTTGGCTATTTTAATACCCAACGCGAAAATGATAATTCTATAAGAACCATTGCACAATCACTTAAGCCAAAAGGCATATTTGTATTGGATTATCTTAACGTTCACTATGCAGAGGATCACATGGTTCACCAGTCTGAAAAAGAAATTGACGGCGTTAATTTTCTAATTACAAAATGGTATGATGAGCAACATTTTTTTAAGAAGATCATGATTGAAGATGAACAGTTAAAGGAGCCCCTGGTATTTACAGAAAAAGTTTCTAAATTTTCACTGGGTGATTTTACAGATATGTTTGCTTACCAGGGTATGCAGATCAAAGAAGTATTTGGAGATTATAATTTTAAAAATTATCACGTAAAAAAATCACCACGGCTAGTAATGATTGCAGAAAAAATAAAATAGACGATAGACCATGGACCATGGACCATAGACCATAGATGATGATAAATAGGGACTGAGGGGTTAACTTTTATTGTTCGATAAAGCCATGATGAATTTACCAATCATCTTACAAAGTATTTCATAAGAAAAATAATATTTTTTGAATGTTTCATCATTTAAATAATTTTTTTTCTTTGCGATAAATAAACAACTGACTACTTCTATAGAAGAGCGTAAGGAATATCTTAAAAACTTTTTCTGCTCCATATCCGACTGGCCCGTACACCCTT
>Ga0136634_10000042_pt1 | contig 56695 bp, 53 predicted proteins | sample AntDrymUQ8332106_2_FD_104654 | JGI IMG/M metagenome (GOLD analysis project Ga0136634, IMG submission 104654) | Polar desert sand microbial communities from Dry Valleys, Antarctica - metaG UQ833 (21.06) | ecosystem: Environmental > Terrestrial > Soil > Desert | place: Antarctica: Dry Valley... | reverse complement strand
TTTATTTTTTTTTTTTTAAGTTTTCAATTTTTTTTTTTTTATATTTAAAAAGGTTAAAAAAATGGAAAAAAAAAGAAAATTTTTATCCAAAAAAAAAAAAAAAAAAAAAAAAAAAAAAAAACTTGTATGCCAACAACGTTTTTTATATCCACTTTTATTTCAAGATGATCTTTATGCAATTGCCTATAATCGTTTGCTAAATAAATTTAATTTAAAAAAGATAGAAAATTTTCATTTAAACGAACAATTTAGTTTTTTAATTTTAAAACGCTTAATTAAAAAACTACATCGAAAAACAAATATAGGCAAGTTAAAAAAAAACTATAGTAACAATAAGTTTTTTAATAGTAATTTTAACACCTATTTTTATTCAAAAGTACTTCGAGAAGGCTTTACAATAATTTTAGAGACTTTTTTTTCTGTAGAATTAGAAAAAACATTTATAAAAAAAATCAATAAATGGACTAGTTATCAATCTATTCATTCTGTATTTCCTTTTATAGAAGATAATTTTTCACATTCTAATTTTATTTTAAATAAAAAAATACCTTATTTTATTCATCCAGAACTTTTAATTCGAATTCTTCGTCGACGTATACAAGACACTTCTTTTTCACACCTATTACGATTACTATTTTATAAAAATAAACGACTAATTACTTTAAATACAAATATTTTTTTTTTTCAAAAAGAAACTAGTAGTTTATCCAACTTTTTATGGAATTTTTATATTTGTGAATTAGAATTTCTTTTAGTTAATCAATGGAAAACTTTAAACTATTTTAAATCATTATTATATTCAATTTCGATAAATAAAAAACAATCTATTAAAAAAATTCAACATATTATTAATGATCCTTTACCAATGAAATCACAAATTTTTTTTTATAAAAAAAAAACATCTTTTCATTATGTAAAATATAATAATAATTATATTATAGCAATAAAAGGCTCTCATTATTTAGCAGAAATATGGAAATTTTTTTTTTTCAAATTTTGGTATTATTATTTTAATTACTCATTCAATGTTTCTAAAATAAGTATTAAAAGTTTCTTTAAAAATTCTTTTTCTTTTTTAGGTTATTTGTTCAATATTCAAACAAAAAATATTTTAGTTGAAACTAAGGTGTTAAAAATTTTAAAAAAAAGCTATATTATAAAAAAAGAACTTTCTTTTATTACTCCAATATTCTTTTTAATTCAATCATTAGCCAAAGAAAAATTTTGTGATATTTTAGGACACCCAATAAGTAAATTAGCTTGGACTACTTTGACTGATGACGAAATTTTCAATCGTTTTAATCAAATTTGGAGAAATTTTTTTTATTATTACAGTGGATGTAAAAGTAAAAAAAATTTATATCAAGTACAATATATCCTTCGATTTTCTTGTGCTAAAACATTAGCTTGTAAACATAAAAGTAGTATACGGTATGTTTGGAAACAATATGGTTCAAATTTTTTTGCAAAATCTTTTTTTTTTAAAAAACAAGAGTTAATCAGTTTAAAATTTTTAAAATTGTATCCTTCTATAAAAAAAATTTGGTATCTTGATATTGTTCAAATAAATGCATTAGCAAAATTATTGCAAAAAAAAAATAATAATAACAGTAAATCATAACTGAAAAATTAATTCTATTGTATAATATATAAAATTTTGATTTAATAATTTACTGATAGTAATATCTAAAAACTAAAACAAATACATAGAGAAAGCCGTGTGCAATAAAAGTTGCAAGCACGGTTTGGGAAGAGGTTAAATTTTTTATTTAAAAAATAAAAAAAATTAACCCACTTTCATCCGACGAGTTCCGGGTTCGAGCCCCGGGCAACCCACTTCACTATTTTTCTTTTAATTTAATTAAAATAAACTAAGTTTTTTATACTTTTTATTATATACTAAAAAAAAGAATTGGTTTTCAAGATCGGTTGACATACTAATCTATTTTGTGTAATACTATAATTAACAAGTTTATATACTTGGGTAACTTATTATTATTATTTTACAAACCAAGTTTTATCATGACTGCAACTTTAGAAAGACGCGAAAGCGCAAGCCTATGGGGTCGCTTCTGCGACTGGGTTACCAGCACTGAAAACCGCCTTTACATCGGATGGTTCGGTGTATTAATGATCCCTACTTTATTAACTGCAACCTCTGTATTTATTATCGCTTTCATCGCAGCTCCTCCTGTAGATATTGATGGTATTCGTGAGCCTGTTTCTGGTTCTCTTCTTTATGGAAACAACATCATTTCTGGTGCTATCATCCCTACTTCTGCAGCTATCGGTTTGCACTTTTACCCAATCTGGGAAGCTGCTTCCGTTGATGAATGGCTATACAATGGTGGTCCTTATGAACTAATTGTTCTTCACTTCTTACTTGGTGTAGCTTGCTACATGGGTCGTGAGTGGGAACTTAGCTTCCGTTTAGGTATGCGTCCTTGGATTGCTGTTGCATATTCAGCTCCTGTTGCGGCTGCTACTGCTGTTTTCTTGATCTACCCTATTGGTCAAGGAAGCTTCTCTGACGGTATGCCTTTAGGAATCTCTGGTACTTTTAACTTCATGATTGTGTTCCAAGCTGAACATAACATCCTTATGCACCCATTCCACATGCTTGGTGTAGCTGGTGTATTCGGCGGCTCTCTATTCAGTGCTATGCATGGTTCCTTGGTAACTTCAAGTTTAATCCGAGAAACTACTGAGAACGAATCTGCTAACGCGGGTTATAAGTTTGGTCAAGAAGAAGAAACTTACAACATCGTAGCCGCTCATGGTTACTTTGGTAGACTTATCTTCCAATACGCTAGCTTTAACAACTCTCGTTCTTTACACTTCTTTTTAGCTGCTTGGCCTGTAGTAGGTATCTGGTTTACTGCATTAGGTATTAGCACAATGGCTTTCAACCTAAATGGTTTTAACTTTAACCAATCTGTTGTTGATAGTCAAGGTCGTGTAATTAACACTTGGGCTGATATTATCAACCGTGCTAACCTTGGTATGGAAGTTATGCATGAACGTAACGCTCACAACTTCCCTCTAGATTTAGCTTCTGTTGAAGCTCCTTCTGTAAACGGCTAATATTTTAATTTTATTTTTATAAATTAATTTAAAATAGGATAACAACTTGAAAACAATGACCTTAGAATTCATAGTTCTAAGGTCATTGTTTTTTTTTTTTAATAAATAAATTGTAAAAAAGGCGGACGTGGCCAAGTGGATTAAGGCAGTGGATTGTGGATCCACCATGCGCGGGTTCAATTCCCGTCGTTCGCCCATTTAAAAAAAAATAGTAATTTTTATTTTTATTAGTTGACGAAACCTTTTGTTTATGTCATTATAAATAAAATAACATAAATATATTAAATAAAATGCGAAATAACAAAAAAATGTTAAATTGTAATTTTAGTTAGAATACTAACTCTTTTTTTTATTCATAAAAAAATTATGGCAATAACTAAAAACCTTATTATTATTCTATGAACTAAAAAAATATAATAAAAAAATTTTAAATTTTTCAAATAATTTAGTTGAAGTTTCCATATATAAAAAATCTATTTATTATAAAGTTTTATCTAATTGCTGTAAAAAAAAATGAAACAAGAATTATCAAACAACAAATATTTATATAAAAGATTAAAATTAGAAGAAATAAAAAACCCTCAATATTTTTTTAAATTATGGACAGAATCAAATGTAATCAAATTTTTAATTAGACTTTTTTTTAATAAAGAAAATTTTATTAAACTTTTTGATTTTAGAATTATTAGTTCATTAATTTTACGTGATTTTTCTAATTCGAAAACAAATAAAAGTTCAATAATAAATAATTTTTTATTAATTATATTATCAATTCTTTTTTATCGTTTAAATAATAAAACGATTATGGAAAAAAAACATTTGAATTTAGTGAAAATAGTTTATGCACGTATAAATTATTTTAAATATAAAGAAAATCAATTAGAAAAAAACTTTGAAAAAAAAAAAAATTTTATTTTTTCGAATTATTATCTTTTTAAAATTTTTGATTTAAAAAAAAAAAAGTTTAAACCTAGATTTACGTACAATAAAATTTTCTTTGAAAAATCAGAATGGTGGAAAATTTGGATTATAAAAGAAATTTTACCAAGTTGGAAAATATCATTTAATTAAATTAAAAAAATTAATAATTTATTAAAAAAAAAAAATACAAATGATTTAAATTTTTTTTTTCAATTTTATATAGATCATTTATTTTATCAAAATTATGACTGGGAAAATAATTTTAATTTAATTTTTTTTAAAAATTTGAAAAAAAAAAAAAACTTTAGTAAAAATAAAAAAGTACTAAAAACTGCTTTAATTCTTGAAATATTTTCAGCTTTTTGTGAAAAATTAGTTTTTGAAGTCGAAAGTCCTTTAAAAACAAACAAGTTTAATTCCATAATTAAATTGGAGAAAAATAATACCTATCCATTATCTTATAAAAAAAAAGTAAACCCCGAACTATTTTCTTTTTTAAAAAAAAATTTACTTCAAAATTTAAAATTTGTGAGTGAAGTTGATTCCATTGTTATAAAATCTTATATTTTTATAAAAAAAAAAAAATCGAGTTTTTTCAAAAATTATGCTGAATTTTATATATGGCAATTATATAAAAATTATCTATTTCAATATAAAACTAATTTCAATAAATGTACTACTAATAAAAATAAATTAAACAAAAAATTATTTAAAATAAACAATAAAGAAAACACTTTGAAAAAAGAGAAATATTTTTTAGAAATTTCATATTATATGTTAAAATATATTTTATATAAAGTAAAAAATTTTAATAAATTAGTACATAATTATAAAAAAATTGAGCAGACATTTAAATTAAAAAATAAAATTAAAATAAAAAAAAAATTCAATTTAATTAATACTCATTTTTTTCAATCAAAAAAAAAGCTTGTTTTAACTGTTTGGAATATCTTTTTTTTTTCTAAAAATAAAAAAAAAAAATCAATTTTATTTATTAATCCTTTTTATAAAAGCTATTTAATAATTTGGATAAAAAATTTATTTATAAAAAAATCACAATATATTCAAAAACTTTCTTTTTTAAGAAAAAATGAAAATACTTTAAATTCTTATAATTCATTTTCAAATATTTTATTTATAGATGAATCAAAAATGAGTTTTTCTCCTATTAAAAAATGTAAATATAAAAAAAAAATTGAAATAACTAAAAAAACAAAAAAAAATAAATTTAAACATTTTCGAAAATCAGATAATAATAGATTTATTTTTTTATTTTCCATAAAAAAAAATACTCAAAAAATAAATTCTTTTCTTTTTTTAGATTATTCTCTTACAATTTTGTCTAAAAAAAAATTTAATAATAAAACAAAAATATTGATGATAAATTCAAATTCATCTACAAATATTTTTTATTTCATATGGCTTTTGATTTACAAATATGTAAATACTGATAATTATAATAAAAATATTAAATATAATAAAAATTTATTATTTCAAATTACTTATTTTGTAAAGTTTGTTAGTTTTGTTGATAGATTTAATCTATTTATAATTAAATATAATTTATTTAATAGTAAAAAAACTAATTATAATATTAATTATAAAGATAATAAAAAAAATGAATTAAAAAGAAAACTATTAATTAAGAATTTTTTTCTAAAATTTTCTAGTAAAATTACAAATAATGATAAATTAATTTATAATTCTTTTTTCAAAGATTCAATAAAATTTTTAAATAATTTTTTTTTAATTAATAATTTTTTTTTAATTAATACTTTTTTTTATAATAAGAAATTTTATTTAATTAATAAAGAAAAAATGAAAATGAATCAAATTTTACTAAATTATAATAAAAAAAAAAAAAATCAATTTTATGATAATACTATAAAAAAAAATATATATATTTATTGGAAATCTACTAAAAATTTAGCTTTAATTGATAAAAAAAAGAAAGAAAAAAAAGCATTAAATTTTTTTGTTAAAAAACAAAAAAATTTAAAACTTTTATCGAATAAAATAAATTTTAAAAATAATAAAAATTTAATTCCTAAATGGTATAATAAGATAAATAAAAAAAATATTTATATATTTTATAAAAATATTCTATTTCTTTTTTCGACTAACTTTAATAAAATTTCAAAAAATTCTTTTTTTTATCATAAAAATAATAACATTTTAAAAAGTAACCTTTTAAAAATAATTTTTAATAAAACAAATTTAATAAAACAAATAAAATTTAATATTTATTATAAATTAAAAACAGAATTTAACTTTCATAAAATATTCATTACTAAATTTTTTATTAATTATTTTAATAACAAAAAAAACCAAAGTTACAAAAAAAATTTTAATAAATTTTTTTGTTTTGCATTATGGCAAAATGAAAAAATTTACTTTTCTTTTTTACCTATATCTAATAAAAATTTTATAAATTCTCCAGTTTTTAAAGTAAACACAATAACATTATTAAATTCTTTATATTATTCTAATTTAAGTTATAAAAAAAAATTTAATTTTTATTTAAAAAAAAAGGAAAAAAGTAATTTAACATATATACAGTTAATAAAAAATATCCCTCTAAAATTAGAAAAAAAAAACCAATTTTTATTTAATAATGAATTAACTTTTTTTTCTAAGAAACAAACAAATTTAAATAATAAATTACAAATATATCAAAATTTTTTATTTCAATATTTCAAAAAATTACATTCTAAAAAATTACTATTTTTTTATTTAAATAAATTATTAACCTCATTAATTAAATTTAATCCAGTTCTTTCTAAAAAACATAAAAATTTAACAAAAAATACTTTACATATTCAAAAGCATGTAAAAAACTATAACAATATTAATCAAACAACTTTTTTTGAAAAGAAATTACTATCTGACTTTTTTACCCAAATTCAAAACGAAAATAATCAAATAGATAATTGGGTTAATAAATTATTTATTATAAACTCTAATTTTACAAAAACTTTATTAAACAACAGTATTTTATTAAATAAAAATAATACAAAAATAAAGTACAAAAAAAAGAAATTTATATTATCATTTTTAAAAAAAAAAAATAATAGTAATAAATCAATTTTACAGAATAAAATAATTAAAACATCTAAATTTTTTGTACAATGGGACTTTTTTAAAAAATATATATCGTGGTTTTTTACTTTTCAATGGTGGAAATATTTTCAAAACTTAGTTTCAAATTTATTTTTAGAATTATTATTAAATATTCATGATCAATTTAATTATATTTTATTCATAATTTTAGAAAATAGAAAAATAGATTATTTATTAAAAACTATAAAATTTAAGTTAAATTTTTTTTTGTTCGACAATTCAGTTGAAATTTGGAATTCAAGGTTATTGAAACAAATTAATAAACATCATAAAAATCAAGAAAGTGACTCGCTATATTTTTCTTTTAATTTAATAAACAGATGGAATAAAGAATCTGTAACAATTATAAGTTTGATTATTTTTAGCTATTTAATTTTTCAAAAACATTTTTCTATTTTATTAGGTTCAGAGTATTTAGAGCTATGGAGAGATTTCCAAATAATTAAATATTTAGTAGACTCTTCACGTGGAATATATTTAGATAATTTAACAAAAACTAATTTAATACAATCAGTTAAATCAGAAAATTTAGTAATACATTTTTTTAAAAATTTTTCGCATTATTTAAAATATGCAAAATTTTATTTATTTACAAATAAAAAAATAACCAATTTATTAATTAATAATAAAGGATTAGACCTTTCTCGTAGAGAACGAAAATTATTAGTTCAATCTTTAATAGCTGATAAACAAATTAATCAATATCGATTAAATTTAATTTCTAATATTAATTTTTTAAGTTTTCAATTTAGTGGTTCAATTACAAAACAACACAAATTTAAAAATTATTTAGAAAAGTTAGTTGAAAACTATCAAAAAAATTTAATAAATTATCCATTTAATAAATTTTATTTAGCAGAAAATTTAGTTTTTTTATCTTTTTGGCAAAAAACAACTTCTTTGTATGTATCAGGGCAATTTACTACATTAAGATCAACTTTTTATAAAAAGCCAATTCCACTTGAATTAAAGCTTTTTTCTTCAAAAGGACTCTTATTAATAGGTTCGTTAGAAACGGGACGTTCTTATTTAGTAAAAACTATAGCGGCAAATTCTTTTATTCCTTTAATAAAAATATCTATAAATAAACTTTTATATAATAAACCTGATATTATAACTGAAAGTTGGATGAATATTTTAATGGAAAGTTTACGAAGATTAAAGCTTATTTTAGAGTTAGCCGAAAAATTATCTCCTTGTATAATATGGATGCAAAATATTCATGAACTTAATGTAAATCGATTAACTCAAAATGTGGAATCTGATCCAACATTTTTACTTGGTATTTTTTTAAAATATTTTCAAACAGTTTTAAAAAAAAAATATCCTAGTAGTTTAGTTATTATTGGTTCAACTCATCTTCCAAAAAAAGTAGATCCTGCTTTAATCTCTCCAAATCGATTAGATCAATTAATAAATATTCGAATGTCTAATATTTTGCAAAGAAAAAAAAAAATTTCAAATTTATTACATAGTCAATATAGTAATGATTTCTATTTAAAAAATAAAAAATCATGTATTAATGAATTTGGATATAGAACTATGGGTTATAATGCACGTGATTTATCAGGACTTATTAATGAAATTTTATTAATTAATATTGCTCAAAATCAAAATATTATAGAAAAAAAAATTATAAGATTAGCTTTTCATAGACAAGTTTTAGGTTCTACATATATAAATAATCAAATCAATTTTACACAAAATTATGGAATACTTTTTTATAAAGTTGGAAAAGTTATTATACAAAATTTCTTTTTAAAAGAATTTTCTAAAAATCCTTTATATTTTGGTAACGATTTATGGAAAAAAAAATTTTATTATTTATCTAAGTGGTATTTAGAGCCTTCTATTTTTGACTCCACAATTAAAGAATTTACTATTTTACCTCATATTTTGGGTTGTTTGGCCGGATTAGCAGCCCGAGATTCTTGGTTTATATTAGAAAAGAAACCAGATAATTTAATTTCACTTGATAAATTTGCGGAAAATGATTTTTATTTAGCCTGTGGTATTTTAGAAAGTTTTTTAATAGAATTTTCATGGCTAGAAATACAAAAAAACAAGACTACTAATAAAACAAAAAATCTTAATTTTCAGTTTAAAAAAGAAAATCCTTTATATTTGATAAAAAAGGGACTTTTTTCAATAATGAATCAAAATAAAAAAAGTAAAGTGTTGAATAAATCCATTAATCACACAATTCTTTATAAAAAACAATTTTATCAATTAAGTAGTAATATATCTTGGGCTCCGAAAATGTCTCGTCTTAATTTTATTCGTACTAATTTATTTAATTGGATAAACAGACCTAATGATTTTGAAATTACATATAATTTAAAATTTTTAAAAAAAAAAGAAAATAAAAAATTTAATGTTTCATCAGAACATTCTCATTCTTTTGAAATTATTCAACATAAAACAAAAGAGCAGCTTCCTTATGAAAGAATTTTATCTCGAATAAGACGAAGAAATGTACAAGAGTTAGAATTACAATTAGAAGATATTTTATTGGAAGAACAATTTGTAATACTCGGCTTTTCTCAATTATTTACAGAATATCAAATGGAATCTCAATTATCTAATAAACCTATGATATTTATTGGAGGAAGATTTTTTTGGGATCCTGCTGGTTTATCATTTCAAGAGAATAATTTTGTCTTTTCACGTCAAAAATTATTTATAGATGAAGAAATGTTGAGAAGATTATATGTTACTTATGGAGCAAGAAGAGAACGAGAAAAATCACGTTCGAGTCAAAAAATTAAACAATTTTTTCTTCGTCGTGGATATGGGCGAGATTCTATAAATGATTTTTCTATTAATTGGTGGAATCAATTACCTTTTATTGAAAAAAATAATATTGAAACTTTTAAACGCATTGAAGGAATTGGAGTTCAATTAAAACGACCTCAAGTATTTACTCCTGTATATTTATATCAACGGTGGTTAATTGAAAATCCTCGAGAAAATTTAACTCGTTTTAGCTTTTTAAATAATCAACAAAGATGGTTAAAAGTGAATAATTTATTATTTAATGATTCTTTGATTTATACTACTCTCTTAGAAATTTATTATTATTTATTAAATTTTTTTATTTTACATCAAAATTTATTAAATCAAATGCTAAAATTATTACTAAAAAATAAATGGCTTTTTCATGATGATATTAAGTATTTTATTAATATGTTTAAAAAAGTAAATAAAATTTAAATTACTAATAAAATAAAATTTTATTATTTTAAAATAATAAAATTTTATTTTATTAGTAATTTAAATTTTATTATCAAAGAATAAAATAAAAAAAGAAAATTAATTTAATAAAAGATATCGGGATTGACGGGACTCGAACCCGCAACTTCCGCCTTGACAGGGCGGTGCTCTAACCAATTGAACTACAATCCCTATAAAAAAAAGTTATATAATAATATATTTATTATAGCAATTCAAAAAGAATAATGTTAAATTACTAATATTTGACTAAGTTATGTTTTTATTAAAAAAACAATTAGAAAAATTGAAATTTAGTTGAATGAATAAGAAAATAATAAACTATATAAAATTTTCATTTTTTTTTGCTTAAATGAAAATTGGGTCGAGCTGGATTTGAACCAGCGAAGGCATTGCCAGCGGATTTACAGTCCGTCCCCATTAACCGCTCGAGCATCGACCCAAAAAAAAAAAAGAAAATTAAATTTTTTTCTTAATTTTTTTTTAGAATAATTATCTAAATTTTTTAATAAAATGTTGAATATCAAAAAATTTAATACCCCCAGGGGAATTCGAATCCCCGTCGCCTCCTTGAAAGAGAGATGTCCTAGGCCACTAGACGATGGGGGCTTAATCCTTATATTTATGTTACTTAATTCTGTATTTACTGTCAATAGTTAATAGTAGTATGCTTTATTTTTTTTATTTTAAGTAATTATATTAAATATTTTAATAAAAATTTTCAATAGGAAAAAATAAAAAAATTAATTTTCAAAAACTTATTAAAAATTTTTATTAACAAAAATTTAGTTGACAATTTTCTCTTTTTTATCACAAATTATCTTTATAATTCTTTTTAATGACTTTTTTTAATTGCCCTTTTAACTCAGTGGTAGAGTAACGCCATGGTAAGGCGTAAGTCATCGGTTCAAATCCGATAAAGGGCTTCTATAATCTTTTAATAAATAAAAAATATATATTTTAATTAAATTTGATATAATATAATTACTTGATATAATATACTTAATATTTTCATTTTAAATTAAGTAAAGGATTAATAATTTTTTTAGTAAAATTGAAGACTTTATTTTAAATAAATTGGCTATTATTATTATAATAAGCTTTAGTAAAAAAATAACAAAAAGAGATTTGAGTTAAAGGGACATTTTATATCTAAATAAAAAGAAAAGAAAAATTTACCTACCTTCTAAATAAAACAAATTTAATTTTTAAAACATATTAATATCAATAGTAATTTTATTAAATATATAATATAAAAAAATAGAAGGGTTTATTTATATAAAAAGAGAAATATTAGTTACTTTTTATATTTTAAGGTGCTTAAAAATCACTAAAATAGTTGAATAGGAGAATCACTATGACTATAGCCATTGGAAAGTCTTCCAAAGAACCAAAAGGTTTGTTTGATAGTATGGATGACTGGCTACGAAGAGACCGTTTTGTATTTGTAGGTTGGTCTGGTCTATTACTTTTTCCATGCGCTTATTTTTCTTTAGGTGGGTGGTTTACAGGTACAACTTTTGTTACTTCGTGGTATACTCATGGATTGGCTAGCTCTTACTTAGAAGGTTGTAATTTTCTAACTGCTGCAGTTTCTACTCCTGCTAATAGTTTAGCACATTCTTTATTATTATTATGGGGCCCTGAAGCACAAGGAGATTTTACTCGTTGGTGTCAATTAGGAGGTTTGTGGACTTTTGTTGCTCTTCACGGTGCTTTTGCTCTAATAGGTTTTATGTTACGCCAATTTGAGCTTGCTAGATCTGTGCAATTACGTCCTTATAATGCAATTGCATTTTCTGGTCCAATTGCTGTTTTTGTTTCTGTTTTTTTGATTTATCCCCTTGGTCAATCAGGTTGGTTTTTTGCACCTAGTTTTGGTGTAGCAGCAATTTTTCGATTTATTTTGTTTTTCCAAGGTTTTCATAACTGGACTTTAAACCCATTTCATATGATGGGGGTTGCTGGAGTTTTAGGAGCTGCCCTTTTGTGTGCTATTCATGGTGCAACTGTAGAAAACACTTTATTTGAAGATGGAGATGGTGCAAATACATTTCGTGCATTTAATCCAACTCAATCTGAAGAAACTTATTCTTTTGTTACCGCTAACCGTTTTTGGTCTCAAATCTTTGGTGTAGCGTTTTCTAATAAGCGCTGGTTACACTTTTTTATGCTTTTCGTACCAGTAACTGGGTTATGGATGAGTGCGATTGGGGTAGTTGGTCTAGCTTTAAATTTACGAGCTTATGACTTTGTTTCTCAGGAAATTCGTGCAGCAGAAGATCCTGAATTTGAGACTTTTTATACTAAAAATATTCTTTTAAATGAAGGTATTCGTGCTTGGATGGCAGCTCAAGATCAGCCTCATGAAAATTTTGTATTCCCCGAGGAGGTTTTACCCCGTGGAAACGCTCTTTAATGGAACCTTGTCTTTAGGCGGTCGTGATCAAGAAACCACTGGTTTTGCTTGGTGGGCCGGTAACGCTAGACTTATTAATTTATCTGGTAAATTACTTGGTGCTCACGTTGCTCATGCTGGATTAATTGTCTTTTGGGCTGGAGCAATGAATCTTTTTGAAGTAGCTCATTTTGTACCAGAAAAACCAATGTATGAGCAAGGATTAATTTTACTTCCTCATTTAGCTACCTTAGGTTGGGGAGTTGGTCCTGGGGGAGAAGTTGTTGATACTTTCCCATATTTTGTATCTGGAGTTCTTCACTTAATTTCTTCCGCAGTTTTAGGTTTTGGAGGTATTTATCATGCACTTATTGGACCAGAAACTTTAGAAGAATCTTTTCCGTTTTTTGGGTATGTTTGGAAAGATAAAAATAAAATGACTACTATTTTAGGTATTCATTTAATTTTATTAGGTGCTGGCGCTTTTCTTTTAGTGTTTAAAGCTTTATATTTTGGAGGCGTTTATGATACTTGGGCTCCTGGAGGAGGTGATGTAAGAAGAATTACGAACCTTACTCTTAATCCGAATGTTATATTTGGTTATTTACTTAAATCACCTTTTGGTGGAGAAGGATGGATTGTTAGTGTAGATAACTTAGAAGATATTATTGGAGGACATGTTTGGCTAGGTTCTATATGTATTTTTGGTGGAATCTGGCATATTTTAACAAAACCTTTTGCTTGGGCTCGCCGTGCTCTTGTTTGGTCAGGAGAAGCTTATTTATCTTATAGCTTAGGAGCAATTGCTGTTTTTGGTTTTATTGCTTGCTGTTTTGTTTGGTTTAATAATACAGCTTATCCAAGTGAATTTTATGGGCCTACTGGACCAGAAGCTTCTCAAGCACAAGCCTTTACGTTCCTAGTTCGAGATCAACGACTAGGAGCTAATGTAGGTTCTGCTCAAGGACCTACAGGTTTAGGTAAATATCTTATGCGTTCTCCAACTGGAGAAATTATTTTTGGAGGAGAAACAATGCGCTTTTGGGATCTTCGTGCTCCATGGTTAGAACCTTTACGAGGTCCAAATGGATTAGATCTGAGTAAACTGAAAAAAGATATTCAACCTTGGCAAGAAAGACGTTCCGCAGAGTATATGACACATGCTCCTTTAGGTTCTTTAAATTCTGTAGGTGGTGTAGCTACTGAAATTAATGCAGTAAATTATGTTTCTCCACGTAGTTGGTTATCTACTTCCCATTTTGTATTAGGGTTCTTTTTCTTTGTAGGTCATTTATGGCATGCAGGAAGAGCGCGTGCTGCTGCAGCTGGCTTTGAAAAAGGAATTGATCGTGATTTTGAGCCTGCTCTTTCTATGACACCCCTTAATTAATAATTAAAAAAAATAATTATTAATAAAATTAGTTATTAATATTTGAAAATGGCTCGGCTTTTTTTTTGTCGAGCCATTTTTTAAATTCATTATTTTTTTAGAAAAAAAAGAGTTAAATAAAAAAGGAGAGAGAGGGATTCGAACCCTCGATAGTTTTTAAAAACTATGCCGGTTTTCAAGACCGGAGCCATAAACCACTCGGCCATCTCTCCTAAGTTGAACTAAAAAAAGAAGGTCATTAATCATTTCATTATATAATAATAAAAACTTATTTAACAATATTCTTATATAAATAAAAATTAGATATTAAATTTGTAATTTGAGTAAAAAAAAATTATTTTTAATTTTCAAAATATTTTTGACTCAGTAAATAAATAATTACTAGAAAAGGATTAATGGTATAATTTATTTTATTTTTTGAATTTGGAGAATCACAACCATGACTATTGCCTTTCAGTTGGCTGTGTTTGCATTAATTGCTATTTCGTTTCTTTTAGTAATTGGTGTACCTGTCGTGCTTGCCTCTCCTGAGGGTTGGTCAAGTAGTAAAAATGTTGTATTTTCAGGTGCTTCATTATGGATTGGATTAGTTTTTTTAGTTGGTGTTCTTAATTCTTTTATATCTTAAATTTTTATTTTAATTAAAATTTTAAAAGTAAAAAGAAAATATGGTATTTTCTTTCTGTGGTAAAATTTTTTATATTCTAAGTTTTAAAAACTATTTTTTAGAAATATGATTTAAAATAAAAAATTTTCTATTAGGTTTTTTCTTTATTAAACTTTTTAAGTAAAAGTTTATTTAAAAAGTTTAATAAAGAATTGACTATCTTAAAAAAATTCTCTATATATATATGTAGAGTTTATGAATACAAAAAATTGCGAGTATAGTTTAATGGTAAAATTCCTCCTTGCCAAGGAGAATATGCGGGTTCGATTCCCGCTACCCGCCTTCTCTTATCTATTTTCTAATTAAAATTAGTAACTAGTTTCTAGTTAGTTACTAATTTTAATTAGAAGTTTACGATTTTATCCATATTTAAATTTTTGTTAGTTCATTATTTTTTATATTATAATTTTATTTACTAAAATTTATTCTTTTTGTAAATATTGTCATATTTCATTTAGCGGAGACGGGATTTGAACCCATGACCTCAAGGTTATGAGCCTTGCGAGCTACCAGGCTGCTCTACCCCGCGATACAACATATTAGCACGTTTTTAATTAATTAAACAATTATTTTTTTATTTTTCATAATTTTTTTCCCCCCTCAATTCAATTGTAAAATTAGGGGGGCTTTTTAATTGTTGTTGTTGTTTTCATGTCTCTTCAAATTTTTTTACCAACTGGATTTAGTTACTCCAGGTAAAAAACACCCATGAGCCATTTCTCGTAATACATGTCTAGATAAACCAAAATCACGATAATTTGCTCTGGGCCTTCCAGTTAAAAAACATCGACGATGAAGTCTTGTAGGGGCACTATTACGTGGTAAAGCTTGTAATTGTTTTTGAAATTCCCATTTTTCGTCTAAGGAAACAGTTTTCTTTATTTTATTTTTTATAAATTGACGAAAAATTTGATGTTTTTTTTCTAATTTTTGTTTTTTTTTTTCTCTTTCAATAAGACTTTTTTTTGCCATAATTTTTTAATTATTAAATTATTTTTTTTAGTTAAAAAAATAAATGAAATTTTTTTTTAATTTTTTTTTTCTGTTTGTTTTTTCTTTTTTTATATTAAATAAAATAAATTTTTGGTTTTAATTAAAACCAAAAATTTATTTTATTTAATATACTTTTTTATGCTATTTCAACATTATTATCCAAATTTACCTGATGTAGAAGCAATTAAAAAAGCTGCATAAGTAAATATATAACCGACGGAAAAATGAGCTAATCCAACTAATCGCGCTTGAACAATAGAAAGCGCTACTGGTTTATCTTTCCAGCGAACTAAATTAGCTAAAGGTGTACGTTCATGAGCCCAAGCTAAAGTTTCAATAAGTTCTTGCCAGTATCCACGCCAAGAAATTAAGAACATAAATCCAGTAGCCCAAACAAGATGTCCAAATAAAAACATCCAGGCCCATACAGATAAACTATTCATACCAAACGGATTATATCCATTAATAAGTTGTGAGGAGTTTAGCCATAAGTAATCTCTTAACCATCCCATTAAATATGTAGAAGATTCATTAAATTGCGCTACGTTTCCTTGCCATAAAGTAATATGTTTCCAATGCCAATAAAAAGTAACCCATCCAATAGTATTTAACATCCAAAAAACAGCTAAATAAAAAGCATCCCATGCTGAAATATCACAAGTACCACCTCTACCTGGACCATCACAAGGAAAACTATAACCAAATTCTTTTTTATCTGGCATTAATTTAGAACCACGTGCATCTAGAGCACCTTTTACTAAAATTAAAGTAGTTGTATGTAAACCTAAAGCAATAGCATGATGAACTAAGAAATCTCCAGGACCAATAGTTAAAAAGAGAGAATTACTATTATTATTAATAGCATCTAACCAACCGGGCAACCAAATAGTTTGACCAGCATTGAAAGCTGGACTATCTGCTGAGGATAAAAGTACATCAAAGCCATATAAAGTTTTCCCATGAGCAGATTGTATCCATTGAGCAAATACAGGTTCAATTAGAATCTGTTTTTCTGGAGTACCAAATGCAAGCATAACATCATTATGAACATAAAGCCCCAAAGTATGAAAACCTAAAAATAAACTAGCCCAACTTAAATGTGATATAATGGCTTCTTTATGTTCTAGCATTCTTGCTAAAACATTATCTTTATTTTGTTCTGGATTATAGTCTCTTATAAAAAAGATAGCTCCATGAGCAAAAGCACCTGTCATTATAAACCCAGCAATATATTGATGATGAGTATATAATGCGGCTTGTGTAGTAAAGTCTTGTGCTAGAAATGCGTATGGAGGTAAAGAATACATGTGTTGAGCTACTAAAGAAGTAATAACTCCTAAAGAAGCTAAAGCAAGACCTAGTTGAAAATGAAGAGAATTGTTGATTGTGTCATAAAGACCTTTATGTCCACGGCCTAAACGGCCACTTGGAGGGGTATGCGTTTCTAAAATTTCTTTCATACTATGACCAATACCAAAATTGGTTCTATACATATGACCCGCTATAATAAAAATAACTGCAATAGCTAAATGGTGATGAGCCATATCAGTTAACCACAAACTTTGTGTTTGTGGGTGAAATCCTCCAAGAAATGTTAGAATCGCTGTACCTGCTCCTTCAGAAGTACCAAATAAATGATTATTTGAATCAGGGTTTTGAGCATAAACACCCCATTGTCCTGCGAAAAAAGGTCCTAAACCTTGAGGGTGTGGTAAAGCTGTTAAAAAGTTATTCCATCTCACATGTTCACCTCTGGATTCAGGAATAGCCACATGAACTAAATGTCCAGTCCATGCTAAAGAACTTACTCCAAAAAGTCCCGATAAGTGATGATTCAAGCGAGATTCGGCATTTTTAAACCATGAAACACTGGGTTTCCATTTTGGTTGTAAGTGTAACCAACCCGCTATTAGAAAAAGAGCTGAAAGAAATAATAAAAAAAGAGATCCAGTATAAAGATCTTGATTATTACGTAAACCAATGGTATACCACCATTGATATACTCCGGAATAAGCTATATTAACTGGACCTGATGCTCCGCCGCGAGTAAATGCTTCTACAGCGGGTTGACCAAAATGTGGATCCCAAATTGCATGAGCAATTGGTCGTACATGTAAAGGATCTTGTACCCACGCTTCGAAATTACCTTGCCAAGCTACATGAAATAAGTTACCAGAGGTCCATAAAAAAATAATAGCTAACTGACCAAAGTGCGAAGCAAAAATTTTTTGATAAAGACGCTCTTCAGTCATATCATCATGACTTTCAAAGTCATGTGCGGTAGCAATACCGAACCAAATACGACGAGTAGTTGGGTCTTGAGATAGGCCCTGGCTAAATTTTGGAAATCTTGATGCCATAATGCTTTTCAAATCCTCCTAGCCATTATCCTACTGCAATAATTCTCGCTAGGAAGAATGCCCATGTTGTGGCAATCCCACCCAGAAGGTAATGAGCTACTCCTACAGCACGGCCTTGTACAATACTTAAGGCTCTAGGCTGAATAGCAGGGGCAACTTTTAATTTATTATGAGCCCAAACGATGGATTCAATAAGTTCTTGCCAATATCCGCGACCACTAAATAAAAACATTAAACTAAAAGCCCAAACAAAGTGAGCACCTAAAAATAAAAGACCATATGCGGATAAGGAAGAGCCGTAAGATTGAATTACTTGAGATGCCTGTGCCCATAAGAAATCACGAAGCCATCCATTAATTGTAATTGAACTTTGTGCAAAATTTCCTCCTGTAATATGAGTCACAATACCTTGATCGCTAATACTACCCCAAACATCAGATTGCATTTTCCAACTAAAATGAAAAATAACTACTGAAATTGCATTGTACATCCAAAATAAACCTAAAAAAACATGATCCCAAGCGGATACTTGACATGTACCCCCTCTTCCAGGCCCATCACATGGAAATCTAAATCCAAGATTAGCTTTATCAGGAATTAAACGAGAACTACGTGCAAATAAAACACCTTTTAGTAATATTAATACAGTTACATGAATAGTAAAAGCATGAATATGGTGTACTAAAAAGTCAGCAGTTCCTAATGGAATTGGTAATAAAGCAACTTTTCCACCTACTGCAACTAAATCGCCACCTCCCCAAGTTAAACTAGTACTAGCAATTGCATTAGGAGCTGTTAAGCTAGGTGCTAAAGCATGAGTATTTTGAATCCATTGAGCAAAAACAGGTTGCAATTGAATAGCAGTATCTGAAAACATATCTTGAGGACGGCCTAAAGCACTCATTGTATCATTATGAATATATAGTCCAAAACTATGAAAACCTAAAAAAATACAAACCCAGTTAAGGTGTGATATTATTGCATCACGATGTCGTAAAACACGATCTAATAAATTATTATATTGAGTTGTTGGATCATAATCTCTTACCATAAAAATAGCTGCATGTGCAGCAGCTCCAACAATAAGAAAGCCACCAATCCACATATGATGGGTAAATAAAGAAAGTTGAGTAGCGTAATCAGTAGCTAAATATGGATAAGGAGGCATAGAATACATATGGTGAGCTACTACAATAGTTAAAGAGCCTAACATAGCTAAATTAATAGCTAATTGAGCATGCCATGAAGTAGTTAAAATTTCATATAATCCTTTATGACCTTCGCCTGTAAATGGACCTTTATGAGCTTCTAAAATTTCTTTCATACTATGACCAATACCAAAATTGGTTCTATACATATGACCAGCTACTAAAAACAAAACTGCAATGGCTAAATGATGATGTGCTGTATCAGTTAACCACAAACCTCCAGTAACTGGATTTAATCCTCCACGAAAAGTTAAAAAATCGGAATATTCTGACCAATTCAGACTAAAAAATGGAGTTAACCCTTTAGAAAAACTCGGATAAAGCTGAGCTAAAAGATCACGATTTAAAATAAATTCATGAGGAAGTGGAATTTCTTTAGGATCTACTCCGGCATCTAGAAGTCGATTAATAGGTAAAGAAACATGGACTTGATGCCCTGCCCAAGACAAAGATCCTAAACCTAATAAACCAGCTAAATGATGATTTAACATAGATTCTACATTTTGAAACCAAGCTAATTTAGGAGCAGCTTTATGATAATGAAACCATCCAGCAAAAAGCATTAAAGCTGCAAAAATTAACCCACCTATTGCAGTAGAATAAAGTTGTAATTCATTAGTTATTCCAGATGCTCGCCAAAGTTGAAAAAAGCCAGAGGTTATTTGTATTCCTTGAAAACCCCCACCTACATCTCCATTCAAAATTTCTTGACCTACTATTGGCCAAACAACTTGAGCACTAGGTTTAATATGAGTAGGATCACTTAGCCATGCTTCATAATTTGAAAAACGAGCCCCATGAAAATACATACCACTTAGCCAAATAAAAATAACCGCTAATTGACCAAAGTGAGCACTAAATACTTTACGAGAAATTTCTTCCAAATCATTTGTATGACTGTCAAAATCATGAGCATCAGCATGTAAGTTCCAAATCCAAGTTGTAGTATTAGGACCCTTGGCTAAAGTTCTTGAAAAATGCCCTGGTTTAGCCCATTTTTCAAAAGAAGTTTTTACGGGATCTTTTTCTACCATAATCTTGACTTCTGGTTCCGGTGAACGAATAGTCATCGAGGTTCTCCTCTCTTCAGACGAGGCATAGGAAAAACCCACCAATAATTAATAGTAAACTTCTAAAAGATATTTATTATTTTATTAGTCAACTTTTATCTTTTTTTTTTTCAGTTTAAAACTGGAGCAACTATAATACAGAAGTTACCTAGGGCAGGTATTCAAATTTATTATGACACATCTTTAAGGTGCCTAATGGACCAGACCAATTTCAAATAGATTCTAAGTAAATTAATGGAAATTACTATTTTATTTTTTTATTTAAAACGCCCTGTTATTTTTAACCAATTCTGTGCTTCAATATAATTGCTTGGAGCAAGTGAAATAGCTTGTCTCCAATAATCTGCTGCTTGATTAAACCACGCTTCAGATGTTTCGGAATCTCCTTGCTGAATAGCTTGTTCTCCTCGGTTAGGATAGAGATAAATATCTTCCCTTAAAACCGTACATGAGAGTTTCCTACCTCATACGGCTTAATTAATTCAATTTTATTCTATTTGGCTTTAAAAAAACAATAATAATTTTATTTTTGTTTATCTAATAAATAAAATTTATAGTAAAAAAGAAAATTAATGAAATAAGTTTTAAATAAAATTTCAATAAAAATTAAAAGCTTTTTTATCTTTTCTCCTACTACAAAAAACTAGTTTTTTTATAGTAACTATCTTATTTTAGTTAAAATTTTTAGTATTTAATTGTAAATTTATCAAAAATACTTAAGCTCTTTAGGATTTAAAACTACACCGCTGTTAAATAATTAATTAAATTACTTTTATTACATAAGTAAGTTTGTCTAAATAAACAGAATTTTTTGTATCAGATCCAAATTTCAATAGTAGATCTTTACGGTGCTTTTGTTATAAATTGAGTTCTATTATCCATAGAAATTTTAGACTTTTACTTAAATTTTGCTTCATTTTTGGACTTATAATGAAGTTTAATTTTTTTTATTACAGCTAATAAAAATTTTTTTTTTATAATTTATATGTAATAAGTCTCCACTTTTTTTAAATTTGTGGTAGTTTTCTACTAAAAAAAAAATTATATTGATAGTCGCACGTAATGACAGATCACAGCCATATTATTAAAAGCTTGTGGTAAAGATGGGTTTCGTTCTAATGCCTGAAAATAGTATTCTAATGCTTTTGCGTGTTCTCCGTTGCTTGTATGAATAAGACCTATATTATAAAGTATATAACTTCGGTCATAAGGATCAATTTCTAAGCGCATAGCTTCATAATAATTTTGTAAAGCTTCCGCATATTCTCCTTCAGATTGAGCTGACATTCGTTACGATCGTTTATATATTATTAAAAAAATAAACTTCGTTTCAAAACCGTACATGAAAATTTTACTTCATACGGCTTCTCCTGTTTAATATATAAAAAAAGGATTAATCTATAAAAGTTTTTTATAAAAAATTGAGAAAACTTTTTACCTAATATAATAAACTACCAAGGACTAGTTTTCTTTAAAAAAAGGGCTAGTCATCCTTATTAAAAAAGATTTATTTATCCTAATTGTTATTCATTTATAAAATGAAAATTTTAAAATTTTTTTTGTTCTTAACACTTTGTTTTTTAAAGGATTAGCTTTTTTGACAATCTCCGATGATTTTATGAGTACCCAATTTACAAATGAGATGGATTTTTGTTTTTCTAACCATAAATTTTTTATAAAATTCTTTTTCCTAATTATTATAAAATAAAAAAAAGTATAATTTTACGAAGTTTTTGTGTTGTCAATTTCTACACGTAACGCTTTTCCAATTCTGTATGCTTATAAAATAAATAAAATAAATTATAGCTTTAACCTTTTGCTTAATACTTTTTTTTTAGTTTTTACAAATTAAAGCATTTAAGGCCACATCAATCGAGAGTACACGACAGAAGGAATAATTAACCTTCACTAAGTGTAAGCTTCATATAATTAAATATTATTATGTTTTATTCCCTATTAATTTTTTAGAGTTTCAAATCAAATCGCACCATCTCTATAATAAGTAAAAGCTTCTTTTTCCCTTTGTGTAGTTGGAATTACTCGTAATAAAATGTCTGCAACAATAGTAAAAGTTTTATCAATAAAATTATCATTTTTTTGAGATCGAGGCATAATTTAATATAGTTTTGGTAAATTTTTATTTTGTTACTATTCTCTTTATTTGAGAATAAATCCATTAATAATCTTTTTTTAGAATTATTTATTTAAATGAAAACAAAAATTTTATTTTTAATATTTAAAGCATATTTAAAAACAATTAAGAAACTTGCTATTCTATAATTTTATGTTTTAAAATCACAAAGAAATATTAAAGGAAAGATGGCCGAGTGGTCGAAGGCGTAGCATTGGAAATGCTATGTAGACTTCTGTTTACCGAGGGTTCGAATCCCTCTCTTTCCTTATTTATAAATTTTTTATATATATAAAAGTAAAAATCTTTTTATTTTTTAATTAAGCTTGACGAGAATAATATTCTACAACTAACAATTCATTTATTTTTAAACCAATTGATTCTTGATCTAATATCTGATTAATTAGTCCTTTTTTTTCTAAAGAATTAAAAGTTAAATGATTTGGTATTTTAGATTTTTGAGAAAAATCTACATTTTTAGTAATCATAACTTGAGATTTTTTACGATCATTTATAGTAATAAAATCTTGAGGTTTACAACGATAACTTGGAATATTAACTATACGATTATTTACTAAAATATGTCTATGATTTACTAATTGTCTTGCTCCAGGAATTGTAGGAGCCATGCCTAATCGAAAAATAACATTATCTAAACGCATTTCTAATAATTGTAATAAAATTAGCCCTGTTGATCCTTTTGCTTTTCTAGCAATACGTACATAATTTAGTAGCTGTCTTTCTGTTATTCCATAATGAAAACGCAATTTTTGTTTTTCTTCTAAACGAATACGATACTGAGAAATTTTCTTATTAGAAGTTGATTGATTAGTGGAACTAGACTTTAAATGAGGTATTTTATTGCTTAGTCCTGGTAAAGTTCCTAAACGACGTATGATTCTTACACGGGGTCCTCGATAACGGGACATAAAAACTCCTTATTTTTACAAAAAAGATAAAATTAGAATATTCATAATAATAATAAAAAGTAATCCAGTAATTTATGTTTTATTTATCAATTTTTTTTATTTTAAATTTGTTTCATGTTTTTATAAAAAAATTCTATCTTTTTATTTAATTAAAAACATCATAACATAAGAGACGTCACAAAAAAAAACAGTATTATTTTTTTATATTTTTTTTTTACTATTTCAATTTGTGATTATTTTAATATTTATTTTTACTAATTTAAAGTTTTTTTATTAATAATAATAAGTTTAGTAAGAGAAAAAGCCCGCTATCGGAGTCGAACCGATGACCATCGCATTACAAGTGCGGTGCTCTGACCTCTGAGCTAAGCAGGCTTTATTGATATTAGTAATAAATAAAAGTAGTTTTTTATTAAGGATTTAGTCTTTTAATTAAAAAATTAATTATTTAATAATTTTTTAACAACTAGATTATTATATCAATAAAATTTTAATAATGCAATAATTATTAGTTAAAAAAAAGTTGATTTTACTAATAAAAAAAAATTTCTATATCTATAGAAAAACTATTGCCTTAAAACTTAAAAAATATTATAATTATTTATAGCAACAAAATAATATTAATAATAAAATTTTTATAAAAAAAAATTATTTTGTAAAAAAGCAGGGGGTATGGCGAAATTGGTAGACGCTACGGACTTAAATAATTTGAGCTTTAGTAGAAAAACTTACTAAATGCTAGCTTTCAGATTCAGGGAATCTTAGGTTGAAAAAAAAATAAGTAATCCTGAGCCAAATTTTATATAAAAAAATAGGTGCAGAGACTCGATGGAAGCTATCCTAACGCGTGTAAATGAAATCCAAAAATTTCATGAAATTTTTGGATTTCATTTACACGCGAGGATAAAGATAGAGTCCAATTTTACATGTTAATTTTAACAACAATTTAAATTGTAGTAAAAAGAAAATCCGTTGGCTTTATTGACCATGAGGGTTCAAGTCCCTCTACCCCCAAAACACTTAATTCAAAAGATTTATTGACATAAGTTTACAATTTATGTTAGGATAGCCTAAATAAAAAAGCCGGAATAGCTCAGTTGGTAGAGCAGAGGACTGAAAATCCTTGTGTCACCAGTTCAAATCTGGTTTCTGGCATGAAAGTTTTCATTTTTATATTTTCTTCTTTTTGCTAAATATTTTATTTTGATTTTTCGTAATTTATGTGTCTTAAATAAAACAAAAAAAGAAAAAAAAATATCCAGTAAATGCTAGTTTTTTTATAAAAAATTATTTTTTTATTTAGTCAAAAATAATTTTTTACTTATTATTGTTGTTTTAAATTTTTATTAATATTAATAAGCATCTTGAAGTTCATAAAAATCAGGCACAATATAATCTTTACGTAAAGGCCAGCCAATCCAAGTATCAGGCATTAAGATACGTTTAAGACGTGGATGATTCTCATAATAAATTCCTAACATATCATAAGATTCTCGTTCTTGAAAATCTGCACTTTTCCAAATCCAAAAAACAGAAGGTATTTTAGGACTTTCTCGTGATACAAAAATTTTTATACATACTTCTTCAGGTTGATCTGCATTATCTTGGATTTTTGTAAAATGGTATACGCTAGCTAACATTCCTCCAGGTGCTACATCATAAGCGCATTGAGAACGAAGATAATTAAAACCATAAATGTATAAAGCAACAGCTATAGAAAGCCAATTTTCAGATTTAATTTGTAAAGTTTCTACACCTTGATAATCAAACCCTAAAGGTCGGTGAGGCAACTTATGTTTTGCGAGCCAAGCGGATAATCGCCCTTGTATTTGGATAGTATTATTTTTATAAGTATCTAACATATTTAATTTTAAAAAAAGGTTATTTATTTTGAATATTTTATTTATTATCTTTCTTTTTTAATACAAAAGCTAAGTTTTCTTTTTTTTTAGTTAAAGTGAAATCTTTTAAAGTTGAATTAAAATAAGACTTAGAAATTTTAGAGTCTATCCCTTTATTATTTTGCAAACTACTAGTATTAATTGATATTAAATTAAATTTGTGATTTAATGTGAAATATCGCTTTCCTTGTTGAAATTTTGAATTATTTTTGTATGTTTCTTGAGCTACTTTTTTACGAAGTTTTATTATTGCATCTATAATAGCTTCTGGTTTTGGTGGGCAACCAGGTAAATAAATATCTACAGGAATTAATTTGTCTACTCCACGAACTGTACTATAAGAATCCGTACTAAACATACCTCCTGTAATAGTACATGCTCCCATAGCGATTACATATTTAGGTTCGGGCATTTGTTCATATAACCTTACTAAAGAGGGCGCCATTTTCATTGTTACGGTACCAGCTGTTATTATAAGATCTGCTTGTCTTGGACTAGATCTTGGAACTAAACCATAACGATCAAAATCAAATCGTGAACCAATTAAAGAAGCAAATTCAATAAAACAGCAACTAGTACCATAAAGAAGTGGCCATAAACTAGAAAGTCTAGCCCAATTTGAAAAATCATTCAAAGTAGTTAAAATAATTGAATTTGGATTTTTTTGAGTAGAAAGTGAACTTATAAGTGGCTTCATAGAATTATTAATTTTATTTTTGTAATTATAAGAGGTAGAATTTAAGACCATTCTAACGCTCCTTTTCGCCATGCATAAATTAAACCAAGAATTAAAATAAATACGAAAACTAGAGCTTCAATAAAAGCAGCTAAACCTAAATGGTTAAAACTCATAGCCCAAGGATACAGAAAAACTGTTTCTATATCAAAAATAACAAAAACTAAAGCAAACATATAATATCGAATTTGGAATTGGATCCAAGCGTCACCCATTGGTTCTATACCGGATTCATAACTAGTAAGTTTTTCGGGTCCTTTCTTATTAATTGGTGCTATAATTTTCGAAATTGAAAATATTAATATAGGAATAAGACTCGATATTAGTAAAAAAAGAAAAAAGGAATTGTATTTAGGTAATAAAAACATGAATATACTCCTGTAAAATGAAAAAAACAAATTTCTTTTAAATGAAAATAAAACTTTTTAATAATATATTTACTATTTTTACTTGAATGTATGTATTTATTTATATACAAATGAAAAATTACTATACAAATTAATAAAAAAAGAAAAATAGAATTAAAATAATTTAATAATTTAGGGCTATACGGATTCGAACCGTAGACAATCTCGGTAAAATAGTTAAAAAGTTTTCATTTAATTACAACTATTTTAGGAACCCAACGTGCATTTTTTTTTGCATTGGGCTCTTTTATAACCTAATACTAAAATTTTAGGTTTTTTGCTATCCTTTTTTTATTAAAAAAATAAAATAATAAAATAGCTCCGTGTGTTTAAAAATTCTTTTAAAACGATCCCAAAGTAAAAAAAAAAATTGATGTTGACGTAGGTTTGCTTAATTTAGCATGGATTTACTCAAATGAATTTCTATTACTTGCAAATTTTTAAGCTTTATACACCATAAAGCTCAGTAAGTAAAAAATAAAATATCTCGAGGTCCTCGTATTATCCTCATCATGCTTAGCATTGAATAATGTTCAATTTTACCATATCAATTAAAAGGTAAATTTAAATTAAAAAATTTAAATCTATTTTTTTGTCATGCTATTGTTTTTTTATATTTATTATAAAAAGAAGACAAACTGTTTCACAAAAAAAGTAGTTGTGAATTGGATATCCAATAAAATTTTTAAAAGCATTGGCGCACGTGTAAACGAGGTGCTCTACCGCTGAGCTATAGCCCTGTTATTATTTTTAATTAGGAATATACTAACATAATTTCTTTTTTTTTGTCAAGACTATTAATTTAAATAAAATAAAAATATATATATACATAAATATTGCTTCTATATCAAAGAATAACTAAAATATTAATAGCCTACTTAACTCAGTGGTTTAGAGTGTCGCTTTCATACGGCGAGAGTCATTGGTTCAAATCCAATAGTAGGTAAATAATTAATAATTAACTCCAATGGCATAGTTTTTATATGCCATTGGATTCAATTAATTTAAAAAATTAATAAACTTTTTTCACAAAATAATTTCAATAGCTTCTAAGCGGGCTTTTGCTCGCTTTAAAGTTAAATTAGCTTCAATAACTTGTTTTCGTCCTTTTGCTTGTGATAATTTAGTTTGAGCCATTTGAAAAGTTTCTTGAGCCTCTTGTGAATTTATTTCGTTAGATTTTTCTGCTTCATTTACTAATATTGTCATTTGATTATTATCTATCATAGCAAAACCCCCCATTAATGCCATAGTAGACCATTTTTCATTAAGTCGTATTTTTATAATGCCTATATCTAAAGCTGTTAAAAGTGGAGCATGATTAGGTAATATACCAATTCGACCACTGTTTGTAGATAAAATAATTTCTTGTACGTCAGAATTCCAAACAATTCGATTTGGAGCCATTACACGAAGATTTAGATTCATTTTTTATTAATTCTCCACTTGTAAAGTTGCAGCCTTCGCAGTAGCTTCATCAATATTACCTACTAAATAAAAGGCTTGCTCAGGAAAACTATCTAATTCGCCAGAAAGAATCATTTGAAAACCTTTAATGGTTTCAATAAGACTGACATATTTACCAGGAGAACCTGTAAATACTTCTGCTACAAAAAATGGCTGAGATAAAAAACGTTCAATTTTTCGAGCTCTTGCTACAATTAATCTATCTTCTTCTGACAATTCGTCAAGTCCAAGAATTGCTATAATATCTTGGAGTTCTTTATATCGTTGTAATGTTTGCTTAACTCCTTGAGCTGTTTCATAATGTTCTTCGCCTACAATCCAAGGTTGAAGCATAGTTGAAGTTGAATCTAAAGGATCTACTGCTGGATAAATTCCTTTTGCTGCTAGCCCTCTTGATAATACTGTAGTCGCATCTAAGTGTGCAAAAGTTGTAGCAGGAGCTGGATCAGTTAAGTCATCTGCAGGTACATAAACTGCTTGAATTGAAGTAATAGACCCTTCTTTTGTTGAAGTTATTCTTTCTTGTAAAGTACCCATTTCTGTACTTAAAGTTGGCTGATAACCTACAGCAGATGGCATTCTACCTAATAAGGCGGAAACTTCTGAACCGGCTTGAACAAAACGAAAAATATTATCAATAAATAAAAGTACATCTTGTTTATTAACATCTCGAAAATATTCAGCCATTGTTAAAGCAGTTAATCCTACTCTCATGCGAGCTCCAGGTGGCTCATTCATTTGACCATAAACTAACGCTACTTTTGATTCTGAAATATTTTCTTCGTTAATTACTTTTGATTCTTTCATTTCCATATAAAGATCATTTCCTTCACGAGTACGCTCTCCTACTCCACCAAACACCGATACACCACCATGTGCTTTAGCAATATTATTAATTAATTCCATAATAAGTACGGTTTTACCTACCCCAGCTCCTCCAAATAATCCAATTTTACCACCACGTCTATAGGGAGCTAAAAGATCTACTACTTTAATTCCTGTTTCAAAAATAGATAGTTTAGTATCTAGTTGTGTAAAAGCAGGAGCTGATCTATGAATAGGAAAAGTTGTACTAGCATCTACTGGACCAAGATTATCAACAGGCTCTCCTAAAACATTAAAAATGCGTCCAAGAGTAGCTTCTCCAACTGGAACACTTAAAGGAGCTCCTGTATCAATAACTTGCATGCCTCTCATTAAACCATCGGTAGCACTCATAGCAACCGCACGAACCTTGTTATTTCCTAGTAATTGTTGAACCTCACACGTAACATTAATTTCTTGACCCGCGGTATTTTGCCCTTTAACTATTAATGAATTATAAATATTAGGCATTTTACCTGGAGAAAAAGTAACATCTAATACGGGCCCAATAATTTGAGTAATACGTCCTAGATTTTTAACAGCAAGTGTGGAAAGTCCAAGAGTACGATAATTTGTTTTCATAAAATTTAGAAATAATAAAATTAATTATGGATTGTATTGAAAAAATATTTAGTATCAACTCGATCGTTTAGTTAGTAAATAGAAACGTTATTTTCAACTTATTACTTTTTAGAAAAGTAAAAAAAAGTAAAAAAGTAAAATTTGTCACAAACAAAGCTTTTTTTTTACTTAAAAAAAGAAAGCAATAATTTTTTTTTTACTGCTTTTTTTCATTAAATTTTCTTTTTATTAATTAGTTTACCATTTGAAAGATTAATAGGTCAATGCTTGAAAAACAAAAAGAATAGACGAGAAAAGAATTTGAGTTGCATCAAATATAAAAAATAATATACAATGATACTGTTTTGTTATAGAAAAATTACTTGTCTAGTTTTAGACAAAAGTAAATACTAAAAAAATTTTTTCTAAAAAAAAAAATTTATCGAGTAGACCTCATTCTTGCAAGAATGATTAATTGAGTTGTAGGGAGGGACCTATGTCACCACAAACGGAGACTAAAGCAGGTGTTGGATTTAAAGCTGGTGTTAAAGATTACAGATTAACTTATTACACTCCAGATTATCAAACTAAAGACACTGATATTTTAGCAGCATTTCGAATGACTCCTCAACCAGGGGTACCACCTGAAGAAGCAGGAGCTGCAGTAGCTGCGGAATCTTCCACTGGTACATGGACTACGGTTTGGACTGATGGACTTACTAGCCTTGATCGTTATAAAGGTCGATGCTATGATATTGAAGCAGTTCCTGGAGAAGAAAATCAATATATCGCTTATGTTGCTTACCCATTAGATTTATTTGAAGAAGGCTCTGTTACTAATTTATTTACTTCTATTGTTGGTAATGTTTTTGGATTTAAAGCTTTACGAGCTTTGCGTCTAGAAGATTTGCGTATTCCTCCAGCTTATTCCAAAACTTTCCAAGGCCCACCTCACGGTATTCAAGTTGAAAGAGACAAATTAAACAAATATGGTCGTCCGTTATTAGGATGTACTATTAAACCAAAATTAGGTTTATCTGCTAAAAACTACGGTAGAGCTGTTTATGAATGTCTTCGTGGTGGACTTGATTTCACAAAAGATGATGAAAACGTAAACTCTCAACCATTCATGCGTTGGAGAGACCGTTTCTTATTTTGTGCGGAAGCTATTTACAAATCTCAAGGTGAAACAGGTGAAATTAAAGGACATTATCTAAATGCTACCGCAGGTACCTGTGAAGAAATGTTAAAAAGAGCTGCATTTGCTAGAGAATTAGGTATGCCTATTGTTATGCATGATTATTTAACAGGTGGTTTTACTGCAAATACTAGTTTAGCTCATTATTGCCGTGATAACGGATTACTTCTTCATATTCATCGTGCAATGCATGCAGTTATTGACCGACAAAAAAACCATGGTATGCATTTCCGTGTATTAGCTAAAGCATTACGCTTATCCGGTGGAGATCATATTCACGCTGGTACTGTAGTAGGTAAACTTGAAGGAGAACGTCAAGTAACTTTAGGTTTTGTGGATTTACTTCGTGATGACTATATTGAAAAAGATAGAAGTCGTGGTATTTATTTCACTCAAGACTGGGTTTCTTTACCAGGTGTTTTACCTGTAGCATCTGGCGGTATTCATGTTTGGCATATGCCAGCATTAACTGAAATTTTTGGAGATGACTCTGTACTACAATTTGGTGGCGGAACTTTAGGTCACCCTTGGGGTAACGCACCTGGTGCAGTTGCTAATAGAGTTGCTTTAGAAGCTTGTGTACAAGCTCGTAATGAAGGACGTGATCTTGCTCGCGAAGGTAATGATATTATTCGTGAAGCTACTAAATGGAGTCCTGAATTAGCTGCTGCTTGTGAAGTTTGGAAAGAAATTAAATTTGAATTTGAAACAATTGATACTGTTTAATTTTAGTTCTTTTTTTTAAGTAAATAATTCTAATTAGTTACTTAAAAAAAATTCATAATACGTAAAAAAAATCTTTTTTTTTACGTATTATGAATTTTTTTTTTAAGTAATAATTAAATAAATTTTTTTTTGAATAAACTGTTTTTAAGGTTTTGTAGCTCAGCGGATTAGAGCGTATGGTTCCGAACCATAAAGTCAAGGGTTCAAATCCCTTCTAAACCATTTTTCAATAATTTTTTTCTAAAAGGGAATTAATTATATCATTTTAGTCTGCAAAAAAAAGTAACTCTTTTTTTTATGATAAAAAACATTAAGTATACACAATAACTAGTAATTATTAATATATAAAACGAAATAAAAAGCTTAATATGTCTTTAATGAATTGGTTTGAAGATAAACGCCGGTTTGGTGGGTTAATTGGAGCTTCGATTGAAAAAGCAACTAAAGAATATATTCTTAGTGAAAGAAAAAAACTTAAAGTTAATACTACTAATGGATTATGGACTCGATGTGATAATTGTGAAAATATTCTTTATGTTAGATTCTTAAAACAAAATAAATCTATTTGTGAAGAATGTGGGTATCATCTACAAATAAACAGTACAGAACGAATCGAACTTTTAATTGATCGTGGAACTTGGCAACCTATGGATGAGGATATGATTGCTCGAGATGTTCTTAAATTTTCCGATGAAGATTCTTATAAAAGTCGTGTGGTTTTTTATCAAAAAAGAACTGGCTTAACTGATGCTATTCAAACAGGTATAGGAAAATTGAACAAAACTCTAATTGCTCTTGGAGTTATGGAGTTTCAATTTATGGGAGGAAGTATGGGTTCAGTAGTAGGTGAAAAAATAACTCGTCTTATTGAATATGCTACTGAAAAATCTATGCCATTAATTATTGTATGTTCTTCTGGCGGAGCACGTATGCAAGAAGGAACCTTAAGTTTAATGCAAATGGCTAAAATTTCATCTGCTTTACAAATTCATCAGTCTAAGAAAAAATTACTTTATATTGCTATTCTTACATATCCTACAACAGGTGGGGTTACTGCTAGTTTTGGTATGTTAGGAGATATCATTATTGCTGAACCAAAAGCTTATATTGCATTTGCCGGTAAAAGAGTAATTGAACAAACATTACGTCAAAAAATACCATATGGTTTTCAAGTTGCAGAATCTTTATTTGATCATGGTTTACTTGATTTAATTGTTCCACGTAATCTTTTAAAAGGAGTCTTAAGTAAAATATTTGAATTGTATTGTTTGGCTTGTTATAAAGAAGGTAATAATTCTTTTTTTTAAGTAACTATTTGTTGTATTATTTTTTTAATAAAAAAAATTAATTAAATTTTTTTTATTCTTTTTAAATGTTATAATTTTTACATAGGTGCTAAAATTAATATACCTTTTTTTGTTTTTATTAAATTTTTTCTCTTTTTTTGTTTCTTTTTAAATTAAAAAAAATTTAAGTATTTATTGAGAAATAAACATCTTTTTTAGAAAAAATATATAATTAATTTTTTTTTTTTTTTATAACTATTTTTTTTGTAAATAATATTCTTAAAGGTAATTTTTATGACAGCTTCTTATTTACCTTCGATTTTTGTGCCTTTAATAGGTCTAGTTTTTCCAGCAATTACAATGGCTTCTTTATTTATATATATTGAACAAGATGAAATAATTTAAAATTTTTAATACATATGTATTAAAAATTTTAAATTATTTTTATCCTTTGTTTCTTTACTAAATTGAAAATTATTGTATTTTTAATAATAAAATTATTTAATAAATATAAAATATCTATATATATTTATATATATATTTATATAAGTATATATAGATATATATATTTATTTTCAAGTGTTATTATAAAAAAATTATATTAAAAAAATGTAAATTTTGTTTTAGTTTTTTAATTTATTTTAATAAAATAAATTAAATTTTTGTAATCAAGGGTTATCAAATAAAAAAAAATTCAATTAAATTTTTTTGTTAATTATAACTATATATATTTAATATATATTTAATAAATTTTAGGAGATACTATTATGAATCGTGAATCTGAATGGCTTTGGATAGAGCCTATAATAGGATCTCGAAGAATCAGTAATTTTTGTTGGGCTTTTATTCTTTTATTAGGTGCACTTGGTTTTTTTTTCGTTGGCATTTCTAGTTATTTTGGTAAAGATTTAATACCTTTTTTATCATCCCGACAAATTCTTTTTGTACCTCAAGGGGTTGTAATGTGTTTTTATGGTATTGCTGGTTTATTTCTTAGTTTCTATTTATGGTGTACTATTTTATGGAATGTAGGTAGTGGCTATAATAAATTTGATAAAAAAAAAAAAACTGTTTCTTTATTTCGTTGGGGATTTCCCGGAGAAAATCGTCGTATTTTTATTAAATTTTTAATGAAAGATATACAAGGAATACGGATGGAAATTCAAGAAGGCATTTACCCTCGGCGAATTCTTTATATGAAAATAAAAGGTCAACAAGATATTCCTTTAACACGTATTGGAGAAAATTTAAGTTTAAGAGAAATAGAAGAAAAAGCAGCAGAGTTAGCTCGATTTTTACGCGTTTCTATAGAAGGACTTTAAAATGAATCAAAAAAAAGAAATAAAAAATTATTTTTTTATTTTTACAGTAAAAAAACTTTAATATTGTTTTTTCACAATTTTAGTGACTCTTAAATAGTATTTATGAAATCATATAGTGCACAAGTTTTTTATTGGTTATTAAAAACTCCCTATCGTTCTTTAGAAAGAGCTTATAAAGCAAGCAAAAAAATACAACATATAAAAAAAGATTATATTTCTTATAAAAATAAAATTTTATCTTCAAGACGATCTTGGCAAGCCATTATGTTATACATAAATACAAATTTAAATAATTGTTTATTTATAATATATTGGAGTCTTTTAGAATATAGAATTAGTTTAATTTTTTTAAAGATTATAAAAAATTTAATTTTAATTATATCAAATTTTTTTAATTCTTTTTTTTATAAAATTATTAATTATTTTTTAGTTTTTTTTGAATTTATTCAAGAGTTTGTTCTATTTTCACAGTGTGCTTTTTTTGATTTTTTTAAAAAAAAATTATATATATATTTTTTTTCACCTAAACAACTTTTAGAAAAAATAAAACATAAATTAAAAAAAACTAGAATTAGTTATAAAAAAAAATTTCATTTTTTTTTTTTTTCAAATAATTTAATAAAAAATGATTTGAAAGAAATAAGGGAAATGAATAAAAAATTAGTTTGGATTGAAGCTAGTTTAAATGATTTAAATACATGGAAACATTCTTATTCTTTTTTTGATTTTTTTAAAAATCAAAACTTAAAAATTCCTTTATTTTCTATTCATTTTTTCAAAATGAATTTTACTCCAACAACTTATGAATCTATAGGTCTTGTACCTCGTTCGATAACTCGCACTTTATCCAGATTTCAAGCAGAATTAACAGGACAATCAACTTCATTAGTTCTTCAAGATTTTCAAATAGCTCGATATCAAGCTTTGGCTTCGTTACAATATATGCTATTTTTACTTTTTTTCCCTTGGGGACTTTCTATTTTTTTTAAATTTTTATTTTTAGAACCTTGGCTTAAAACTTGGTGGAATACTTATCAATTTCAAATTTTTATTAATTCTTTTCAAGAAGAAATAGCATTAAAACGACTACAACAAATAGAAGAACTTGTTTGGTTAGACAAAATAATGGTAAATTCGTTAAAAGAACTACTTTCACAAGACCTTAATATAGAAATTCATAAAAAAACAATTCAGTTAGTCAAAACATATAACGAAAACAGTTTAAATACTGTTTTACAGTTACTAACAGATATCATTTATTTTATTATTTTAAGTACTATTTTTATTTTAGGTAAACAAAGGTTAACTATTTTAAATTCTTGGATTCAAGAATTATTTTATAGTTTAAGTGATACAATGAAAGCTTTTTTTATTCTTTTATTAACAGATTTATGTATTGGATTTCATTCACCTCATGGTTGGGAAATAGTTATAGGTTCTTTTTTTGAACATTTGGGATTTGCTCATAATAAGCATATAATATCTTGTTTTGTTTCAACTTTTCCAGTTATTTTAGATACTGTTTTTAAATATTGGATTTTTCGTCATTTAAATCGGATATCTCCTTCTATTGTAGCCACTTATCATACAATGAATGAATAAAAAAAGTTTATTAAAAAAAAGTTTTTTAAGTTATTCATTAGTTTTTTAATTTTTAAATTAATAAAGCAGAATAGAATACTTTTGATTTATCATCTTCATTATTACTATAATGGGCAGAGTTATAAATAAGGATTACTAGTATAGCTAAATATCCTACTCATGAATTTTTTTAAAAAGAATAATTGAATTATGCAAAATATAAATATTAGTCACTGGGTAAAAAAAGGTGTGATTCGATCGATTTCAATCATATTCCTACTAAAAATAATAGCTTGGCCCTCTAGTTCTGAAGCATATCCAATTTTTGCACAACAGGCATATGAAGACCCTCGCGAAGCAACTGGACGTATTGTATGCGCTAACTGTCATTTGGCTAAAAAACCTGTAGATATTGAAGTTCCTCAGTCTATATTGCCAGATACTGTATTTGAAGCTGTTGTTAAAATTCCTTATGATACACAAATAAAACAAGTTCTTGCTAATGGTAAAAAAGGAGCATTAAATGTAGGGGCTGTACTTATTTTACCTAAGGGGTTTGAATTAGCACCTTCGGATCGTATTCCGCCTGAAATGAAAGAAAAAATAGGTAATCTTTATTTTCAGCCTTATAGTTCTGATAAAAAAAACATTATTGTAATTGGTCCTGTTCCTGGTAAAAAATATAGTGAAATTGTATTTCCTATTCTTTCACCCGATCCTTCTACTAATAAAGAAACTAATTTTTTAAAATATCCTATTTATTTAGGAGCTAATAGAGGAAGAGGACAGATTTATCCTGATGGAAGTAAAAGTAATAATACGGTTTATAATGCTTCAACTACGGGGAGAGTAAGCAAAATTTTACGTAAAGAAAAAGGAGGCTATGAAATAACTATTGAAAGTTCAGATGGTCGTCAAATTTTGGATAATGTGCCGTCAGGACCAGAACTTATTATTTCAGAAGGTGAATTAATTAAGGCAGATCAACCTTTAACTAATAATCCTAATGTAGGTGGTTTTGGGCAAGGAGATGCAGAAATAGTACTTCAAGATCAATTGCGTGTTCAAGGTCTTTTAGTTTTTTTTGTTTCAGTTATATTAGCACAAATCTTTTTAGTACTAAAAAAGAAACAATTTGAAAAAGTTCAATTAGCAGAAATGAATTTTTAATTTTTGAATAAAAAAAGCTACAGTGTTTGATTAATAGAAATTTTCTCTTCTATTATGGATAATTGTTATAATGAAATTTAATTTAGGTTTTTTAGGTTTATACAATACGATAATAATTTCTTTAGAAATCGAATGTTTTGAGTACTATTATCTTTTTCCTTTATTAACAGAAATTTTAAATTATCAAGGTTATACATTAAAATTAAAGTATTTAAAAAATTTAACTCAGCAAACAATAAAAAAAAAATATAAATTAGCTAAATGGTTAGTTTTTTTTTATAAAAATTATAATAAAATCTATTTTAAAAACTTGTTTTTTCGTAAAGATTTAACAAAAAATGAAAAATATAAGTTTTATTTTCAATTAGAAAAAAAATATTATGTTGAAAAAAATATTACTAATCAACGTTGTTTATTAAATAAAACTCTTTATTATTTATATAAAGAAAAAAAGCGTTGTAAAAAAAAAAAAATCAAAAAAATAGAAAATTTTTTTTTTCTTTTTTTTTGAAAATAATTTTCTATTATAAAAAATGGAAAGCTGATGAATTATATATGAAAATGGCTTATATTGCTTATTGTGAAAATTTAATAGAATTTTCTATCGCACTTTTTAAAATCGCTCGTTTTGAAAAGCAAACTTTTTTTTTCTTAGTTCAATTTAAAAAATAGAAATTAATTAGCATATATATTAGTTTTTATTTTTAGATTTATTATATATTTTATTTTAATAATTGTTTAAAATTTGAAACAATTATTTGTTGTTTTGTTCAATTGAAAATACATTTTGAAATTTTATTACATAAAATTTCAGAATGTATTTTCAATTATATAAATATAGATAAAAAAAAGATTAGTTAAATTAAAAAAAAGTTTTTTTTTTTATGTTTCATTATATCTTTTATAGATCACACTTTTATAAAGATGAGCCTAATCCAGAATAGGATCCATAAAAAAAGATACCTACTAAGCCAATTACAAGAATACCAGCTACAGTACCTATTAACCATAAAGGAATTCTTCCGGTGGTGTTTGCCATTTATTGTATACTCCTTTCTTCAAATTTATTATCTAGTTAAAACTTAAACTAAAATAACAGTTATAAATATTAAAAATGTCAATTCATTCCAAATAAGGCAAAGAAATTTCTGTTTTAATTAATTAAAGAAGTAATTAGAAAATAAAACAGCTAATACAAAAATCAATAATAAACCCCAATAGAGGCTAGTACGATTTAATTCTACACTTTGTTTGTTTGGGTTTGGTTGTGTCATAGCTTTACATTATAAATAAAATTTATCATTTAAATTTATCGTTGGATAAATTGCATTGCTGATATTGCTCCTAAAAAAAACACTGTAGGTACAGCTAAACCGTGAACGGCAAGCCATCTAACTGTAAAAATTGGATAAGTTCTGTCTATAGTCATTAATACCTCCTAAAAAGATCTAGTAAATTCATCAACTTGTTCTAGTGAATTAAAACGACCAGTAATTAAAGGCACTTCTTGCCGACTTTCTGTAAAATATTCATTTGGTCGAGGACTTCCAAAAACATCATAAGCTAAACCTGTACTAACAAATAACCAACCTGCAATAAATAAAGATGGTATAGTAATGCTGTGAATTACCCAATATCGAATACTAGTAATAATATCAGCAAAAGGGCGCTCTCCTGTATTTCCAGACATGCTTAGCTCCATATATATATTTGTAAAGACTATAAAAAATACTAAAGAATATTAAAATTTTTGCAGCCTTATTAGATTATCAATGTTATACCAAAGGTATTTTTGAAGCATACTAAATTAGTATATCTAGGGTTGTTTTAGCTCAGCAAGACAAATAAAATAAAAAAAGAGAAAAAAACTAAATTTTTTTTCTTTTTTTTAATACTTTTTGTTAAGTTAATACATATTTTTATAAAATATTTATTTATTATGGAAAATATAATAGTTTTTTACAATATTATACTAATTTAAATTGTTCTAATTTTGCAAATGAAATAAAATATTATTAATTAGTATACATAAAAGTTATTAAAAATAAATTAAATTTTTATGTTTCATATAAAACAATACGATATTATAATAAATTAATTTTTAAATAAAAATTTTGTTGAATGAAAAAAATGTAAAATTAGTTACATTTTCTATTAAAAAAATACCTTTTTAAAATAAAGTTAATGTTATATGTATAATTATTTGTAATTAATAAAAAGTTAAATAATAAAAAATTTAGGTAATTCTTTTACAAAGATGTATACTAAATTGTTATATTGTGATTAGGATTTTTTTATGCTTACTATAATTAGTTATTTTGTATTTTTGTTTGCGGCTTTAATTTCAGCGTTAGTTTTATTTATTGGTTTAAATAAAATACAACTTATCTAGAAAATTAAAAGAAAATAATAACTTTTCAGGTCTAACAAATTTCATTGTATTTCTCAATTAAGTTAATTTTGAGATTAATAATACATTTAGTTAATTTATAACTTAAATATTCTTTTATTTAAATAAAAAATGGTTGAAGCGTTATTGTCTGGAATTGTCCTAGGATTAATTCCAATAACTTTAGCTGGCTTATTTGTAACTGCTTACTTACAATATCGACGTGGTGATCAATTAGATCTTTAATAAAATATTTAATGAATATCTTTATTTTAACAAAACACGCTCTGTAGGATTTGAACCTACGACATCAGGTTTTGGAGACCTGCGTTCTACCAGGCTGAACTAAGAGCGCTTATAAATAAACAAAGATAATAAATAGTATTATTATTTTTTATTTATTTATAACAAAAAAATAAAGTAGTGTGAAATTAATATAATTCATTTTTTATTACTTTATTTTTGGGTAGGGATGACAGGATTCGAACCTGCGGCATTTTGTACCCAAAACAAACGCGCTACCAAACTGCGCTACATCCCTCTCATATTTCATTATTAAATTTTTATTTGTTTTAATTGTATATTATTTATTATGTTTTGCCTACACTTTTTATTTATTTTGTAATAATTTTATTTAGAAAAAAAATTAATTATTTTATTAAATAAAAAAGAAATATATAAATATATATATTTAGATATATAAATAAAAATTAGATATATATATATAATATATATATATATATTATATATATATTCTTTTTTTATAAAAAAAGTAATATTTAAAATAAAAAATTTGAATTAAATAAAAAATGTATTTATATTTTTTTATTTCTTTTGTGTTTTTGTAAAGCAAAAATTAATTATAAAAAATATAAACAGTTTTATCAGTTTATTTAGAATTTACTAAATATGTACATATAAGGAGATCCACAATGCAAGATGTTAAAACATATCTTTCTACAGCACCCGTATTAGCTACTTTATGGTTTGGATTTTTAGCTGGTTTATTGATAGAAATTAATCGTTTTTTTCCAGATGCGTTAATTCTTCCTTTTTTCTAAATAAATTTTATTAACTATAAAAAATTTATATTTAGAAATAACAATAATAATTTTTTTTGTTTTTTATTATTATTAGAATTTGTTAAAAAATTTAAATTTAATTGCTAATGTTTTTAAAAATATTTTATAAATTTTAAAGATTTAATATTCAAAATAAAAAGTATTATGGCTAAAAATAAAGATATAAGAGTAACAATTACTTTAGAATGTACTAATTGTGCTCAAAATAATGAAAAAAAAAAATTAGGTGTTTCTAGATATACTACTCAAAAAAATCGTCGTAATACGCCTATTCGATTAGAATTAAAAAAATTTTGTTCTTATTGTAATAAGCATACTATTCACAAAGAAATAAAAAAATAAATAGTATTTATGAAACAAGCTATAAACAAATCTAAACGATCTTCTCGTAGACGTTTGCCACCAATTAGATCAGGCGAAATTATAGATTATAAAAATATAAATTTACTTCGTAGATTTATTAGTGAACAAGGAAAAATTTTATCTAGACGAATGACTAGATTAACTTCAAAACAACAACGTTTAATGACTATTTCAATTAAACGAGCTCGGGTTTTAGCATTATTACCTTTTTTAAATAATGAAAATTAATTTTCTTTTTTTCTTTTTTTTTTACTAAAACTTTTGTATTTTTAATAAGTTTTTTTAACTTCCCTGGAGTAATAAAATTTCCAGGGAAGCCTTTTTTTATTTAAAGAGTTGTTTTATTTTTTTAAGACTCATTAACTTTTTTTAATATTGTAAAAAAACAATTATTATCTAATAAAGCTAATTGTGCAAGTACTTTTCGATTTAAAAGTACTTGATTTTGATATAAATTTTGAATTAGTTTATTATAAGAAAGTCCATTACTTCGGGCTGCAGCATTAATTCGAGTAATCCATAATCGACGAAGATCTCTTTTTCGTTTACTTCTATCTCGATATGAAGAAGTTAATGCTCGCATTCCTTGTTGATTAGCTGTTCGAAACAATTTTGAATGAGCCCCTTGAAATCCTGATGTAAGTGTAAAAATATTTTTTCGTCGTTTTCGAGCTACATAGCCACGTTTAACTCTAGTCATTGGTATCTACTCTCATAAATTACTGATTGATTTTGATTAAAAAATAAAAAAATTTTATTAAAAATAGTATTTTATTTAAACAAATATATATATATTTCATTATTAATAAAAAAATATATATTTGTTTTTTATTACTTGTTGTTATTTAATTAATCATAAAAAAAGAGATATGTATATGTCAGTTTTATACATAAAATTATTTTTTCATTGTTGATAAAAAACTCATTTTTCTAGTGTAGAAAAGAAAAAATCTAATGGCTTTTGCTATTTTAACCTTCCTAATCATAATTTTTTTTGTAACAAAAACTTCTTATTAATAAAAGAATAGGACTTTAAAATAAGCAAAATTATGGGTTTCATTGTTTCTATGCCTTTTTCTTCAACGGTGAGGTTCTTTTTATATACCGAAGCTTTTTAAATTTAAAGATGTTATTTGTAATTTATATAATTTTCAAATTTTAGCTTTAATTTTTTAACTAAATAAAAAAAGAAATTTTTTTTGTTAGATAGTAACGATATTTTATTTTAATCGTTTGCTGAATAGCTAACCTTATTATTCCGTTTTTGCAATTATACATATGTATAAATTTTTTTTTTAATTGTATTTTTTTTTTCGCTTAATACATGAATAAATAGTATTGAAACTTTGCTTTTTTAGCTTACATTAAGATAACTGGATTTGCACCAATAAAAGTCATAAATTTTATTTATTTATTAAATAAATAATTGATTAATCATTTCTAAAAAAAAAGATTCTTCTGCTATATTGAACTTTTTGTATTATTTAAAAAATTTTAATCATAACAAGTCGCACATATACTCTAGTACAAACTCCTCTTCGTTGAGGACATCCACGAAGGGCTGGAGATTTTGTTCTATTTTCGATTGGTTGTCTTCTATTTCTAATCAATTGTTGAATAGTAGGCATTTTTAATTATATGCAGAATGTTTTGGTTTAAATTTATTTTAACCTTAAAAATATTTATTTTTTTTATTTATAAATAGATTTAGAACTATATGCTAAAATTAGTTAATAGAGAATAAAAAAAGTTAAGAAAATTTTGAAAAAATTAAGTGTTTTCTATAGCAACAGCATCAACAATACCATATATTTTTGCTTCTTTTGCTGACATAAAAACATCTCTTTCCATATCTTCAGAAATTAACCATAAAGGTTTACCTATTCTTTGTACATAAACTCTAGTAATGTAATCGCGAAGTTTTAGTACTTCTTCTGCTTCCATCATACATTCTCCTGCTTGACCATCGTAATAAGAACTAGCAGGTTGATGAATCATTACCCTAATTTTTTTGATATAATCAAAGTTATGAACTGTACAAACATATTTTAATGTATACAGCTCTAAAAATAAATTAATCTAAAAAAAGAAACAAAAAATTTTATTAAAATAAACTTTTGGAAATTTCATAAGTTTAATTTATATACCATTTTTCTTTTTTAAATACTATAATGGTTCTATTGCTTTATTTTTTTTTGTATAAAACACTGCCAAAGTTTTTTTTTAATATAACTAAAATAAATCTTAGTTAAATTTTAAGTTTTTTATTTAATAATTAAATAAAATAATACTTTATAACACTGAAATAAAGAAAAAAAAAATATATATATATTTTTTTTATTATGTTAATCTTAAATATGTTTATTAAAAAACATCTAATAAGCTTTTTTATGTCATGCTATTATTACCCTTTTTTAATAATTAGGCGTAGACATTTTTTAATTCATTAAAAAAAGCAAAGTCGCAAAGCGTGGGGCAACGCTATACGTTTAGTAATTTCGCCTCCAGTTAAGATAAACGATCCCATTGAGGCGGCTAATCCCATACAAATTGTATGAACATCTGGAACTACAAATTGCATAGCATCATAAACAGATATTCCTGCTAATACAGCTCCACCAGGAGAATTAATATATAAATACATATCCTTATTTTCATCTTCTCCATTTAGGTACATCATAATTCCAATTAGTTGATTTGCAATTTCATCATCTACATGTTGACCTAAAAAAAGTAATCTTTCTCTATAAAGTCGATTGCTATAATAAAATTTATTAATTTGTTTTTTTATAACTGTACTAGCCTTTTTATTCGCTCAATACAGCTTAAACAGTTGGAAAAAAACTTTTTTTTTCCTATTTTTTATTATTACTGTTACTAAGTTTAATAATTTAAGTTTATTTTTTATAAATTTTAGAAACAATTTATTAAACAAATCATTTGTTAATATATTTGATAAAAAATTTGTTTTTTATTTAAAATATATTTTTTTTATACCTTTTTTTTTTACAAACGGTTTTTAGTTATATCTTTAGGTTTATAATCGAGTTCGATAAAAATTAGCTAAATTTTACTTACATATAAAAGATAATTTATTCTTTTTTCTTTTTTTTTTATTTAAAGGAAATTTTTACTTATTTCATTTCATGAAGTTTTATTTTTTAATTGAAATCTTTAACGAAATGTAAAACTTTTTTTTTGTTGACTAACCATAGAAAAAATTTTATTTAATAAAATTTCAAATTATGTCATGCTATTAAAGTTTTAATAATTTATTAACTTTAAAATGAAATAAAAACATCTAAATTAAATAAAAGATGATGGCAAATTTCCATATAACCAAATATGTTTATTAAACGCACTATACGTCAATCCAAACAGCATCTTCTTCTCCTGGAAGCCTAAAAGGCACTTTTGGAACACCAATGGGCATTTTTTTTACTTAAAATAAATATATAACAGCACTTAAAATAAAAATAAAAAAAAAAGTAGCTAATAAATAAAAAATTAGTTTATAATGTTATTAAGAAGATTCTATTATATTTTTTTAATAATATTATCAATATTATATATAATTTAATAATATATATTATATATAATTTAATAATATATATTATATATAATTTATAAATAAAAAAACAAATTTTTATTGAAATTAAAATTTTTTGATTAATTTCAATTAATTTCATCATAGTCTAGCTATTAATTAATGCAAAAAAGTTACATAGTCTCTAATTCTCTTTGAGAAAGGGGTATTTCCATGGGTTTGCCTTGGTATCGTGTTCATACTGTTGTTTTAAATGATCCTGGTCGTTTAATTGCTGTACATTTAATGCATACAGCTTTAGTTTCCGGGTGGGCTGGATCTATGGCGTTATATGAATTAGCTGTTTTTGATCCTTCTGATCCTATTCTTGATCCAATGTGGAGACAAGGTATGTTTGTTATACCATTTATGACTCGCTTAGGAATAACAAAATCTTGGGGGGGATGGAGTATTACTGGAGAAACTATAAATAACGCAGGTCTTTGGAGTTATGAAGGTGTAGCTGCAGTACACATTGTATTATCCGGGTTGTTATTTTTAGCAGCAATCTGGCATTGGGTATATTGGGATTTAGAGTTATTTCGTGATGAACGTACAGGAAAGCCTTCTTTAGATTTACCTAAAATTTTTGGAATTCATTTATTTTTATCAGGAGTTTTATGTTTTGCCTTTGGCGCTTTTCATGTAACAGGCTTATTTGGCCCTGGTATATGGGTATCTGATCCTTATGGATTAACTGGAAAAGTACAACCTGTGGTTCCAGCTTGGGGTGCCGAAGGCTTTGATCCTTTTGTTCCAGGAGGAATAGCTTCCCATCATATTGCAGCAGGTATTTTAGGGATATTAGCAGGCTTATTTCATTTAAGTGTTCGACCTCCCCAACGATTGTATAAAGGATTACGTATGGGAAATGTTGAAACAGTTTTATCTAGTAGTATCGCTGCTGTATTTTTTGCTGCTTTTGTTGTTGCTGGAACTATGTGGTATGGTTCTGCTGCAACTCCAGTAGAATTATTTGGTCCAACGCGTTATCAATGGGATCAAGGCTTTTTTCAACAAGAAATAGATCGACGAATTCGTGCTAGTAAAAGTGAAAACCTTAGTTTATCTGAATCCTGGTCTAAAATTCCAGAAAAATTAGCTTTTTATGATTACATTGGTAATAATCCAGCAAAAGGTGGGTTATTTAGAGCAGGTGCTATGGATAATGGAGATGGAATAGCTGTTGGTTGGCTAGGACATGCTCTTTTTAAAGATAAAGAAGGGCATGAACTTTTTGTTCGTCGAATGCCTACTTTTTTTGAAACTTTTCCAGTAGTTTTAGTAGATGAAGAAGGAATTGTTAGAGCTGATGTTCCTTTTAGAAGAGCAGAATCCAAATATAGTGTTGAACAAGTTGGTGTAACTGTTGAATTTTATGGCGGTGAGCTTGACGGAGTAAGTTTTAGTGATCCAGCTACAGTAAAAAAATATGCTCGACGTGCTCAATTAGGCGAAATTTTTGAATTTGATCGTGCTACTTTAAAATCAGATGGTGTTTTTCGAAGTAGTCCAAGAGGTTGGTTTACTTTTGGTCATGCTACATTTGCTCTTCTTTTCTTTTTTGGTCATATTTGGCATGGTGCGAGAACCTTATTTAGAGATGTTTTTGCTGGTATTGATCCGGATCTAGATGCACAAGTTGAATTTGGAGCATTTCAGAAATTAGGAGACCCTACTACTAAAAGACAAATTGTTTAAAGTCATTTAATATGGCTTTTTTTTTATTTTTTATAAAAAAAACTATATCTATATAAATATTTTTCACTTTCTTTTTTTAAGTAGAATTTATTTTCAATTAGTACGAAAGCTATCTCCATACTTCTCACTTATAATAAAATCTATGGAAGCATTGGTTTATACATTTTTATTAGTAGGTACTTTAGGAATAATTTTTTTTGCTATTTTTTTTCGTGAACCACCTACAATTCAAACTAAAGAAAAAAAATAAATTTTTTTCACTTTTTTTTTAGTTTTTAAAAAAAAGAAAAAAAAAATAACAGACCTTCCCTAAACTACTAAAAGAAAGGGAAGGTCTTTAACGATTAAATTAATCTTCATGCTCTTCAAAAGGATCTCTAAGATCTTTAGAGGGTTGTCCAAAAGCTGTATAAAGAGCATAACCAGTAAAACTCACAAGTGAACACGATATAAATATAGCGACTAATGTTGCAGTTTCCATTTTTAAGTAATCCCAAAAGAATGGTTTATTTTTAATTAATATAATAGTACACAAAGTTAACAAATCTCAACTAATGCAATAAAATTTTATGGCTACACAAATTATTGATGATACTCCCAAAACAAAAGGAAAACGAAGTGGTTTAGGAGATATATTAAAACCACTTAATTCAGAATATGGTAAAGTTGCTCCTGGATGGGGCACAACACCTTTAATGGGCATTGCAATGGGATTATTTGCAATTTTTTTAGTGATTATTCTTGAACTTTACAATTCTTCGGTATTATTGGATGGGGTTTCTGTAAGTTGGTAATAACTTAAAAGGTTCAATAAAAAAGGTTTAAACCTTTTTTATTGAACCCTTTTAATATTATTTTTTATAAAATGAAAAAACAACAATTATTTCTTTTTATAGTAAAGGTAGTTTAATCGTGTAATCAATTAATTAAAGGATTTATGGATTATGGGTGTGTGGCTTGTTTAAAAAATGAAATAAAAAAATACAAAAAAAGCTGTTAATCTGAAAAAAAAGATTATTTTATTTTATTAAGTGTTTCTAAAGAAAACATTTAAAGCATAAAATTTAAGAAAAATATTTATTAATATTTTCATTTAAGCTAAACTATGATTAATTTTTTTAATTTATTAATTCTATTTCGTTACCAAATTTAAATTTTTTTATTTAATTAAAATTCAAATGGATATAAAAAATTATTTACTTATTGTATTTTTTTAGTCATCGGAATAAAGTAAAAATCTAAAGTTTAATTAGTTTTATTAAATTTCAAACAAGAAAATTTTTGAATAATCTTATTTTATTAAAATGTTTAATAAAAATCAAAAGAAACATTTAAAAAAAAGATTTCTCAAAAAAGCAGTTAATATTAAAAAAGCTAACTTGAGATAAAATAATAAATAATTATATATATATATCTAAAAAAGAAATCTATTTAAGCTCTATATATATTTTTTACATTTAAGCCGTACGAAAAAAAATTCTCATTTACGGTTTTTAGAGAAGAAATATATAAAAGTATTTCTATTTCAATAAAGTTTACGATTGGTTTGAAGAACGCCTTGAAATTCAAGCAATTGCTGATGATATTACTAGTAAATATGTACCTCCTCATGTCAATATATTTTATTGTTTAGGTGGTATTACTTTAACTTGTTTTTTAGTGCAAGTAGCCACTGGATTTGCTATGACTTTTTATTATCGTCCAACTGTTACTGAAGCTTTTGCTTCTGTTCAATATATAATGACTGAAGTAAATTTTGGTTGGTTAATTCGATCAATTCATCGATGGTCGGCGAGTATGATGGTTTTAATGATGATTTTACATATATTTCGTGTTTATCTTACAGGAGGTTTTAAAAAACCCCGCGAATTAACTTGGGTTACTGGTGTTATTTTAGCAGTTTTAACAGTTTCGTTTGGTGTAACTGGTTATTCTTTACCTTGGGATCAAATTGGTTATTGGGCTGTTAAAATTGTAACAGGGGTACCTGATGCTATTCCTGTTATAGGATCACCATTAGTAGAATTATTACGTGGAAGTGTTAGTGTAGGTCAATCTACATTAACTCGTTTTTATAGCTTACATACTTTTGTATTACCTCTTTTAACTGCGGTTTTTATGTTAATGCATTTTTTAATGATCCGTAAACAAGGTATTTCAGGTCCTTTATAAATCATTAGAATATCATTTTAACAAAAATTTAAAACATTGAAAACTTTTAATAATAAAAGTTTATTATAAACTAAAATTATTTATTGCCATAAATTTTTTTAAAAGACTTAAAAAATTATGGATCGTTTATATTTTATTTAAATAAAACTTTCAAATAAAATATATATTTTTTACGTTTTGAGAAAAATTTAATTATGGGAGTGTGTGACTTGAATTAATTATTAAACTATGTAGGTTTTTTCTTAAATCTACCACATTAATTATAAAAATTAAAAAAATGTGTTGTTATTCCAAATTATAATAAAATAAAAAAACTTGGGTAAAAATTTTTGTTTTAAATACAAAATTTTCTATGATCTAATAAATTAAAAAATAGGCTTCATCAATTTTAATAAATTAAAAAGAAATTTCTAGAAAATAGAAATCTATTTTTATTTATACTATATAAAGAAAATGCTAAAAAAACTACATTCATTTCTTTTGAGTTTTAGAATAAAAAATCATGGGAGTAAAAAAAAGATCTAATGAAAAAAAAGTTAATAGATTAACAAGTTAATTTTAAGTAAATCTATATATTTTTTATTATTAAAAAAATTTACAAAAAATAAGACTATCCAAAAAGCATATTAAAAAAACTATTAATTATAATAAAAAAAGGCTTACTTGGGTTTTAAACTTTTTTATTAAATAAAAATTATTTAAGTTTTTTATGTAGTTAAGTTAATGCATAAAAAATTTTAAAGAATTTTTTAATTATTTAGATAAATTAGCTTGAGTTGGATGAATAAAAAATTCATGTCCAATTCTTTAGGGGGAATATATTTATTTTTCTAAATAGCCTATCCTAATAACAAAAAAACCTGATTTAAGTGATCCTGTATTACGCGCTAAATTAGCTAAGGGAATGGGACATAATTATTATGGCGAACCCGCTTGGCCTAATGATCTTTTATATATTTTTCCAGTTGTTATTTTAGGTACAATTGCATGTAGTGTAGGTTTAGCTGTTTTAGAACCTTCAATGATTGGTGAACCAGCAAATCCTTTTGCCACTCCTTTGGAAATATTACCTGAGTGGTATTTTTTCCCTGTTTTTCAAATACTTCGTACAGTTCCTAATAAATTATTAGGTGTTCTCTTAATGGCGGCAGTACCTGCGGGATTATTAACAGTTCCTTTTTTAGAAAATGTAAATAAGTTTCAAAATCCTTTTCGTCGTCCAGTAGCAACAACAGTTTTTTTAATTGGTACTGCAGTATCTCTTTGGTTAGGTATTGGGGCAGCTTTGCCAATTGATAAATCATTAACTTTAGGTCTTTTTTAACAAAACTAACTAATTACATGAAAATTAATTTTCATTAATTCTTATTGAGAGAGGACTTAATTTAAATTAAGTCCTCTCTCAATAAGAATTAATGAAAATTAATTTTCATGTAATTAGTTAGTTAATTACAATTAATTATTATCTTAATTTAACAAATATTTTTAAATTTAGTTGAAATTTGGCTAAAGAAGTTTTACATATATATATATAAATATAGTTATAATTTTTTTTTATACACGTCTTTTTTTTGGAGGTCTACACCCGTTATGAGGCATAGGAGTTACATCACGAACAAAATTTAAAATAATACCACTTCTACGAATAGTTCGTAGAGCCGTATCTCGGCCTGGACCAGGACCACTAATCATAACTTCTGCTTGTTTCATGCCTTGATCAATTAAAACACGAATAGCATTTTCGGCTGCAGTTTGAGCTGCAAAAGGTGTACTTTTTTTTGTTCCTTTAAAGCCACAAGCACCTGCAGAAGACCAAGAAACAGCTTGTCCATGTATATCTGTTACAGTAACAATGGTATTATTAAAACTTGCTTGAATATGAATAACTCCTTTAGGTATTCTACGTTTACCTTTACGTAAACTAATTTTTTTTACTAATTTTGGCATAATTATTATTGTTTATTTAGTTTGTATAAAAATTTAATATAGTTTAATATAAAATTTTAATTGTTTAAAAAAAAATATTTAAATAGAAATAATTTAAATTAAAAATTTTTTTTTTTTTATTAAATATAAATTTAATAAAAAATTATCCTTGTCTTTGTTTATGTTTTGGATTAGAACAAACTACCATAATTCTTTTTCGTCTACGAATTAATCGACAATTATCACAAATTTTTCGAACAGAAGCACGAATTTTCATTTTAATATTCCTTATTTTCATTTGCTTCATAATATAAAAAGTAAAAAAGTCTTTTTTATATTAAGTTTTTAATTTATTCCATTTTTTTTCTTTTAAAAATTTTTAACTATTTTGTGCTTTAGCACGAAGACGATAAGTTATACGTCCTTTAGTTAAATCATAGGGGCTTAATTCTACTTTAACTCGATCTCCGGGTAATATTCTTATATAATTCCGTCGAATTTTTCCTGAAATATGAGTTAGAACTTCACATCCATTGTCTAAACATACTCGAAACATTGCATTAGGAAGTGATTCAGTTACTATACCTTCCATATCAATTAAATTTTGTTTCTTCATTAAAGGGAAAATCTCCTTTTTTAATTTAACTAACGTTCAGAAATATAGTACTGGCTAGCTTTTTTATTTACAAAGATTTTCCTACTTAAAATATCTAAATAAAGTGTAAATAAATTACCATACATAACATAAAATTTCTCCTCCAACTTGTTTTTCTCTTGCTTCTCGATCTGTCATAATTCCTTGAGACGTTGAAAGAATAACAATTCCCATCCCACCTAAAACTCTTGGAATTTCTTTATGATTCGAATAAATTCTTAAACCTGGTTTGCTAATACGTCTTAAAGTTGTTATGTAAGGTTTTTTTTTTCGCCCTTGATATTTTAGAGTAAGAGTTAAAAAAGAATTTTTATTTTCTTGGTGTTCTCTAAAATTTTGTATAAAACCTTCTTGTAATAAAATTCTTCCAATATTTTTAGTAATATTAGTTGTTGGTATTTGAACTGTTTTTGTTTTTTCTAAATTTGCGTTTCTTATAGATGTAATCATATTAGCAATGGTATCGTTACCCATGAAAACTCCTTTTTACTATTAATATAAATAAACTTTTTAAAAAAATTTAAAAAAGTTTTTAAGACAAAAAAATAATTTTAGTTTTTTAGAAATTTTTTTGCTAATTTTAAAATAAAAGTAGTTTAAAATAAAAAATAATAAAAATGTAAAATATTAATTATAAAAATATTCTTATAAATAAAAAATATTGTAAAAAAATATAAAAAATATTTAAACAACTAAAAGTATAGAAAAATTTGAAGTATTCAATAAAAATAATGATTTTAATTCTTTATAGTACTTCTTATAAAACTTCAGGAGCTAATGAAACTATTTTAGTAAAATTATATTCTCGTAATTCTCGTGCAACAGGACCAAATACACGTGTTCCTTTAGGATTTCCTTCTTGATTGATAACAACGGCAGCATTATCATCAAATTGTATAATAGTTCCATTTTTTCGTTTAAGCTCTTTACAAGTTCGTACAACTACTGCTCGAACTATTTCTGATTTTTTTAAGGGCATATTTGGTACAGCTTCTTTTACTACAGCGATAATTATATCACCAATATGTGCATATTTTCGATTACTTGCGCCTAAAATTTGTATACACATTAATTTTCGCGCTCCACTATTATCAGCTACATTTAAATAAGTTTGAGGTTGAATCATTTTATTGTTTTAACCCCCCGTAAAACATTTTAAATTTAAGGGGGGATATAATTAAGAAAAAAATATTACTAATGTTAGTTATTTATAAAATTATTGTGTGTTTTTAATTAACAAATGGCTATATTGAAGTTTCTTTATTTATTTTTTGTATAATTGTACTAGTAATAAATTGAGTACGTATAGGCATTTTATAAGCAGCAATTCTCATAGCCGCCCTAGCCACTGTTTCTGGTACTCCACTTATTTCATAAAGTATTCTCCCTGGTTTAACAACAGATACCCAATATTCTGGTGATCCTTTTCCTGAACCCATACGGGTTTCCGCAGGTCGCATAGTAATAGGCTTATCTGGAAATATACGAATCCATAGTTTTCCACCACGGCGTGCGTAACGAGTAATTGCTCGTCGTCCTGCTTCTATTTGTCTAGATGTAATCCAAGCGGGTTCAAGTGCTTGAAGCGCAAATTTACCAAAACAAATAGAATTACCCCGAGTAGATATTCCTTTCATCCTCCCTCTATGTTGTTTACGAAATTTGGTTCTTTTAGGGTTATAGTCGATTTTTATCTCTACTTCAAAATCGGACATGAATATTTTTTTTCATCCGGCTTCTCGTGAATAAATTATTAAATAATTTTTTTTTGAATAAAAATTATTATTCATTTATTAAAAAAAAATAATAATTTTAATAATAAAAAAAGATTTGAGTTTTATTAATACTTTAATATTCCATTTTCACGGGCGAATATTAACTTATTTTATTTTGATTTAAAAATTTTATGCATTAGTAAATTTTTATATTTTTTATATTGTTTTTTTCGCCATCCTAGCTATTAATTAAATTTATCTATCAATTATTTAATTATAGATTTCATCGTTTTCATTACTTTCAAATATGCGTTTAGGTTTTTTTATACAGTGAAGTTTTTTTAGTATTCATCGCCAACTTTCTTAGTCTGTTTTGAAGAAAAACTTTTATGAAATTAATTCTTTTTAAAATGAAATTTTTGTTTAATTACACTGTTCGTTTTTTATTAAATTTAACCATACGACTTTTATATTATTAATTTTTTTTAAACAAAAAATGCTTTTTTGCTTCATAACTATTTTTTATGAAAAAAGAATTTAAATAAATTTTTTTAATTTATTTATTAAATAAAGTATTTTAATAAAAAGTAAAGACTTAATTTCTAGTTTCTACTAGAATTCATCGCGTTTTTTTAAACATCGATTTTAACGAGTCGCACACTAAGCATAACAACTTTTTTGAAATAATAATAAGATTATTAAAGAAGTCTTTAAAATAAGAAAAATAAAATCAAATTAAATATTTAAAATTTTGATTTTAAAAATAATAAAATAATTATTTTTTATCTTGAAATATCCAAATTTTTATTCCTAATACTCCATAAATAGTTTGAGCTGGATAATAACAGTAATCAATTTTAGCTCTAATAGTTTGTAAAGGAACTCTTCCTTCTCTAGCCCATTCTACACGAGCAATTTCAGCACCATTAAGGCGTCCTGCAATTTGTATTTTAATACCTTTTATATTTGTTTTTTTTGCTAATTCAATAGCTTTTTTCATTGTTCTTCTAAAAGCAACTCGACTTTCTAATTGTAAAGCAATATATTCAGCAAGAATATTTGGTTCTCCGTAGGGTTTTGTTATTTCTGTTAAAGTCATACGAAGTTTACGATCTCCAGGAGTTAAAATAGTTTGTACATCTTTTTTTAATTGTTCAATACCACGGCCACGATTTTCTACTAATAAAGCAGGAAATCCTGTATGTATTTCAACCTGAATTAAATCTGTTTTTCTTTTAATTTCAATACGTGCAATTCCTCCATAATTGGAAGAATTTCTTATATTTTTATATACATAATTTTCAATACAATGTCGTATTTTTTGGTCTTCTTGAAGAAGTTTAGAATAGTTTTTGGGTTGTGCAAACCAGTAAGAATTATGACTTTGAGTCACACCAAGGCGAAAACCAAGTGGGTTAATTTTTTGTCCCATGCTTTTTTTCCTTTCTAAATGATATTAACATAAAATTTTTTATTTATTATTATTTTTTACTACAATAGTTATATGGCAAGTAGGCTTATGTATTGGATATCCTCTTCCTTGAGCTCTAGGTTGAAATCTTTTTAAAACAGCGCCTTCATCCACTTTAGCTTCACTTATAATTAAATTGGATTTAGTTAAATTTAAATTATGACTTGCATTTGCGGCTGCTGATGAAACTAGCTGTAAGATTGGATAACATGCTCGATAAGGCATAAATTCTAATATCATAAGTGCTTGTTCATATGAACGACCACGAATTTGATTAATTACTCTTCGCGCTTTATGAGCAGACATACGTATATGTTTAGCTAAAGCTCGCACTTCTAAATCTGATTTGGTAGATTTCATTAAGTCTTATCTCCTAATTAACGACGAGATTTTTTATCACTTTTTGCGTGTCCTCGAAAATTCCGAGTAGGTGCAAATTCTCCTAATTTGTGCCCTATCATACGATCTGTTATATAAATAGGTAAATGTTCTTGTCCATTATGAACAGCAATAGTATGACCAATCATTGTTGGGACAATAGTGGAGGCACGAGACCAAGTTACTATAATTTTTCTTTCTTTTTTTAAATTAAGATTTTCAATTTTTTTTAATAAATGATCAGCTACAAATGGGCCTTTTTTTAGTGAACGTGTCATTGCCAACTACCTTCTGTTTTATATATATTTTTTTAAGCTTTTTTTTTATTAATTATCAAGTTTTACGACGACGTAAAATTAAAGGATCACTATATTTTTTAATTTTTCGAGTTCTGTTTCCAAGTGTAGTACGACCCCATGGAGTTAATGGTTTTTTTCTTCCAATGGGAGCCCGACCTTCACCGCCTCCATGTGGATGATCTATAGGATTCATAACAACACCTCTTACTTTCGGCCGTTTTCCTAGCCATCTTTTAGATCCTGCTTTACCAATACTTTTATTATTAGCATCAACATTTCCAATTTGTCCGATTGTTGCTAATGCATTTTGAGATACTAAACGAACTTCACCGGATGGTAATCGTAAAGTGGCTAAAGAACCTTCTTTCGCTATGAGTTTAGCTACAGCTCCCGCAGTTCTTACGAATTGTGCACCTTTACCAGGTGTTATTTCTATATTATGTATAGCAGTCCCTAAAGGCATATTGGTTGAAGTAGACTTTAATTTTATTTTATAAAAAAAAAAGAGTCTCTTCCCAAACTGTACAAGCCTTTCTCAAGGCATACAGCTTTCTAGATGTAGATATTTAATAATATTTAGTTAATTATTCTAATTTACATCCTAGTTTTTTCATCATCTAACGTACTTTTTTGTATAACATTAGAATGAATGACTTTATAAATTTACGTTAACATTTTTTGTTTAATAATAACTTAGGAGGCTCGATTTTTTATTAATAAAAATCACATTATAGTTTCAAAATTGCCTTTGACCGTCAATTTGAATGTAATTAACTTGTTTTTTTATTTGATAAAAAAATTAGAAACAAGTGTTGCCAATATTGCATATGCTTAAATTAAAATAAAAGTTTCTCCATATTAAAATATCTTTAAGTTTTTTATTTTAATATTAAAATATGTTAATAAAAAACTATATCACAAGCTATTGTTCCTTTTTAGTTTCCCTTAAAGGTTTAAAGTAATAATTTTATTTTTATTACTGAATTAGTGACAGATTTATAGATTTTACTGTAAATCTACTTGGATTTTTCCAATTGCGTAAATAAATAACTCAAACCGCACTCAAAGGTAAGGCGTTTCCTATTAAAATAGGAGCTTCATTACTAGAAATAATTGTATCTCCAATTTTTATTCCGCGAGGATGTAAAATATATCTTTTTTCTCCATCTTCATAATGTACAAGACAAATATTTGCACTACGATTTGGATCATATTCAATTGTTGAAATTTTGCCCAAAATCTCTTTTTTATTACGTCGAAAATCAATTTGACGATATAAACGTTTGTGACCTCCTCCTCTATAACGGCTAGTAATAATTCCTTGATTATTACGGCCTTGTTTATTATGTTGTCGAAAAGTTAATTTTTTTTGAGGTTTGGATTTAACAATTTCTTCAAAACCTAATACAGAACGATTTCGTGTGCCTGGAGTATAAGCTTTGTATAAACGTATAGTCATAAATAAGATAGATAAGAATTAAAAAATTTTATTTGTTTGAAAATAATGGGATAGAATAACCAGGCTGAAGTGTGATAATCATCCGTTTATAGCGTACAGAATGTCCTATAATTGGACCTACTTTTTTTTTTTTTTCCGGAGGTATATGACTATTTATAGCTTTTACTTTTACATTAAAAAAGCTTTCAATCCATTTTTTAATTTGTGTTTTAGTAGATTTTTGATTAACATTAAAACTATATTGATTTTTTTCTAGCAAACGAATTGTTTTTTCAGTAAGTACGGGGTATTTTACTTCATCCATAATTATTTTGGCTCCTTTTTTTATTTAAAATTAAATTTAAATAGTTTTTACTAAAATTTTTATTTGATTTAATTAGTTATTTTTTTAGAATATTTAACTAATTATAACAAAAAAGGTAAATATTCTATAGACATTTTTTTTTATTAAGCCTATTTTTTATTAACATTTTAATAAATATTAAATACTTATATTTAAAAATTTTTTCTTTTTTATTAATGCATCCAACAGGAGTTGAACCTGCGAATTCTCCAATTATGAGTTGGGTGCTTTAACCGTTCAGCTATGGATGCTTTTCTTTTTTTATAAGTCTGTATATATTATACCTTTTTTTTATAAAAAAAAAATATAAAACATGCAGTTATGCATCATCACTATAATGAATTAAAACTTTATGTTATGAAAAATATTATTTAACTTTCGTGCTTTTATTGGCTTAATTTGTCTGAGATAATAACTTTTATGATTTCTGTTTTT
>Ga0136634_10000041_pt1 | contig 56748 bp, 51 predicted proteins | sample AntDrymUQ8332106_2_FD_104654 | JGI IMG/M metagenome (GOLD analysis project Ga0136634, IMG submission 104654) | Polar desert sand microbial communities from Dry Valleys, Antarctica - metaG UQ833 (21.06) | ecosystem: Environmental > Terrestrial > Soil > Desert | place: Antarctica: Dry Valley... | reverse complement strand
AATATTTCTCATAGCCTGATGCCTCCTACCCTTAAGAACTTTGGACTGGAGTCTGCCGTTAACGACCTTTTCCAAAAGATCAGCGGCTCAGGCAGCATGAATGCAAGCTGCCGCTTTCATGATTACCGGGAGCGTTTGCATCCCGACCAGGAACTGATCATCTTCCGTGTGATCCAGGAACTGATCAATAATATTCTGAAGCATAGCAATTCCAGCTTCATCCACCTTACACAAAATCTCAGCGGAGATAAATTATATATCCGGATGCATCATGACGGCCGGGGACTTACACAGGCCGATTTTGAAAAATTGAATAAGAGCACCGTGGGCCTGGGGTTAAAAAATATTCAAAGCCGGTTGAAGTTGTTGCATGGCAGGATTTTTTTCGAAAAAGATATGTCGCAAACCTATTTTAAAGTGACCATTGAAGTGCCTAAGATCGAAGAAGGCAGCACTTCGAAGACGTGAAAAAATGTTTTCATGCATCTGGCTCGATTAAAGTAATTTGCAAGCCAATCCCTTTTCTTAGTAAGCCAATACCTATAATCAATGGGCCCGATTAAAGTGGCAATTGCCGACGACCACAAAATTTTTCGCAAAGGTGTAATCCTTTCTTTGCGGCCATACACTAATATCCGGTTTGTACTGGAAGCGGAAAACGGGCAAGAGTTGATAGATAACCTTCCTACCATCGCCGAACAGCCCGATGTGATACTCATGGATCTTCGCATGCCTCAAAAAGATGGCATCGAAACCACCAAGGTGGTCGCTAAACAATATCCCAATATTCACATCATTGCCTTAACTATGTACGAAGATGAGCGCTTCGTAAGCCATATGATGGAAATTGGTGCAAATGGCTACCTGTTGAAAAGCGCCGACCCTTCCGAAATTAAAAAAGCCATCATGGAAGTAGTCAGCAAGGGCTACTACCTAAATAATTTTGTGAACAGGATTTTACTAAAAAAATCGCATTCAAGGCAAAAAGCAGCGCCGAGTCTCAGTAGCGAAATAACTATCAGCGAAAGAGAACGGGATGTGATCAAGTATATCTGTATGGAATTCACCGCCCATGAAATCGCACAAAAATTAGATGTAAGCCCGCGTACTGTTGAGGCTATTAAAGATCGCTTAATGGAACGCTTTGGCGCCAAAAATACTGCAGGACTTGTCTTCTTCGCTGTAAAGAATAACTTAATTGATTAATTTCACGATCCACTAAAATCAATTCTATTGAAACGCCTCTGGAAAACCGGTTCGACTGAATTGATAGATCATGGCAAAAACCGGAATTGGATTATTAGAGATACTTGCATTGGTTGCAATCCTGCTACCATTAGTACCTGTATTCATCATTTTTATATCAAATGCCTATAAGCAGGATGTAATTGCCCTGTTGATGGGATTATGCCTGGTGAGTTTTATTCAAAATCTTATTTTGTATGTACCCGGATTTGTACCACTGGATGTTTTATTCATCAGGGCAATATTTCATCTGATACAATTTATCATTCTCGTAATTCTCTTAAAATTAGTGGTGAACGGAAAATTATTACGGGAAGGGCTCAGTTTTTTACTCGTGGCTTTCGTTTCCATTGTTATCACCATCTATAATTTAAAAGGGATTCCTTTTTATATAGGGAATATTGAAATAGTGCAATCATTATTGCTTATCCTGATTAATATTGTTGCATTGTTACAACTTATCCGTAAAGATGAAATCCATATTTTTCTTTCGCCACTGTTTTGGATAACCGCAGGCACTTTTTTTTATTACTGCATGTTCTTACTCACCCAATGTATCCCGGAATACAGAGCGGCCTTACAAGGACCACTTCAACACCAAAAGAAGGTTTTGCTACTCATTATCATCATTATTCAATTCATTTTTTATATTATTGGTGCATCAGTAGCAGGTAGGAAGAAGAGCGAAGATCTCGCCACCCTATATTAAATATTAATTTCCGGAATATCCCCTTCAATGATAAGCCTGCCTGCCGTTTTTTGCTGGATTTCCTCCACACTGACCCCCGGTGCTCTTTCGATCAGTTTGAAACCTAAACCTGGCAAAATATCCAGTACAGCCAGATCAGAAACGATCCGCTTTACACAATTTACTCCTGTGAGTGGAAGGCTGCATTCAGGCAATAATTTTGATTCCCCTTTCGGGTTGGTATGCATCATAGCCACAATAATATTTTTTGCACTCGCAACCAGGTCCATAGCTCCACCCATGCCTTTTACCATTTTCCCCGGAATTTTCCAGTTGGCGATGTCGCCATTTTCCGAGACTTCCATTGCCCCGAGAACAGTCAGGTCAACTTTCCCTGCCCGTATCATGCCAAAACTTTCTGCACTATCAAAAAAAGATCCTCCAGGCAATACCGTTACCGTTTCCTTACCGGCATTTATCAGGTCGGGATCCATATCCTCTTCCAAAGGATAAGGTCCCATGCCTAACATTCCATTTTCTGACTGCAAAATAATGGTAATGCCCTGCGGAATATAGTTTGCCACCAACGTTGGAATTCCAATACCCAGGTTCACATACATACCATCGTGTAATTCCTGAGCAATCCGTTTTGCAATTCCAAATTTATCTAAAGCCATACTGATGTAGAAACCTGCCTACCGGCAGATAAGTTTGATGATTAAAATGGATGATTGCAGGTTTCAAACTTTGTAGATCATTCCTTCCTCATTAAAAAGAAGTCATGGCTGAAATGAATGAATCGTTTGGTACCTGCAATCTGCCATATCAAATATAAGTATTGCTTCAGTAAAAATGATCCTGATAGCAGAAGATCCCTCCCGGTTTTTCAAGAGGTGTTATTGTAATTATTATTGCCTGATGATCTTTCTCAATTCTTTTATTTTTCCATTCATGCGCAACTCGAGCACATAAATACCAGAATGCATTTGCTCCATACTAAGATTAAAATGGAGAATTGATTGGTCTTTACGGATATGATCTTCATCTATCAATCGACCATCAATGTTCAAAATTCTCCAATGAATGATACCATTATCTTCCGACTGGTATTCCACATTCAGGCGGGAGGTTACAGGATTCGGAAAATATTCAAGATTTGAATTATAGTTTTTTCCAAGACTCACCATATTTGAAAAAATATAAGAACCCCTTTCATCAATTTGTTTTATACGGTAATAAAATCTTTTGCCAGATGATTCCATGTCCCCGTAGGAATAATTCCGTTGATTATTGATGGAATTTAATTTGTAAAAAGGAAGAAACTGCCGGGCATCATCACTGCGCTCAATGATGAAATATTTATTTTTTAATTCGCCAGACGCCATCCATTGTAAACTATTTATTTCTCCTGTTCGTTTTCCGGTAAGCCTGATTGCCGTTACAGGCAATACATTGTAATTCACTTTTAACAATACCGCTGAACTGTATGGTTGCAAGGTAATAGAAGGATAATAGATCTGGTTCTTAACGTCTTTATACGTTGCATTTAATGATACATTCTTCACCACCCCGGTTTCATTATAAACAAATAAAATGCTATCATCCGGATTCGTAACAGAAACAGTGGCTTCACGCAGTTCGATATTATCGATATAATATGCCGACTGCGGGTAGGTAGCCTGCAACACTAATAAAATGGGGTCATTGCCGTTAGAGTGAAAAAGTAATTCATTTTCAGTACGGGTTGTTTTTAATGGAAAATATTGGGTATTCGGAGTAAGGGTATTATAAGGATTGGCATTTTTTATTATGAAACATCCCAAAGTATTTTCACCGACCAGGCCCTGGATACTGAACCGTATGATATAACTCTTATTCGCTTCAACATTTCCTACACTGATATTTGTATTGATGGCATAACTTGTTCCTGGGATCGTGACCTTCACTGCATTTCCATCGAGGTGACCATCGTTAACTACTACAGCACTACCACCAATGGGAACAGACACAGAATACAGATTGCTTACAGTGTTACAGGAAGGGTTAGCAGCAATGTTAGGTCCCTGGTTGATGATTGTATAGGGTTGTACCGTTTGACAGGCAAATGAATTTGCGTCAAAATTATATTTATACTTCCAGGCACCCTTGTGAAGGCCGGCATTTGAATAATTGTTGCTGTTATTCGCATCCCTGAAGGAAGTGAATATCAGTCCTGCGGTGTCTAATGGTCTCGCATAATAATTACTTTCGAATACTCCGAAACTATTGAGATCATTATATAAACTGATTGCCATTATTACCGGCTGTGAAGTAGTACGGGAAAAGAAAATATTATTTTTTACATTCATCCCTCTTATATTATCCAAGGAGCCACCACCATTATTGATCATGCTCAGACCGGCAGAATTATTGAATAAAGTATTTCCGGTGATCTGTACATCATGAGAATTATGAATGTAAATGCCGGTTTGAGAAGCATTCGCAATACTGTTATCTGATATCTCCACATTCGCGGACCAGTCATCAAGATAAATACCTGCTGAACTTACAGAAGTTGAATTAGTAGTACCCAACGCAGCACCAATACCATTCAATACAATATTTCCTTTTACTTTTCTTCCAAACTTTGTTAACTCCCCCCAGCCGTAAATACCCCCGCCATCATCGAGTGTAAGGGTATAGTGATTTACGAAATTATTTAATATTAATACTGAATCGCCGGAAAAAGTGATCCCACTATAACCCACACTGTCTACAACATTTTTTTCTACAACGCTTTTTGACCCACTCACGTAAATGGCTTCGTACTGTTGATTATTACTTAATCCCATTCCAGGTATAAGCCCTGTATTTTTAACAGTATTGCTTCTAACTAGGGCACCCGGCGAATCATAAAGGCGGATACCATTGTTGCTTGAATAATTGACGAAACAATTTTCAATATTTATGAAATCAGCATTGACACCCCAGATAGCTTCAGTACCGGAAAAATAAATATCGCAATTTTTAATCAGCACTTGTTTTGCAGATCCAACATAAATGGAAGCCGTATCCGAACCCAAAATAGTAAGATTATCCAGGAGTGTACCGGTGGCATTTGAACCAATAGAAATGACAGTATCAACAATTGCCGCTTGAATACTATATGATGACGGATCACTGCCAAAAAACATTTTTAATTTGTTAGTGCCCTTATCGTAATACCATTCACCAAATTCATCTAACGTGGAAGGATGGTTCTGAATAAAATATCCATGACCATCAATCGGCTGGTGACCTGTTGGAGATGAGTAAGTAATGGTTTGGTTTGAATGATTTGCAATAACGCATCTGTCCAGAACCCAGTTGACCTTTCTGATAACAGCCTCTGCACCGGTCCAGTTTGGAAAACCATTTAATGATCCATCAGTAATAACTGAAGTACCAATATGGGACTGAACAGTGAGATAGCCCCCATTGCCAGCATTTACATTCGGATAACGGCCCATGGCTTTTACCACACCATTGAGCAGTACCATGTTTAAAGAACTCCCACATTGAAAGGGAGCGCTTTCGTAGATACCATTTCCGATATCTACCCAGGAACCCAGATCACTGAATCCACTGATTATTGGTTTATTGCCCGTGCCATAGGCAGAAAATGTAAGACCGGCGATATTGATACGGAGATATCCATAAAAAGTCTGGTCCCGTCTCAAAAGAATAGTATCCCCTGGTTGAAAACCTGTAGAGTTGATTTTGTTGAGAGTTCTCCAGGCGGATGAAGGATTTAATCCGTTGTTCGCATCACTACCATTAATAGCATCAACATAATAAGTAATGCCGGAACCTGAAAAAGGTTGCCGTTCAGAAAATACAGGATTGCAAAAAAGAAATAAAAATAATATTGCCAGAAATTGGCATATGAAGTAAAAATTGGTTCTCATAAGTGGATACTTTTGGATACATAGGATTGTTGCAAATACAATTGTTACAGATTCTGTATAATCGTGGAAATCAATAACAAAAAGGAAAATAAAAAAGATGTAAGCGTTTACTCATAGGTTTGGATTTAAATATTCTTTGAGATTATCGTTGGAATGTAGGTAGGCAAGAATAATACCACAAGAAGGTTTTTAGGTAACTATATACATCTTACCACAATGAGTTTGAAATGGAAAATTAAATATTGAAGAGGAGTAGTAGAGAAATCAGGCGTGCGGAAATTCGAAAAATAAACAAATAGTCAAGGGATCAATTTCCATCATGAAAATTGACTGGCAATTTGAAGAGAATAATAAGGAAAAACAATGGATCACGATGCGGAAGAAAAATGATATCAGCTGGAGGTGTCCTTTCCTTTTTTTACATTGCTTTTTAGTAGAAGGCGTGTCTGTAGCGCTTTTTTGAGGGCTTGCTCAAAGGACATATTCAACATGACTGGAGTGTCTTGTTTTTTTTTTGAAGAAAGGAGATTAGGGGTCTTTCTATTAACTTTATTCATTTTTTAATACTGAAATTAATTTACTGTTGGTCAGTAATTATCTGGCGGATTCTATGTAAAACAAACCATGCTGATTTCTGAGTAATCCCTACTTCCCGGCTTAACTGTAAACTGCTTATTCCATTTTCAGTTTCCGTTACCAGGTAGAGTGCCGCAAACCATGTTGCTAACCGGAGTTTAGTATTGTCAAATATGGTTCCCACAGTTACTGTAAAATCTTTTTTACAGTGTTTACTTTTGCATCGGTAGGTTTTCTCATCTTTAAGCTTATAGGGCTCTGATGTATTACAATATGGGCAAACCGGGTTACCATTCCATCTCAATTCCTCCATATAGTCGCGACAAACCTTCTCATCAGAGAACCGGTTTGCTAAATCTTGTATGTTACTAAATACTTCTATGATAATTAAATATTCGTATTCCCCCGGTTAATTAAATAAACCTTTCAGGAAGTATTATAAAGGATGGTTTACATTCAAAATGAAGTGCGGGAAGTATCGTTCCATGGAGACATGATATGAGGAAATAAAATCATGCAGTGAAGTGGAAAAATAATTTGATAAATTAATGGAAGTATACAGTTTTTAATTATTGGAAATACTTAAGGTTTGCAACAACTTAACCAGATACGGTTTTTGAGGAATTTGATAATTTCAGTTTTATTTCCGGAGTTGCAGGGCGCGATAAAATAGTGAATAATTTTTTCCTGAGTTTGAGGAAGGGCTCTTCAACTAAAATGGTGAAAAACATTGCCACCGTAAAAGTCACGGTGATGTAAATCATCAATCCTGATACTCCTTTTCCGAAGTATCGCATAATAATAAGCCCGAATACTGCATGCCACAGATACCAATTATAGCTGTAATATGCAATAAAACGGAGTGCCAATAGTTTTGAAAAATCATAGGAATATATTCCAAGCATCATTAAAAAGAATAGGAATGGGGCCAGGGACAGCAAGACTACTTTGTGAAAGAAAATGGAATTCAGATTTATATCAAGAATGATGATCGTTATTAAAAAGAATAATCCTCCAAAAAATAAATAAAGGGGTTTCCTGATTCGATGTATAATATCAGGATAAAAGAGCATGATCAGGTTAAGTAACATACCCCAAGCCAATCCATCCATCCTGTTGTACGTTTTAAAGGCAGTATCTCCTGAAGGTGAATAATAAAAGGAGATGATTTTACAAGTAATTCCACCCACGATGGCTAAAGAAGTTAACCCAAAAAGTTGTTTTTTTCCTCCCCCCGAAAACTGCAACACAATAAATGTTAAGGGAAGAACAAGGTAAAAATGTTCCTCTACACACAATGACCACGACTGATCAAAGGTGGTATGCACAGGCCGCATGGAAAAGTTTTTATAGAAGAAAATATATTTTTTCCATTCTGAGGCCTCCATCAATTGTGAGGGATCCCAATACCTATAAAAATAAAAAACGAGGATATAACCAATTAATAAAAAAGCAAAGTAAGAGGGTAATATTTTAAACCCTCTTTGCAGAAAGAACTGCCAGAAACTGATCCTTTCATTGTCGATAAATTTCCTGGTCAGCAACCCGCTTATCAGAAATCCGGAAATTACAAAGAAAAGATCTACCCCGAGGTATCCATATGGCAGGGAGTTATCATAATGAAATACAACAACCCCGAGAATCGCTATGGCTCTCATTATATCTATAGCCGAGTTCCTGCTTTCACAACCAATTATTTTCAACGAATGAAGCCGCATAGAAATATTTTTAAAGAATTATAGCCGGCAATAAATTCATCACCCTTTGTTCAAAATGCATTCTTGTCTCCCTTAGCTGTTTTGTAAAAGGTGAGAAACATTATCTTAATATCTAACCATAAGCTCCAGTTTTCCATATACCATATATCATGTTCTACCCGCCCCCGCAATTGATCATCATCTTTAATTTCTCCCCTGAATCCGTTAACCTGTGCCCATCCGGTTATTCCCGGTTTCAAAAACTGCCTTACCATATATTGACGGAGCATCTTTGAATAATCCTCAGTATGTCTTAACATATGAGGCCTGGGGCCTACCAGGCTCATTTCACCCTTGAGTACATTTATAAATTGGGGAAATTCGTCAAGATTAGACCGCCGAAGAAATTTGCCGATTTGAGTAAATCGTTTATCATTTCTTTCGGCCTGCATTACATTTGCTTCCTTATTGGGTTTCATGCTCCGGAATTTAATACAATTGAAAACCTTGTTATTTTTTCCAGACCTCGGTTGAACAAAGAAAATCGCAGCCTTTGTTTCTAACCAGATTAAAAGACCAATAAAGGGGATGAGCCATGACAATACAAAAAGAATCACCAACGAACTAACAACGATATCAAAACATCTTTTACCGAGCTGGTTTGAAACATCATCCAGCGGTTCACTTCTTACCGTGAGTACCGGCAAATCATTCAGGTAATTGATATGGACCGGCTGCTTGATAAATAATGATAGATCAGGGGCCAGTCGAAATCGGATACACTGCTGGTCGGCTTGTTGCATCAGGGAATAAATTTCATTGTCAAGTTCAGGAGAAATAGTGGAGTAGATTTCATTGACTCCCATTTCCTTTGCAGCCAATAAAACATTATTGACATTATTAACTACAGGATAATTCGTAAGCTCATATACCTGTTCTGAATTGGCACAATATCCAACTACCCTGGTATTCATTTGTACTTCCAGATAACTGGCTAGCTTTTTTGCAACCTCATTATATCCAAGAATAATTACTTTTTTTAAGAGATAGTCGCGACTTTCAAGGAAGTGACGAAGAGCAAAATAAATTGCCCGATTCAAAACGATAAGAAACCCACAACCTGCTAAAACACCTATCACAAACAATCGTGATAATTCGTATTGCCTGAAGAAAAATAAATAAACCATAATAGATACCATCCACAGAAAATAAACCCTTGCTGATTTTTTCAAAAAGGTTTCAAAATGTAATATCCCAGGACCATTATATAATCCGAAGATGAAGCATAAGAATAACCAGGAGGTATTATTAAATAGCCAGAAACTGAAATAATAGGTTATCTGGTCTGATGAAATATGACTTTGAAAATACAGGTAGCCAAGAAATATCACCTGGTTAATCATTAATAAATCGAAACCAGCAACAAGAATCTGGAGCAAACCAACAAAACGACGATTCATAATTAAATTTTTAGTGAATTTTCCATGAGTTCGCCAAGCTTCAAGATTGATTGTGTACAACCTCTTTTATCATCGCTGATAGTAATTCTCCAGAAGTGTTCCAATTGAGTCTGGTTGAGAATTCGTTATAAGAAGACAATGATAATTCGTAGTATTTTTCTTTATTGAGAAAGTGTTTACAAATCAAATCGGCATACTGTTTTACCTGATCTTCCTTATTTAATAAAAAACCATTTCTCCCATTGTAGATAATTGAAGGTATTCCCCCTGTACTTCTTGAAATTGAGGGCATTCCAAAAGCACTCGCTTCACAAAAAACCAAGCCGAATGCTTCAGCATAAGAAGGAACAAATAAGAAATGACAAGTTGTATACAACCTGGTCAATATTGCTTTTTCTTTTTCTATGCTTTTATTTAAAAATCCATGATCAAAAATAAAATCAGGTAAGGGACCATTATGGCGGGTATTTCCCCCCACAAGATGTAACTCTACTGCTACACCCCTTTTTTTTATTTCTTTGATTGTTTCAATTACAACGTCACCTCCCTTTCTTTCCCAATCAATTCCATTAAATAAGATCTTTAATGAAGAATTCGTTTTGTTCCCAATAAACTCAGTAATCTCCTTCTTTGAGTATTGAATTTCAATATTGGCCCCTAAGGGTACTACTTTTATTTTTGCCTCGTCGATCCCATAAAAGTCCCTCGCGGAATTGGCAGCCCATTCAGAGGAATATATCGCCATTGTGCAATTTTCAAGCGCTTGTTTTTCTATCTTATGTCCCTGGCGAATAATCTCCGGTGATAAATTTTTAAATCCTTTATAGTAATCGATCATTGAAGCAAATGTGGCATCTGTGTAAAATATTTTAGGAGTTTTAGTTTTTAAATATGCCATCTCTAAAGAACCAATGGAAAAAATACAATCACAGGATTGGTCCTGCAACTGGGCTTCAACCTGGTCACAGTACTTCTGAGAAACAGCTATGGTTCGATCCAAGACAAAATCTTTGTTACTGAAAATATTACAACTTACTTTCTTAATCTTATCGATTGGCGACACTTGCCTCCTCAGATTTCCTATATACATAAGAGTATTATCCTGTCTCTCCAGGGATTTGCTGATATAATAACTTGTACCCGACCAATTGAGGATATTCCTGGCATCATATGTCGTGACGAAAGCAATTTTCATCTTTTTATTTAAGTTGAAACGATTTAACAGAATTTGTGAAAAGTGATTCTTATCCAGACACATTTGCGTTTACAAGAAATTATTCAACACTGGTGTCTGCATGGATGCAAAACTGTTAGAGATTTTTATAGCTCATGGACTAATCGAGTGTAGTATAAAGGTCTTCCAAAGACTGAATATAATTGCTGATGGAGAGATTATCTGATATATATTTCCGTGCATTAGTACCCATTGAAGATGAATCAATTTCACCTTCAATGATTTTTATAATCTTAAATGCCAGCTCCAGGGGATCATTTTTAGGAATTACAATTCCATTTTCATTATTTTTTACAACGGTTGTAATGGAAGCATCATCCGTTACTATCACAACACAGCCAACAGACATTGCTTCAAGCACTGCTACAGGCATACCTTCACCATGAAGAGATGGCAATAGAAATATATCTGCATCACGAAGCACGTTCCACTTATCATCGCCCCCAACAATGCCCTTAAAGGAAAAATTCAATCCTTTATATGATGATAAACATTTATTCAATTCTTCCTTTTCAGGCCCGGCACCGTAAATCTCAAAACTAAATTTGTGAAAATAATCAGTGAGATATTTAAAAGCTTCGCTAATTACGTATACTCCCTTACTTTTATTAATACGTCCCATAAAAACCAACTTTTGCTTTTCGTGTGTTTCGGGAATTAAAGAAGATCGAGGTTGTGTAACTTTCACAGCATTTGGTAAAACATGAAAATTCCTGATGCCGTATCGATTAGAAAGAATTTTCTGTTCTAAAGAGCTAAGAACAATAATGGCATCTGCATTTTTAAATAATGCCTTTAACAGGAAAGAAAAAAGCCTACCGGAGGGAGGATTCATCAAGTAATATCCGCCATGAATATGAAGCAATAATTTTTTATGAAAAATCTTTTTAAAAATCAGAAATATAAAATAATCCCTTACTATCGATAACTTTTCTAACCCAAGATTCAAATGCAATATTCGGAACTCTTTAAAAACAGAACAATAAATAGCATTGTAATAGATCATCATCTGTCTTCCAACCCAGAAAATATCTTTTTTCTCGCTGTCTTTACTACCCAGACGGAAGTGGATAAACTCAAACCTGCTTGTACTTATGATGTCTGATACTAATGTAGATATTCCACTAACATTATCATTCACATTCAGGCTTGGGCTACTAATCAATACGCGATGATTACTCATAGATGAAGAGTTTATGATTAAGAAATAGTGTAAAAGAGGAATCAAAAGATTAAGCAGGTTAGCGTTAGATAGCTTTTAATATGCGGGCGGGGTTACCCACTACGAGAGAGTTCGGAGGAATGCTTTTAACAACGACTGAACCGGCGCCAATTACAACATTGTCTCCAATGGTTATATCACCTATGATACAAACGTTACAACCAATATCTACGTGGTTCCCGATTATAGGACAAGTACCACCATCCCTGGAATTTCCAATAGTAGTGGATTGACGGATAACACAATGCGAACCGATTTTAACATCCTTATTGATTACTATGGCTTGTCCGTGATAGATCCTCAGCCCGGTACCGATGTTAGTATTCCAATTTAATTCAGTACCGAGGATCCATTCAATAAAAATCTTATAGAAAATCAGATAAGGAAAAAACAAAACCTTGGTTACTTTATTGCTTGCAATTAGAGAAGCCAATCGGAAAAGAACAATGATGCACTTTCCTTTAGTATTTGATTTATTATAAGGCAGATCCTGTCTTAAATATTTCCAGAAATTCAATGTTGGAACAGGGGCCAATTCAACGCTGTAATGTATCACGCAGTTTGTAATTTCAAATGTTTGTGTTTGATTACATACCCATATTCTGTCAGGTATCCCCGAACACAGGATTGAATGGAATATTTATCCTCTACTGATTGAAGAGTATGATGCATCAAAACCTCCACCTGATTGTGTTGATACATATGGATGAACCGGAAAATTTGAGTAGCACAATTTTCGACGTTTCCTTTTTCAAATAAAAAACCTCCCCGTGTCTGGGCGATAATTTCTGCAGGTCCATCAATATTAGAAGCAAGTACAGGTACACCCGCAGCCAACCCTTCCAAAATTGTTAATCCAAAACCCTCATAGAAAGAGGGCTGAACCAGAAGATGGTACCTGGAAAGATTAGAAAATAGCCATCCTCTATCTTTTTCACCCAGGAAGCGAACATGTTGTCCAAGTTTCAAATCTTCAACTAATTCAAGCAAGTAATCCAATGAATCGCCAGATCCAATTAAATCGAGGGAAACATTTTCAAATCCAAAATGATAAATAACCTGGTGCAAGGCTTTGAGCAGAATATCCTGACCTTTTTTTGTATGCATTAGCCTGCTGACCTGGACAAGTCGGCACTTCTCATCATGTTTTAAAGTATACTCTTTTCTTTTTGTGAATGAACTAACTGGTATTCCATTACAAACAGTCCTTATATCACCGGTAATACGGAATAATGCATCTGTGTAAACAGCTTGAGAGATAGCGATGACAGAATCGAAATGATGATATAATGAAACAGGAATGCCCACATCATGAATAGTATATACGAACTTACCGCCTCTAACCTTAATCAATCTTGCCATATTCGCTTCATGGCAATGAATAATATCAGGTTTCAACTTCAATAAAAGTAAATTCAACTTTAGTAGAGGAATAGGATTCAAGCTTCCTTCTTTCCTGTTGATCATATACAATTTCACATTGCTGTTTAATTGAGAAAGGATGTTTTCATTGAACTGGTCGTTTACAATGATCAGTGATACATCATGGTGCCGGCACATTTCATTCAGCATGTCAACAACAAGAATTTGTGCACCCCCGGTTTTAATAGTAAATAGGCATTGAACTATTTTCATTGTAAGGATTAAATTATGAAAACATTTTTATTGAAGTATAAGAGATCGTTCCGTTGTGCGCAGCTTAAGTTTTACGTAATTAGTTATGATGCTATAAACCAGTGGAGCAGCAAATTTCAGGTTTAATACGTTGAATGGAAAGAGGCTAACATTCTTTTGCTTTAAGCGATTAATAACTGCTCTGTTTGTTTTGGTTTGATTGAGCGCAATTCCCAGAAGAATATTCTTTTTTACTTTTTTTTCAAGAAGTTTTTTGTCGAACTCCAACAAGTCATCTTCGAAATAATCAAAGTAGAAATTATTATTTACGTATTGCTCCCAGATAGATTTTTTATTGGTTAGATATCCGGTCAAACATAGAGCATCAGCTCGATTTCGATCTCTAACTGTGACCAATTGATTCATAAAAAGCTGTTGTTGCGTTTTACGATGAATTCTAAGAAAATTGATCCCGGGAAAACCCCTGATCTGTTCAAAGAATGGCAAGCCTTCAAACACACTTTTATGCATGAGATGAGCAAAATCACCTGAAACATTAAAGGTTACCCAATCTTTATAAGTAGTAATATGCAGGTTACCGGAAAACCTTGAATTGGTCTTAAACTCTTTCTGTCTGTCGGAAGTAAGAAACATATAATGCAGAAATCCGGTATGCTCCTTGAGCACATTATTAATATTTTCTATAGCATTAGGAAGAAGTTGATCGTCACTATCAAGCCAGAAAATAAATTCTCCCTTTGCATACTCAACACACCTATTCCTGGCATAATTCTCTCCACCATTCTTTGGAGCGGCAAAAAAAGAAATATTCGAGGCGAATGATTTGTATTTTAATATTATGTCTTTGGTGTGATCTGTTGAACCATCATCTACTATTAATATCTCAAATGGACTTACAGTTTGGCTCAAAACGCTCTCAATGCATGTTCCAATACAGTCTTCACGATTATAAACTGGAATTGCTACAGTTATACTAGGTATACCCATATTGTATTATTTTAAAGTGATTATATTAACAAAATCGGTTTCTCTTACCGCATTTACCTGAAATTTTACCGGCCTGAAAAAAGAGTTTTCAGTGTTGTCAAATTTAATTTCCATCGAATACCCATCGATGAATAAGGAGTTGAGGTAATTACTATCAATGTTCAGATTATTGTTATCACAGTAATTCTGTACCCTGTTCAGCTCGAAGCCAACCAGGCAACTAAGTGAATTACAATACACCATTGAAAGAAATTTCTTATCCTTAATAAAACTGGCTACGTTTCCTTCCAATGAATTTGGGTTTTTGAAACTCACTGTCTTAAGAACTTTTTTTATAAAATGGCTACTGTATACCTGTCCGTCAACGGAAAAGGGATAATTCCATTCATTGTGATGCTGTCCATTGTAAATATTCCATTTGAGCATCTTACCCGAGCGTTGAAAAATGCCACCTTCAATATTCTCTCCGTGGCGAAGGCTAAATGAAATCAGGGTGGGTTCTTCCTGAATGAATTGAAGTACCTCGACCGGGACAGAAATCGTTTTATAAAACATGCTATCATCTGTGAGGAACATTACTAGGGGGTCCTTATGGCCGTTAATTATTTCAATAAGTTGACTTCTGAAACTACTCTCTGTATACCTGCTTGACTTGTTTTTCAACCACCAATAGTAATTACGCCAGTATGTAGAAATAAATGGCCAACTTGTAATTCTGGAATGTTTCTTTTCCCTGATCCAGGTTACATCAGGAAATTGATCCATCAATCTTTGATAACCCTCTTTGTATTTGGATGATGAAAAACTATAAAGAACAGAGAGTTTTAAAATCTTAAGCGGATCGTAGTTTACGATGCTTTTTAATAGTAATTCCAATTGAATGGGTCGGTTAAACGAAAAAATAATTGTTCCTATCACCTTGCATAGTTTTTTACGATCATTTTTCCATAATAAACCGGAGCTTTGAGAAGACTTACACAAACCCCTTTAAGAATATAGAAATACCCAAACGGACTTTTTTCAGGATTCGTTTTCCATTCGCCAAAAAATAAGAATTCATTTTTTTTATACTTTAAAAGGGATTTCCTTAATAATGGGAGTTGAATTTTTTCAAAGACCCCATACCGCAGATAGACCATATTATTTTCCAGAACTTGTGCAGCATCACTGCTTATTTTATGGGGCTGATCTTCCAGGTAAATGCCAAGTGGTTTACTTACTTTAACCAGGGAAAAGTGCAGTGCGGTGCGAACCTGGAAATCAAAATCAGCAACACAACGAAATTGTTCATCATAATATCCAACAGATTCATGAATAGATCTCCGCCACATTTGAAAACATGACATGAGGTAAGACCTGAAAAATTCTTTTCTATGATTTGCCCAATCTGGAAATTTGTACAACTTCTCACCAGGATGACCATAAACGGGAGAACCATACATGTCACCATATGCAATACCCGCATGTGGATTTTCATCAAGGGCCTTCGCTTGCATACTAATTGAATCGGTAAATCTGACATCATCTACATTCCAAACAGTGAGATATCGACCTCGTGCCATTTTAATAGCGCGGTTCCAGGAACTATATAGACCTTCGCGTTCAACCCTAATATGCACAAAATTGATTGGTCCGTATTTATACCTTTCAAGAATATCTAATTCTTGAAAGGTTGGATCATTGTGGACGAGTATAAATTCACAATGCTCCAGGTTGCCGATTTTTAAAACACATTCCAAAAAGCTTTCAAGAAATTTTTCACACCTGTACAGCGAAGTGATAACAGAAATAGTAACAGGGTTTCCGTGATTATTATTCATTTGGGGTATCCAATTTAAGCCGGTAATGATATGCGGCAAACAACATAAGGAGTGAAATAGTGAATTGGGAGATCATAAGAATACCGTAAAAAGAGGTAAAAAATAAACTGATAAGAAATAAAAATCCAACTATCATGTTTTTGTCATTCCGGTATTTATAAAACCGTTTCAGCAGATTGAAATAAACAGATAGAAAAATAATGGTACCGGCAATCCCGAAATGGATTAGTAGTGGCGCCCATGCGATATCACTGGTATCAACCTGTGCTATCGTTCCAGTGTCATCTGTTGAGCCACCAACATTGAAACGAAGAGATCGGGCCACACGGGAATCTTCTGTAACAAGACCTATTCCGAAAAGAGAATGGGTAAGATCCTTAGTTACATAATTCCATCGCTCGTAGAAGAGGTAAAATCTGAATTCACTCGTTGACATATCGGCCATATTCGCTGCCATGAGATCGTTTTCATTAAGTCCATTGTTAAATATTCCTCTCATCTCGGTAAATCCTTCTGAAAAACGATTTCCAAGCATGCTATCGATACCAATCAATGAAATGAATGAAAGCAATGATACAAATACCAGTTTTCCAATACCAATCCTATTCCTGATCACATAATATAGAATCAGGCAAACAAGTATTGACAACAATAAATTTCTATGCTGTGAATAAACAATCGCCAGGCCGTTCATTGACATACACAACCATCTTATTTTACCCCTTACCATTTTATCATCGAAAAGCAAAAAGAACAAGACTGGGACTACATACACCGGGAGATTATAATATCGTGCAATCCCGTTGTTGACTTGCAATTCCATGGTACTGGGCTGATAGTTATCCAAAACTGTATTCAATAAGGAAATATGAATAAAGTTTTGAAGGCAGTATAAGAAGGCGGCAAATGAAGTAAAATAAACAATTAATCGAAAAACTTTTTTAATCTCGATTTTTTCAAGTGTACAAAAAAAGAAAATAGAAATAATAAAAATAAAATTCCGGAATACCCTAACACTTATTGAGGGTTCAATATTCTGAATGTAAATGCTGTAAAATAACAATCCAAGCAATACCAGAATAAAAAGTTTAACATGAGAAAATTCCTTCCACAAGGAGGCTTTAAGAAAAATCGCAGGTTTCAGACAGAATATGATCCCCAGGAATATTAACATCCAGTCATAGCTTTTCCCGATTCCCAATCCTGGTAATACGATCCACTGAACAGGAATACATTGAAACCCTGCAGTCAACAAGGAGAATAGAAAAAATACAGACAAGTGTTTTTTTTCTGGTTCAAAATAGAAATACAATGCAAGTAACAAAATGAATAAACCTACCATTTATTTGGTTTGCAATTAATTAAAACATACTGATAACCGAGATTTAGAATTCGGCGCGAGGGGGGCAGGAAACCAGCCAGCCTTAACCGTTAATCCTTCTTATAAACTTTGCTGGATTTCCTCCCCAGATTTCATCTTCAGGAATGTGTTTGGTTACCACACTTCCCGCTCCAATGATAGAACGTGCTCCTATTTTTACACCTTTTAAAATGATGGAATGAGCGCCAATAAAAACATCGTCTCCAATTTCGATCGGCAAAGAAATAATTTTGCCTGCTTCATTTCGCCTGCGGTCTTCTGCATTCAAGGGATGAAAATCAGTATCCCATATACTTACATTGCCCCCACAATTCACAAAACTTCCAATTGTGATTACAGAATCACAATAAATGGATACCCCGGAAAAGCCTGAGTAATCTCCAATATAGAGTTGGCCGTTAGAGGTAACCCCAATTGTGCAAGGTTTGTATAATCCAATAAAGTTTGATTTGAGAGAACTATTAAATCTGACACTATTGCCGAAATGCAAACTGCCATTGTTTTGAATGGTTAACCTGCCTCTTATCTGGGGGTAAGAAGCATATTTAACTTCCTGGTAAAAAAGCATGAAACGGTTATATACAGCATTATATACATTGGAAACATTAGCCGCTCGTTTTAAGAACCGGAATATTTTTAAAATTGAATGGTATGATTCAACTTGCCTGAACCACTTGCTGGTGGTGGTTAGCATGCGTTTCCTTGATGAAAGTATCAACATCGAAAAAATGTTTTTCAACTTTGTACAATATATCGTCGCTCTGATTCCACCACTTTATTTCAAGTAATTTTTCAATTACTTCAGGATGAAATCTGTATTTAATAACTTTTATAGGAGAACCAACTGCAATGGCATACGGAGGAATATTTTTGCTTACTACCGCCCCTGCCCCTATGACAGCCCCGTCTCCAATTGTAATTCCATCCAGAACAATAACATTGGCTCCAATAAAAACATCATTACCGATTTGGATAGATAAATGTTCTTCAATTTTATTTGTCTTCGAAAAACTGAATCCAGCCTGATTATTATTTGAATAAAATACCGGCGAAGTAGAGATACCATCAACCGGATGAATACCCCACCCGGCTAAAAAATTGGGACCGATGGAACAAAACTTTCCAATACTTGTCTCACCCATCCTTGAATTAGGACCAATTGCCGTTCCTTTTCCGATAGTACAGTTCCGTAAAGAATAGGGTTTATTTAAAACCGAATTACCAGGTATAACACAGTTGTCTAATCGGCATAAATTCCAATCCCAAAAAAGATTCTTTTCTTTCATTAAAGATTTGAACAATGTGAAAGCATTGCCTAGAAAGATTTTCGAATAAAGAGGAATTTTACTTATTCCAGATGCCTTTCGCATTTTGATTGACAATTTTCTCTGTTTGCAAATAAAATATTGAACCCATCACAATAAACAACATGGAACTCGCGGAGATTATGCCGGGCAGGCCCCATACACGTCCTAGAATAACCGCTACCGGAATATTAATAACCGCTGAGAGTATTACTAAGATCAATTGTAACTTAATTTTTCCAACCCCATTCAATAAGAAGACATGAGCAGTTTGCCAGATATATGCAATTGAATAGATCATCATGGTAAAAGACAAAGTGGTATTGATATGAACTGCATTGCCCAGCCATAATTCAAAAATCCAAGGGGAAAGCATATATACTATGAAAGCTATCAATGATAGCAACATGCATACCTTCCTGATCATATCCATGCTTTTCTTCATCCATTGAAAATCTTTACTTGCGTAGGCATCTGTAAAAGCACTCCAGTAGGGCGTGATAATGATCACAAACACCATGGTAATAACTGAAAATAGTTTGTATGAAACATTAAATTCAGTTACAGCTTCGGGCCCGAGAATCCTTGTTATTATAATATTATCAGTTTGAAATAGAATAAGCGCACCCATTTGAATAATAAAAAACTTTGCTCCAAGGTTGAGTAAAGGTCTTGTATACTTTAAGTGAATGCTTTGAAATGAGGGAAGGAATGCCTTAAGAGAGGTTCTGAAAAAGTATACAGTTGCGATCAGCATTACTACTATTGGAATACCTGTTGCTACTATCACCAGAACTTTTAAATTAGCAGGATATGACTCCCGAAGGAATACAATAGCTATTAAAACGCAAAGCTGGCCGATAAAAGAGATAATTGCCGTTTTTGCGGGTTGATGGGTTGCAATCAAAATGGTATTGAGTATTTGCATGACAAACTGTACACAAAATGTACCTACAACAATCAGTACAATGGATTGCAAGTCCGCCACAGCATTTTTGGGAATATTCAGAATAGCATTCCAATCAAGGAAGTTATTAATGAATATAAAACAAAGAAAAATAAATGAGGAGATGGTGAAGAGAACTGCATAAGTTGTACTAACATAATTCTTAGCCTCTTTATGCTGCCCTAATGCCATTGAATGAGCTAATTTATTTTTCAAGCCATTTCCAAGACCAATATCAAAAAAATTCATCCAGGCAACAATGGAGCTGATCGTTAACCATACCCCATATTGAATGGGATTAACGAAATTGATAGTCATTGGAACCAGAATCATACCCACAAAAATACTAGCTGCTTTCACCCCGAAAGACATTAGTACGTTGTGGGTAATCTTCCTGGTACGGTCGCTACTTCCTGCGAAGTAATTCAATGCCTTCGTTCTTATAATAGAGAACATTGGGTAGGGAGTGTTTATAAAAAAATAGATATTGGATTGAGTCAAAAATTCTTAAAAAGGCTCTAATTGAGAGAACTCGTAATTAACTCCATACTTCTTGTACATCATTACATCACTCTCTACCATTTCCATCACCAGTTTATCAAGTGTATAGACAGGGGTCCAGTTTAGCAAGGTTTTTGCTTTCGTAGGATCACCAATTAATAGTTCGACCTCCGTTGGTCTAAAATAATTGGGGTCAATGGCAATTACTTGTTGGCCTATTGGCAATTGGTATTCTTCATTTTCGCACGCAGCTACAATCCCTTTCTCTTTGATTCCAACGCCAGTAAAACCAATAGTTATTCCTAGCTCGGCAAAGGCTAACCGAACAAATTCACGCACGCTGGTTGTGACGCCTGTTGCAATTACGAAATCTTCTGGTTTGTCTTGTTGTAATATCCGCCACATCGCATCCACATAATCTTTTGCATGTCCCCAATCACGTTGGGCATCCAGGTTTCCGAGATATAAACAATCCTGGAATCCCAATGCAATGGCTGCCGCAGCTCTTGTTATTTTTCGCGTAACAAAAGTCTCACCCCGTATGGGACTTTCATGATTAAATAAAATGCCATTACACGCAAACATACCATAGGCCTCCCTGTAATTCACCGTAATCCAATAGGCATAAAGTTTCGCTACAGCATAAGGACTCCTGGGATAAAATGGAGTTCGCTCTGTCTGGGGTATTTCCTGCACCATACCATATAATTCCGATGTGGATGCCTGGTATATTTTTGTTTTATCTTTTAGCCCCAGTATCCGCACCGCTTCAAGCAGGCGTAAAGTACCGATCCCGTCTGCATTAGCGGTATATTCAGGAGTATCAAAACTTACTTTAACATGACTCATGGCAGCGAGATTATAAATTTCATCAGGCTGCGTTTCCTGCACAATCCGAATCAGATTGGTACTGTCTGTAAGGTCACCATAATGCAATTTGAAACGAACATTCTTTTCATGGGGATCCACATACAGATGATTAATTCGTTGAGTATTGATAAGAGAAGATCTTCGCTTTAAACCATGAACCATATAGCCTTTGTTGAGAAGGAGTTCGGCGAGATATGCTCCATCCTGTCCTGTAATTCCGGTAATTAATGCAATTTTCATGATAAAAAATATTGAGATGAATAATTTATGCTACCAGCAAAGAGGGTTGCTCAATTTTAGTCTTTAGGAAATCGGAATATGCAAGATGAATTCCTTCTACAAGTGAAATTCTGTGTTTCCAACCAAGCTTTCTGATTTTTGAAACATCCAATAATTTCCTTGGAGTACCATCAGGCATACCGGGATTGAATTTAATTTCCCCATTGTAGCCAATAACATCGCCAATCATATGTGCCAGGTCGGCAATACTGATATCAACACCAACACCAACATTCACAGGTTCTCCTTCGTTGTAATTCAGCATTAAAAAAACACAGGCATCAGCAAGATCGTCAGCATATAGAAATTCACGCTTAGGCGTTCCCGTACCCCAAATGGTAACCTCACTCTTGCCATAAATTTTAGCCTCATGAAATTTGCGGATGAGAGCCGGCAATACGTGTGAGTTCTCTATATCGTAATTATCTTTAGGACCATACAGATTTGTAGGCATAACAGATATGAAATTACATCCATATTGATGTCTGTAAGCTTCACACATTTTTATGCCTGCAATTTTTGCAATTGCATATGGTTCATTCGTGGGCTCCAGAGCACCCGTGAGAAGTGCTTCTTCTTTAATAGGCTGAGAAGCCAGCCTGGGATAGATACAGGAAGAGCCGAGAATCAAAAGCTTTTTTACATCATACCTGTATGCCTGGTATATAATATTACTTTGAATCATCATGTTATCATAAATAAAATCTGCCCTATAGGTATTGTTCGCTTTTATGCCGCCTACCTTTGCTGCAGAAAGAAAAACATAATCAGGCTTTTCCACTTCAAAAAAGGTTTTTACTTCTCCGTTATTTCTCAAATCAAGCTCCGATGAAGTTCGATATACCAGGTTGTAATAACCTCTGTTCTCCAGATTTCGTAGAATTGCTGAACCAACCATACCACGGTGTCCGGCAATATAAATTTTATGAGTTTTCTCCATAGCTATTATTGATTTGAATGATGTTTAATAATCCAACAGATAGAACATCTATCAGGATGCAAGCGGATGGGCTACACCTTCAGGCCCCAAAATTTCAATGTTTGTCTTTTCCACTTCCGCTATCATCTGGTAACCCAAGGTTGGAAGGTATACCTTAACAGTCCGCGTTTTTATTTCTATAACCTTACCATGGATATCCATAAAAGGACCACTGGTTATACGGATATTATCATTAATGTTTACAAAGAATTTTTCCAGTTTTACAAGCTTGTACTCGTTAAGAAATTTTCTAATCGTTTCAATCTCTTCATCACGAATAACCGCTGGATTACCCAACCAATAAACGAAATTAATAACCCCATCAGATTGCCTGATCATACTATGATCCGAAACCGAGGCGTATACAAATACATAAGAAGTAAACAATGGCTCCATCATAATCTTTTTACGGTCAGACCACTGCTTTTGAACTTTATTTAACGGACAATAACTAACCAGGCTTTTGCTTGATAATAGATGTGAAACTTTCTTTTCCCATCTGGGTCTGGTATATACAACATACCAATTTTTTGCATTATTCATACGAAGGGTTTTAGTTTAGTGAATCATGAAATGTTCAACGATTTTAACAAAGGCTTCGCCCATAACAGTCACACTTGTAACTGAGCTAATATTTAAAAAAGAATAAACCAGGAAATTAATGAAGCCCTTATCAGGCTAATGTTTTTATTTTATTTGTAGGTTGCTTTACATCATCATAATTAAATCCATAGCCGTACCCATATCCAAAGCCATAATTATTTTTAAGGAACCCTCTTGATTTTACTCCGTTAAAAATGATTGAAATATTATTCAATCCCATACTCTTTATATTTTCATCCAGGTTCTGGACCATAATCCTGGGTGTAAATTTATGACGGATAATATACAAGGTTGCATCGCATAAAGGCGATAAAATAAATGCATCGGAAGAAGGACCTGCTGGAGCCGAGTCTACAATCACGTAATCGAATATGGCAGACAGGTATTCTAAAAGTTCTTCCACTCTTTCGTTTAATAATAATTCTGACGGATTAACAGGCAATGAACCTGAAAATATAATGAACATGTTTTCATTTACCACAGAGCGCTTTATGATTTCTTCAGGCTCAGCTTCGCCAGTAAGAAAATCAGAAAGGCCTTTGGAATGAGATTGGTTTAATTTTTTTGAAAATGTGGGATGGATGAGATCAAATTCTACAACAACAACCTTTTTTCCAGTGATGGCTAGACTAAGGCCAAGGTTTAATGTAACAAAGCTTTTCCCCTCGCCCGAAATTCCAGAAGTGACTAGTATTTTCTTTCTTTTTTCAGGGGCTGTCATATGTAGTACAGAAGCTCTCAATTTTCTGAATTGCTCAGCAATAAAAGTTCTTTCTCCATTTCCCAATACCAATGATGATTCCAGTTTTTCATGAGATATTTCAGAAAGAATAGGTATAGAGGTAAATTTTTCAACTTCGTCCCTGAACAATATAGTTTTATTAAATATTTCATTCGCGGAAAGAATGGCAACTACTAAACCAAGGGCAGCAAATACAGCAATAATATAATAAAGTTTTTTATTAGGGCTCACAGGGAACAAGGAAGACTCAGCCTTATCAATAACCCTGCTATCAGCTACCATTGAAGAATGCGACAATGCAGCTTCTTCTCTTTTCTGAAGCAAAAAGGTATAAATGCTGTTTTTTATACTCTGCTCCCTGCTAATTTCTACAAGTTCTCTCTCTTTACGGGGTATCGTTTGCAATAAAGATGCATAAGCTTCATTTGTATTGTACAAATTGTTCATACCCGCATTTAAGCTGATGATTCTATTCCTTAAATTTTCTAAAATACCTGGCTTTAATTTATTGATCTGATCCGATATTGATACAAGAACTGGATTATTTTCTGCTGTTGTTTTGCGCAGTCGTTCATGATCGAGCTCAAGATTATAGAGCTTCTCAAGGAGTTGGGAAAGCAATGGATCGTTAATACCAATTGTAGATGGCACCATTACCCCTGTATTGTCTTTCGAAGAAACATACTGTTCCACTTTTTTCAAAACAGCAAGCTGCATACTAATATCACCCAATTTCTGATCGTTAGCACTCACGTTTTCAAGAAATAATCTTCCCTGTGAGCCTACATCAACAGCGCCCCTCCCAGACTTATATTGCTGTATTCTTTGCTCAATAGAATCAAGATCATGGGCAACATAGCTCATCCTCTCTTCCACGAAAGCCAAAGTATTGAGCGCAAGAGAATTCTTATCATCGATAGCTGCTTTATTATATTCCCACACCAATTGATCTAATATCTTTTCCCCTCTTGAAGGAACCTCATCAGTAATCTTAAGATTGATAACTGTAGATAGTTTGTTGACTGAAGAAATATTGAGTCTTGAAGTAAGTAACTGAGTAATCCATTTTGGATCTACTAATGAAAAATAAAAATTCTTTCGATCATATCCCTCAACTGCATTTTTCGAAAATAAAAACTCTCCGAATTTTGTTTTAACCCAGGTATTCAAAGGATACCACAAAGGTCCAATCAGTACCGACTCCTTACTGTCATCGTATGAAAATGGAATTCTATCAACTTCATTAAATAAATCAGGATTTTTAACCGCTATTTTAATGGGAGATGTTTCATAAGCAGAAGCGGATACCATTTTGCCAACTTCAAAAACCGGGGCGTAAAGTTGGAGTTTTTTAACGACAGCATTCATCAATGCTCTTGAATGCAGTACTTCAATTTCATTTTCAATGATTTTCTTAGTCGCCAGTTGATTAAGGGATTCAATCATTTTAGAATCATCAAGTCCCTTTCTTTCATCTTTAATTAATATAGTAGTGGCTGATTCATACATTGGAGTAATAGTCCTTACGTAAATAAAAGTAGATCCGAGGAAGATTACCAACAAAAGAGCAAATAATGGCCAGTAAGGAAAATACCGGAACCAGAGCTGGTATATAATATTTTCATTTCTGCTATTCATAGTATTAATTTGTTTTTCCCGCATAACAATTTACTTTATGACCTGACCAACAATTATCGCAACAAAGGATAAACCACTTATAATCGCAGGTACCCATATTGCTTTTCCAGAATTAGCAACTTTAGCTTTTGTTGTTTCCACATAAATAACATCATTGGGTTTTAAATAATAAAACCCCGATTCAAACAAGTCATGAGAATTAAGGTTGATTCGCCTGCTTATTTTTTTTCCATTCTCCTCCCGGATAAGTAAAACATTATCTCTCTTTCCATATAGAGTCATATCTCCAGCTAATCCAAGAGCTTCAAGCAATGATATTTTTTCGGTTGGAACAGAAACCACGGAAGGCTTATGCACTTCCCCAAGCACTGTTACTTTAAAATTCAAATAGCGAATAGTAACGACAGGATCTATTAACAACTTATTCTCGATCAATTTGCCTGTAATAAGTTCCTTTAATTTGTATTTGTTTAATCCTGCGGCTTTAATGTTTCCAAGAACAGGGAATTGAATGTATCCATAAGCGTCAACCAGATAAGATGAAGGAGTGCTACCAGGTTCCTGTGTATTGCCTTGATAATTTGCATTAAAAATGAGTGAAGCCTCAGGGTTGAGACTACCGACTGATATACTAAGTAAATCATTGTTTTGAATTACCGGATCAGGAACCATATTCGCAGAATGTATGGTGTCATTTTGTAACCCTGAAAAGTAAGTAACGTTTTTGGTACTGGTACAGCTATATACAGTTACCAGTAAGATAATAGCAATAGTTCTGCGAGTTGCTTGGCTGGCTAAATAAAATTTGTCTATGATAGTCATAAATATAATTTTTATGATTTCTCATATTACAAACAATCTATTTGACAAAAAATGAAGTGATGCGATGAAGGATATTTATAACCAGGATGAGATTTTCAACAAAGGATATTGACCTGGTGAAATTGATATTGTAAATTATCATTTATACTTCGATGATTTCAGTTCTTTTTTGTTCATATTAATATTTATATTATAATTTTTAATTACTGAAACAAAATTTTAGTTGTTTGCTTTTTGCTATTTGTGTACACATGAATGTAATACAAACCTTTTTTACCAGGAATCATCGCACTTAAATTAATTTCATTCTGACCCTCTAAAACAAATACGGTTAAGGTTTTTATTTCCTGACCTAAAATATTCACCAATCGTATAGTTGCTTTACCCGGTGTGAGCGCATTCAGATTTAAAAGAGCAGCCGAGGTCACCGGGTTTGGATACACATTCAAACCATTAGAAAAATTCATAGAGCTTAACCTGATTATTTTAGAGAAATTTGGGCTCCCCGCAACTGACAATAATTTTAATCTGAAATAATTGTGTTTAGAGGAAGTCAGGGTATACTCTGCAGAATATTTTTGCGCATGGCCTGAATTCAATGCCGTTGTATAACTAACAGGCAAAAAATTTATCCCGTCTTGTGAATATTGGATTTCGTATCCAATCATATCAGACTCTTCTTCAACACTCCATAGAAAAGAAACATTTTTCATCGCAGCCCATCTTGCTTCAAACTTTACCAATTTGGTCGGAAGTGCCACCGAAGTTATCGGCATGTTATAAAAATGTACCATAGCCATGTTATTGGCATTTACAATAGTTGGTCCATTTCCGACACCAGGAGTTTCATAATAACTCAACCCTGTAGCATCAGAAGGGATTTTATTCACTTTTAATATGATACTATTGCCAGAGATTTCTGCCTTATGGATCACCGTTTTTGTCGATGTACCTTCAAAATGGAAATCATCCAATGAACCATTATCAATAACGATATGATCACCATTGTTTTTCAATTTTAACTGAATTTCCTTTGAATCGATTGCCGTTACGCTTACTACAAAAGGAGATTCGATATCAGTCAACTTAGGAGCACCATATAAATCTTCTTTCACTATGTATTTCCAATCCATTCCCAATTTTTCATATCCATTGGTAAATGGAAAATGGCAAAGATCTGTATAGTGTTGCAACGCACCAGTACCATAGATACGTGTATCTGCGTTTTCAAGCGCAATCTGCCTTAAAGCTTCTTTAATTAAGACTGTAGTAGCCTGAGATTGTCCGCAACCATACCGAATTTGAGAAATATAAAAATGATTGACGCCCTGGTAGTTTTCTAACCATGCGTTTCGTAATGCATAAAATTTTGCTTTGTAAGAATTAATATCTTCTGCATAAATTCCCTGGGCATTGGCTTCTCCCTGATACCAAAAAATAGCGCGAATATTATTTTGAAATCCTGTTCCCTGAATCCGGGTAAGTAGTCTTCCATAATTTGTACTTAAATCACCGTGTACTGTATTGTTTCGCAAGAAATGACTAATAGGTGAAGCAGCCTGCGCACCATTAAAAACGGCTATCGGGTAATTGGTTTGTGTAACAAGATAATTCGCCAGTACAAGCCCCCATTGGCCGGTATTGCCAACAGTGCCTTGATACCCATCTCCCTGGGCAATATACCATTGAATGAAAGGAGGGAACCAAACATCGCTACCCGAAAAGTAAACTCGTATGAAATCACTCTGATAAGCAGCAGAACTTCCCTGCGCAAGGGCGGCTTCTGCGTTTGATTGTCCCTGTATTATAATGGCATCCCCGGCAACAACCTTATCAGCAATATAATTCTCTATCCAAATTCCATTTCCTAATAATAAACTGACTACAAACTTGTAATTGAACAACTCAGACACAATACTTTCGGAAAATGAAAAACTTTCATTTGCATTTCCGGTTAATGCCTGTGAACTGGTTTTTATAAGAACATTGTTTCTATAGATTTCCAATTTTATAGAAACATATCCCATTGATGTAATACTGCCATTGATTAAAACTGTAGCCCTGTTTGTTAGCGGATTGCGAGGGTACAATTGTAAAGAAAGTGGTTTATTAATATAGGCAACCTGCGCTTTAGAAAGCAAAAGATTACCGATCAAACACAGTAAGAGTAAGCACTGTTTCATTGTAAACTTTTTCATGAATGAAAATTCATTAATTATTTTCTTATTGTGGGAGGAACTAATAGTAAAAATTTAGAAGATTATAAGTGGGAATGATATCGGCCATCAGTACCACCATCACTGGTGAAATCTTTTTCCAGAACAGGTTTTTTATAGGAAAGGAGAAATTGAGTTCCCATTACTTTATTAACTTCTTTCACGTAATTCTTAATCTCCTGTTCTTTTTCTTTTCGGCAGATCAGTAGTACATCCTTAGTGTCGGCTATTATAAAATCATCAAGTCCCTGAATTAGTACCAATTTTTCAGGCGAAGCATGAATAACACAATTTGCGGTATCGATCATCATAATCTTTTTAGCTGCGATCGCGTTGAACATGTAATCCTTTCTCATGTTTTCCCAGGCGCTGCACCATGTACCCAGATCACTCCAGCCAAAAGAAGATGGTATTGTAAATACATTATTAGATTTTTCAAGAATACCAAAGTCAATTGAGATATTCTCACAATTGGGATAAACCGATGAAATAAAATCATGTTCTTTAGGAGTGTTGTAAACGATTTCGCCTTGCTTGAAAAGTGTATACATTTCTGGTAAATGTTTTTCAAATGCCTGAATAATATCAATTGCCTTCCAAACGAATATGCCAGAATTCCACAAATAATCTTCACTTTTTACGAATGCTTTTGCCAGTTCCAGATACGGTTTCTCGATGAATTGCTGGACGGGAAATACAGATGGACTTATTTCTTCGTGCGCTTTTTGGATATATCCGTACCCTGTGCTCGGATAAGTTGGTTTTATTCCTAGTGTTAATAATCCTTGCTTATTTTGTGCAAAGTTTATTGCAGTGCTGCAATCCTCAGTAAATTTTTCCATGTCAGTGATCAGATGATCTGAAGGTGCGACTATCATGGTAGCATCTTTATCTTTCATGAATAATTTGAAAGATATGTAAGCAATGCAAGGCGCGGTATTTTTTCGAAGAGGTTCACCGATAATATTTTCTATTAAGAGAGATGGAACCTGAAGTTTTACAATGTCCACATACTCATCGGATGTAACCACATAAATATTTTCGATAGGAACCATTTCCCGAAAACGGCTTACCGTTTGTTGGATCAGCGTTTGGCCGGAGCCCATGATGTCGAGAAATTGTTTGGGATAATCGGCACGACTTATTGGCCAAAAGCGGGAGCCTATTCCTCCTGCCATGATCACTGCATAATAATTATTCATAAAAATGTATTTTGCAAGAGAGGCAAGCAATCCTCAGGCTTCTGCCAGGATTAATTTAAGTTTCACAAAACCAGTTTCCCTGACAAGCGAATCCAAAAACTCAATAGATTTATCATTCTTCCTTTGAAATTGATTTGTCAGGTACATGTACATAATAGCCGAGAACTTCTTATTTAGAAAATAAAATTCAGAGGGCTTTATCTCGTCGAATATTTTCTTTGCACTATCCCAGCTATTTGTTTTTACCAATGCAACTGCTTTCAACAATTTGAAATTATGCTGACTGATCGAATGTTTAAATTGTTCAGACTTCAACTTTCGCGTATCACATTGAGTGAGATAATACAATGCATCGGTATGATGGCCTGTTAAAATCAATGCCTCTGAAACTACATATTCAAAATATAAAAGATGCTCATTGGACACCTCATCCATTATAATAGAGTAGTACTTGTAGATATTAATGAGAATCGCATTAATTTCTTTCTCATCCCTGGATGGAGAAAATAAAAGAGCGGCAAAATATCTGCTGGTGATATGTGTATTCGGTAAGGGTGAAAGGGGTTCCTTTGTTATCTCGCCTGCATGTCGCAGAAGCCTTTCATGATTATCGTTCAACCAATATTTATAAACTAAGATTGAATTTGCAAAAATTCTTGCATCCCTTGTAGTTTTCTCGTTTAAATAATATCGAAGACCGTCTTCATAATAGAAATTGAGTTTGTCAATATTGACAAATTGCTCGAAGTAAAAATCCTGGCCGTTTTTTGTTTTTGCAATCAGACTCTGAAACTTATCGGCAAGTATCGCATTCTTGTTTAATAACCGGATGGTTTTTCTGACAAGGCTTAGAAAGGTTTTATCTGGATACTCATCAATGGGAAGGTCACAAAATAAAGAGACAAGGTAGTGCACCAGAGTATCCTGCGTGATCAATTCGCCGCCATCCTTTAGTTTATTTCGATTTAATAAATCCTCAATGGAATAAAATCCGCAATAAGAAGATAAGATGGTCAGAGTTGATTTAGATGAGGGATAATCTGCCTTAACCAAACCAAAAAAACGGCGCAGGGTATTTGAATTTAATTGCTGTTGAGTGCGACGATAAATCTCTTCACTTAATTGGATACAGTCACGGGAAGAGACAATTTTTCTTCCAAATACATGTTCAATTTCATCCCTGATAGCAGCTTTTAGTTCAGTTCCCATAGTGCTAAAAATTACTTTTCATAATAACTTTTAGCAAACCATCGTCACATTAGATTTTTCAAAATTGGAGATTTTTTCTACGAATTCATATTAAAACAACCATTTTATTCTAAATTTATCAAGTTCTTTCTTGTTCAGAGCTGATTTTTTAATATTATAACTGTAAAATACGAAAAATTTCCCTGCCGTCTTTAAATGCTTTCTGTGTTATAATATAAATATCGGACTGTATTGGCTGCTTTAAACACCTTCCTTAATTACAGTGATACTTGATAGATCCATGGGTCCGAATGAATCATTCGATGGAAAATAACCCATTATTGGGATAGGCTGAGTTTGATGGCATGAATTCGGGTCGGGGATAAAATGAAATCTGGAGCTTGGTATGGGAAATAAAACGCTTATTTAAGATTTAAAAATGATAAAGGATCAATCTCTTTCATTAGTAATCTGTACAGTTTTTCGTTCGATCCTTTTCTCATATTCTACACCCTGAAAAATACGATGAACATAAATACCTGGAACATGCACATGATCCTGATCTATTTCTCCCACTTTTACCAAATGCTCAACTTCCGCAATTGTTACTGTGCCTGCTTTAGCCATTGAAGTAGAAAAATTTCGGGTTGTCTTTCGAAACACAAGGTTTCCTAATTCATCCCCTTTCCATGCTTTTACAATAGCAAAATCTGCGTGTAACGCATATTCCATTAAGTATTTTTTTCCGTTAAAATCTTTTACTTCTTTATCAAGAGCTATTTCTGTTCCATACCCTGCAGCCGTAAAAAAGGCTGGGATTCCCATTCCTGCCATTTGTATCCTGGTTGCCAATGTTCCCTGCGGTATCAATTCAACTTCCAATTCGCCATTTAATAGTTGCCGCTCAAATTCTGCATTTTCTCCTACATAGGAACTTATCATTTTCTTAATCTGTCGTGTTTTCAATAAAAGTCCAAGTCCAAAATCATCCACTCCCGCATTATTGGAAATACACGTTAGGTTTTGGACTGCTTTTATCACTAAGGCTGATATACAATTTTCGGGAATTCCGCACAGCCCGAATCCACCCAGCATAATTGTATTACCATCCCGGATATCTGCAATGGCAGCAGATGCATTCAATACAACTTTATTCATGGTAAAATTTTTGGAATCAAAATAATATTCAGGGTGAATTATAAATGGACGTGCACTTATTTAATTGAATCCGACTTATAAATAGTTGCTCTTTCCCTCTCCGCCTTCACTGCAATGGAATCAAATATTACTTTGGAAAGATCCGGTCTACTGAGATAGTATTTATAACTTTTAATAAAATCCTCTTTTGAAATTTTATGAATATGAAATACCTGTTGGTATAATTTAAAATTTTCGACTTTGATATTTTTGTTCAAGGAATCTTTTAGTAAAAACAAAGAAGAAAAGCGTTCGGCCAGTATAATATCCCACAATACACCTTGCATTTTCTGTTTAGAGAGTATGTCCTTTGGAATCTTCGTAGTGTTTGTACAGCTAAAAATAAAAAGAGTTACAATTGTCAGCAATTTCGCTCTCATTTTAACTCCTGTTTGTACAAGTTGGCATTAGTTATATCCAGCTTCGAAAGCATTTCCTGTGCCTGTCTCTTTTCTTCAGGTGGCGCTTTTTTAAAGACACGGATGATTTCATTGGCCTTACCCTGAAAGAAAAAAGGTATAATCATTGAATTTGGAATATCATTATTTACAGTATTTAGCAAACTGATCGTATTCATAATAGCAGTCCTTGCGGCAGCTTCATTCTCGTACATAAAATCCATTCCCAAACGATAATAACTATAAAAGGCGTCGTGAATCAAAGCATATCGGTTATTGGTAAGATTTTCCATTAACCAGTACCTGTTACGTAACCCATCAAAAGCTCTCCAGCCTGAAACATCTCTGCCTTCCGGCGAATTGTTTACAATGCTTTGCGCTTTTTGGAAATACACATCACCACCACGCAAAGTGAATGAATCAAAATCTAATCCTAAAATTATATATATGTAAAAGGCGAGTGTGGCCGAAAGATTTGAAGCCAGTGCATCGGATCCGCTTATCCTGTTCTCATTGAATTCAATAGGTTGGTATTCTACATATTTGAATGTAACCGCTTCATCCATGAAATTAATCAAAGGCGTTTCATAAGAAGTGTTGTAAACAGGCCTTGCAGCCTGTACGGTCAGAGATGTTTTATAGATATTGCCTTCCGAAGCCTGAGTAATATTAAGTAGAAAGTTGCAATTAATCTTTTCATTGGATTGAAATGATTCGGTAGTCCACTTCCTATTGTTCAAGAAATTATTAAGTGCAGTTTGGAGAGTTTGAAAAACTTTTTTGTCTATTTGCGAACCAACTCTACTGGAGTTAATAGTAATCCGGGCTTGGATTTCCTGCGCGGCTAAAGAATTGTATATTCCTGATAAAAAAAGAAAAAAGTACAATATTTTACTTAGCATACATCATATTTACAATTCTATCAACGATATCTTTAGCCACTTGTTGCTTTGGTTTTCTATCGTATGAAATCTCCTTTCCACTTTTTTCAAAAATGGTGATTTTATTAGAGTCGAATCCAAACCCTGCTCCCTCATCGTTCAAAGAATTCAACACCACTATATCGGCATTTTTACTCTTCAGTTTATCTAATGCATATTGCTTTTCATTGGTTGTTTCCAAAGCAAATCCAACCAAAATCTGTCCATTGTATTTTTTTTCCCCGAGACTTTTAAGAATATCTTTCGTTTTTGTTAGTTCTACAGTAATTGTATCAGCGGTTTTTTTTATTTTGTCCTGATGCATGTGTGCGGGGGTATAATCAGCAACAGCAGCTGACATGATTGTAATGTCAGATTTAGGAAAAAGTTTTACAGCGGTCTGATACATTTGGTCGGCTGTTTGCACCTTATGAACGTGTATATGTTCTTCATCAACAGAAATGGAAGATGGACCCAAAATCAAGTGTACTTCCGCACCCCGGCGCGCCAATTCGCGACAAATAGCAATTCCCATCTTACCTGAAGAATGATTTCCGATGAACCTAACCGGATCAATGGGTTCAAAAGTGGGCCCTGCTGTTACTAGCGCTTTTTTGCCTGTAAGATCTTTTTGATAAAGAAAATTTTCTTCAATGAATTTCAGGATGCTTTCAGGTTCTGCCATTCTTCCGTCACCATATAATCCACTGGCCAATTCTCCTTTTTCTACAGGGATAATTTTATTTCCAAATGATTCCAACTTTTGCAAATTGAATTTAGTTGACGGATGATGCCACATATCTTCATCCATAGCCGGAGCCAAAACCACAGGGCATGTGGCAGAAAGATAAGTGGCCAAAAGCATGTTATCACACAAGCCATTAGCCATTTTCCCAAGTGTATTACAACTTAAGGGGGCCACGACCATAATATCGGCCCATCTTCCCAGCATTACGTGATTTGACCAGGAATCATTGTTTGATAAATCTGAAATTACCGCATTCTTGGATAGTGTAGAGAGTGTCAAGGGTGATACAAAATCTTTTGCCGCAGGAGTCATAACGATTCTTACTTCAGCACCCGCTTTTGCCAGTAGCCTGACGATAAGGATTGATTTATAGGCAGCTATGCTTCCTGTAATAGCGAGCAGAATTTTTTTATCCTTGAACATGAATTAAAATTAAGTGTTTCTTAACCCGGAAAGTAATTAAACTAAAAAAGCGACAGGGTAAACTGCCGCCGGAAAAATTATTAGAAACTCAGTCCTTAACTGAACAAATCGTCTTCATTTTTACGATAATAAATTTTATCCTCCAAAAACTCCTGGGTTGCCAGTAACGCAGGATTAGGCATTCTTTCATATGCTCTTGAAATTTCTATTTGCTCTTTATTCTCATGAATTTCCTCAAGACTATCAGTATGACTCGCAAATTCTTCCAATTTATTGTGTAATTCTTCTTTCAGGGAAATATTAATCTGGTTTGCCCTTTTGGCGATGATTGCAATAGATTCGTATACATTGCCTGTTTTTCTTTTGATAACATTCAGATCCTTAGTTTCGGCTGTATTGGATGTATTGGCACTAATTTGTCTTCTTAACCTGCTCATTTTGGATTGCTTTAATATTGTTTTGGGATAAGTTTGAAAAACGTTGAACCTCGTTATTTAGTTTGCTATCAGGAAAACGGTCAATGAAATCATTACACTCCGTAACTACCTGCTCGTAACGTGCTGCTTTTTTTTCATCGACACTGTTATTTGCATATAGATAATATGATTTTATTACCTGGAATTTATATTCAGCGCTTTTCTCAGAATCAGGAAAATCATTCATAAGACTACCATATGCGATTGCTGCAGCCCGGTAATGGCCCATGTTGTAATAGAGTTGAGCGTTGTTGTAATCCTTTACTTCGAGCTTAACACGTAATTGATCGATAATCTCATTAGCCTCTTTTAATTTCGGCGAACCCGGATGGGTATTGATAAATGTTTGCATTAACCCTATGGCCTTAGAAGTATTAGTCTGGTCCAATTCCATTTTTGGAGACTGCTTAAAATAAGTATAGGCTCGCATATATTCCATCTCTTCAGCTTTCGGACTGGATGGAAAAACTTCGACAAATTGTTTAAAAAGATTCTCTGCCTGTAACCAATCTCTTAAATAATAGGAACAGTAGGCGTATTTGTAAAAAATATCTTCAAACTTAGGATCTCCTTTATAAATCGGAAAAAGCTCTTCGTACAATTGTTGAGCATTATGATAATTCTTTTGAATGTAGTATTTCTCAGCCATCCTAAGCTTATAATCATAGTCTGTGCTTTTTTGCACTTTAGCAAATTTGGAGCAAGAGGTTATGCTGAAAACAATAAGAAACGCAATAAGGGCTGATCTCATAAAGAGTGCGAATTTAAGGTTTTACCAGCAAATATGTAAGTATCCATCGGGTATATCAAAAAAGTAGGGGTTAATTAAAATATAAAACCCCCGTGACCGGGGGTTTTATTATATCTAAACTGATTATTAACCTCTACGCCTTAGATTTGGATGTGGAGCAGGTACCGTGGTAGGTCCTTCTTCACTGGTTCCATCTCTTAAATCCACCGTATTACAATCTCCGCCTTCCTGGCCGTATTTGAAAATAAAGCGGTCAGCACCAATTCCTTCTTTTTCTATCAAGTAATTAATTACTGAATTAACCCTATCCCAGCTTAACTGTTGTTCAGATTTGCTGGAAGAACAATATCCTATTACTGCAATCTTACAGGCAGCATTATCACGAATTTTCTGTGCAACACTTGCCAGTAAAGCTCTTGAATCGTTGCTCAGGTTCACTGTGCGTCCTCCGAAAGTAATACTTGGTAGATCACCGATATTACAAGGACCGTTAACACTAATCAGACCCTGACGCAATGAATCAATAAACTTACAGCAATCAGGTTCTGGACATTTACCAACGCCATCAGCATCTACAGGTTGGCACTGAGTAGGAGTAATAAGCTCTTTATCCTTAGAATCTGGAACACCATCACCATCAGTATCGCGACTAACACCATGACTATCAACTGGAGTCCCAGCTGGCGTGTTAGGCTCATTGTCAAACTGATCAGTAATGCCATCACCATCTGCATCATCCAAAACAGGTTTTGGAAGTTTCATATGGTTAGGTTTGTTGATTTCATTATAAGCATAATCGAGAGGATTAAGCCACCAAAGAGGCTCAACAGATTTCGCTCCGAGATTGACATTTATACCAACAGAGAAAAAGTTATATGAATCATAATCTCGCGTCTGAGCAGTTTGAACACCAGGTCCATTTTCCTGCCACTGTTGACCATCAATCAAATCTGTTTTGGCTGAAGAAAATTTATCTTCAATAGCTAGGTTTACCTTATTAGTAAGTTTGAACTGAATACCGGCACCTAAAACAAATACAGGTTTAAAAGGTTCCTGAAATAAATCAGGTTGTGTGGGGTCTTCTTCGCGTAAAGATTCATAAGTATCATCCATCAAATTCTTCAATGCATCTTTGATATCCTTTCTATTTTCATGGGTAGCTGGTCGAGGAATGCCGCTAAAGTTGTATGCTTGATTATTTTCATTAAGCGCATTGATTTTCGTATTATAAATCATCCCACCTACGCCGCCAAAAGCATAAATATTGAACCCGGTTTTAGCCTTATGGAAACGCACATTCGTTAAGGTAACCACTCCCTGGAGGGTTAACTCGGAAACCCTTGCTCTGTAATTATAGTAAACCTGACCTCTTGTGGGGTCATTTGGATTATAGAAATTAGACCATGCCCGATTTTTAGTATAGCTTCTTGATGGACTAAAATTCAGTCCCTTAGCAAATCCTAAAGTATATTCCCCGCGTAATGCGAAAACATAGCCTATTGCCTTTCTTACATGTATCCCCACACCTGGAGAAAATAACTTAGAACGAACATCACCCGATACATTGAACAAACCGCCCTTAACACCAATTTCCCATTGATTACGAGGTTTTGCCGGAAAAGCCTGATTATTAGCCATGAATTCTGTGTGCTGTGGTAGTCGCTTGGCTGGTATAACAGAGGAGTCCTGTACCCTGTAGCTGCTGCCTTCCTGGGCAAACGCGCTTGACACGAACAGGCATAATAAGCCGATTAATAATTTTGTGTACTTTTTGCTTGCCATAACTAAAATTTATGTGATAGATTAAGAATACGATTTGTCTCAACTGGTGCAAAAATATCAATTGATACCTAAATACCAAATTTTTTTAGCTAACACACATGCGCATAACTAAAAGTCTTTCAGGCAACAGAGTCAAAAATCCCATATAAAAATATCTTGCCAGCTAATAAATGGCAAAGTAGTAATTTGCCACACTATCAATCGAATGAAATTATCCCAGCAAATACTAAAGGATGAATTGATCATCTTTGAAAAAGAATTTCGCGATGCTGTTAAAAGTCAGGTGCCCCTCCTTGATCGGATTATGCGGTTTATCGTAAATCGTAAAGGGAAACAATTACGCCCAATGTTCGTTTTACTTTCCGCCAAACTTTTCGGAGATGTGAACCGATCTACTTATCGCGCCGCGTCTCTTGTTGAATTACTTCACACCGCAACTCTGGTTCATGATGATGTAGTAGATGAATCTCTTGAAAGACGGGGCTTTTTTTCTACATATGCTCTCTGGAAAACAAAGGTATCAGTTTTGGTTGGCGATTATTTACTAGCAAAAGGTTTATTGTTGTCTTTAGATCATGACGACTTCAGAATTCTTCAATTGCTCTCTGAAGCAGTTCGGCAAATGAGTGAGGGAGAGCTATTACAAATTGAAAAATCCAGGACCCTGAACCTTCAGGAAGAAACTTATTTTGAAATCATTAAAAGTAAAACAGGCTCACTTCTGGCATCAGCTTGCGCCGCTGGATCTTATTCCACGTCACATAACGAAATGCTGGCAGAAAAAATGCGCAAATTTGGGGAAAAAGTAGGAATCGCTTTTCAAATAAAAGACGACCTTTTTGATTATGGAAATGATTCTGTTGGTAAACCCACAGGCAACGATATTAAAGAAAAAAAACTCACCCTACCCTTAATTTATACATTGAATAAAGTAACTAAGCCCGTTCGCAGAGAAGTCATTTATATTATTAAAAATGAAAATAAAAATAAAGAAAAAGTAAAAAAAGTTATTGAGATTGTTACAGAAACAGGTGGCATTGAGTACACGCAGAAAAAGATGATTCAGTACAGGGATGAGGCATTGAATATATTAACTGAATTTGAGAATGTACCCATCAATCAGGCGCTTGAAGAATTAGTGCGATTTACCACCGATAGAAAATTCTGATTGCTATTTTTTTTATATATGCAGAAACGCTGGAAAATATTAAAAGCTGATGAACAAAAAGTAATTCAATTACAACAGTCGCTTAATATAAATGCAGTCATTTGTAAAATGTTGGTCCAGCGAAATGTGGAAACTTATGATGATGCTAAAAAATATTTCAGACCCCAAATAGAAATGCTTCATGATCCATGGCTTATGAAAGACATGGAAAAGGCAGTGCAACGAATTTTGAATGCTTTTAAAGCATCTGAAAAGATTCTTGTATTCGGAGATTATGACGTGGATGGCACTACCTCAGTGGCATGTATGGTAGGATTTCTTCAAAAACATTACTCTCCGGATAAAGTAGAATTCTATATCCCTCACAGGTACAAAGAAGGGTATGGCGTTTCGAAAGCAGGAATTGATTTTGCCAAACAACAGGGATACTCCCTTATCATAGCCTTGGATTGTGGGATTAAATCCATTGACCTGATTCAATATGCCAAAGAACTTGAAATTGATTTTATTGTTTGCGACCATCATTTACCAGATTTTCAATTACCCCCCGCTATTGCAATATTAAACCCGAAACAAAAAGATTGTCAATATCCATTCAAGGAGTTGTGCGGTTGCGGTGTAGGTTTCAAATTAATCACAGCGCTTTGCCAAAGATTAGGGCTCCCCGAAACTGAAATTTTTGAATACACGGATCTTGTTGCGACAGCTATTGCTGCCGATATTGTTTCAATGACTGGGGAGAACAGAATCCTGGCATTTTATGGATTAAAAAAAGTAAACGAAACCTCCAATCATGGCATAAATGCACTAAAACATTTAAGCGGTTTACAAAAAACCCTACACATCAACAACCTGGTTTTTATGATTGCTCCAAGGGTTAACGCAGCAGGGCGGATGGATGATGCAAGGAAAGCAGTACTGATGTTTGTATCAAAAACATACGAAGAGGCTTTATTATATGCGGAAATGCTTCATGAGGATAATGCCGAAAGAAAAGAGGCTGATCAATTAATCACCGAGGAGGCACTCTGCCTGATCGCCAATAATGCGGAACTCCTCAATCGTAAATCAACAGTATTATTTCAAGCACATTGGCACAAAGGAGTAGTGGGAATTGTAGCTTCCCGGCTCATCGATCGTTATTACAGACCTACAATTGTGCTTACCAAATCGGGCGCTTACGCTGCTGGGTCAGCTCGTAGCGTAGCAGGATTTAATGTATATGAAGCTATTCATCAGTGCAAAGACCTGTTGCTTGGCTACGGAGGTCATTTTTACGCCGCCGGTATGACCCTGGAATTGGATAAAGTAGAGGCTTTTCAATCAAAATTTGAAGAAATAGTTTCTTCTACCATTGCTCCTGAATTATTAGTTCCGGAAATTGTGATTGATGCTGAAATTAAATTTGAAGATCTCAAGCAATCTTTTTACAATATTATTTGTCAGATGGAGCCTTTCGGGCCGGATAATCTAAGGCCAATATTTATAGTGAGAAACGTTGTAGATACAGGGTATTCAAAAATTGTTAAAGAACAACACATAAAATTTTCACTAAAACAGGGTAATATTATTTTTACGGGTATTGGCTTTAGCTTAGCCGATAAATTTCATTTCCTCCATTTACATAAACCTGTTGACATTGTTTTTACTCTAGATGAAAATGAATGGAATAATCAATGCCATCTCCAGATGAAAGTAATTGATTTAAGACTGGCCGAAACGAATATTTTAACAGGCCAACATACTGTGCCGGAAATTATTTCTGAAAATAATTTTTGATTAGGAATTCAAAAAAAATATCTGATTCAAATTGTTTTTATCCTCAAAAAAACCGAAGTATATACTTATTTACATACTCCAGATTTCTAAGGAAATATGGATAAACTTTAATTCTTTATCTGGCAATCTATAATTTAAGCAGACGAATTAAATGGTCCCCCCTTACCCGGTTTTAAGCTTCCAAAATTATTTTGCTTTTATTTTCTTTATTCATTAAATCAATACTTCTGTTAATAAACGTTGTAAGTTCATTTCCCTTTAATAAGCCTTGACTCAAAAGTGCCAGATCGGCCAGGTTTCGAACTACCTTTGTTTGCATTTCACTTTCCTCTTCCTTTAAGATACTTTGGTAAATAGGATGATTTCCATTAACAGTTAAAGTTACTTCGTCTGGCATATTTGCATAAAAACTACCCATCCCACCACTCATCGCAGACATATCTTTCATCCTTCGCATAAATTCGGGCCGGGTTGCCACAACAGGTGGGGCTTCGGAACTGAGACCTTTTACTTCGACGGTTACATGCAGATCAGGAACCTGCATATCAAATAACCCTTTTAATTTCTCCTCTTCTTCTTTATTCAATAAACTTTCAACCAACTCAGCTTTATCTATAAGGTTATCCGCAATGTCCGAATCGACTCTTACAAAATGAATATTCTCCCATTTCATCTCCATTTGATTGATAAATGCGGCATCAACAAGGGTTTCAAGCTTCACCACTTTATATGTTTTTGCTTTAGCAGCCTGAATAAAGCTATGTTGCTGTATTGGATTGGTGGTATAAAGAATTACCAGTTTACCTTCTTTATTCGTTTGAAGGGTAGCGGTAGCTTCCTTGTATTCGTCAAGCGTATTAAATATCCCACCATCTGAGTCTTCCATTACATGAAATTTGTTTGCTTTTTCCAAAAACTTATCATCGGTCATCATACCATACTTAACAAACAATCCTAAGCTCTCCCATTTCCCTTCAAATTCCTTTCTATCCTTATTAAAAATCTCTTCGAGTTTGTCTGCTACTTTTTTCGTTATGTGATTATTGATCTTCCTTACATTAGGATCGCCCTGTAAATAACTTCTGCTCACATTTAATGGAATATCAGGAGAATCAATAACGCCATGCAACAACATGAGAAACTCAGGAACAATATCTTTTACTTCGTCAGTAACAAATACCTGGTTGCTGTATAATTGAATTTTGTCTTTTTGTATTTCGTATGATTGCTTGATTTTAGGAAAATACAATATGCCAGTAAGATTAAAGGGATAATCAACATTGAGATGAATCCAAAACAATGGTGGTTCATGAAATGGATAAATTTCTTTATAGAAATTTTTATAGTCTTCCGGAGTTAATTCTGATGGCTTTTTTGTCCATGCCGGTTGAATATTGTTAATTTGATTTCCTTCAAAAAAAATGGGTACCGGTAGAAAACGACAAAATTTTTCGAGAATGCGCTTAACCCTTTCTGGTTCTAAAAATTCCAGACTTTCTTCATTAATATGTAAAATGATATCGGTGCCCCTCCCTTCTTTTTCTGCTTCTTCCAAAGTATATTCCGGACTACCATCACACTCCCATCGTATTGGGTTGGCATCGTCTTTATAGCTTCTTGTAAGAATTTCAACTTTCTCACTAACCATAAAGCCGGAATAAAAACCTAGACCAAAATGGCCTATAATATTTGCTTCGTTCTGTCCTTTGTATTTATTTAAAAACTCTTCCGCACCGGAAAAGGCAACTTGATTTATATATTTATCCACTTCATCCGCTGTCATTCCAATTCCGTTGTCTGAAATGGTTAAGGTCTTCAATTCCTTGTCAACCTTTACTTCAATCTTTAAGTCCCCCAATTCACCTTTAGCATCACCAATAGACGATAAAGTTTTCAATTTTTGCGTAGCATCAACCGCATTACTGATTAATTCGCGTAGGAAAATCTCGTGATCACTGTATAAAAACTTTTTGATAATGGGAAATATGTTCTCCGTCTGAACACGAATCGATCCTTTTTGCATAATAATTGATTTTAAGGTGGTTTACCAAAACGGATGCCATAGAGCAAAAAGTTACAAAAAACGAAATTTTGTCAGTTTGCCCTATCCTGATCATCCATTAATTTTAGTGGAAAGTGAAGATAAATTAGGAAAGGCAACATTTGAATTTTGGTTAAGGTAATTTTATTGACTTCCCTTGCCTTTTGGAGTGATTCCCTTACCTTTGCAACCCATTTTGAATTTTTTATTAATTAACTTAAAACAGGGCAATGAACAACTACGAATTGATGGTGATTTTTACCCCTGTGCTTTCTGAAGACGAATATAAAAGTTCTCAGAAAAAATTCACCTCTTTTATAAAAGAGAACGGAGGTGAAATTTTGCACGAAAAACCATGGGGATTAAAATCACTGGCGTTTCCCGTTCACAAAAAGACTACTGGTCTTTATTGGGTAATGGAATACAAAGCGTCATCCGACTTCAATGAGAAGCTGAAAACTCAGCTTCTGCGTGACGACAATGTCATGCGCCATATGTTCACCGCACTCGATAAATACGCCGTCGAGTACAATGAAAAAAAGAGAAGAGGCGTACCTACAGGAATCGAAAAAGTGGAGGCTTAATATATGGCAAAAGCAAATGAAATTAAGTATCTGACCGCGATAAAGGCAGATAAGCCGAAAAAGAAATATTGCCGGTTTAAAAAGATGGGCATCAGGTATATTGATTATAAGGATGCCGAATTCCTGAAGAAATTTTTAAATGAACAAGGTAAATTATTACCTCGCCGCATTACGGGAAACTCCCTTAAATTTCAACGTAAGGTATCGCAGGCAGTAAAAAAAGCCCGTCAAATGGCGCTGTTGCCATATGTAACTGACCTTTTAAAGTAGAGAATATCATGGAAGTAATATTAATACAAGATGTAGATAACCTGGGTGCAGCTAATGAATTAATAAAAGTTCGCAATGGTTATGCCCGTAATTATCTGATTCCTCAAAAGTTAGCTTTGGAAGCCAATCCTTCTAATAGAAAGCAACAGGAAGAAAAGACAAAGCAGCTACAGAAAAAAGAGGCTAAAATGCTAGCTGACCTAAACCTGGTAATTGCCAAACTCACCGAGGCCCCATTAAAGATTGGTGCAAAAACAGGAACCAGTGGGAAGATTTTTGGAAGTGTGACTTCATTGCAACTCACCCGCGCTATTAGGGAACAGAAAGGATATGATATTGATCGCAAGAGAATTCATATTATTGATGAAGTAAAAGAACTTGGTACTTATAAAGCGTCTATTGATTTTGGAAATGGCAAAAGCACGGAAATTGAATTTGAGGTTGTAGGAGAATAAACAATTTTCCTTTTAATAATTAGAAACCTGTGTTATGCACAGGTTTTTTCATGTTGACTATAGAAAGTTTCCCTGATTTAAACGTAAAATTCCCAGCCTGAGAAATTTTGTTTTAATAAGATACTTTTTTTCATACCTTCATATCTGATTAATGTAGATAGTTCTCGTGTCCTGAATTTTTTACCTCTATTACGGTGTATCAGTTCATTGTAGCAACTACTGTCATAATCGGATTTCAGAACTTAAAATTTTTGTTACAATGAACATTTACGTAGGAAACCTCTCCTGGCAAATGACCGATGAGGATTTAAGAACACTTTTCGAGCAGTACGGTTCAGTTACTTCCGCGAAAATCGTTAAAGACAAAGTAAGCGGACGAAGCAAAGGCTTTGGATTTGTTGAAATGCCTGATGATACTGAAGCACAGAATTCACTAAGCAGCCTGTACGATTCAGAAGTCCTTGGTCGAAAAATCATCGTTAATGAGGCTCAACCTAAACCACAGAATGGCGGCGGTGGCGGCGGCGGCGGATTTAAGAAAAGAAGCTTTGGCGGCGGCGGAAGCGGCGGCGGCGGAGGTTATAAAAAAGGTGGCTTCAACAGAGGCAGCAGTGGTGGCGGCGGTGGCGGCTACAACAGGGATTATTAATAATAAATAAACTATAATACCTCTTCGTCTCTAAAATCCTTTCATTTCTGAAAGGATTTTTTTATTTAGTTTCGGGTTAATAGTCTGACGAGTACGTGACACGGACCACCTCGTCTGACAGAATTAACTGCTTAGACTTTGGGTTCCCACCCTTTTTCATATTCTCTTCCCCATAATTTAACCGCTTCCTGATTTTTAAGAATATGCCCATTCTTTGGATCACAATGCAATGTAGTTCCTGTTCGATGTGCAATATTAGCAAGATGACAAAGTAAAACGCTTTTGTGTCCTTCCTCTATCGGACCTGTCAATTTTGCTTCTCCCCTAATGCTATTTATAAAATTTTGAAGATGATATAAATCCAGATCGCCACTCGCGCTTACTGGATTGTTTGGATCAGCTTTTACATCCGATTTTACTTCTTTCACTAATTTGTTCTTATCATCAAAAATTTTATAATCCGCACTACCTGAATTTACAAGTGTTCCTTTAGTACCATAAATTATAAAGCCCCTGCCTGAACCTTCCACCGGATAGCTATTACAACTTCTTCCCTCCCATGTTATCCCTTTTCCATTTTCAAATTCGAATCCAGCTACCTGAGTATCGGGAGTTTGCCAGTCATCTTTAAAGGCATATCGACCACCCGAAGACGTTACTTTTATAGGGAAATCCACACCCAGGAACCAGCGGCAACAATCAATTTCATGGGTTCCATTATTACAGGCTTCTCCTGTACCCCAATTCCAAAACCAATGCCAGTTATAATGTACCAGGTTATCCTTATATTCCATTCTTGGGGCAGGACCTTGCCATAAGTTAAAATCCAATGTAGATGGAGGAGGTATTTTATTACCTACCCCAATTGATTTTCTATTATTAGTATACCACGATTTTCCAAAATAAACTTCTCCGAGGATGCCATTCTTTACTTCTAACACTGCATTGATAAGGTTTGGAAATGATCTGCGCTGATTACCCATTTGAATTAATTTCCCATGTTTATTCATTGCTTGAACTAATAATTCACCTTCATATGGATTATGTCCACAAGGCTTTTCAACATAAACATGTTTACCATTTGCCGTTCCAAGTAAAGCTGCCGGCGCATGCCAATGATCAGGTGCCGCAATCACCAAAGCATCAAAATCCTTTTTTTGAACAAGTTCGCGGATATCCTTAATTACTATAGGCTTCCGTGGTGAATCTTTAAAAGATTTTAAACCATTCGCAATGGCTTTCTCTTCCACATCGCATAAATAGCCAACTTCAACATTTGACAGTTTAGCAAATGACTCAGCAAGATATGCACCTCTTCCGTTAACACCCATAACGGCAACCACTACTTTATTACTCGGTACATTTTTACCAAAAACAGGAAAATTAAGTATGGTTACTCCACCTGCTAACAGGGAAGTATTTTTTATAAAATTTCTTCTTTCCATAATGTTATTTGTTGGAAGTATAACTGATATGATTATTTCAAAACCTTAATTTTAATACTTCGAAAACTTACCGCGCTCCCATGGTCCTGCAATAAAATATGGCCTTTAAGGGCTTCACCGAAATTCGGCCAGACTTTATATTTACTTGTAGCCACCAAACTTCGGAAATTTGGAGATGCCCTTTCGTATTCCAATACTTTGATACCATTCAAATAGTGTTCGACATGATTGTTCGGGTATACGATCACCCGACCGCGATTCCATTGACCTACTGGCTTTAAAAAACGTTCTTGTTTTTGCGAGGTGATAAGATCATATAATGATGCAAGAGTTCGATTTCCATCTCGACCAAGTTTTGCGTCGGGATGCAATTTGTCATCCAGGATTTGGTATTCAAGTCCAATTGCTGATCCCTGACTATTCTCAGCCAGTGTAACAAAATATTTTACACCACTGTTTGCACCTGCTGCATATTTAAACTCAAAGCTCAGATCAAATGAACCGAATTGTTCAGCCGATACGATATCCCCACCATTGGAAGATTCTCCTCCATTAAAAGGCAAAACATGAATAGCGCCATTTTTTATCTCCCAACCCTTTTCAGGGAAAATTTCTTTATTAGCCCCTTTCCAACCCTTATTTGTACTGCCATCAAATAATAATTGCCATCCATTCTTTAATTCATATTTAGTAAGGGAGTTGGGAATTAAGTTAACTATATAAATATCTTTCGGAATAGAGCTGGGTTTTAAGTTGGCTACTTTAATGCGAATATTTTTCCAATACATTTTTTTCCCTACTTGGCCTGGCTTATCAATACTATGAACCTGAAGACCTATAAATCCTTCCTCACTAAGGGTGTCAACCAGGTAGGCTGTTAAAATCCCATTAACCCAAGTTTTGATAGTGTTGCCGATACTTTCTATTCTGATTTTATTATAAACTCCATGTTTGAAAGCATTATTCCCATTTGGATTCAGTGTCAAAGGATATAACCATCCTCTTCTCGATTCATCATATATGCCACCAGTCCATTTACGTGAAGATGGATCAAGTTCGAACTGGTAACCGTACACCATACCTTTGCCATCTCTTGCGGAGGAATCAAATTTACTTTTAAATTGTACGCCTGAGTTGATGGAAGAATCTTCAAGTTTTACTTCCATCTCTGCAATAAAATCACCGTATTCTGCTTCCGTTACTAAAAATGTATTGGGTGATGAAGGAACAGTAATGCCTACAATGGCACCATCTATTATTTTATATTCTGCAGTACCTGCCAATTTTTTCCAGCCGGTAAAAGACTTCCCATCAAATAAAGTCTTCCATCCTTTTTCGGGGCCCTGGGCGCATAGTGTGATCCCTAAAACAAAAAAACATATAATTGTGGTTAGTTTCTTTTGCAGCATTTTCTTTAATTTGAAAAATTATAAGCGGGCTTCCATTGTTGAATGGTACGATTATATAAAGCAGTATTTGCAAGATGAACACAGATGGCGGTAGTAGCTCCGGTGATAACATTAGAAACAGGGGTATTCTTCTTCAGAACACATGAATGAAAATCACGTAACGCGTACCAGGTACCATCTTTCATAGGTTCCGTCACTAATTTAATTCCTCCTTCCTTGTTCCATTGAAGTTTAGTGGCACCTGTAACACCATCTACAGTTTCAATTTCTTTTTTGATATTTGTTTCCGGAAAAAAAACAGCATCATCCATAAGCATTTGCACAGTACCCTTCGTTCCTTTTAATTTAAAAAGATAACCATCTCTTGCATTCCCACAGGTTGCTCCGTAATTACCAACCATGCCGGCCTTACTGTAGCGGCAGAGCACCTGCACATTATCATAAGTTTCGCGGCCGTCCTGAAAGTGATCAATACCACCGGTAGCAAAAATTTCATCAGGATGTGTGTTGAATGCCCAATTAATAAAATCAATCTGGTGAGAAAGTAGCTCTGCAACCAATCCACCTGAATATTGTTTATACATCCGCCAATTAATCTGTTTATCCGTATATCCTGAAGGAACGGGACGACGCCAATTCCAATTCCGATCCCATCTGCAATCAATCTGTGTTACATCACCCAGGTAATTTTTTTCAATCATATCCTTTACCTTAAAACACATTGGGGTGTAACGATACTGATGACCTACCTGTAAAATCTGGCTAGGATACTTCCCTGCTTTCTTCACCAATTCAAGCGCTTCAGAAATAGAATACGTCATTGTTTTTTCAAGAAATACATGCTTGCCCGCGGCAAGTGCTTCCGATGCGATTTTGTAATGGAGGTGCAATGGAGTAGCAATGACAACCGCCTGAATTGATTTATCATCCAATAATTGGCGGTAATCTTTAAACTCTTTTATGGAATTAGACAATGTACCCTGCCTTGAAGAAGCAAGACGAAAATCGAGTGTATCGCAAACTGCTTCCACTTTAAAAAGATCCGGCAATTCCTTCAGAATATGCATGATACCTTTCCCTCTGTCTCCACATCCAATAATTCCGATTTTCAATGTATCATCAGTAACTTTTGAAAACCCCTCGAATAGTTTGGTATGCAGTATCAATCCTCCTGCAACAATTCCTGATTGTTTGATAAAATTACGCCTGCTCATCTGAAGTAAAAGTTCAATAATTTAAAGATAATACATTCAATGTTTCATCAACTGATAAAACCCTTTACTCATAGTATCCCTAACTACGCCATTCTGAGTTTTATATATGAAATGTGCAGCGATGTCGGTTCTTTTATTCACAAAAGCAATTCCGTCCTGTAGACCCATAACCATAATCGCATTATCATAAGCATCGGCTGTAATAGCATCCTTTGCATAAACAGTTACACTGATCAATTCGTTTGAAACAGGATAGCCGCTTCGGGGATCAATAATATGAGTGATTCTCTTTCCCTTGCTCTCATAATACCGACGATAATTGCCGGAAGTAGTAATAGCGCCCTGATCAATTTCAATTATTTTTTTCATAAATCCCATTTCAAACTCATCATCACCAGGAGATTCAATTCCAATTTTCATTCGTTCATTGCCAGGTTGCTTTGTTCCTTTTACCCGTATCTCCCCACCTAATTCTGTAATGTAATTCCTGATATTATTTTTTTCCAGAAAATTCGCTAAAACATCTACAGTATAACCTTGGGCGATTCCATTTAAATCAATTTTTATACAAGATTTCTTTTTTATGATTTTGGTTTGAAGAACCTCTAAAAATCCACTTCCCAGGCACTTTTTTAGCAACTGAATTGTTGCGGAATCGGGTAAATGATTGATCGATTGTGCGCCAAACCCCCAGGCCTGCACCAAAGGCTGAACGGTAATATCAAAAATGCCGGAAGTCTGATGATAAGTATCTAAGGATTTCTTTACAACCGTTCTGAAATGATCATCAACAGTAATTCCCGAATCGGATTGATTGAATTGATTGATGAGTGAGTAAGGTTTCCACAGGGAAAGTGAGCTATCGATCACCTCAAGAATGCTATCTACTTGTTTTTTTGAAATGATGCTATCAGTTGCATAATAAACAATCTGATAACTGGTTCCCTGCGCCTGACCTGTAAGTAAATATTTTCTCACCGGTGTTTGATCAGAAGCGGAAATGCAACAAATGGAAATGAAAAATGCAATCGTGAGCCTCACCACACAAATGTAATAAGAAGTTCAATAAAAAATGGGAATTCTATGCGAATTGCGATTGTTTGAATACCGTTATTTGTTGCCGTTTTGGATACTTTCAATATCTTAAAATTGGTCCTGGGTCGCGCTGGTAAAGTAAATACGGTGAAACAAAAATATTTTTTTTCTACTCTATTTATTGTAATCAAATCCTTTTTTAAAAGACCGCAGGTGTGTTCCTGGGCTCACAAATAAATAGAATTTTTCAAGTGTAAGTTTTAAATTATTTTAATAGCCTGAATAAAATATCTCCGATATGAATAATTTCCATTTGCATCGCCGCACACTTTTGAAAGGTGCCAGTGCTTCTCTTGCTCTGGTTGCATTAAATGCTTCGGGCATGAATCTTTTTCAGCCAATGAAAACGCTCCGTGTAGGTTTGATTGGAACTGGATGGTATGGTAAAAGTGATCTGTTCCGTCTGATGCAGGTAGCGCCAGTTGAGGTGGTGGCCCTGTGTGACGTCGATAAAAACCTGCTGACAGAAGCAGCGAATATGGTAATGCAACGACAGAAATCCGCTAAAAAGCCCCGGCTATATAACGACTACCGGAAAATGCTTGCCGAGAACGGGTTGGATATTGTACTCATAGGAACTCCCGACCATTGGCATGCCCTGCAAACCATTGATGCAGTGAAAGCAGGGGCACATGTGTATGTACAAAAGCCAATTAGTGTAGATGTTATTGAAGGAGAGGCAATGGTAGCCGCAGCTCGAAAGTACAACCGGGTAGTGCAAGTAGGTACGCAGCGTAAAAGCACACCCCATTTAATTGATGCAAAGAAAAATATAGTAGAAGCCGGACTTCTTGGCAAAGTATCGCACGTTGAAATGTGCTGCTATTTCCATATGCGAAATAATGGAAACCCACCGGTTCAGCAAGTTCCGGATTATTTTGATTATGAAATGTGGACCGGCCCTGCACCAATGCGTGCTTATGATGGTTTGCCACACGTTCGATGGTGGCGGACGTTTATGGAATACGGAAACGGAATTATGGGTGATATGTGTATTCATATGTTTGATACGGTTCGTTGGATGTTAGGTCTGGGATGGCCTAACCGTATTCAATCAACGGGCGGCATCTATTTCGATCAAACAGGCAAATCTAATATTGCAGACACACAGTCGGCAATATTCGAATATGATGGTATTAATTGTGTATGGCAGCATCGCTCCTGGGGAACACCCGCAGATCCTGAATATCCCTGGGCGTTTGTTCTTTACGGGGACAAGGGAACTTTGAAAGCAAGCACCATGAAATATGATTTTATACCACTAGGAGATGGCAACAAGATCCATAAAGATGTGGTTTATGAAAAGGAAAAATATCCCGAAGATGTAAAAGAACCAAAGATTGAACTGAATGCTGCTCCCGCTACGCGCTTGCATATGCTCGACTTTCTGAACGCTATTGAAAATAAATCAAAACCTGTAGCCGATATAGAAGAAGGGCATATATCAACAGCCAGTTGTATCCTGGCAAATATATCTATGAAAACAGGAAGACCTATTGTGTATGATCCAAAAACCCGGCAGATTGTTGGCGATGCAGAAGCTACTGCTCTACTGCAACGTATTTATAGGGGACCATGGGTACATCCACATCCGGATAAAGTATAACTACATTAAGTGGGAGTGGAGTTGTTATTAATTCATCAGCCTCATATTAATTAGTATTTAAGAAACATAATATGATTTGGATTCGAATGTGTTTCGGAGATTTTAAAATCAGCTTTGCCAATAATTTCAAATCCCGATTTTTTATAAAAAGAAACAGCACGTTGATTTTCTATCCAAACAAAAAGCCATAGCCCATCCTGTTTTTGTTTTTTTGTAAAGTCAGTAATAAACTCAAAAAGTGCTAATCCCAATTTTAAACCATGAAATTCTTTTAATAAATATAGCCTCTCCAGTTTGGTAACATTTGCCGATGGAATTAATGGATAAGGAGTATTTAAATTGATTTTGGAGTAACCTGCTGCCTGACCGTTACTATAAATAATATGAAAAAGATTTTCATGTTTATTTAAATCTGATTCCATTCTGTTTAACTCAAAATTTTTTAAACATACGATTCAAGATCAGCTCCGGGCACTTTATTTTCGTGAGTTTCTAAAAATGTTTTTGATCCAAGATCGGTAAGTAATGTTGCTTCTGCTGGTGTCGCTTTCTGAATTGTAATCATAAGTTATGGAGTAGTTAACGCATTGTTGATATGGTCAATAAAATTTAAATTAGCTCAATTATCCTTTATTCCAGCCGGCTTTGTACTCCCTTTTGCTAAAAACGTGAACCTGATAATTCACTGCAACACAATAATTTTGAAATCTAATTTTAAATGTAATCGAACGCAGTAAAAATATACCACTGACCCAAATATGCAAAGATTGGCGGAGAAATGAAAAAACTTTTAGAACAAATGCCAACGGCAAGTAAATACATTGAGTTTTATTTGCAGGTAACTTTGAAAAAAGATAAACTAACTTGAATTGCAGTACCTGGATATCCCGTAGTAAAGAGAGGTCCTCTTAACAGGATAAAGAATATCGTTTCAATATTTTAAACTCACTTTAAGAACTATTGCTTTAGAATTGGGCAATAGCAAACTATTCTCTTCAACTATTTCAGCCGATACTTCTGAGGTTTAGAAGTAGTTCTTTCGATTTTTTCCCTTGCTTCTAAATCCAGTTTAATAGTTTCTCCATACCATCCAATATTTTCCCGAAAATTTTTTCTTTAGGCTCTTTTCAAGCTGATTCAATAATTCAGTATGGTTAAGTTCTTTATTTTGCAATGCAGCAAGGATTGTTTCTTTAAAAAGTTCATATGTCTCTTTACTAATATTCTTACCGCTTTTCCCCAAAGGGTGCAAGGTCATTATTTTTTCTTCTGTCATAGTAATTTACAATTTAAGTTAAACTTTAAACTTCAATTCAGATCAATCTGCTTACTGCCATCTACAGGATGTAACGCTAAGGAGGATTGTTTGCTAGTAAGTGAAGAACTATTGCTTTACATTCCTGATACCTGGAGCAACATTACATCCGATTATTTTGTGATTTGATCCGATTAGATGGCTGCAAAGAATAAAAGCAAATGTAGGTAACAGACAAATTGATACAATTTTCGGGATCATCATTATTGCTGCAATTGCGGAGAAATAAAATATCGTGTCCCTCTATAAATGGGAATTCATCCTAACCAAAAAATCTAAATCATACATTGAGGGTATACATCATTTTCCAAAGGAAGGAAAAGAAAATTGTCCGAGGGATGAGATTTTATATTCTACTCTTATAGTGATATGCTTATAACGATTGGGTAAAAGATTTATAATAAGTTTTAGATAGTCCAAACTAGAATCAAAGAAATACATTATGATTACAGCCTGATATTTGAATATATCTACCAGTCAAACCGTAATATATCGTCATATCATAAGCAGTAATTAAAATGGCTTCACATACAACTCGTAATCCGGAGTATTTTTCCCTCCATTTGCAATAAGGTCTTCTATACAAAGGGAATCAAGAACGGGCATGTTTCCCTGGCGAAGTATGGATGACAGTTTCTTTACTTCTACAGAACGGTACATCAGGCAACTCTTGTTACTACAATGGTCATTTGAGGCGAAATCTACATGTTCAGATCTTAAAGGAGTGCCTTTATTCACTAATCCAAGCAAATGGCCTATCTCGTGGAGTAACACAGCTGTTTCAAGTACCTGGTGGGTCAATCTACCTCCTTTATTCGAATACTTCCTAATAGCCTCCCCATAAACTACTGCAGAAGTATTGCCATAGGCCATCCCTAGTATCTTATTTCCGGAATGTACCCCATCTGTAAACAGGATATACATCGAAATTTGATCGTGCTGTATATATCGTGTTCGATATACGTTTTCAATAGTCAAAACATGATCCTTATTCAGAGCATTTTGTTCTATCGAAGGAATCTCTTTTAATAAAATATTGATTCCCCTAGGTTTTCTCAGGTAGGTTTCAAGGAAATTTTTTAAATAGTCGACTGTACCCTGCTGAGGTTTAAAACCTGCGACATATTGAATTTCTACTACCAATGATTTATATACACCATCATTTAAGAACTCCGACGCAGAAGCACCCATTTTCCTATTATGGAACGTGTGAAAGTCAATCGCAGCTTTTTCATTTACAGGCAGTATTTTACTACAGCTTATCAGCATGCTGACAAATAGAGCAGTTGAGAAAGATATCCTATTAGTATGCATTAAGAACTTAGAATGAAGTTCAGCCGAAAGATTTAATATGAAATGGATTTTATAGGTTTATTAACAGGACTAGCAGTACATATAATTAGCGATCGAATGTTAATTACTGTTCTAAGGCCATTTCGAAAAAGCAACATACCGTTCAATCACCCATCAGCATTGAGATAAATGATTTCTGCTTAGAATCGGGGATTAAAAGAACTTCAATAGTTTCTCATGGATTATATTTAATCAAAAGTAGAATTAGCTTACGAGAGGATGCAGGGAATTACACGAAATATCAAAATTCCTTTACGAAGTGTTTGCGTTATAAAAACACGCAACAAGGTAAATATATTAGCGGTAGGGAATTAAGAGTGACTGCAAGCGGAAAACTAAATAAATACTTCAACCAACGATACACATTCAAATCAATTCGTGCGCTGTAACTCTTCTTCGGAAGCTGTTTTTCTTTGGCGGCTATTTTTAAGTTGCTGGTTTCCGAAAGCATATGTAATATTCAACATCGCTACACGCGTGTCTCTCCTTATCAATACAGTACTTGAGTATTCCGGTACATTGATCGTTCCGGTAAAATAATTAGTGTGAAATAAATCCTGTAGACTTAATTTGGCCTTCCAATTTTTCTTAAAGCTTTTCTGAATGCCCAGATCCATATTTCCCATCCACGGAGTTTGAATAAGTGCATTTACTGCGGGTGTATTTAAACTTCCTGACATCTCCCCCGTCCAGCCCTTACCCAATACAAATGCACTAGCACTGTTAAGCCTACCTGAAATTTGTTCCACCCTAAGGGGTATGGTTTTGTATTTGTACTGAAACTCGCTGTAAATACCCATAAGCGTAGTTTGCATAGTCCAACCTTTAGTTACAGTAACAGGAAAGCTTATCGTTAAATTATAGGCTTGAGATGTTCCGATATTTTCGGGCATACGCTGAGTTTTCTTTTCATCTATAGGTTGAATGACAAAGAAAACCAGATCGCTGATATAACTAGCACCCAAAGAGGTATATAATTTATTTTTAAACCCATGCCTGAATTCAATAGAATGAGTAAACTGGGGGGTAAGAAAGGGATTTCCGCTACTGTAAGCATATGGATCGAGATAGCTTCTTGCAGGATTCAGAAATTGATAATTCGGCCGGTCGATACGATAACTGTAAGATAAATTCAATGTATGATTCTTATTGACGGAACGGGTTAAAAAAATACTTGGAAATAGATTAAGGTAGTTCTTCTTAACTATTTTATTCAAGGTTAATGAGTTTCCGATAGAGTGTGTTTGCTCTGCTCGTAAGCCAAACAGAAGATCTGTTTTCGGATTTAATTTTCCTGAAAGACTACCATATGCCGCATATACGTCCTCCGAGTATTTGAAATGATTGGATAAAATAGAATCTGATTTCAGATTGCCATTCGTGCCAGTGCTTAGTTGAAGATCATTATCTGATTTAACCTTACTTACTTTTAAGCCGGTCTCTATTTTCCACTTAGTCCCAAGTGTTCTGTTATAATCCGTTCTGAAACTGAAAATGTCAATAGTTGTTGGCATATAAGAGAGCAGGTTGGAAACGGGGTCTGAAGGAGAAGTGGGAATGAGTGTTTCTGTAGCTAAGAAGTTACTAAACTTTCTATTAAATTTTCCCATATCCAAATCAGCAGACAGCTGCCCCTTCCCTTTAAATGAATGTATAACATTCAGGTTAACCAGATGGTTGGTGGGGAAATTTGAGAGTGACTTATCAGTAATGGTTTGAAAATAAATATTACCGTCCTTTTCCCTGCGGAACCTGGCCTCTGCGGGGCTTTTTTCCCGGCTACGGTTCCAGAATCCTGTCCAAACAATTCCTATGGTAGTATTTTTATTTACGAAATAATCGATTCCGGCTTTTGCATTTTGTCCATGGTTTTTAAACCGGTGAGCTAGAGATTTAAAAGGAAACAATTTACATTAAAATTTACAACAGTCCTATACCCTAAAGTGGGGATACTAGGCTTATCATGATCCGATAACCTGGGTAAACATAGACAACTAATTCCACCAGGATAATTTAGGTTCATCCTTTGTTTTCATTTTATCGGTAAATCATTTTCATCCACACTCTAAAGTAAAAACGAAATCAGTTCGGCAATTAGAAAGTAGACGAATTCGGTTGTTTCCGCTACGAATACGAAGTTCCTAACGTCAGATGAATGGAAAATTCGTTCAGCGATGAAAGCTATGATCTCGTCTACAAATCCGCTGATCTCTTTCATCACTAACGGACACAAACTGTCCGATTACATGCACTTTCGAAGACACTAAAAATTTTTACTGCCATTGGTGGATATCAACCCTAAGCCCAACTATCCTACATCGCACATTATCGAGGCATTCTAACGCATTGTCAGAATAATTTGCCTTCACTACACTTGTTTGTGATATGAGGCTGACCGAGAATAATTTTTTTAGCTTGTATAATAATTTTTGAATAATTACTTTTTATTCCTATAAATTTTTAAACTTGAATGACTCTCTTAAGTCATTTTGAGATTATGTATTTTCTT
>Ga0136634_10000039_pt1 | contig 58880 bp, 61 predicted proteins | sample AntDrymUQ8332106_2_FD_104654 | JGI IMG/M metagenome (GOLD analysis project Ga0136634, IMG submission 104654) | Polar desert sand microbial communities from Dry Valleys, Antarctica - metaG UQ833 (21.06) | ecosystem: Environmental > Terrestrial > Soil > Desert | place: Antarctica: Dry Valley... | reverse complement strand
GGCGGCGGGCCGGGGCGCGACGGCCGGCTCGTGTGCGGCTGGTGCAGCGCGACGAGCGCCGATCCGCATAGCGCGGAAACGGACGGCGGCCCGAGAGCGACGTCCCGGCCACTACGCCGACATACAGTGCATCGATGCAGACCAGAAGAATCGGTGACCACGACGTGTCCGCCATCGGCCTGGGCGCGATGCCGCTGTCGACGGCCGGCCACATGCCCGACGAGGCTCAGGCCGTCGACACGATCCACGCGGCCCTCGACGCCGGCGTGACTTTGGTCGACACCGCCGACGCGTACAGCCCGGACCGTTTCGCGGGCCACAACGAGCGGATCGTCGCGAAGGCGCTGGCCACCTGGTCCGGTGACAAGGCCGCGATCCTGGTCGCGACGAAGGGCGGTCACACCCGTACGCCCGACGGCGGCTGGGACGTCGACGGCAGTCCGGAGCACATCCGCGCCGCGTGCGAGGCGTCGCTCAGCGCGTTGGGCGTCGACGCCATCGGCCTCTACCAGCACCATCGCCCCGACCCCGACGTCCCGTACGCGGAGACGATCGGGGCGCTGCGAGAGCTGCTCGACGAGGGCAAGATCCTCATGGCGGGCATCTCGAACGCTGATCCGGTGCAGATCCAGACGGCGTACGACATCCTGGGCGGCCGGCTCGCGAGCGTGCAGAACCAGTTCTCGCCGCGGTTCCGGTCCAGCGAGCCGGAGCTGGAGCTGTGCGCGGCGCTCGGTGTTGCCTTCCTCCCGTGGTCGCCGCTCGGCGGCATCAGTCGGGCCGGGCAGCTCGGCGAGTCGGATGACCAGTCGGCGTTCGCGGCCGTTGCGCAGGACCGCGGCGTGTCACCGCAGCAGGTCGCGCTCGCGTGGGAGCTGGCCAAGTCCGACGTCGTGGTGCCGATCCCCGGCGCCAGCCGCCCCGCGTCGATCCAGGACTCCGTCCAGGCGGCCGACCTCGAGCTGACGGACGACGAGCTCGCCCGCCTCGGCTAACTCTTCTCCGGGGCCGCTGAGGTTCGCGCCGCGTCAGCCGGCGAGGGCGGGGATGACCTCGCGTTCGAAGAGCTCGACGCTCGACGGGTCGTGCGCCGCGTCGACGAAGTAGCAGATGGCGTACGCGAGGCCAAGGTCGCCGAGCCCGCGCAACGTCTCGACCACCTGCTCGGGGGTGCCGACAGCGGGACCGGTGGCGTACTGCTCGCGCGCGGCGTCGGCCCGATCCGGAACGACCTTCGCGTAGTGCGCACGGATCCAGTCCAGCTTGTCCTCGACGTCGGCCTCGGTCGCGCCGATGACGATGTTGTAGTTGGCCGAGCGCGTGATCTCGTCGAAGTCCCGGCCGAGGTCCCGGCAGTGCCCGGCCAGCACCTCGGACTTGTGCCGGAAGGTGTCCGGCGTGCCGTCGAAGTTCGTGTACTGCGCGTACTGCGCGGCGATCTTGAGCGTCTTGCGCTCGCCACCGCCCGCGATCCACAGCGGGATGCCACCCTCCTGCAACGGCCGGGGTTGGCTGATCGCGCCGTCCACCTGGTAGTGCGTGCCGTCCAATGTCGCGTGTCCCTCGGCCCAGAGCTGACGCATGATCTGGACGCCCTCGTCGAGCTGGGCGATGCGCTCGCCGGCGCTCGGGAAGCCGTAGCCGTACGCCCGCCACTCGTGCTCGTACCACCCCGCGCCGATGCCCATCTCGACCCGACCACCGGAAATGACGTCGATGGTGGCGGCGACCTTGGCGAGATAGGCCGGGTTGCGGTAACCCATGCACGTGCACATCTGACCGAGGCGGACCCGCTCGGTCGCCGCCGCGAGCGCCGCCATCAGCGTCCACGCCTCGTGCGTGGCCTCCTCCGTCGGCACCGGCACGGTGTGGAAGTGGTCGTAGACCCACACCGACTCCCACGGCCCGGCCTCGGCCTGCCGGGCGACTCCGAGCATCGCCTGCCATTGGTCAGCCGGCTCGATGCCGGCCAGGTCGAGCCGCCACCCTTGCGGTACGAACATCCCGAATCGCATGCCATGTCCCATGATCGTCAGGCTACGGCGACAACCGCGCCGGCAGTAGCCGGGATCTTCGCCGACCTGGACCGACGCTGACGCTCAGGCCGTCCGCGCGTCGAGCACCGTGAGCATCCGCTTGAGTGCAACCTGGCGGTAGGACCCCTCGACGAGCTCGCCCACCTCGTCCCAGTCCACCGGCGCGGCCTCGAAATCGAGCGCCAGCCAGCCACCGGGGCCGTAGTAGGGCGGCGCGTAGAAGCGTGCGTCCTCGATCAGCGCGGCCCGCTCGCCGGGCTCGGGTTTGAAGATCACGCCGTACGGCCTGGACTCGATCCCGGAGAACGTCGCGAAGATCGTGCCCGCGCGAAACGTCGGCCGTCCCCACGCTTCGACCTCGGTCGCCTCCGGCAGCGCCAGGCACACGGTGCGGAGCTCGGAGAGGTACGGGTCGTCCTCTGAGTACATCGTCGGGTGCGCCACGACCCGACGCTATTGCGTCCAGGGAGGTGTGCGTTGCGTGATCGGGCTCAGTCGGCGCCCGCGTCGTGGACGACGATCGCGACGCCGACGCGGTTCGACACGCCCAGCTTGCCGAGCAAGCGCGACACGTGGGCCTTGACGGTCGCCTCGCTCATGAAGAGCTTCGCCGCGATCTCGGCGTTGGAGCAGCCCTGGGCGACCTCAGCCGAGACCTCTCTCTCGCGGTCGCTCAGCGTCGCCAGCGCTGTCGAGGCGGCCGCTCGCCGGCTGGCGGCGGCGGAGTTGTGGGTGTCGCTGAAGTGCGAGATGAGCGTACGAGTCACCGACGGCGACAGCATCGCCGCGCCGCTCGCCACCAGCCGTACAGCCTGCAGGATCTCCGTCGGCGGTGTGTCCTTGAGCAGGAAGCCGCCCGCACCTGCCCGAAGCGCGCCGAAAACATGCTCGTCGAGCTGGAATGTCGTCAACACCAGAACTGCGGGCGGTCGCGGCAGTGCGCGAACCGCCGCGGTCGCGGCGATGCCGTCCATCCGCGGCATGCGGATGTCCATGAGCACGACATCTGGCCGGTGCCGGCGGGTCACCTCGACGCCTTCGCCGCCGTCGGCGGCCTCGCCGACGACCTCGATGTCCTCGGTAGAAGACAGGATCATGCGTAGTCCGGCGCGCACGAGCGCGTCGTCGTCCACGAGGACGACGCGTACGGGCCGCCCGTCTTCGGTCACGACGGTGCCGTCAGCGTGGCCAGCTCGTCCGGCGGTGCGGCCGTCGAGAGGTCGGCTAGCCATGGCAGCTGGGCTTCGACGGCGAAGTCGCCGCCCGGGGTCGCGCCGTGGGTGATCGAGCCGCCCGCCAGCTGCACCCGCTCGCGCAGGCCGAGCAGCCCGGCGCCGGCGCCGGGAAGGGCCGGCTCGGCCGCGACGCCGAGCGGCAGCCGGTTGGAGACACGCACGTGCAGACCGCTGCCGGCCGATCCGCGCACGGACACAGTCGTCGCCGTGCCGCGCGCGTGCTTGTTCACGTTGGTCAGCGCCTCCTGGACGATCCGGTACGCGTCGCGCCCCATCGTGGCGGGGGCCGCGCGCACGTCCGCCACGTCCATCTCGAGCTCGACGTGCAAACCGGCACGCGCCGACTCCTGCACGAGCGCAGGCACATCGGCGAGCGTCGGCTGCGGCGCGGTGGCCGCTTCGTCGCCGCCGTGTGCGTCGCGGAGGACGCCGATGACGCCCCGCAGCTCCTCCAACGCCTGCCGCGCGGTGCCCCGTATCAGCCCTGCCGTGTGCCGTACGGTTTCGGCGCTCATGTCGGCACTGACCTCCAGCCCACCCGCCTGCAGCGCGATCAGTGACACCCGATGTGCCAACACGTCGTGCATCTCGCGGGCGATGCGCGTCCGCTCGCCCTGGCGGGCCTGGTCGGCGAGCAGTCGCTGCTCGGCCTCGGCCCGGTCCGCCCGGTCGCGCAGTGAGATCAGGAGCTGTCGTCGAGCGCGTACGAACAGACCCCAGGCCACGACGGCGGACTGGAGGATGAGGGCAATCGCTGCCTCGACCGCGAAGACGCTGCCGCGTTGCTGGTGCAGTGAGTAGAACCCGATCGCGCCCAGCAGCTGTGCTCCCGCGACCGCCAGCACCACCGGAAGTCGCCGGTGCACTGCCACCGTGAACATCGCGATGATCGCCGCCATCGCCGCCGAGGCGGAGAAGACGCCCGCGATGGTCACCCCGATGACGATCTCGACCGGCCACCGGCGCCGCCACCACAAAGCGATCGAGCAGACGAGGCCGACCACGGCGTCCGCGACGATGAGGCCTTCACTCGGCCGGTTCACCGCGCCGGTGACCTCCCCGGCGAGCAGCAGGGCGCCGAGCATGATCGCGGCCAGGAAGAACAGGGCATCGACGATCCAGTCGCGCGTCGTCCGGCGCATGCGGCCCTGGGCGCCGTCGTCGCTGAGGTCGCCGCCGCGCTCCAGGGCGCTGAGCAGCGCGGACGGCAGCATCGAACGGGAGACACCCCGACCGATGACGAGTCGTCCGCTCGGCTCGCGCGGGTCTTCCTCGGCGGCGGTCGTCACCCCACGAGCGTACGGACGGACGGCCGCCGAGCCCACCGCTGAACGGCCCGGCCGGCATCGCCGACCGGCTAGGTGTGCCCCGCCGGAACGGCTATGTGTGTCCCGCCGGAACGGGGATGTGTGTCCCGCCGGAACGGCTCCCACGGCCCACGGGACGGACCCGCTCGGCCGATGCCCGGACGGCATGGTCTCAGCCAGTCTCGGTCACATGATCACAGCTGAAGAACTGACCAAGAGCTACGGCTCGATGAAAGCAGTCGACGACGTGACTTTCGCCTGCGAGGCGGGAACGATCACCGGTTTCCTCGGCCCTAACGGCGCGGGAAAGTCGACGACCCTCCGCATGATCACCGGCCTCACGCGGCCGACCTCCGGCCATGCGACCGTGAACGGGCGGCCGTTCGCGGAGCTGCCAAACCCGTCCCGCACGGTCGGCACGTTGCTGGACGCATCCGCCATGCACGCCGGTCGGACCGGCCGCGCGACCTTGCGGCTGGCGGCGCGCCTCGCGGGCGTACGCCTGGACCGCGTCGACGAGGCTCTCGGCGACGTCGGGCTCGATACGGCGGCCGCCGACCGGAGGGTCGGGGACTATTCGTTGGGCATGCGGCAGCGGCTGGGCATTGCCCAGGCACTCATCGGCGAGCCCCAGGTGCTGATCCTGGACGAGCCGGCCAACGGGCTCGACCCGGAGGGCATCGCCTGGATGCGCCGGCTGCTGCGCGGGTTTGCTGATCGTGGCGGAACGGTGCTGCTGTCCAGCCACCTGCTGGCCGAGGTCGAGGCGACCGTGGACCGGCTCGTGGTCATCGGCGGCGGCAAGGTGGTCGCGCAGGGAACCCTCGACGAGCTGCTCACGACCCAGGGTCTGGTGGTCCGCGCGCCGGACGGCGCGGCTCTGCAGCAGGCGCTGCGACATGCCGGACTCCCCTTCACCGAGCGACCGGATGGCACCGTCACGATCCCCGGAGACGTACCCGCCGAGAGCGTCGCGCAGGTCGCGGTCCTGGCGGGCGTGCTGATCGTGGAGCTCAGGCCGTCTGAGCGCGCTGGCCTCGAGCAGCTCTTCTTCTCCCTCACCGGCGGCGGTGCAGACGCGCTGCCGGGTGCCGAGTCCTACCCCGACTTCAAGGATGTGGCGTGATGACCAGCCTGACCGACGTACGTCGCGAAGCAGCCCCGTCCCTGTCCGCCGCCAAACCGGCCCCGATCCCGTTCGCCCGCCTGGTGCGCGTGGAGTGGAGCAAGGCCACTGACACGCGCGCCGCACGGTGGCTGATCGGTCTGATCGCCGTCGTGACGGTGGGGTCGCTGGCCGTGGCGCTGTCGTTTCCCCGTGAGTTCGAGGCGTCGCTCGGCGGCTTCGTCGAGATCGGCTCCATCGGCCTCTGGGTGCTGCTTCCCGTCGTGGCGATCCTGACGCTGACCTCAGAGTGGAGCCAGCGCTCGGTGCTGACGACCTTCACCCAGGAGCCGAGGCGTGGGCGGGTCGTCGGTGCGAAGCTCGTCGTCGCCGCGGTCCTCGGTCTGGCCGGTGCAGCGTTCGCCCTGATCGCCAGCTACGGCGCCCTCGTCGTGGCCGAGCTGCTGGGACGGGCCGTGATCTGGGACGCACCGCCGTGGCGCATGGTCGTCGGATTCGTCGTGGTGTCGCTGCTGAACACGCTGATGGGAGCCGGCTTCGGTGCGGTTCTGCACAACACGCCGGCCGCCATCGTGCTGTTCTTCGTCCTCCCGACCGTATGGAGCCTGCTGGCCTTTGGTGTCTTCGAGGACGTCGGCCGCTGGCTCGACACCGGTCAGACGTTCGGGTGGATCATCGACGGCACCTGGGGTCCGAACCTCGGCCCGATCCTGGCGTCGACCGCGGTGTGGATCCTGCTGCCGATCGTCGCCGGCATCGTCCGTACGGTCCGCCGCGAGGTCAAGTAGTCGCGAGGCCCGCCCGCCCGTACTCGGTCCGCGTGCGGGCGGGCGCGTCGCAATGACTCGCGGGTGGGTCAGCCGCGCTTCCCACTTGGGATTCGCGGCGAAGCCTCCGGCGCATCAGTGCTTTCGGCTGAAGAGCAGTTGATTGGGTGAGCCCGGTCCGAGGTCGGTCAGCTTGTCCTTCGTCGACCTGTCGATCAGCGTGTCCGTCAACTCCTCCGCGGTGGCAGCCGGGAACTTCTCGATGAGCTTCGCGAGGGCTCCGGCGACATGGGCCGCGGCGGGCTCGGTGGCGGTGTAGAGGGCGGTAGCGGTGTCCGAGCCGGTCCAGGCGGTCGTGATGTCGACACCCGGCGCATAGATGTCCACGCACTCCCCGTGGCTGGAGAAGAAAGCCTCGGTGTCGTCGAAGTCGGTCGCTGCGACGGTGATCGCGGTCGGCTCCTGCTGCGGGGACAGGACACAAGAGTCCTGTTCGAAGTTCCCCGCCGGCACGGTGCTGGGGATGCCGGCCGCATAGGCCGCGGCCACCGCGTCGTTGAGCGCCTCGCTGGGCGAGAACTGCTGGTTGAGGCTGATGACACCCCGGTCCTCTGCGTTGGCCGTAACCCAGTCGATCGCCGCAAGGGTGTCGCTCGCGGTTCCCTCGCCGTCGCAGTTCGTCACGCGCAGCGCGACCAGCGTCGCTCCCTTCGCGACGCCGTACGTCCGGCCCCCGATGACGCTGGCGAAGCTCGTCCCGTCACCGGTGCAGTCACTCGAGTCCTCGTCGGGCTGGTAGAAGTCCGGGCCGGTGATCGCGCGACCCTCGAACTCCTCGTGGGAGAACCGGATACCAGTGCTGATGACGTACACGTTCACGCCGGTGCCGTCGCGCTTCCACCGGTACTCGTCGTCGTAACGGATCTTGCGCTGGTCGATGCGGTCCAAGCCCCACGGGGGCCCGGGCTGCACATCATCGGTGCCATCCGCGCCTGCGGTTGCGACTGTGGTTGCGACTGTGTCCGGCTCGACGTACGCCACCCCGGAGGCGCTCCGGACCGCCGCCAGTGCCTCGACGGGCAGCGTCGCGGCGAAGCCGGTGACCGCCGATCCGTAGCGTTGGGTCACAGTCCCCCCGTCTGCAGTCGCCTGCGCAGCGACGGAGTCGACGGTTGCGGACGGGATGGCGTCCTCCATCACCACGATGTAGTCACCGGCGACTGCTCCTTCGACCTGTGCGTTGAGCAATGGAGCGAGGCTCGATGTATCCGCCGCCAACGCCCCAGTGGACGGCGCAGCCGCAAGGGCGAGGGCGAGGCCGACGACAGTCACCGCTCCCGGAATCGGCCAGCGACGACGCCCGCGCAAGGATGAGTTGCGTATCACGAGGTTCCCTTTCGATGGGTCCGCGTTGACGGACGTCGGTGAGTGACAGGGACGCATGGACAGTTGGGCACTACGAGGAGCACATGAATGTTCACTTACCGTTCATCCGACAGTTCGCCAAAAGCATCCGAATGAGTGGGCTGTGACAGCTGGCTGTCACTGTAGCGCCGCCTATGTCAGATCTGCTACAAAGGCGGCATCCCGATCTTCGACCGCCCCCTCAAACTCTCCGTTCTCACCGTCCAGGAGGACCCGTGCTTCGTGCTACCCATTCCGTCGCCGCCCTGACGGTGGTCGGGCTGGCGCTGTCCGCCGCCGTTGCACCTGCTCAGGCGGCCGCACCCGACGGGTCGCCGACGCGAGGGGCAGCGGCCCCAGCCGACGTGGACGACACCTCGCTGTACCAGGCCGGCTACAAGCGTGACGGCGACCTCCTTACGAGCGCCAGCGCGAAGTTCACGGTGCCGGAGGTCGACTGCGCCGGAGTGGAGGACTTCACCGGCATAGCCGTCGGAATAGGCAACGAGCCCCGCGAGTTCGACGTCACCTTCCTCGCTGTGGTGCTGGTGAGATGTGACTTCACCCAACCGTTCTACATGATGGAGGCCAGCGCTGGTGGCGGCGTGTACACGGGCGATGCCTTCAATGTCGCGGCCGGTGACGAGATCAAGGTCTCGTTCGAGCAGGATGCCCCCGGTGACACGTCCAGTGCCATGGTCGAGAACTTCACTTCTGGGGAGATCATCAGATCGGACAGCATCTCGTTGTTCGACACATCCGTCACGTTCGGCGCCTTCCCGCTGATTCTCGGCGGCTACAAGTCGGACGTGCCAGACTTCGGCGAGGTCCGCTTCACCAAGAACAAGGTGGATGGGGAAAGGATCGAGGAGGGGCTCACCAAGTACAACCGTGAGGACGAGCTCGGCGTGCTGGAGATCAAGACCGGCAAGCTGAGCGACAAGGGCGCGTTCGACCTCACCTACAAGAGCAGTTGACCGAACCGGGGAGCCGCTGGAGCTCGCGCAACCGGGCCACGGCCGAGCACCGCGTTCATGTCACGCCAGCCCTGATGCGTGCCCCCGCCGCGAGGCCACCCGCTGCCCTGACCGTCGCGGAGCGCGATGGAACCGATGTCCGATAAAGGAGCCGCTTCCATGTCCAGCCGAAGTCGAACCGCAGCCACGACCGCTTTGGGCGTGCTGTTCACCCTGGCGCTGACCGGGTCGGCGGCAGCCGCCGGCGACCGCCCTAGCCCCCTTCCAGTGACGGCGGGCGCGCACAATACCGATGAGTTGAGCAAGTACTTTGCCGGCTACCTGGATGCCGTCGGAGAGAAGCAGAAGGTCGTCGCCACCGTCACCGCGCCGACGCTCACCTGCGACAGCACCAACAGGGGTCTCGGAACGTACGCAGAGTTCGCGGACGATGGTGGCTTCGGCTGGGTCGGCGCCGCCGTCTACTCGTTCTGCTACGCCGGGATACCCGCGCACCTTGCGGCGTTGCAGAGCGCAACCTTCGGGGTGTTCTATCTGGACGGAGCCATCCAAGACGGCGATGAGATCGTTTTGTCGACGAAGGAGAAAGACGGCGCGATAGAGGCCACGGTGGAAAACGTCACCCAAGACTGGGCGGAGGCACGGACTTTCTCTGAGCCGGTGCCTGCAGAAGCTCTGATCGTTCAGAACATCATTTCCCTCGACGGCCTCATCGTGCCGCCACTTGTTGACAACACCAAGGCGAAGAAGGTGAAGTTCGGGGGCGCTGCGCTAGGGCTGGTAGACCCCACCAAGCTGGTCCTGGTCGACGTTGGTGTCGACCCCCTCGTCAAGCCTGGCAAGATCAAAAAGAACAGGAACTTCACCTTCAAGTACGTTGGCGACTAAGGGGCTACGTCCAACAGCTCGCAAAAGGACGACGGAGCCGACACGACCGACCCGACTACAGGACGTCAAGGGTGCCGCCTCCTCCCTGACTCACTGTCGAATGAGCCGTTGAGCGTTCGCAAGTGGGGCGACCCTTAAGGCCATATTGCTCAGGTCAGCTTGCTTGGCACCGGCAGCCCGGACGCTTTGGCCGCCATCGAGACGGTGCTGAAGAAGAGCGCGTCCCGGGCGGCGGGCTCCATCCAGTCGAAGTGGCCGTACGCCTCCAGGCTCACGACCCCGTGCAACGTGGCCCAGGCCTGCAACATCGCCTGGAACGTCTCCGGCGAGACGATGCCCTCCATCTCGGGGTGCTTCTGCGCCTCGCACACGACCAGCACCGGTGACACCTCCCGCACGAGAGGCTTGCGCAGCCGACCGGCCCGGGCGGCGCTGACGAACAGGTCGGTGAGCTGACCCATCGCCGCCTGGGCTGCCTCGGTGGTCGGCCCCTGCTCCGGCGGCGCGTAGCCCGCCACCGGCAGCCCGAGAATGAGAGCGAACTGCTCCGGGTGGCTTCGCGCCCAATTGCGATAGGCCAGCGCTGTCTGCAGCCATCGGCCACCGAAGTCTCTGGGTGGCACGCCTTGGCTGGCGACCGCGACCTGCTCGCCGAGCTCGACGTACGCGTCGGTGATGAGGTCCGTCAGCAGGGCATCGCGGTCGGCGTAGTAGCGGTACAGCGCCGGGGGCGTCATACCCATGACGCGTGCGATGTCGGTGAATCGGATGTCGGTCGCGCCCGCCTCCCGCATGAGCCCCAGTGCTGTCGCCTTGATCTCGTCGAGCGTCGCCGCGCGGGCACGCTCGCGCCGGGTGGACGTGGCGGGGTCAGCCAGCATGGTGTCCTCCGGGTGTCGGTTGGGTTACGAGCCATCATACAAGTTAAGCGCCCTTGACAAGTAATGCGACGTAGTGTTCGTTATGAGTCGTAACTCAACCACTTCTCACGTGAGGTTCTTCATCGTGACCAGCACCGTCACCTCCGACCGCCCGACCTCGCCCGCTGCCTCCGGCCCGAGCGCGCCGCGACCCGGCGCGCTCGGTCGACTCGCGGACCTCGCGTACCGCCGCCGTGGGCGGACCGTTCTCGCCTGGGTTGCGGCACTGTTGATCGCGCTCGGACTTGCCGCCGCGCTGGGCGGCGAGTACACCGCCGACTACTCCGCGCCCGGCTCAGACTCGAGCCGTGCCCTGGATCTGCTCGAAACCAAGTTCCCCGCGCAGGCCAGCGACACGGTCGACGTCGTCGTACGCGCCGATGCCGGTGTCGACGACCCAGCAGCCCGCGCGGACATCGGGGCACTGCTGGCGGAGCTCGGTGCGGTCGCGCACGTCGCCGGCGTCGACGACCCGTACGCGAACCCGGGCAGCATCGCGGCCGACGGCGAGACCTTGGTCGCACACCTTCGCCTCGACGTCGTGAACCCCGTCGACATGCCCATCGCCGACAGCGAGCGCATGATCGCAATCGCCCAGGAGGCAGCGCGCCCCGGCCTCGATGTCGCCCTCGGCGGGCAGACGGTCACCCAGGGGGAGGCGGCCGAGATCGGGTCCGAGCTGCTCGGCCTCGCAGCCGCGGCCGTCATCCTGCTGCTGACGTTCGGATCTGTCGTGGCGGCCGGCCTTCCGCTGCTCGTCGCCGTCGCGGGACTCGCTGTGAGCGGCGTCCTCACCACGGTCTTGATCTCCTTCGTCGACGCTCCCGACTGGTCCACGTCCCTCGCGACGATGATGGGCATCGGCATCGGCATCGACTACGTCCTGCTGATGGTCACGCGCTACCGCGAGTGGCGTGCCGCCGGTCTCGACCCGCGCACGGCCACTGTCGCGACGCTCGACACCGCCGGGCGCGCGGTCATGGTCGCCGGCACCACGGTCGTGATCAGCATGCTCGGCCTATTCGCGATGGGCCTGTCGTTCATGCGCGGCGCTGCAATCGTCACGATCCTCGGCGTCCTGGTAGTGATGGTTGCCGCCGTGACGCTCTTCCCGGCGCTGCTCGGTTATCTCGGCAAGCACGTCGACCGGCTGCGCCTCCCGCTCGGCCGGCGGCGTCCGGTCGAGGTCGCCGTCGGCGGCCACATCGAGCCGTCCCGCGCGTGGCTGTGGTGGAGCCGGCTGGTCGATCGGCACCGCATCGTCGCCGCGGTCGTCGGCGTCGCGGCGCTGCTGCTGCTGGCCTCGCCGTACCTCGACGTCCGGTACGGGTTCCCCGACGCGGGCAACAACCAGGAGGACACGCAGACGCGGCAGGCGTACGACCTGCTCGCCGACGCGTTCGGTCCGGGCATGAACGGCCCGCTGCTCCTCGTCGCGGAGCTGCCCGCGGACGGCGGTCAGGGCACTGTCGACCAGGCCGCCCTCGCGGACGTGACTGCCGCGGTCGCCGGGACGAGCGGCGTTGCCGCCGTCACCGAGGCGGTCGTCAACCCGGCCGGCGACACCGCGGTGATCACCGCCGTGCCGACGACCGGACCGCAGGATCCGCGTACGCAGGATCTGGTCCAGACGTTGCGCGACACGACGCTGCCCGCAGCCACGGACGGCACGGGCGTCGAGGTGCACGTCGGCGGCGTGACCGCGACCTCGATCGACAGCACCGACAACATCGCCAAGCGCATCCCGCTGCTCATCGGCGGCGTCGTGATCTTGTCGATGCTGCTGCTGCTCGTGTCGTTCCGCTCGGTCGTCGTGGCACTCAAGGCTGCGGCGATGAACCTGCTGTCGGTCGCTGCGGCGTACGGCGTCGTCGCGCTCGTCCTGCAGGGCGGCTGGGCCGGCCAGCTCATCGGCATCGACACCCCGACGCCGCTGCCGGCGTTCGTGCCGGTGCTGATGTTCGCAGTGCTGTTCGGCCTGTCCATGGACTACGAGGTTTTCCTGGTCAGCCGGATGCGCGAGTCGTGGCTGCGGACCGGCGACAACAGCCGGGCCGTCCTCGAGGGCCTCGCGTCGACCGGGCGGGTCATCACCGCCGCCGCGGCGATCATGGTGGCGGTCTTCGCCGCCTTCGTGCCGAGCCCGGACGTCGTGCTCAAGGTGATCGGCGTGGGCATGGCCTCGGCCATCCTGGTGGACGCGACGGTCGTGCGCCTGCTGCTCGTGCCTGCCGTGATGCACCTGCTCGGACGGGCCAACTGGTGGCTGCCGGCAGCACTCGAGCGACGGCTGCCGCAGCTGCACATCGAAGGCCAGCCGGAGACTTACCTGCCGGCGCAGCAGGGGCTCGATCGGGCCGCTGTCACCACTGGGGCGGTTAGCGCGGGGTAGGAGCAGGGGGCCGCGCAGCACCAGTCGTACGGCGTGTCGATGTGCGCGGCGCCCCTTGCTCGTCGGCCCCGCTTGCGCCCACCCCGACTCCCCGCCGCGCACTGGGCCAGTACGCGGCCATCAGTCGTCTGGCCCAGCGCGCCATGACGTCGATGCCGGCGGTCGGAAACTCGTAGATCGCAGCAGCCCGTCACGACGGCAAGCTTCAGGTCGACGTTGCCGTCGGCCGTGCAAACTCAGAGCTCGCGGAAGTAATAGAGCATCGGGTCGGTCTGGCCGGGGTCCGTGTTGAGGAACCCGCGGGCCTCGTAGAAGCGACGCGCGTCAGTGTCGTCGCCGTCGACGTTGACCTCCAGGAGTTCGCCGCCTCGCTCTCGGACCAGATCGCAGGCGGCATCGAGCAGGGCGCTGCCGAGACGTCGACCGCGAAGGTCCGGGCGTACGTACAGCTCGTCGAGAAGCGCGACGGGCCCGTCGAACCACACGTTGGGCCCGAAGGTCAGCACCGCCACGCCCGTCGGCGGCTCCCCGACCAGGAGGGCGACGACGTCGCCGGGCGCGAGCAGGCGCTCGAGCCGCGGCCGCAGGACATCGACGCCGGGAGTCGGCGTGTCGAACTCGCGGTTGAAGTCATCCAGGAGATGGGCGACCGTCGCGGCGTCTGCCGCCGTCGCCTGCCTCGGACCAGCGCTCACCGGGTGACCGTCGTACGCGGTCACGGCTCGACCAGCCGGTGGACGTGGAAGGCCTCGGCGTAGCGCCCCGGCCAGCCCAGCCGCAACGCGTGGACGGCCGCAATGCCGAAGGTGTGGGACTCCGAGGTGTACGGCCGGTGGCGCTGCGTCTTGTGCAGGGCCACACAGGTCTGCTTGCGCTCGATCGTCTCCGTGACGTCGACGAAGAAGGATGGCCGGAAACCGGTGGTCCACGGCGTCTCGTACATCAGCACCTCGGGCACGGCTCGCGTGGGTCGGCGCTGCCGACGCCCTGCTCCCCCGGGTCGCGACCAAGCAGGTGGATGTCGTACGACGCGGGCCACCGGAACAGGCTGCCGAAGGTGCCGATCCCGAGATCGTCGGGGTGGGCCCCGACGGCGAGCAGCCTGGGTTCCTCACGGGCTCGTGACGAGCACGTCGACGTCGTACGCGGATTCGCTCACGTGGGCTCCCCGGGGCGTTGCGCTGTGCACTATCTACCGCAAGATCCACCGTGAATGCCAGACATTTCGTCGCTGGCGACGGTCAGGTGACGAATCGAGGTTGGTAAGGCTAACCTTGCCCGGTCGGGTGTCGGTGGACCGTGAGGAGAGCTCGTGCTGTTCGCCAATGGGCTCATCGGGCTCCGCGAGGGACTCGAGGCGGCGCTCGTCGTGTCGATCCTCGTCGCCTTCCTCGTCAAGAGCGAGCGCCGGTCGGCCGTGCCGTACGTGTGGCTCGGGGTCGGCACGGCCGTGGCGCTCAGCGTCGTGCTCGGCGCGCTGCTGACGTACGGCACCAGCCGCCTGACCTTCACCGCCCAGGAGACCGTCGGCGGCGTAACGTCGATCGTCGCGGTCGGTTTCGTGACCGGGATGATCTTCTGGATGCGTACGGCCGCCCGGACCATCGCGGCGCACCTGCGAGGTCATCTCTCCAGTGCCCTCGAGATCGGGCCGCTGGCGGTCGCGTTGGTCGCGTTCCTCGCGGTCGGGCGGGAGGGGTTGGAGACCGCCGTCTTCTTCTACGCAGCGGTCGAGGCCGCCGGCGGCGGCACTGCACTGCCGCTGACCGGGTTCCTCGTCGGCATCGGGGTCGCGGTGGTGCTCGGCGTCGGCATCTACAAGGGCGCCCTGCGGATCAACCTTTCCCGGTTCTTCCGCATCACCGGCGTGCTCTTGGTCGTCGTCGCCGCGGGGATCCTGGCGTACGGCATCCACGACCTGCAGGAGGCGGCGATCCTGCCCGGTCTCAACACCCTGGCGTTCGACGTGAGCGCCGCGATCCCGCCGGACTCGTGGTACGGCACCTTGCTCAAGGGCTTCTTCAACTTCTCGCCGCAGACGACCGTCCTCGAGGCGATCGCCTGGGTGTCGTACATGGCGATCGTCCTTCCCGCCTTCCTCTGGCCGAGCCGCCGCCCCGCACCGGTGGCGGCGGCACCCGCTCGACCCGCCTGACCCGCAGAACCCAAGACAGCTCAAGGAGAACTCTTCGTGAACACCACCGCCCGCCGTCTGCTTGCCCTCGGCTTCGCGGCGCCACTCTTCGCCCTCGCGGGCTGCGGCGGCGACGGCGACTCGACCGACGCCGCCGCCGACACGGCGTCCGAGCCCATCACGGTCACGGCGTCGGACGACGCGTGCGAGGTTGCCGTCTCCGAGGCTGCGGCAGGGACGATCGCCTTCGACGTGACCAACCAGGGCACCAAGGTCACGGAGTTCTACCTGTACGCCGAGGGCGACCGGATCATGGGCGAGGCCGAGAACATCGGGCCCGGACTGACGCGCGAGTTCTTCGTCGAGGTCAAGGAGGCGGGGACGTACGAGACGGCCTGCAAGCCGGGCATGGTCGGCGACGGCATCCGCTCGGCATTCACCGTGACGGGCAGCGCGGCGGGTGCCGCGTCGACCGACGAGAAGCTCGCCGAGGCCACCGCGAGCTACTCCCGCTATGTCGCCTCGCAGACCGACGCGCTGGTCGACCGTACGCAGGAGTTCGTCGACCTCGTCAAGGCCGGCGACGTCGAGGGCGCGAAGTCGCTGTTCCCCATCGCTCGGACGTACTGGGAGCGCATCGAGCCCGTCGCGGAGATCTTCGGCGACCTCGACCCGATGATCGACGGCCGCGAGGAGGTCATCGAGGAGGGCCTGGAGTTCACCGGCTACCACCGGCTCGAGCGCGACCTGTGGGTCGACGGGCTGCAGCCGGACAGCTCGGCGATCGCCGACAAGCTCATGACCGACGTCAACGAGGTCGTACGCCTGGCCGGCGAGACGGAGCTGAACCCGCTCCAGCTCGCCAATGGCGCCAAGGCACTGCTCGACGAGGTCGCGGTCGGCAAGATCACCGGCGAGGAGGACCGCTACTCGCACACCGACCTGTGGGACTTCCGCGCCAACGTCGACGGCTCCCAGGCCGCGATCGCTTCGCTGCGCCCGGTGCTCGAGGAGCGCGACCCCGACCTCGTCGCGCTGCTCGACGAGCGCTTCGAGGAGCTCGACGTCCTGCTCGAGGCGCATCGGGTCGGCGACGGGTTCGCGCTGTACACCGACCTCAGCGCCGACGAGATCGCCGAGCTCGCCCGCGCCGTGGACGCGGTCAGCGAGCCGGTGAGCCAGGTGGCCGGTGCCGTTGCGGCGCAGGCATGACCGCACTCTCTCGCCGTCGGCTGCTGGGCATGGCCGGTGCCGGCGCTGCCCTCGTCGGCGCGGGCGCGGCCGGCGGCGTGGCTGTCGACCGGGCGGCGGCGTCGCCGGGCGGCTCCACTGCGCCGACGACCGCGGCCGGCCTCGACGCGGCGGTGGAGTTCTACGGCGCCCACCAGGCCGGCATCGTGACGCCCGCGCAGGACCGCATGTTCTTCGTCGCCCTCGATGTGCGTACGGACGACCGTGCCGAGCTCGTCGACCTCCTGCAACGGTGGACCCGCGCGGCCGCACGCATGTCCGCCGGGCTCGAGGCGGAGATCGGCGGCGCGGTCGGCGGGGTTCCTGAGGCGCCGCCCAAGGACACGGGGGAGGCCCTCGGCCTGCCGGCGTCGGCGCTCACCGTCACCATCGGCTTCGGCGGCACCCTGTTCGACGACCGCTTCGGGCTGGGCACGCTTCGCCCGGCGCAGCTGGCGGACCTGCCGAGGTTCCCCGCCGACGAGCTCGATGCCGCCCGCTCCGGGGGTGACATCGGCATCCAGGCCTGCGCGAACGACCCCCAGGTCGCCGTCCACGCGGTACGCAACCTGATCCGCATGGGCTTCGGCACCGTCAGCGTGCGCTGGTCGCAGCTCGGCTTCGGGCGTACGTCCTCGACGACCCGCGCCCAGGACACCCCGCGGAACCTCTTCGGGTTCAAGGACGGCACGAACAACGTCAAGGCTGAGGAGGACGGCGAGCTCGCCGCCCACGTGTGGGTCCAGCCGGACGACGGCCCCGAGTGGATGCTAGACGGCAGCTACCTCGTCGCCCGCCGCATCCGCATGCACATCGAGCCCTGGGACCGCACGTCCCTCGCCGAGCAGGACGCGATCATGGGCCGGGCCAAGGGCAGCGGCGCTCCGCTGGGCGCGGTCGACGAGTTCGAACAGGTCGACCTCGACGCGCTCGACGACGCGGGTGCGCCTTTGATCCCGGTCGACGCCCACATCCGGTTCGCCAACCCGGAGACCCACGGCGGAGCGAAGATGCTGCGCCGCGGCTACAACTTCACCGACGGCACCGACGGGCTCGGCCATCTCGACGCCGGCCTGTTCTTCATCTGCTTCGTCCGCGACGCGCACACGCAGTTCGTCCCGGTCCAGCGGCTGCTGTCCAGCCGCGACCCGATGATGGAGTACGTCGAGCACACCGGCTCCGCGCTGTTCGCCTGCCCGCCCGGCGTCTCGGCCGGCGGCTACTGGGGTCAGGCGCTGTTCGAGGCCTGAGGCGACTGTCGAGCCGCAGCAAAGGGCGCTGGTGTGCAAGGCCGCCGGCGTGTCGTACACACCAGCGACCTCTACTCGACGAACGCTCTGGGCGATGCCGCCCGCCGGCTCAGGCCCGGTCGTATCTCCAGCCCCCGGGCCCCGTCCGTCCGTTCGGACTCACGCCCGTAAGCTGGCTATCACCTCGGCAAGGACGTCGACCGCACTTTCGAGCACCGCGGTCGGGTGGGTGTACGGCAGCCGCAACCGGTCCTCGAAGGCGTGCCCGACCCCGAACCTCGGCCCGGCCGCGAGTCGCAGCCCGCGCTCGGCAGCCGCCGCAACCAGCGCGGTCGAGCAGGGGGTCGCCAGCTCGCACCACAGCACGAGTCCTCCTGCCGGCACCTGCACCGACACGTCGGGCAGCCGTAGAGACACCGCGGCGACGAGAGAATCGCGCTGGGACCTCAGCTGCGCCCGTACGGGCGGCAGTAACTCGTCCACACGGTCCAGCAGGTGGCAGGCGGCGAGCTGCTCGAGCACCGGCTCCGCCACCCGACGTCGCGCCGCGACCTCGGCCATGTGCTCGACGGTGGCCGCGTCCGAGCGCAGCCAACCCACCCGCAGCCCGGCCCAGAACAGCTTGCTCAGAGTGCCCACGGTCACGACCGCACGGTCCGGCACGGCCGCGGCGTACGGGACCGCAGGCTCGGCATCCAGCCACAGCTCGGCGAGTGTCTCGTCAACGATCGCAAGGACGTCACGCCCAGCCAGGTCCGCCGCCAGCCGCTGCCGGTCGTCATGATTCAGCAGCAGACCCGTGGGGTTTTGGAAGTCCGGCATGAGGTACGCCGCGCGGGGTGCGACCGCATCCGCGGCCGCTCCGAGGCCGCGTACGAGCGTGGCGGGGTCGGCCGCCAAGACCCCCACCGGGACCGGGCGCGCTCCGGCGGCGACAATCGCGTCGAGACCGTTCGGGTACGACGGGTGCTCGACCAGGACCCGATCCCGTCGGCGGACGACCGTCTCGAGCGCAACGCTGATCCCGTGCAGCGCGCCGCCCGTGACCAGGATCTGCTCAGGAGTGGTGGGCAGGCCGCGCAGCGTGCACCGCGCGGCGATCCTGGCCCGGAGGTCGGGCAGGCCGACCGGGTGGTAACCATGGCTGGGCAGCAGGCGGGGCAGCTCCTGCAGCGCAGCGGCGTACGCAGCTGCGACGCCCGGGGGAGCCGCGGGAGCGGCGTGCGACAGGTCAACGACGCCTGGCTCGGCGACGGCGGGGATGAAGGGCGCCGCCGCGGCGCCCGACGGCAGCGTCGTCCAGGTGCCGGAGCCCTGCCGCGCGGCCGCCCAGCCCTGCGCGCGCAGCCGGCCGTACGCCGCGGTGACCGTTGCGCGGCTCACCTGCGTCGCGGTCGCCAGGTCGCGCTCGGCGGGGAGGCGGGCGCCGAGCGGGAGTCGGCCGTCGGCGACGAGCAGGCGCAGGCGCTCTGCCAGCGTCGCGTACACCGGGCCGCGCTCGCCGGCGGGCGCGACGTCACCGACGAGGTCCGCGACCTCTGCAGCGCTGACACCCATAATGAGGAACCATTTCTTCGAATTGGACTGCTTCTCAAGTGCCAATTGTGAGGCAGACTGGCCCCATGAGCAACCGGCCGCCGCCCGCCGAGCCCACCAGCGGGCCTCGTACGGCCTCGATGCCCCACCGGCTGAGCCAGCTCTACATCGGGCTCATGCTGTACGGGTTCTCGATCGCACTCATGGTCCGCGGCGACCTCGGCCTGATGCCGTGGAGCGTGCTGGACCAAGGGGTGTCCCTGCAGGTGGGCTGGTCGCTCGGCGTCACGAGCATCGCGACCAGCGTCGTCGTGCTGCTGCTGTGGCTGCCGCTGCGCCAGCGACCGGGGTTCGGCACCGTGAGCAACGTCATCGTGATCGGCGTCTCGCTCGATCTCGCGCTGTGGCTGTTGCCGGACGTGGACTCGCTGGCCCTGCGCATCGCGCTCATGGTCGCGGGCGTCGTCATGAACGGCGTCGCGACCGCGCTCTACATCGGCGCGTCCTTCGGCCCCGGCCCGCGCGACGGGCTCATGACCGGGCTCACCGCGCGCACCGGGTGGTCCGTACGCCTCGTCCGGACCAGCCTTGAGGTGGCAGTGGTCGCGAGCGGGTGGCTGCTCGGCGGGACCGTCGGGGTCGCGACTGTCCTGTACGCGCTGGCGATCGGTCCGCTCGTGCAGGTGTGCCTGCCGCGGATGACCCGGACGTCGCGCCGGGCGGCTCGAGTGTCGCCGGCGGTCGCCGACGCGGCGGTCGCGCCGTAGCACAGCTGGTCCGGCGGTCGCGCCAATCGCGGCGGTCCGCTGAGCTCTCGGCTACGGCTGCTGGCTCATCAACCGCTGCTGGACCACCGACTGGATACGCGTCAGGCCCGCATGGTCGACGCCGTACAGCTGGCTCTCGAGCGCGCGGGCGATCGCAGGGTCCGGCCTCGGCTCCTCCGACGACTGCAGCAGCACCGTCCCCTCGCCGGTGAAGTCGAACTGCCGCTCCTCGCCCGATTGCAACCCGAGGACCATGCCGCCCATCGCGCCCAGGAAGCCCTGCATCCAACCGGCGTCGTAGTGGTGGCTGGGCGACGGGCAGTCGGCCCAGCCGAGAAGGGCCTCCGGGTCAACGCGGACGGGTGGCTCCGCGAACATCACCGGACCGTTCGACGAGGCGAGGAACTTCCCGGTGCCGATCAGGGTGAGAAAGCCCGGCACGATCGACTGCTTGAGCTCGAGGCCGGTCTCGAAGCCCAGCAGGTTCGACGCCTTGATGGTGAGGTTGCCGGCGTCGATGTCGTAGGAGTTGATGTCATAGCCGCGGTCGCCGATGACCACCTTGCCCTGCCCCGACACGACCACCCAGTCGTTCGCGTACAGCGGGCTGGAGAAGCGCGCCGCGACCATCGAGGCGAGGTTGGTGACGCCGAGGGCCTCGAAGTTGGCGGTGCCGTAGTAGGCGATCATGGCGCCCTTGCGCATGAACCACGGTTGGGACAGGTCGACGCAGAAGGCGTACGGGTTGACGTTGTCGTTGTACGGCAGGGTGTTGGGGTTCAGGATCGTGGGGGTCATCGGGGTTCTCCTGCCGGGTCAGAGCTTGCGCTCGGACGCCTGGACGTAGACCGTGCCCTGGCCGGACACCTTGAGCTGGATCGCCTCGCCGGAGCCCTTGCCGACCGCGTCGCGCCAGCCGAGGCTCGCGCCGACGTCGATCGTGAGGTTTCCCTGCGCAGCGACGTACGACTGCGGGTCGACGCCGATGACCTGCCCGCCGCCGACCGGGAGCGCGAAGGTGCCGCCGTGGGACAGCACCGCGACCGAGCCCATGCCGCTGATCTGGGTTGTCGCCAGTCCCTGGCCGCTGACCGCGCCGCGGACGGCCTGGCGTACGCCGCCGGACCCGAGCACCACCACTGAGGACTGCAGGTTGGCGTCGTGGCAGAGCAGGCGGTCGGCCTCGACCTGGAGCAACTCGCCCTGCAGCTCGATGACGGTGACGTTGCTGCCGCGGAAGCCGTAGTGCACCTCGCCCATGCCCTCGGCGGCCATCATCGCGACGTGCTCGCCGGCGAGCGCGCGGCCCGCCATGCCGGCGATCGCGCCGAGGCCACCCATCCCGGGCATGCCGCCCGACATTCCGCCCGGCATCCCTCCGCCTGCAGGCCGGAAGCTCACCTGTCCCGTGTAGAACAGCATCGCGCCGCGGCGGGCAAGCACCGGCCCGCGGGACAGGTCGGCCTTGACGACCTTGCCGTTGACCTTCTCGTACCCGGGCACGTCAACGCTCCGCTGGCTGGATGTAGACGACGCCGGACCCGTCGAAGCGCAGGCTGTACGGCTCGCCGCCGTCCTGGCCGAGGATGCTCTTCCACGAGACGCCGGTGACAAAGGACTGCTTGAGCTGGCCGCGGTGCGCGATGAAAGCGTCAGGATCGACGACCAGGGGGTACGCGGGGGAAACCTCGAGGGCGATCATGGGCCCGTCGGACAGGATCGCGCACTCGCCCTGGCCGCTCACCGTGGTGGTGAAGAGGCCCTGCCCGGACGACGCGCCGCGCAATCCCGCGAACGCGACGTCCGTACGCAGTGACCTCTCCAAAGCCAGCAATGCGGAGGACTCGACGGAGAGCGTCTCGTTCTGCAGCTCGACGATCTCGATCTCGGTGGCGTTGTTGGCGAGGTACACGACCCCGTTGCCGCTCGCCTCCATCATGGACAGCGACTCACCGGTGAGCTTGCGCTTCATCGCCGACTTGAAGCCGCCCCCCCCGCCCATGCCCTCCTTCTTGAACGCGACGTTGCCCTCGTACGCCACCATCGAGCCGGTGAGGCAACGGATGCTGTCGCCCGTCAGGTGGGCCTCCAGCACCTTCGTGCCGTTCTTGGTGAACCTCGCCACCGAGCCTCCAGTGCCTCAAGACGCCGTCCCGCGATCCGCGCGCAGGGCACGCTATCGCCTCACGGCAGTCCTAGCGGTTCAATCACGTCGAGCGTACGCGCGATCGCTCCGGGTGACACGCCCCGTGCGACTGTTCGAGTGCCTGGCTCTCGGCGTGCCTCAGCGGACTGAGAAGCGCGTATCGCCGGCGGGCTCCTCGTCCCAGGTCTCGACGCGCTCGACGTTGGCGTGGCGTGGGCCGTGCCCCGCCCACGCGACCATCGTCTCTACTGCCGCCGGATCACCCTCGAAGTGCGCCTCGACCGCGCCGTCCGGTCGGTTGGTCACCCAGCCGACCACGCCGTGCCGCTGCGCCTCCTGGCGACAGCTCTCGCGGAAGAAGACGCCCTGGACCATGCCGTGCACCACGACGCGCCTGCGAGTCATGAGTCTCCTTCCGGGCGAGCTCGCCGTAGATCAGGTGGGGACGGGGCTTCAGCAAGCCGGGGTCGTGCCGGTCACAGTCGTAGCAGCACCCGACCCAGCACCTGCGATCGGGGCAGCGGGCCGAACACCGTCGAGTCGTAGCCGCCCGGGGCGTCACCCTCGATGAACACCGCGCCCGCGGGCACCGCCCTCGACGGGTCGGGCCTCGGCGCCCCGCCAACAGCCTTCACCCGTTTGACCACCGTGACGTACGCGTCGTCGAAGCCCTGCTCGGGCGCCCAGTTCGGCCTGGGTGCACGCGCGACGACCACGTCCCCAGGTCGCACACGCAGCCACTCGCCGCCGTACACCGCGAGGACGCGATCGCCGTCGCGGTAGGTCGGCTGCATGCTCGCGCCCTCGATGGCCACGACGCGCAGCCAGCGCCGGGCCGCCGCAATGGTAAATGCGACCACGCTGATGGCGTACGCCGCCCGCAGTCCGACGCAGATCCACATGGCCAGGTCGGGTCAGTGCCGAGACGGTCCGGCGCTGTCCGGAACCGCGGTCGACCGCTGAGTCTGCCGTCGGCGGAGCGCGCGACGAAGCACGACCACGATCAGCCAGGCGAGCACTGCAAGCAGCACGACAACCAGGACCGGCACGAAGATCGCCACCAGGCTCAACGTCAGGGACGTCGCGTCCTCAGCCGCCGAGACAACCGGCGTGCCCATCCCCGCCGTGCCGATCGTCACCGCAGGGCGCGCCACGGCCTTGGCCGTGTGGACCAGGCCCGCAACGACCGCACCGAGGACGACACTCACCCACGGGTTGTCCTGCATCCACGGAGAGGCGTCGACATCGGCCGCCGCCGTCGTCGCCGCGAAGATCAGACCGCCCACTGTGGGCCGGATCAGCGTCGCTACCACGTCGTTGATGTGGTCGACGATCGGGATCTTGTCGAGCACGAGCTCGCTGACCAGCAGCACCCCTGCGATCCCGATCGACCATGAGCTCTCGATCCACGCGTACGACTCCGGCAGCGCGAGCACGTCGGAGAAGCGTGCGAGCAGAGCAACCAGGAGGTACGGGATGTAGGCGTTGAGCCCGGCCGCGGCGGACAGCCCGAGACCAGTGAGCGCGGCAAACACGCGACCTCCCGCCCTTGCGTACGCGCGTCGGCACCTCCCCGACGGTTGTCACATCGTCGCCCCTGGGTGGTTGCCCGCGCCAGCATGACGGAGCGTCGTGGCCCGCTGTCGTACGCTCCCAACGTCGCGGTTGGCAAACTCCTGGCAAAGAAGTCCCCCCGTGACCGATTTGTGCTTTCCAAGACGCCCGCGCAGTGGTACACCGTGAGTGAGCCCAATGTGACGGTGGGCGAGCACGCCATCGGGGCGGGCCGCCTGAGTGGGCAACCGTCGCGGGTGGCCGCCGCCCCGCGGAGATCGTGGGCAACGTTCAGCCCGCGGGCGGCGGCACATAACGCCGAAGTGCGTTGAGCTCGACGCGTACAGATATTGACTCGAAGTGTGACCGACCTTCTCGATATACAGGGTGCGTGTGCATGGCAGCACCTGCGTAGCTCGGCGCTAGGAATGTCGGGTGCGGCTCGAGCGTTGTGGAGGGCGCTGGACCGGACCGCGCAGGAGTGACCTCAGACTCGGCGCCGATCGCGTGAGCCACGACACACTCCGACCGGTGTGCAGCAGGTGGGACGCGCCGAGCCGAAGAGCCAGCCGGTCGATCCGCACCGGACGCAACCTTTTCGGTCCGTCAGTCGTCCTAGAAGTCACATCAGCACCGAGTCGATGATCGGCCAGCACGACGACAAGAAGGCTCGACGACAAGAAGGCTCGACGACAAGAAGGCTCGACGACAAGAAGGAAGGCCAGTAACTATGCCAAGGGTTCGTCCCGTATCGCTTCCCAACCCGACCATGCCACGGTGGGGTTGGCAGGCCGACGCTGCCTGTGCGGGGATGGACGTCGACCTGTTCTTCGGACGGGACGGTGAGCCGGGCGTCGAGCGCGAAGCGCGCGAACGTCGGGCCCTCGCCGTGTGCGGCTCCTGCCCCGTCCGTGACGCGTGCCTCGAGCACGCACTCACCGTCCCGGAGCGCTACGGCGTCTGGGGCGAGATGACCGAAGACCAGCGCGCAGCGCACCGCCGCCGGCGGCGCCGCGCGGCCTGAGACCGGCGGGCCTCGCCCGTCAGCTCGCCTCGACGATCAGCCAGCTCCGATCCGTTTCGACCACCGAGCAGCTCGCCACCCTGAAGGGAGGCGAGCTGTTCGGCTTTCCAGCTTTGGGTGCAAACCGCCCGCGCGGCCACACCCGGGCGGCTAACGGAGCTTCGCGCTACGGGGGAGTTTGGTGTTCTGCGGGATCGGCCCCTTCGGGATCGGGACCGGCTGCGACTGCAGCGCCTTGAGCCTGAAGTTGATGTCGGTGACGTCGGCGTTCTGAATCGACCTCGGCAGCTTCATCAGGTGCTTGTTGAGGTCGCGTAGCGGGACCTGGTCCTTGCCCTCGCCGACGACGATGGCGTACAGCGGAGCCTTCGGGGCGACGCGCGCGTGCCGGCGCTTCTCGGTCGTCAGCAGGTTGGCGACCCGCGACGGCTGGCCCTCGCCGATGAGCACGATGCCGCAGCGCCCGATGGCCCGATGGACGATGTCCTGGTTCCGGGTGATCGCGACCGCGGGCTCCACGATCCAGCCGCGCCGCAATGACTTGAGCACCGCCGCCGCGGCGCCGACCTGGCCCTCGACCTGCGCGTACGCGGCGCGCTCCGCCCGCCGGCCGAAGAGGAACGCAGTTACCAGCAGGCCGGTGGAGAAGCCGAGAATGCCGGTGACCCACGGGTTGAGCACGACGAAGCCGATCGCGATGAAGGCCGCCCAGGTCAGAAGCCCCGACCCGATGGAGATGAGCCCGATGTGCGGGTCGCGCTTCTTCGCCATCCGGTAGGTGTCGCGGATCTGCGAGAGCTTGCCTTGCTTCTTCGCGGGCTTGCCTTCGGGAGCCGGTGCTGCCTTCGATGCCATGCCCGCAGGATACGGCGGAGCGCCAGACAGCGAGTCCGTACGACCCCCAGCCCCAGGTGCGAACCTCAGCGCAGCGTTGCGCGCGCTTCGATCGCCTGCTGGTAGAGCCGACCGGCGCGGTACGAGGACCTGACGAGAGGCCCGGAGAGGACTCCGACGTACCCCATGCCAGTCGCGACCTCGGCGAGCTCGACGAACTCCTCCGGCCGCACCCATCGGGACACCGGGTGGTGCCGCGCCGATGGGCGGAGGTACTGAGTGATGGTGAGGAGGTCGCAGCCGGCGTCGAGGAGGTCGCGCATCGTGGTCTCGACCTCGTCGCGCTCCTCGCCCATGCCGAGGATGAGGTTGGACTTGGTGACGAGTCCCGCGGCGCGTGCGGCGCGCAGGACATCGAGTGAGCGCTCGTAGCGGAAACCCGGACGGATGCGGCGGAAGATGCGCGGCACGGTCTCGACGTTGTGCGCGAGCACCTCGGGCTCGGCCGAGAAGACCTCAGCGAGCTGGACAGGCTCGGCGTTGAAGTCGGGGATCAGCAGCTCGACGCCGCAGCCCGGGAGCAGCGCGTGGATCTGGCGTACGGTCTCGGCGTACAGCCACGCGCCCCCATCGGGCAGGTCGTCGCGGGCGACGCCGGTGATCGTCGCGTAGCGCAGGCCCATCGTCTGGACAGACTCGGCGACCCGGCGCGGCTCGTCGCGGTCGAGTTCAGCGGGCTTCCCGGTGTCGATCTGGCAGAAGTCGCACCGGCGGGTGCACTGGTCGCCGCCGATGAGGAACGTCGCCTCGCGGTCCTCCCAGCACTCGTAGATGTTGGGGCAGCCGGCCGCCTCGCAGACGGTGTGGAGGCCCTCGCGCTTGACGAGGTTCTTCAGGTCGGTGAACTCGGGGCCGGTCTTGGCCCTGGTCTTGATCCAGGACGGCTTGCGCTCGATCGGCGTCTCGGCGTTGCGAACCTCGAGCCGCAGCAGCTTGCGGCCCTCGGGCACCACGGTCGTCATGCTGCCCAGCCTAGGTGAGCGCCGGGGAGTGCGCCCGCTCGAGTGTTGCGGCTCCCACGGGACTCTCCGCAGGCCGTTCGGCCGGTCTGGTGAGCAGGGCTTCGAGGCGGTCCTCGACGCTGTCGATCACGTCGGTGACCCTGACCTCGCGGTCGAGCTCCACCGACAGCGAGGTGACACCCGCGTCGGAGATCCCGCACGGCACGATGCGGTCGAACCAACTGAGGTCTGGGTTGCAGTTGAGTGCGAACCCGTGCATGGTGACGCCGCGCGCGACCCGGATACCGATGGCGGCGACCTTGCGGTCCGTGCCGCGCTCGTCACCCCGCACCCACACACCGCTGCGGCCGACAACCCGCTCGGCGCGTACGCCGAGGTCTGCGCACACCGCGATGAGCGCCGCCTCGAGCCGGCGTACATAGTCGACGACGAACACGCCGTCGGGCAGTCGCAGGATGGGATAGCCGACCAGCTGCCCGGGCCCGTGCCACGTGATCTTCCCGCCGCGGTCGACGTCGACGACCGGCGTCCCGTCGCTGGGGCGCTCGTGCGGCTCGGTGCGCTTGCCCGCGGTGTAGACCGGCGGATGCTCGAGCAGCAGCACCGTGTCGGGTGCAGATCCGTCGGCGACCGATGCATGCAGGCGCCGCTGCTCTGCCCAAGCCAGCTCGTACGGCACGGCGAGCTCGCCGAGGCCGAGCTGGATGAAGCGGAGCGGGCGCACCCCCCGAGGGTACGCCCGCTCCAGTGCCCTCCCGTCAGCCGCGGAGGTCGAGCTCCGTCACGCGGCCGCCGTGGATCTCGACCCTCCGCACCGGCGCCCGAGCCTCGTCGAGGACGAGGTACGTCCCTTCGAGCAGCTCGGCGAAGACCGCGGCGACGACCTGTCCGCCGCCGAGGTCCCGCTTCCACACGCCGGTGTGGATGTCGATCGGCGGCTCGTGTTCCGAGCGGAGATGCAGCTCGGTCCCGATGGCGCCCGCGTCGAGGGTGACGACCATCGCCCCGATATCCCCGCCGATGTCGAGCGCGGGTGCACCGCCGTGGACGTGATAGCCCTCGAGCCCGTGCTCATGGTCGTCGTGTCCAGGACCATGGTCGTGCGCCGCGTCGTGAGCGTGGTGGTGGCCGCTCATCGTCAGACCGGACCGGTGGCGGTCGCCGCGCCCTTCTTCGGCGGGATCGAGTCGTAACCGCTGACCGGGTGGTCGAGGTACGGGAACTTGTCGAGGTAGCTGACCGAGCCGGGCGGCGTGGAGTCTGTGACGTCGTAGAGAATCCCGGCGGCGTCGTCCGGCTCGTAGTCGGGGTCGATCAGCGGGTACAGCGCCCCGGCGATGGCTCGGAGCTCAATGGCGACCACGTTGTCGAAGACGCGCCGACCGTTGGGGAACCCGGCCAGGTCACCGGCGATGACACCGTTGACCAGGGGGTCGTCGGCGGGCGGGATGGCGACGTTGAGGCGGAGCATGTCCGCCTGCGTCTCGCCGGTGTAGTTCTGGAAGCCCTCGATGAGACCCTCCGGGATGCCGGTGAGGAGGATGGCGAGAAGGTCGGCCCGGTCGGCGGTCAGCTCGGCGAGGTTCGGGAAGACGTCGGGGTAGAGCGAGGGCAGGAGCTTGGCGAGCTCCGGCTGGGCGACGTACTTCGCGAACTGGGAGTCCCGGAACGGCTTCTTCCGGTTCCACGCGTCCTTCTCGGCCATCGGGATGAGCACCTCGTTGACCAGCGGGTTGCCGAGGCGGGAGACCTGCTGGAACGGCCCGGCGAGCGTGGTCCGCTCCTCGTCCTTGAAGCTGCCCTTCTGCCGGTTCGCCGTCGCCCAGACACCGATGACGGCCTTGGGGTCGAAGACATCGGTGGGCGTGGAGCCGTCGCGGGTCAGCTGCGAGATCGGCACCTGGATCGCGATCGAGTGCACGTTGAACGCTCGGAGCGTGTTGATTCCGTCCTGAGCCGGCGTGGGGATGAGGTGCAGGTTCTGGAACGGGCGCAGGACGCCGAGGTCGAAGATCGCGCCGATGTCGACGTAGAAGCCCTCGAGCCGCTGCCCGGCAAACACCTTGACGCCGTTGCCCAGCGAGTACACGGCCTGGTTGGCGAGGTCGGGGTAGTCCGGCGTCGAGCGCGGGCCGACGTTGCACGGCGGGCAGTAGAGCCCCGTGCCCAGCTCCGTCGCCACGTCGTCCTCCCACCGGGTCACCGTGTACGTCTGCGGCCGGTTGAACTCGGCGTCGTCCAGCGTCTCGATGACGCCGGTGTTGTAGAGGAACGTGTCAGGGTTGCGGATGATCGTCGTGAACACGAACTCGTAGGTGATGTTGCTGCGGCCGTTGCCGGTGTTGTCGATCTTGATGCGATAGCTGACGTCGTCGCCGAACTCGTAGAAGTTCGGGCCGCCCGCGGGGTCCTCGAACGGGAGGTAGTTCGCGATCAGCGTGACGGTGTCGGGCCTGTCCGGGCTGACGAACGCGTAGACGTCGGTGTTGTCGGCGACGGGGTCCTTCGAGCTCTCCGGTGCTTCACGGTGCGATGACATGGCTCCGCCTCACTTCTCCTGCCGCACATTGGCGGCCTTCATGATCTGGGCGACAAGGCGGCGGTCGGTGACGATGACCTCGGAGCTGCCGTGAAGGATCGACACCTCACCGCGGGCGGCGTCGTGGACGCAGAACATGACGGGTGCGCCGTTCGACAGTGCTGCGGTGTCGGGCTCGTAGTCGTCCACGTCGCGGGTCGCGGCGTTCGCCGGGCTGCTCGCAAGCGCCGCCATCGGTACGGCCACAGCGGCCGCACCTGCAGAGGCTCTCAACAAGGCCCGTCGAGACAGGTCGTTCATATCGACTCCCACTCCTCGGGGTCACCGCCTGGACAGGCGGTTCGTGTGCGAGTTTCGGCGCGGTCGGCCGGACGGATTGGTGTTGCGACTCGATTACTTTGAGGCGTCGTAGTGGTCACGAATCGTGCTTTTCGTCGTCCGGCGCGCGGAGATCGCATCCGTACGGCGGATCGATCCCGAAACAGTCAGATGTCCTCCGCACGCCCGCGCCTGTGCCGCATCGTGCTGTCAGTCGATCAAGGAGAGTGGCGATGACGGCCGTAATGTGGTTCCGCCGGGATCTGCGGCTCAGGGACAACCCCGCACTGTGCGCGGCTGCCGCCGGTGGAGAGGTCGTGCCGCTGTTCGTCCTGGACCCGAAGCTATGGCGCCCGGCCGGGCCGGCGCGGCGCGCGTACCTGATCCGCAGCCTGCGCGCGCTCGACCGGGACCTCGGCGGCCGCCTGGTCGTGCGCCGCGGCGACCCTGCGGTCGAGGTCGTTGCCCTGGCTCGGGAGACCGGGAGCGACCAGGTGCACATCGCGGCCGACTTCGGACCGTACGGCCGCGCGCGCGACGAGGCGGTCGAGGCGACCCTGTCCGACGCCGGCATCGCCCTGGTCCGGACCGGCTCGCCGTACGCGGTGTCACCCGGTCGCGTCGTCAAGGGTGACGGGTCGCCGTTCGTGGTGTTCACGCCGTTCTACCGGGCGTGGCTCGCGCACGGTTGGCGCGGGCCGGCGGACCCGCCTGATGCCGTGCGCTGGGCCGACGTGGACCGGCCCGAGCTGGACGAGGCACTGGACGCCGAGCCGGACGACATCCCGGAGGCGATGCCCGAGGCGGGGGAGGCAGCCGCGGCCGCGACCTGGGCCGCATTCCGGGACGAGCACGCCGGCGCGTACGACGACCAACGCAACCGGCCGGACCTCGACTCGACATCGCGGCTGTCCGTGCACCTGAAGTACGGCGAGATCCACCCCCGCACCCTGCTGGGCGATGTCGCGCAGCGTCGAGGCAAGGGCGTCGACGCGTTCCGGCGCCAGCTCGCGTGGCGGGAGTTCTTCGCCGACGTGCTAGGGCACCGGCCACGGACTGCGCGGGAGTACCTCCGGGACGATATGGCGACGGTGGAGTACGACACGGGGAATGTCGCCGACGAGCAGTTCCGGGCATGGCAGCAGGGGCGTACGGGCTATCCGTTCGTCGACGCCGGGATGCGCCAGCTGCTGGCAGAGGGCTACGTGCACAACCGCGTGCGCCTCGCCGTCGCGTCGTTCCTGACCAAGGACCTGCACCAGGACTGGCGGCGCGGCGCGCGGCACTTCATGCACCGCCTCGTCGACGGGGACCTCGCGTCCAACAACCAGAGCTGGCAGTGGGTGGCGGGCTCCGGCGTGGACGCAGCGCCGTACTACCGCGTGTTCAACCCGGTGCTGCAAGGGCAGCGGTTCGACCCCGACGGCGAATACGTACGCCGCTGGGTGCCGGAGCTCCGCGACGTCGCGGGCGCCGCGGTGCACGAGCCGTGGGAACTCCCCGGCGGCCTCCCGCCCGGATATCCGGAGCGGATCGTGGACCACAAGGTCGAACGCGAGGAGGCTCTGCGCCGCTACGCCGCCCGCTGACGGCCCCGCCGTACGCAAGCCTCGCCGTAACGCGCGCGGTCAGCCGCGAGCGGCCTGGATCGCGGTGAGCGCGATCGTGTAGACGATGTCCTCGACGAGAGCGCCACGGGAGAGGTCGTTCACGGGCTTGGCCAGGCCCTGCAGCATCGGCCCGATACTGATGACGTCCGCGCTGCGCTGCACCGCCTTGTACGTCGTGTTGCCCGTGTTGAGGTCGGGAAAGACGAATACGGTGGCGCGCCCGGCGACGAGGCTGTCCGGCGCCTTGCTCCGGGCGACCGACGCGGTGGTCGCCGCGTCGTACTGCATCGGCCCGTCCAGCAACAGGTCTGGCGCGCGCTCCCGCGCTATCCGGGTGGCCGCGGCGACTTTCTCCACGTCGGAGCCCGCCCCGGAGGACCCGGTGCTGAAGCTGATCATCGCCACCCGCGGCTCGATCCCGAAGGCTTTCGCCGACGCCGCGCTCTGCAGGGCGATGTCGGCGAGCTCCTCCGCGTTCGGGTCAGGGTTGACGGCGCAGTCCCCGTAGATGACGACCTCGTCGGACAGGCACATGAAGAACACCGACGAGACGAGCTTGGCATCGGGCTTGGTGCCCAGGATCTGCAGTGCGGGGCGTACGGTCGCGGCCGTCGTGTGCACTGCACCCGCGACAAGGCCGTCGACATCACCGGCCTGCAGCATGACGGTGCCGAGCGTGATGGTGTCGGCGAGCTGGTCCCGCGCCATACCTGGCGTCACGCCCTTGTGCTTGCGGCGCTCGACCAGCAGCTCGACATAGCGCTCGTCCACCTGGGTCGGGTCGACGATCTCCACACCCTCGGGAAGTGTGAGCCCGAGACCGGTCATGGCGGCGGTCACCTCGTCGGGCCGCGCAAGCAGGACGCAGGAGGCGATGCCGCGCTCCTGGCAGATCGCGGCCGCCTGGAGCGTACGGGGCTCCGCTCCCTCCGGCAGCACGATCCGCCGCCGGGCAGTGCTTGCCGTCAGCGTGAGGTGACGCCGGAACGCGGCGGGGCTCACCCGGCGTACGTGACTCTCCGTCGGCACCGTTGCGAGCCATTCGGGGTCCAGTGCCTCGGCGACGGTGGTCATGACCATCCGGGCCCGCTCGGTGTCGTCCCCGGGCACCTCCGGGTTGAGCTGGTCGACCCGGAGCGCCGTCTCGAATGTCAGCCCGCCCGTGAGCAGGATGGGCAGCCCGGTCGAGGCGGCCGTGCGGCACAGCTCCCACACGCGCGGGTCCGGCTCGACGCCGACGGTGAGGAGCAGGGCGGAGATCCGGACTCCATTCATGGCTGCGAGGCAGGCGCTGAGGATCACCTCGTGGCGGTCGCCCGGCACGACCACCAGGCGCCCCTCCTCGAGCAGCGGCAGCAGCCCGGGGACCGCCTGCGCGGCGATGATCACGTCCTTGATCCGGCGGCTCTGGTCCCCTTCGTTCAAAACCTTCAGGTCGAGTGCCTCGACGAGGTCCGAGACTCGTGGCCAGGTGAGCTCCGGCTGAAACGGCACGGCGCCGACCAGGCGGATGCCGAGGCGGTCGAGTGCTCCTCGTACGGCCTCGATGTGCTCCTGCTCCGACGGCCGCAGTCGGTTGACCACCGCGCCGACCACGCGCGCGTACTCCCCGGATCGGTAGCCGTCGGCAGCGATCGCCATTGCCTCGGCCAGCCGGTCGGGGTCGCCGTCGGATCCGGGAGCGCCCACGAGGACCACGTCGGCGTCCATGGCCTTGGCCATCGCCAGGTTGAGGCGAGCGGAGTAGACCAGGTCGGCGCTCGGGACCAGGCCCTCGACGATCACGACGTCGTGGGCGGCCAGCACCGGCTCGGCCGCCGCGACGACGTCCTCCATGAGCGTCTCGATCGCGCCCTCGCCCAGACGCTTCTCGACGAGCGCGGCAGAGATCGGCTCCGGCGGGTGCAGGGATGTCGTGAGGTTGACGAGTGCGGTCGACCGCTCCGGCCCCGACTCGTTCCGACGGGGTTGGGCGACCGGCTTGAAGAACCCGACGTTCACACCGATCTGGTCGAGCGCCTGGACAAGGCCGAGGGAGGTCGCGGTCAGCCCGACACCGTGGCCGGTCGGAACGACGAGGAGCGTACGGGTCATGGCGGCTCTCCTTGATCAATCTCGATCGGTTGGCGGACCGCCGTGGCCATGATCATGAGGATCTAGCGGTGCCCGGGCACCTGCAGAACCTCATGATCATGGTGTGGCGGCGGGGATGAGGTCGGCGGTGTCGCGGGCGATGACGAGTTCCTCGTCGGTGGGCACGACGATGGCCTGCACGGGACCGGGCTCGGTGATGCGCCCGTTCGTGTCCCTCCCGGCGACGGCGTTGGCGTCCGTGTCCTCGGTCAGGCCGAGGAAGCCCAGGTGGCTCAGCACGGCGGCGCGGATCGGCGGATTGTGCTCGCCGATCCCGCCGGTGAAGACGAGTGCGTCGAGGCGACCGAGCGGGACCACGAGCGCGGCGACGTACTTCGCCAGCCGGTAGCAGAACATGTCCAGCGCGAGCTGTGCATCGGTCGACCCCTCGGCAGCCGCCGCCGCGACCGTCCGCATGTCGTTGCTGACGCCGGAGACCCCGAGGAGGCCGCTGCTGGAGTTGAGTGCCTTGACGACGCCCTGCGCGTCGAGCCCGAGCCGGTCGGCCATGTAGCCGGTCACTCCCGGGTCGACATCGCCCGAGCGTGTGCCCATCATGAGCCCTTCCAGCGGCGTCAGGCCCATCGTCGTGTCGACCGACTCCCCGGCCCGCACCGCTGCGGCGCTGCACCCGTTGCCGAGGTGGGCCGTGACCAATCTCAGCTCTGTCAGCGGGCGGCCGAGGAGCTCGGCCGCCTGGGCGCTGACATAGCGGTGGCTCGTGCCGTGGAAGCCGTACCGGCGTACGCCGTGCTCGGTGTACCACGATGAGGGCACGGCGTAGCGGTAGGCGTAGGGCGGCATCGTGAGGTGGAAGGCGGTGTCGAACACGGCCACCTGCGGGAGGTCGGGCAGCACGTCGCGGGCGGCCTCGATGCCGGCGACGTTCGCCGGGACGTGCAGTGGCGCCAAGTCGGTCACGGCCTCGATGGCCGCAAGCACGGCATCGTCCACCAGCGCCGAGGCGGTGAAGTCCGGCCCGCCGTGGACGACGCGGTGACCGACACCGCTCACGGTGACGCCGAGGCCCTCTACCTGGTCGAGCACGACGCGGAGCACGTCGGCGTGCGATCCACCGTCTGGCGTGAGGGTCTCGGCACGGCCGTCCTGCTTGATGTGCAGGGCAGCATCGGCAGCACCGACGCGCTCGCCGAGCCCGGTCATCAACCGCTCACCGGTCGCTGGGTCGATCACCGCGAACTTCACCGACGAGCTGCCGCAGTTCAGGACGAGCACCCATGCCATGGAAGGTCCCTACCCGTGCCTGGAGTGAACGTTCACTGCCGCTGTGCCTCGGAGCGGCAGCATATTGTCGGCGGGCACGCGCCGTTCCTGCGGTGCCTCAGCGCTGGGGTGCGGGGTCGCAGCAGCGCGGCCGCGCTGCCCAACGTGGCCTGTGGACAACGTCGTTCCGTCCGTACGCCGCTGCCACGCTGACGGGATGGGCCGCCACACATCGAACGAGCTGTCACGCGGGACGCACCTGGCGCATCGTCGCCGCGGATCGGCGGGCGCCGAGGCGACCCCGGCGTCCTCCCGTCTCCGCACGCTGGCGACGTTCAGTGAGCCGCAGGATGGTTCGTCGACACAAGACGAACCGGCCGCGCTGACCACGGTCGTCGCGCCGGACGTACGCGGGTCCAGTCGAGCCGAGCCGGGAGACGCCGCGCCACGCGGCAACTCCCCGCGTGCGTACCTGCATCGCGCCCGGCTGCGGGGCTCGGACCGGTCGCGATGGTTGTCCCGAGGCGCCCTGGTAGGGCGATGGGCGCTGGTCTTCGCCTCCCTTGCGGCGGCGGCGATCGGGTTGGGTTGGGCCGCGGCGGACAGGACGTTCGGCGCGGCGGCGCGACCCGGCCCGGTCGTGCTCGCGAGCGATAGGCCCAACCCGGCGTCCGAGGTGCCCACTCCGGCGTCCGAGGTCGGGCCTGCAGGGGACGCATCCGATCCGGTCGCCACGGATCCGAACGCCACGTTCACGTTCCCGTCGACGCCAGGTGCCGTGTCCCTGCCGCCGTCGCCACCCGTCGGTGCTCCCAGCGCGACCGCACCCGCGCTGACGCCGCCCGTGCCTGCCCCGGTCCTGCCCTCCGCATCCTGGCGGGACGCGCTCGAGGTGCTGGACCAGCGACGCAGCGCAGCGTTCGCGGCGGGCGACGGCGCCATGCTTGCGCAGGTGTACGCGGCGGGCTCGGCGCCGCTCGAGCGTGACTCCGCCGCCCTGGCTGAGCTTGCGGACCGGGGCCTTCGCGCCACGGGGTTGAGTCAGCAGCTGGACGAGGTCACGCTCGTGTCCGTCGACACGGACACCGCGACAGTGCGCGTCGTCGACCAGCTGGCGCCCTACCAGCTCGTCGACGCTGCCGGCACGACGGTGGAGTCGGTCCCGGGTCGGGGTCCGGCCACTTGGGTGATCACGCTGACCTCCGAGCCCGGGGGGTGGGTGATCGCGCAGGTCGTACGCGAATGACAACCGGCTACGGGCACGCTGCCGCGTGGTCACCTGACGGGATCGGGTGGGAATGGTCGCTCAGTGCGCGGCGGCCCACCGCAACACGTCGTTGAGCTTCGGGTGCTGGTAGGCGAAGCCGGCGTCGAGAAGAACCTGGGGGCGCACCCGCTGCGACTGGAGCAGGAGGGCGGTGAGCTGGCCGCCGACGGCTCTGTCGGCGATCTTCAGCGGAAAAGCCGGCACCCGCAGCGCCGTCGGCCGACCGACCACTTCCCCGAGCGTTTCGGTGAACTCGGCGTTCGTGACCGGGGCCGGCATCGCCACATTCACCGGGCCGACGATCTGGTCGTGCTCGAGCAGAAAGCGCAGGGCGCTGATCTCGTCGGCGAGGCTGAGGACGCTCATGTGTTGGCGTCCATCGCCCAGCTTGCCGCCGAGGCCCAGCCGGTATACCGGGAGGAGCCGACTGAGCAGCCCTCCGCGGCGACTCAGGGGCAGGCCGTTGCGGGTGTGGACGACTCGGATGCCTGCCGCGCGCGCCGGGTCGGCGGCCCCCTCCCAACCCAGGCACACGTCGGAGAGGAACCCGGACCCCCGGGGGGCCGTCTCGTCGACCTCGTGGGCGCCGCTGTCGCCGTAGTAGTGCGTCCCCGACATCGACACGAGCACGCCGGGCGGTCTGGCCAGCTGCGCCAGGGCGGACGCGATCGTACGGGTGCCGGCAACGCGGCTCTGCAGGATCAAGCGCCGACGCGCAGGCGTCCAGGGGCGGTCACCTACCCCCGCGCCGGCCAGGTGCACGACGCCGTCGACACCCTCGAGCCGCTCGAGGTCGACGTAGCCGGCATCCGGCTTCCAGCGGACCTCGTCCGGCGCCGGCGTTCGAGGCTCGCCCCGGACGAGCCGCAACACCTCGTGCCCGTGCTCGCGGAGGTGCGCGACGAGCGCCGTACCGATGAACCCCGACGCGCCCGTGACCGCCACCCGCATGCGGATCATTCTCGCCGACCGGCGGCCCTGGATGACCTCCGCCCGGCGTGCTTTTCGGCTCGTCCTAATGACCACGGATCGGGGGCATGGGGGTCCCTTTCGCGGTGTCGACGCCATGGAAAGGACCCCGACGCCCCCGAAACGTGGTCAGTGGGGAAGCCCCAGGCGCAAGTGCTAGAGGCCCAGTTCGGACTCGAAGTTGCCCTCTTCGAGGCGCTGCTTCATGGACGTGAGGAAGCGGGCGGCGTCGGCGCCGTCGACGATCCGGTGGTCGTACGTCAGCGCGAGGTAGACCATCGACCGGATGGCGATCGTCTCGCCCAGCCTGGGGTCGTCGATCACAACCGGGCGTTTGACCACGGCGCCGGTGCCGAGGATGCCGACCTGCGGCTGGTTGAGGATCGGGGTGTCGAACAACGCGCCACGGCTGCCGGTGTTCGTCAGCGTGAACGTCCCGCCGGACAGCTCGTCGGGGGAGATCTTGTTGTTCCGGGTCCGTTCGGCGACCTCGGCGATCTTGCGGGCGAGGCCGCCGATGTTCAGGTCGCCGGCGTCGTGGATGACCGGCACGATCAGCCCGCGCTCGGTGTCCACCGCGATGCCGAGGTGCTCGGCGCCGTGGTAGGTCACCTCACCCGTGTCGTTGTGGATGCTGGCGTTGACCTGGGGGTACGCGCGCAGCGCCTCGATCGAAGCCTTCGCGAAGAACGGCAGGAACGACAGGTTGACGCCCTCGCGTGCTGCGAACGACGCTTTCGCCTGGGTACGGAGTCGGGCGATCTGGGTGATGTCCACCTCGACAACCGTTGTGAGCTGAGCCGAGATCTGCAGCGACTCGACCATGCGCTTGGCGATGAACGCCCGCATCCGGGTCATCTTGACCGTCTTGCCGCGCAGCGACTCGGCCGCGGCGGCGGGCGGGGCAGCGGAGGTGCCCCCGCCGGCTCGGTCGGCGGGCGCGGGTGCGCCGCTGACCTGGGTCGTAGCTGTGGCAGCGGCCTCGGCGCCAGCCTTTGCCTGCGCCTCGGCCTTGCGTGCGTCCACGGCCGAGGTCACGTCCTGCTTGCGAATCCGACCTCCGACGCCCGTGCCCGTGATGGAGCCGAGCTCGATGCCGGCCTCGGCTGCGAGCTTGCGCACGAGCGGGGTGACGTACGCACCGTCGCCTGTCGACGCCTGGGCTGCGCCATCCGGGCTCGGCTCCGCAGCGGTCGCGGTCGGGGCGGCCGTGCCGGTGGACGCCGGTTGCGGTGCCCCGTCGCGCGCCTCGGCTTGCGGCGCCCCGCCTTTCGCCGTCTCGCCGGAAGGGGGCGCGCCGGCGTCGGACGCCTCGATCTTCGGCTCCTGCTCCTCGGCGTGAGCCTTCTCCGCGACGGCCGCGGGCTTGTCGTCGGCAGCCGAGTCGGCGTCGTCGCTCCGGGCGGACGCAGCACCCCCGTCTTCGGCGCTGTCCTCGACAACCGGGCCCTCGCTGGCCGCCCCATCGCCGTCGCCGGCAGCGCCGCCGATGACGGCGAGCTCGGTGCCGACGTCGACGGTCTCGTCCTCGCGGACCTTGATCGACGTCAGCACTCCCGCCACCGGGGACGGGATCTCGGTGTCGACCTTGTCCGTCGACACCTCGAGGAGCGGTTCGTCGGCCTCGACGGTGTCGCCCTCCTGCTTGAGCCAGCGGGTGACCGTGCCCTCCGTGACGCTTTCACCGAGCGCCGGAAGGGTCACCGAGACGCCGCCGCCGGCACCACCACCCCCGGCGACGCGCGGTGACTCGCTCTCGGCGTCGCCGGTCGAAGCGTCGGTGTCCCGGGAGGTGGCGACAGAATCGGTGATCCCGGAGTCGATGGCGCCGGTTGCCTCGGCGTCGGTGGCTTCGGCGTCGGTGGCTTCGGCGTCGGTGGACTGGGCAGGCGCCGCGTCACCCGCGGTCGCCTCGGGCGTGGCCTCCGCGCTCTGGTCAGCTGTGCTGCCAGCAGCCACCGCGTCAGACCCGGTCTCTTCGTTGGTCCCCGCTCCGGCGTCGCCGCCGCCCGTACCCGACTCGCCGGTGCCCTGGTCCGCTGAGTCGCCGATCACGGCGAGCTCCGCGCCGACTTCGACGGTCTCGTCCTCCTGCACCTTGATGGAGAGCAGGGTGCCGGCGGCGGGGGACGGGATCTCGGTGTCGACCTTGTCGGTGGACACCTCGAGCAGAGGCTCGTCGGCCTCCACCGTGTCGCCCTCCTGCTTGAGCCAGCGGGTCACGGTGCCTTCGGTGACGCTTTCGCCGAGCGCGGGGAGGGTGACTGAGGTGGCCATGTGAGCTGCGAGCTCCTTCGTCGTCGAGGGGCCGGTCCACTAGGACGCGAGTAGGACTGCCGGGGTGGTCAGCCGTGCGGTGGTCAGCCGTGCGAATGGAGCGGTTTGCCGGCGAGGGCGAGGTGCGCCTCACCGAGTGCCTCGTGCTGGGTGGGATGAGCGTGGATGAGCTGAGCCACCTCGCTGGGATGGGCCTCCCAGTTGTAGATGAGTTGAGCCTCGCCGATGATCTCTCCGACGCGACTGCCCACCATATGTACTCCGACGACCGGCCCGTCGCCTCGAGCAACCAGCTTGACGAAGCCCTTGGTGTTGAGGATCTGACTCTTGCCGCTGCCGGCCAGGTCGTACGACTGCGTCCGGACGTCGTTCCCGAAGCGCTCCCTCGCTTGCGCTTCGGTCAGGCCGACCGAGGACACCTCGGGCTCGCAGTACGTGACTCGTGGGATGCCGAGCTCATCGATCGGCGCCGGCGCGAGGCCGGCGATCTCCGCGGCGACGAACACACCCTGAGCAAAACCCCGGTGGGCCAGCTGCAGGCCGGGCACGATGTCACCCACCGCGAACACCCCGGGCACGCTGGTGCGGAGCCGGTCGTCCGTGACGACGAAACCACGGTCCATCGCAACGCCCTGATCCTCGTACCCGAGCCCGCCTGTGGCCGGCCCGCGACCGACGGCGACCAGCAGCAGGTCAGCGTCGTAGGTGTCGCCACCAGCGACGGTGACCCGGACACCCTCGTCACTGCTTTTCAGACTCTCGAAGCGGCTCTCGGTCCTGATCACGATGCCGCGTTTGCGGAACGCCCGCTCCAACGCCCTGCTGCACGCCTCGTCCTCGGCCGGAACGAGCCGCGGGAGGGCCTCCAGGACTGTCACCTCGACGCCAAAGGACCGCCACGCGCTGGCGAACTCGACACCGATCACCCCGCCGCCGAGAACGATCACTGACGCCGGGACGTGGTTCAGGCACAACGCGTGCTCGCTGGTGAGGACGCGTTCGCCGTCGATGTCCAGGCCCGGGAGCGTCCTGGCGTACGAACCGGTGGCCAGCACCACGTGGCGACCTTCGTAGCGAACTCCGTCCACATCCACGGCGTTCGCCGCGGCGAGGCGCCCGGAGCCGTGCACCACCGTGACTCCGCTGCCGGCGACCAGCGCGGAGAGGCCCCTGAACAGCCGAGCGACGACCCCGTCCTTGTAGCTGTTGACACGGTCCATGTCGACGCCGTCGAGCGTCGCCCGCACGCCGAAATGCTCGCTGTCACGGGCGGAGTCCGCGACCTCCGCCGCGTGCAGCAGCGCCTTGGTGGGAATGCAGCCGCGATGCAGGCAGGTGCCGCCGAGCTTGTCCTTCTCGACGAGCACGACGCTCAGGCCGAGTTGCGCCGCGCGCAACGCGCACGCGTAACCACCTGAGCCGCCACCGAGCACGACGACGTCGTACGTGCCACCGGCGGACGCTTCGATCACTGCAGCTGCACTCCTCGACAGGCGGCCCGGCGAAGGGCTGGGGAGACCGCCGCCATCCTTGCACTTCACCCTGACCGTCAGCCTGCGCGTTTGTCGAGTGGGGCACGCCCTGGGCGAACTCCCGGCCGAGTCAGTCCGCTCGGAGCAACTCAGCGCGACGTTCGATGTCATAGCGCCGCCCGATCGCGACGCACGCCGGCACGAGAAGCGCGCCGATGATCACTTGGAGCCAGCGCCACCCGAGCCAGAACCAGACCACGCCACTCAGGCTGAGGCGAGGACCGTTGCCAACCGCCAGGCAGTCAACCATTTGCTCGGTGAGGTGGCCCGCGCTCCGCGTATCGGCAGGCCGGTCGGTCCCGGATGGACCAACGACAGGATGGTTAAGCCAACTCCGAAGCCCGCGAGGACGATGATCATGACGGGAAAGGAGCGAGTGACGACGAACGCCACTAAGCCACCATTAAGCACTCCGATCGCTGGGTGATACCACCACGGAGTCATGGGTGGATCCCCGACGTAGGGCTCGCTAGGGGCGCCGCTCGCCGCCTTACTGCTCACGACCTCACCCTAGGCTTGACGCTGCGTAACAGCAATGACGCGCTCGGCTTCGATCGATCGGGGGCAACTGCGCCCCAGAACGCCACCATCACCGCTCGACCCACACAGCCTGAACCCGCGACACTTTGGGCGCACGGCTGCTGTGCGTACGGCTGCTGTGCGTACGGCGTACGGCTGCTGGGGTCGTCGGCGGGAGGAGCGGATCGATGCGGTGGGGGCGGCGCAACAAGCCCGGTACGACGCGCAAGGCAGGTTCGCCGGACCGGGCGCACCTCGAGGAGTTCGCGCAGACTCGTCGCGGGGTCGAAGGCTTCATCGAGCCGCCCACCGCAGTCACCGAGACCACCATGATGCTGGTCGCCCACGACGGCGAGTGGACCCGCCGCCGGGTCCCGAGCGCCGAGGCCGCGCATGAGTTCGCGAACAAGCTCGGCATCCCGTCGTACGACGCCGCTGTCGTGGGCTATCCCCAACGCAAGCGTGACTACGACGCCCGCCAGGCCATCCTGCGCAAGCGCGACCTCGGTGCCTGAGCCGGAGCCCGTGTGGTGCCGCTGCTGAGCTGCACAGTCAACGTGCATCGCGCTGGAATCTCCCGCTGACCTCAACGTTCATCCGGCCGGCTCAACGGCACGACGGCTCCGTCCGCCTTACGGAATGTCGATCTGGTCGGCCTCGACGATGAGGCTCGTGAAGCCGTAGGCGGAGCGGGCGACGTCGACTATCTGCCCGTGCACCCGCACCATCCCGGTCGACGGCGTGATGGGGAGGTCTGGATCGGGATATGTCACCTTCACGAAGAGGAACTGCCCAGGCACGCTCGGGCAGCTCATCGTGAGAATGATCGAGCTCGTGGTGTAGGTCGGTGCCGTCGGCCATGCATTCACGCAGTCGGCGTCGAACTCGGCGCCGACCTCGAAGTCGGGCTCCGGATCGACTATCGGCGGGGGAGCCGCGGTCGGTGCGGTTGGCGACGCCTCGGTCTCGGGCCCGGAGATGTCTATCGTGGTGTCAACAAGCTCGGCAACGACCTCAGCGGTTCGCTGATGACCGCGTTCGTTGGGGTGGAAACTGTGCTCCGGTCGGATGCCGGCGCTGCTGCCGACACTTATCCCGTTCAACCACTCCGCCGCGGTGGGTGTGCACAGCGAATGGCCCTCGTCGGCATCGAACATTTCGAGCCGCGACACATATTCGATCCTGCGGTTGTCGGTGAGTTGTTCTCGCCCCGATACGACCGCCTCTCTGAGTCGTGTGTCGAGGTGCTGCGTCACGGTGCCGAGCATGTCGGCGTCGTAGTCCCATACGCGCTGACAGATCGACCCGCGCCAGGCCGGCCAGTCCTCTGCCGGGGCGATCAGCCTCGGGTACCCGACGACGACGAGCACGCCGCCGGGCTTGAGGTGCGTCTGGGCGATGAGTGCGTAGAACTCCGCCATCGTCAACGGCTCGTTCGCGGGGCCGTACTCCATCGCCAATGGGTCGCTCGGATCGCCCGCAACGAGCGCGTCCACCCGTGCAATCAACTCCGCTTCGGTCGGCCTGCAACCGTCGGGTCCGGTCAGAAACTGCTGCCAACTATCGGGTGGGACCTCGAAATCAATACAGTCCTTGATCAGTGCTGCGAACTCGACGTCGTTGCCTCCGAAGGAGAAGGTCACGACATCGAACGTCTGGCCCGCCCCCACCTGATCCTCGGTCCATTCCCACAGACTTCCCTTTCCCGATCCAACCCCCTCGGCGACCTGGTGCTCGTTGTAGAAGTCACCCGTGAGGTGCCCGGTGCAGGCGCTGAAAGCCGAGGTCGCGGCGGGGAAAGATCGCTGCGTCTGGAGCAATGCGAGAGCCCGAGGACCATAGGCCTTCAGGCTCTGTGCGCAGTAGTCCGCGCCGACCCCGGAGCCGCTCACACCTTCGCCGCTCGCAAATGAGTCGCCGGTCGACAGCCAGCTGAAGCTGTCGCTCGCGGCCATCGGCGGTGCGGCCAGAGCGTGGTTGCCCAGGCCGACAAGGACACCGAGGGCGACGCCGAGTGCAAGGCGACCGCTCACATCGAGATGCCGTTCTGCTCGAGCATGCGCATCAGCACGATTCGCTGGAACTCCGTCTCCTCGCGGGGGACGTCCTCGGCGGCTCCCGCGAGGCATCCACCGAGGAACTGACCGGTCGCCGTGAGTGCCGCACGAGAGGTGTCGCGTACGGCGGGATCGGGCACGCCGTCGGCAATCTCAGCCAGGCGTTGAGGTGTGCCGGCCGCCTGCAGTCGGCTCGCGAGACCGGCGCATCTGTCGTCTGCCTCACCGGCGAGGTCCGCCGGCAGTGCTCCCACGAAAGCGACAAGGGGCGCGCCGGTGCCGTTGAGATAGTCCTGCAAGGCAGTGGCCTCCACGCCGGTAGCGACCGCTGGTAGCTCTACCTCGGTCGGATCACTTTCGGCACCGAGCACCTTTGTGACCACGAAAAACCCGCCGCTCAGCAGCACAAGAATCAGGATCGATGTGACGACGATCAGAAGCGGCCGACGGCGCGCCGGAGGAGCCGGGGGCGGGGTCCAAGGGGGAGAGCCCGCTCCGGCGTCGGACCAGTGGCTGTCCTCGTCGGCCCAATGGCTGTCTTCATGCGCCCACGACGAGTCGCCATGCGGAGGGTGGCGGGTGTAGTCAATGGGCACGTAGGGACCGATTAGTCTTGAAAATGCCGCGTGTCATCATGTGAAGCGCTCCCGAGGATGAGCAGAAGGGCGAAAGTCTGCCACCTCTTATCCGATCACGGAAAGCTGCCTAGGGAAGCCGTCCAGGGAAGCTGCCCAGGGGAGCTGACCAGGAAAGCTGCCCAGCTCTCACCGATCGCACTGGATGCAGCGGTGCCTCAGGTGGTACGGGAGGCGAGGTCCTCGGCAAGGGCGACGAGGGTGCGGACGGCGAAGCCGGTGCCGCCCCGGGAGGTGTAACCGAACGGCTTGTCGGTGAACGCCGGCCCGGCAATGTCCATGTGCACCCACTCGAGGTCCGGGCCTACGAAGTCGGAAAGGAAGAGCCCGGCGGTCAAGGCCCCGCCGTACCTGTTGCCGACGTTGGTGGTATCGGCGATCCCGGACTCGAGCTTGGACCGCATCTCCTCGGGCAGCGGCAGCGGCCAGACCTGCTCGCCAGCGCGGCCCGCGGCGGCGACGACGAGGTCGCGGGCGCTGTCCCGCGTCGACATCACCCCCGCCGTGCGCTCACCGAGCGCGATCATGCATGCCCCGGTCAGAGTCGCGACGTCCACGATGAGGTCCGGCTTGTCCTCGCTCGCTCGGGCGATGCCGTCGCCCAGCACGAGTCGACCCTCCGCGTCGGTGTTGAGCACCTCGACCGTGCGACCGCCGTACATCGTCAACACGTCGGAAGGCCGGATGGCGGTGCCGGACGGCATGTTCTCGGCCAGGCATGCGTACGCGGTGAGCCGGAGGTCGACCCTCGTGCGGGCTACAGCGAGGACCGCACCAAGGACGGCTGCGGCGCCGCTCATGTCGCACTTCATCGTCGTCATGCCGTCCGCCGTCTTGATGGACAGACCGCCTGAGTCGAACGTGATTCCCTTGCCCACAAGCGCGAGATGCGGCAACGCGCGCTTGGCGTCGCGCCGTGCGCGGGCGGGGGAGTACGAGATGCGGACGAGCCGCGGCGGATGGACGGAGCCCTGCCCGACGCCGACGATGCCGCCATAGCCGTCGCGAGCGAGTGCCGCCTCGTCCAGCACCTCGACGGTGACGCCGGACACGCCCTTCAGCGTTGTGAGGGAGATGTCGGCGAAGTCGGCGGGGTGCAGATCGGACGCCGGCGTGTTGACGAGATCGCGAGCGAGAAGCACGCCCGCGACGAGCGCCTCGGCTCGTTCGGTGCCGGCGCGCACGTACTTGTCACGGGCCTTCGGCGAGTGCACGGTCACGGTGCCGACCGGCTCCTTGGCGGCGCCTTCGCGGGTGCGGTAGCGGTTGAAGGCGTAGGCGCCCAGCAAGGCCCCCTCGACAACCGCGATCGTCTCCTCGGCGGTATCACCGGGCAGTGCGAGCGACGCCGACTCGGTCCCGATCAGCGAACGTGTCGCCGCACCGGCCGCCGTCCGCAGCCGCTCCGCTGCGTACGGCTCGCCGGCCAGGGGCGCGGGCCCGAGCCCGACGGTGACGATCACCGTCGCCCTTGTAGCGCCGGCGTCACCGATCTTGGTCAGCTCGCCGGGCTTCCCGGTGGCGCCGACCGTACGCAGGATCGACAGCAACTGCCCGCCCAGCGCTGCGTCGACCTCAGCGGCGCCGGCGGCGAGCGACAGTCCGTTGGCCCCGCTGGTCACACCGACGACGAGGGCGTCGGTCTTGGCCTTGGCGGCCGCAGATGTGCTGAGGCTGAGCTGGGTCACCGGTGTTTTCTCCCGTCGTGGCCGCTCGGGCCATCTGGTTGTCGGGCCATGTGGTTGGCGATCGTCGCTGCTGGATGATGATTGGCCGCGCCGAGTTCGGTCGCACCGAGCACGCGCACCATTCTTCCACTCGACGCCGGTCCGTTGGCGCTCGCAGGCGGTAGGTTCGCAGGTCATGATCGAGGCTGCCGTCACCAGCGGAATGCTGCGTAGCTCGCCCCTGTCCGCGCGCCACCATGTTCTCGGCGCCAAGATGGCCGACTTCGGCGGCTGGGAAATGCCCATCGAGTATCCCGGCGGTGTGCTCAAGGAGCATCAGGCCGTGCGCGACGCGGTTGGTGTGTTTGACGTCAGTCACCTCGGCAAGTCGAGGGTCTCGGGTGGGAGCAGTCTCGCGTTCCTCAACGCGACCCTGACCAACGACCTCGGCAAAATCGGGCCGGGCCAAGCGCAATACACCATGTGCTGCGACGACGCCACTGGCGGTGTCGTCGACGACCTGATCGCGTACGTCATCGCCGCTGACGACGTCCTGCTCGTGCCGAACGCAGCGAACAACGCCGAGGTCGTACGCCGCCTGGCGGCCGCCGCTCCTGCCGGCGTGAGCGTCGAGGACGCCCACGACCGCTACGGCGTGCTCGCGGTCCAGGGGCCGCGCAGCGCCCGAGTGCTCGAGCGACTCGGATTGCCGGACGACCACCCGTACATGTCATTCGTCGTCGCGGACTGGCGTGGTTCGCCGGTCGTCGTGTGCCGCTCCGGCTATACGGGCGAGAAGGGCTACGAGCTCATCCCACTCTGGGCGGCGACCGGAGACCTGTGGGACGCGGTCTTGGCGGCCGGCTCCGACGTCGGCATCCGCCCGTGCGGGCTGGGTGCCCGCGACACATTGCGTACGGAGATGGGCTACCCGCTGCACGGTCACGAGCTGTCGCTGGACATCACGCCGGTCCAAGCGCGCGCCGGGTGGGCGGTGGGCTGGTCCAAGCCGGCCTTCTGGGGCCGCGCGGTCCTGACCGCCGAGAAGGCCGCGGGGCCGCGCCGGATACTTCGCGGGCTCGACGGCCTCGACCGCGGCATACCGCGCGCCGGCATGGCCGTGCTCGCAACCGAACCCGTTGGCATCATCACGAGCGGAACGTTCTCACCGACGCTTCGCCGCGGCATCGCGCTGGCGCTGCTCGACCGCTCGGTGGCTGAGGGTGACGAGGTCCTCGTGGACGTGCGCGGGCGGCCCTCCCGGTTCCGGGTCGTACGACCGCCGTTCGTGCAGAAGTCCGCCAGCTGAGCCACGCACCTCGAACCTCATCCGGCCGCGAACGGAGAATCCATGTCCTGGACCTGGCGCTACCTCGACGAACAGGGCGCCTCGCTGCGCGACCCCGCCAGCCTTGAGTTCCCGGCACAGGCGGATGCGGAGTCCTGGGTTGGTGAGGAGTGGCCGGCGCTCGCTGACGCCGGCGTCGCCGCGGTGACCCTGCTGGAAGGCGACCGCGAGGTTTATGGCCCGATGTCGCTCCGCCCGGCCGACCCGACCTGAGCTCAGGTGCGGCCCGTCAGTCGACTGGGCGCTGATCCGGGCTTCGGGTCTGGCGGGGATCGCGAACGATGACCGGCTCGAGGATCTTGTCGATCTGAGTGCGGACACTCTCGTCGAGGGTCTGACCGGCGGCCTGCACGTTGTCCTCGACCTGCTCGGGCCGGCTCGCGCCGATGATCGCGGCGCTCACGTTGTCATTGCCGAGCACCCACGCGACGGCGAGCTGCGCCATCGACATACCCAGCTCGGCGGCGATCGGCGCCAGCTCCTGCACGCGGGTGAGGACGTCGTCGTTCAGGAACCGCTTGACGAAGTTGGCGCCACCCTCGGTGGTGGCGCGGGAGCCTTCAGGGAGTGGAGAACCCGGCTTGTACTTCCCTGTCAACACACCCTGCGCGATCGGTGAGAACACCACCTGCCCGAGCCCGAACTCCTCCGACGTCGGCACGACCTCGGCCTCTATGACGCGCCAGAGCATGCTGTACTGCGGCTGGTTGGAGACGAACGGGATGTCCAGCTCTCGCGCGAGAGCGACGCCGCGGCGGATCTGCTCGGCGTCCCACTCGGAGACGCCGATGTAGAGCGCCTTGCCGGCGCGAACGACGTCGGCAAAGGCGAGCATCGTCTCCTCGAGCGGAGTCGAGTCGTCGTAGCGGTGCGCCTGGTAGAGGTCCAGATAGTCGGTCCGGAGCCGTCGCAGGGACGCGTCGATGCCCGTCAGGATGTGCTTGCGGCTGAGGCCGGCGTCGTTCTGCCCTGGCCCCATCGTCCAGTACACCTTGCTGAATATCTCCAACCCGTCGCGGCGCTCGCCCGCAAGGGCACGGCCGAGCACCTCCTCCGCCGCGCCACGTGCGTACGCGTCCGCCGTGTCGAAGGTCGTGATGCCGGCGTCGAGCGCGGCATGCACACACGCGCTGGCGGCGTCCTCGTCGATCTGCTGGCCGTGGGTGAGCCAGTTGCCGTACGCGATCTCGGAGACGCGCAAGCCACTTGCGCCAAGGTGTCGGAATCTCATCACCCGACCCTATGCGCGGTCACCGACACGTCACCTCGACGAGCGCACCGCGAATGGCAGCGACGGGTCAGGTGGGCGCGCGAGCGACGAGCTGGACCAACGGCGCGACCGAGCGGTACGGGTCGGTGCGTCCGGCCATCTCCTCGGCCGCGAGCCGCAGCTCCAGATCCTCGTGCGACGCGGTTGCGTCGAGAGTCGCGGTGTCGCTGAGCACGCGGATGCCGTACCACCCGAGGAGATCGAGACCGTGCGCCGCAACAAGCGACGACAGCTCGGCGACGGTGTCGGCGCGGGCGGTGACCCCGAGCTCGTTGACGTAGGAGGTGCCACCGTGCAGCGCGGCGAGTGACTCGCCCCACTGACCCCGAAAGCCCGCGCGGAGTGCGATCCCCGCCTGGTTACGGGCGAGCAGGCTCAGCACTGCGCCGGGACGAAGCATCCCCGCGAGCGCGGCGACGGCCGGCGCCGGGTCATCGAGGTACATGAGGACGCCGTGGCAGATGACGACATCGAACGATGCCGGGGGAAGCAGCCGGGGCGCGTCGTCCACGGCGCCCAGCACGAGGCGGACCCGGTCCCGCACCGGCGCATCGCAGCGTGCGATCGCCTCGTCGAACGCGGCCAGCATGCGCGCGTCGAGGTCCAGACCCGTGACGTCGTGGCCGGCCGCGGCGAGGCGCAGGCCCTGCGTCCCCTGCCCACAGCCGGCGTCCAGCACACGTAGCGGCCGCCCGAACGCCTGGCTGGCTGGCAGGTGAGCGCCGAGAAAGCGATACGCGAGCTCCTGTCGGACGATGTCGCGAACAGAGCCGAGCCGATCGAGCCAGAGCTCGGCGCCCGCTGCGAAACCCGCACCCGAGCCTGCTGCGGGATACAGCTCGCTGGCAGGCTCCGGCGCACTCACCGCTGTCAGACGGTCGCGCCCGGCTTGACCCGCGGCTTCGGAAGGCGCAGCCGGCGCAGCTGGAACGCCCGCATGATGCCGTAGAAGACCGCGCCGCGCCGCCCTTCGTGCGGACCCTTTTCCTCCGGGAAGCGCGAGGCCAACGCGCGCCGGAGCCGGTACGAGATGAAGAACGCCTCGGCGACGATCATCACGATGACGGCGAACCAAGCCGAGATCGCCCAGTTCTGAACGACCGGGTTGGGCCACAACGAGACCATGACGATCACGAGCCCGATCACCAGGAAGTACTCGCCGATCGTGCGCCGTGCGTCGATGAAGTCGCGGACGAAGCGTCGTACCGGGCCACGATCGCGTGCGGACAAATACTTCTCATCACCGCTCAGCAGCGCGGCACGGGCTGTGCTCCGGTCGGCCTTGGCCCGCTCCCGCTGCACCTTCAGCGCGGTGCGACGGTCACGCGGCGGGTTCATCCGCGTCGCCCGGTTCGCCTCGGCCTCGCTGCGCTTGGGGGTGGGGCGGCCCTTGCTCAGGCTGACGGCACCGCGGGTGGTCCCGTCGGCGCCGACCGCAGTGGATCCTGAGCCACTCGAGACGGAGCTGGCAGCCGTCGAGCCGTTGTCGCTGTCGTCGTCACTCGTACGGCGTCGGAACACAGGTGCGTCGCTCCCGGGTCGGGTTCGGGTCGGAAGGGTCCCTCAGCTGTGGACAGTACCGCTCCGCGAGGCGCCTGGAGTCTGTGCGCTGCCGCCGCCCGCCGCCGCGCCGTAGGCTGGTGCGACCAATCAAAACAGGCAGAGGGGGCTCCATCCGCCCATGAGCATCATGAAGCGCATGACGACGATCTTCCAGGCGAAAGCCAACAAGGCTCTGGACGCGCGGGAAGACCCGCGCGAGACACTGGACTACTCGTACGAGAAGCAGCGCGAGCTGCTCGTCAAGGTCAGGCGCGGCGTCGCGGACGTCGCGACGTCGCGCAAGCGCGTGGAACTGCAGATCCAAGGGCTCCAGCAGCAGGCGGACAAGCTGACCGAGCAGGGTCGCAAGGCGCTCTCGATGAACCGCGAGGACCTGGCTCGAGAGGCGCTCACCCGCAAGAGCGGCCTCGAGCAGCAGTTGGTGGACCTTCGCACTCAGCACGCCAACCTGCAGACCGAGGAGGAGAAGCTCACGCTCGCCTCTCAGCGCTTGCAGGCCAAGGTGGAGAGCTTCCGCACGCGCAAGGAGACGATAAAGGCGACGTACACCGCGGCGGAGGCGCAGACCCGGATCGGGGAGGCGTTCTCCGGCATCTCGGAGGAGATGAGCGACGTCGGGCTGGCGGTGCAGCGGGCCGAGGACAAGACCGCCCAGCTGCAGGCACGGGCGGGCGCGATCGACGAGCTGTTGGCATCCGGCGCGCTCGACGACCCGTCGGGCACGTCCAAGGACGACATCACCCTCGAGCTCGAGCGCATGTCCAGCACGTCCGACGTCGAGATCGAGCTGGCCAGGATGCGTGCAGAGATCGGCGGCACCGAGGCACCCCAGGCCATCGAGGCACCACCTCAGGTCGGGCTGGACCCCGCGACAACCCCGGCCGAGAGCCAGGGAACGACGCCGGAAGGGCAGGCGCAGCGATGATCGTCCGCATCTCCGGTGAAGGGCAGTACGACGTCCCCGACGACGCTCTCGACGGCCTCAACGAGCTCGACGCCAGCCTCGAGCAGGCGCTGAACAACGAGGACGAGGCGACCTTCCGCACTGCCCTTGCTGCATTGCTCGACCGCGTGCGCGGAGGCGGCACGCCGGTGGCGGAGGACGTGCTCGAGCCCTCCGACCTGGTGCTCCCGCACTCGGACGCGACGCTCGACGAGGTTCAGGCCGTGCTCGGCGAGGAAGGGCTGATCCCGGGCTAGCCGCCGGGGCGTACGACGCAACGACAGAGGACGGGCAGCAGGAGCATCACAGCGTTGGGGGGACGAATGGCGTCGAGGTTCAAACCGGATCGAGAGCTCTCGGCGCGGATGGTCCTCGTGATGTTCCTGCTCGGTCTGCTGTACGTCGCGGCCATCGCGTTCCTCATTGCGCGAGGCTTCAATGCCGTGTTCGTGCTCGTCATTGCCGCGGGGGCGTTGGCCGCGCAGTGGTACTTCTCGGACAAGGTCGCGCTCGCGGCGATGAAGGCACACGAGGTGACGCCCGCCGAGGCCCCGCAGCTGCATGGCACCATCGACCGGCTGACCGCGCTGGCGAACATGCCCAAACCGCGCATCGCGATCTCCGACATCGACACCCCGAACGCGTTCGCCACCGGCAGGAGCCGCAAGCACTCCGTCGTGGTCGTGACCACCGGGCTGATGCGCCGCCTCGACCAGGCCGAGCTCGAGGCGGTCCTCGCGCACGAGCTCTCCCACATCGCGCATCGCGACGTCGCTGTCATGACCGTGGCGTCGTTCCTCGGTGTCCTCGCCGGCTTCGTGGCACGCACGAGCATGTACGCCGGCATCGGGCGCAGCCGCGACCAGCGCCAGCAGGCCGCGGTTCTCGTCGTCGTGCTCGTCTCGGTCGCGGTGTACGCGATCAGCTTCCTGCTGCTCCGAGCGCTGTCCCGCTATCGAGAGCTCGCGGCCGACCGCGCCGCCGCGTACCTCACCGGCCAGCCGTCGGCGCTTGCTGCGGCGCTCACCAAGATCAGCGGTCAGATGGCGTCGATCCCGACCGAGGACCTGCGCAAGATGGAGCCGGTCAACGCGTTCATGTTCGCGCCGCCGTCGACGACGACCAAAGGAGTCAACCTCGCCCAGATCTTCGCGACCCACCCGCCGCTGGAGAAGCGAATCGCCCAGCTCGCGACCGTGGCGACAGAGCTGGGCAGGCCGCTCTAGATGAGCTCGGAATGAGCCCTAGATGAATGCGGTCCGGGCCTGAGATGGGCTTCCTCGACACGATCCTGGGGCGCTCGAAGCCGCCACCACCGGACCTGGATGCACTGTTCGCATTGCCCTCGGTCGCCATCACCCTGGAGGCGAGCGTCGGCTTCAAGGCTTCCGGCACGGGCTCCGTCTGCTTCCGGGCGGCCCAGGGCGGCGCATTCGCCGAGACGCAGGCTCAGATCCAGTCGCTGCTGGACGCCGACCAGGGCCCGAAGGTCGCGGTGTCGACCGACGCGTACGGCTTCACCTGGCTGCTCGTCGAGCACGACCCGTCCGATGTCGCTGGTCTGGCCACGGACCTCCACGCGGTCAACACGAGCCTGCAGGACGCCGGGTTCGGCTCCTCGCTGCTGTGCACGCTCGTCGGCTTCCGGGACCAGACCGGTCGCTCGCTGTGCCTGGTGTACCTCTACAAGCAGGGCACGTTCTATCCGTTCGCGCCGCTCGCCGGTGAGAAGCGCGACAGCGTCCTGGAAGTGCAGATGAAGCCGCTGATCGAGTCCGACCTGCGGGTGGAGCCCGACCTCGCCCGCTGGTTCCCGGTGTGGGGCGCCCCCGGCCTTTGACCTCGCGGCGGTCCCCCGAGGCGTCTTCTCGAGATGCCAGGTGTATCCATGTGTATCGTGGTGTAGATGAGCCGCACGAACATCGAGATCGACGACGCCGTGATGGAGCGAGTCAAGACGACCTATGGCCTGCGCACGAAGCGCGAGGCGGTGGATTTCGCCCTCCGGCGACTTCTCGTCGAGCCGATGAGTGAGCAGGAAGCGCTGACGATGCGAGGCACCGGCTGGGCCGGTGATCTGGATGAGATGAGGCGGGGGCTTGGGGACCGAGCGAGCAAGCAGGGCGAGTGAGCCGTACGAGCTGCGGTGCGCGCAATGATGGTCGTCGACACGTCGGCGTGGGTCGAGTATCTCCGCGCGACCGGCTCTAAGAGTGACGACGCGATCACCCGTGCAATCCATGCCGGTGACGAGCTCGCGGTGCTGGACGTCGTACGTCTGGAGCTGCTCGCCGGCACGGGCAGCGAGGCCCGGGCGGATGAGCTGCGGCGGTTCCTCGCCCGCTTCACCGCCGTGCCCGCCGCCTCGCCGGCCGATCACGAGCACGCAGCCGACCTGTATCGCAAGGCCCGACGCGCCGGGGAGACGGTCCGGTCGTTGCTCGACTGCCTGGTAGCCGCAGCCGCGCTCCGCCTCGACGCCCCCGTGCTCGCCCGGGATCGCGACTTCGACGTCCTGGGCGGAGTCAGCGACCTGACTGTGGTGTGACGCCCGAGGCAGACTGCAGGCCATGAAGGTGGTCGTCGCTCCGGACACTTTCGCGAGCACGTTCGCTGGGACGCTCGGCGCGGTCGAGGCCGCTCGGGCGGTCGCCGACGGTTGGCGCCGCGGTGCCCCGCACGACGACGTGCTCGTGGCGCCCATGTCCGACGGCGGTCCGGGCTTCGTCGACGTCATCCACGCCTCGCTCGGAGGTCGACTGCTGCCCAGCAGCGTGACCGGACCGCTCGGCGCTCCGGCGGCCGCGACGGTGCTGCTCGTGCGGGCCGACGCGTACGTCGAGAGCGCGCAGGCGTGCGGCGCTCGCCCTCTTGCCACGGATGATCGCGACATCTGGCGCGCCAGCAGTCACGGCGTCGGGGAGCTCGTCGCTGCTGCCGTCGATGCCGGCGCAGCGCGCATCGTTGTCGGTCTTGGAAGGTCCGTGGCCAACGACGGCGGCGCGGGGCTTCTCGCAGCACTCGGGGCGGAGCCTGCAGCGGCCCTCCGCGCGGGCCCGGCCGGCTTGGTCGACCTCGATCGATTGGACCTCGGCCCGGCTCGACGACGGCTGGCCGGCGTTAACCTCCTCGTCGTGTCCGACGTCGACAACCCGCTGCTGGGTCTGCGGGGTGTGACGAATGTGTTCGGCCCGCAGCAAGGCGCGAGCGCGGCGGACGTTCCTGCGCTCGATGCTGCCTTGACACGGCTCGCGGAGCTCGCCGACCGGGACGTGGCCGGCGCGAAGGGAGCGGGCGCGGGTGGCGGCCTCGGATACGCGCTGCTGCTGCTGGGCGCGCGCCGCGCGCCGGGTTTCGCCACGGTCGCCGACATCGTCGGCTTCACCGAGGCGCTCGCGGGTGCCGGGCTGGTCGTCACGGGCGAGGGCTCGTTCGACGTGCACAGCCTGCGCGCCACGGTCGTGAGTGAGGTTGCGGCCGCGTGCGCTGAGGTGGGCGCGCCGTGCGTCGTCCTCGCCGGTCGGGTCGACGTGGGACGCCGGGAGATGAACGCGAACGGCATCGAGGCCGCGTACTCGCTGGCCGACCTGCCCGGCGAGCTCAACGACGCGGTCAGGCACCCGGCGGCGACTCTCGCCGTCCTGGCGGAGCGGACTGCGCGAAACTGGTCGCCTGGCTGACACCTGGACCCCCGCCCGGTCGCGGTCGTCCGTACGACGAGCCATGCCGCGCGGAGCGGCTGTTGTGCGACGATGGGCCCGCGATCTCGCCCTGTCTGCCCGGCCCGATGGGTACGTCCGGTTGGGGAAGCCTGGCCGGGTCGCTTGCGTTGCACTATCCGAAGCGTTCCGCGCACGTGGCTATGACCGAACATCCGACCGTAATCAGACGGCCGTGATCCGACGATCGTGATCACGGACGGTATCCATACAGTGACTTCGCCCGACGACTGCCACGAGGAGATCCACAGATGACCGTCGACAGCGACGCGACGACCAGCACGCACACCCACGGGGCGCACACCCACGAGGCCGCCGCGGTGTCAACGACCCAGGACGGCATCGTGCTCAGCTCCGGTGCGTCAACCAAGGTCCGGAGCCTGCTCGCGCAGGAGGGCCGCGACGACCTCGCGCTGCGCATCGCCGTGCAGCCGGGCGGCTGCTCGGGGCTGCGTTACCAGCTGTTCTTCGACGAGCGGTCGCTCGACGGGGACGTCCGCAAGGAGTACGACGGCGTCGCCGTGGTCACCGACCGCATGAGCGCGCCGTACCTCAGCGGGGCGACTATCGACTTCGTCGACACGATCGAGAAGCAGGGCTTCACGATCGACAACCCCAATGCGAGCAACTCCTGCGCCTGCGGCGACTCCTTCCACTGACGCATCCGTCCGCCATACCGACCGTTCAGCGCGTTCCGTGCTCATCGCCGTCACCGGATCGATCGCCACCGATCACCTGATGACGTTCCGCGGTCGGTTCAGTGAGCAGCTGCTGCCCGACTCGCTAGACAAGGTGTCGCTGTCCTTTCTGGTGGAGGACCTGCAGATCCGTCGCGGGGGCGTCGGGCCGAACATCGCCTTCGGCATGGCATCGCTGGGCTTGCAGCCCGCGCTGGTCGGCGCCGTAGGGGACGACTTCGCGCCGTACCGCAGCTGGCTGGAGCGCCACGGCGTCGACACTGCATCGGTCCTCGTGTCCGATGTGCATCACACGGCCCGCTTCATCTGCACGACGGACGCGGACCAGAACCAGATCGCGTCGTTCTACGCCGGCGCCATGAGCGACGCCCGTCAGATCGAGATCAAACCGGCGGCGGACTGTCGCGGCGGCATGGACCTCGTCGTCGTCTGCCCGAACGACCCCGATGCGATGCTCCGGCACAGCGACGAATGTCGTATGCGTGGCTATCCATTCGCCGCCGACCCGTCGCAGCAGCTCGCCCGCATGGACGGCGCTGAGATCAAGCGCCTCATCGACGGTGCCGCCTATCTGTTCACCAACGAGTACGAGGCCGCGCTCACCGAGGCGAAGACGGGCTGGACCAACGCCGAGATCCTCGAGCGCGTCCACGTCCGCATAACGACCCTCGGTCCGGCCGGGTCACGCATCGAGCGAGTCGGTGAACCCACCGTCTACGTCGTGTGCCCGGTGGAGAACCGCATCGCCGACCCGACTGGTGTCGGCGACGCGTTCCGCGCCGGCTTCCTCACCGGAGTGGCGTGGGGGCTGTCCCTGGAGCGCTGCGCACAGGTCGGCTCGATGCTGGCGACCTACGTGATCGAGACGGTCGGCACGCAGGAGTACGAGCTGTCGCGCGCCGACTTCCTGAGCCGCTTGCAGGATGCTTACGGCGACGTCGCGGTGACCGAGGTCGCGAAGCACGTGCGCTGTCCCAGACCGTGACCCAGACCGTGACCCAGGCCGTGACCCAGACCGTGTCCCAGGCCGTGACGCGACCCTGACTTCCAGGGCAGGCGGAGTGCTCCTGCCACCTGAGGTTCGCTGCCCCCGAAGACCCGACCGAGAGCACTCGGCACGGCGCGCCCACCCGGCCCACCTGAGCGGCTCGGCGGCGGGTCCGTGGAGTACTGTCTGGGCGTGTCAGAGGCCGACCGTCTGCGTCCCGTGCGTCTTGTGGTGTCCCGCCAGGTGCACTCGCCGGTGCACCAGCGTCCTTTCGTGGAGAGGCGATCCGTGCGACCTGAAGGTCTCGACGGTGTGACCGTCAACCGCTCGGCTCGACGGCGCAGCGCTGTCCTTCTGGGCCTCCTCCTTTTGCTGTTGTCGGGCTGCTCCTCCGATGAGTTGCCCCGTTTCGGCTTTCCCGAGCCCGCCACCGAAGGCGGCAAGACCACGCTGTCGCTGTGGCAGGGCTCGTGGATAGCAGCCTTCATCGTCGGCGGCCTGGTGTGGGGACTCATCGCGTTCAGTGTGATCAGACACCGCCGTCGGGACTCGGACGCGGAGTTGCCGGTCCAGACGCGGTACAACCTGCCGGTCGAGATCCTCTACACCGTCACTCCGCTCATCGTGGTCGTCGTGCTCTTCTACTTCACCGCCCGCGACGAGACGGACCTGTTGGAGCTGGACCCCAATCCCGACGTCAACATCCACGTGATCGGTCAGCAGTGGAGCTGGACGTTCAACTACGAGAACGAGGATGTGTACACGATCGGCACCATCGCGGAGCCGCCCACGCTGTACCTGCCGGTGAACGCGACGACCGAGTTCACACTGACGTCAGTCGACGTTGTTCATGACTTCTGGGTGCCCGCCTTCCTCTTCAAGTTGGACGTCATCCCGGGTGATCCCAACATCATCCAGATGACGCCGACAAAGCTAGGCACCTTCTCCGGGAAATGCGCGGAGCTCTGCGGGACGTACCACTCCGACATGTTGTTCACGGTCGAGGTCGTGACCGACGAGGAGTACGCAGACCACATCGCCGAGCTCGAGGACCGTGACCAAACCGGTCAGATCTTCGAAGATCTCAAGGGTGAGGAGCTCGGGTCACCTCGCGTCGAGCCCGGTGAGGGAGAGCTGTCATGACGACGTTCGTCGATCGGCCTGCGATCTCCCCGGCTGAGCCGACGCCGGGACGCTCAGAGTCGACGCTGGGTTCTGCAGTCGTCGACTGGGCCACCACCACCGACCACAAGAAGATCGGCCTGCTCTACATCGGCACGTCGTTCATGTTCTTCATCGTCGGCGGGATCATGGCGTTGCTCATCCGCCTCGAGCTCGCCCGACCTGGCATGCAGATCGTGTCGAAGGACCAGTACAACCAGCTCTTCACCATGCACGGCACGGTGATGCTGCTGTTGTTCGCGACCCCCCTGTTCGTGGGGTTCGCGAACTACATCATGCCGCTGCAGATCGGCTCGCCGGACGTCGCGTTTCCCCGGCTCAACATGCTCAGCTACTGGTTCTTCCTGTTCGGCGGGCTGATCGTGATGATCGGGTTCCTCTCGCCCGGGGGGGCCGCGGGGTTCGGCTGGTTCGCGTACGCGCCGCTGAACAACGCGATCTTCTCTCCCGGCATCGGGCCCGATCTATGGATCATGGGGCTCTGGCTCGCCGGCCTCGGGACGATCCTGGGCTCGGTCAACTTCATCACCACGATCATAACCATGCGTGCGCCCGGCATGACGATGTTCAGGATGCCGATCTTCACCTGGAACATCCTGCTGACGTCCCTGCTCGCCATCCTCGTGTTCCCGGTGTTCGGCGCCGCGCTGCTCGCGCTGGGAGCCGACCGGATGCTCGGCACCCAGCTCTTCGATGTGGCCAGTGGCGGCACGTTGCTGTGGCAGCACCTGTTCTGGTTCTTCGGCCACCCCGAGGTCTACATCATCGCCCTGCCGTTCTTCGGCATCGTGACCGAGGTGCTGCCGGTCTTCAGCCGCAAGCCGCTGTTCGGCTACACCGGCCTGGTCTTGGCGACGCTCTCCATCTCGGGCCTGTCGATGACGGTGTGGGCGCACCACATGTTCGCCACAGGCAAGGTCCTGCTGCCGTTCTTCTCGTTCCTGTCGTTCCTCATCGCGGTGCCTACCGGCGTGAAGTTCTTCAACTGGGTGGGCACGATGTGGCGTGGTCACATCACGTTCGAGACGCCGATGCTGTTCGCCATCGGGTTCCTCGTGACGTTCCTGTTCGGCGGCCTCACGGGCGTGATCCTGGCGTCACCGCCGCTGGACTTCGCGGTGACGGACTCGTACTTCGTGGTGGCGCACTTCCACTACGTGGTGTTCGGCACGGTCGTGTTCGCGATGTTCTCCGGGTTCTATTTCTGGTGGCCCAAGTTCACCGGCCGCATGCTCGACGAGCGGCTCGGCAAGGTGCACTTCTGGACGTTGTTCCTCGGGTTCCACGCGACCTTCCTCGTGCAGCACTGGCTCGGTGCGGACGGCATGCCGCGGCGGTACGCCGACTACCTAGTCGGTGACGGCTGGACGTCGCTGAACATCATCTCGACCATCGGCTCGCTCGTTCTCGGCCTGTCCACCGTGCCGTTCATGTGGAACGTGTGGAAGTCCCGCCTCGGCCCCAAGGTCGAGGTCGACGACCCGTGGGGGTACGGCAACTCCCTCGAGTGGGCGACCAGCTGCCCGCCACCGCGGCACAACTTCGTCGAGCTGCCGCGGATTCGCTCCGAGCGGCCAGCGTTCGATGCGAAGTTCCCGAGCCACGGCGTGCCTCATGAGCAACCGGCACTGCATGGCGGCTCCAGCCCGCTCGACGCCTTGTCGCCCGACTCGGAGGCGCGTCGATGAGGGTCGAAGCAATGATCTTCATCCTCACCGCCGTGTTCATCGCGGTCGTGACGCCGATCTATTTCTTCTGGTCGGACGACCCCACCGGCACGACTGCACTCGTCCTCACGGTGGGTCTGCTCGCCCTCATCGGCTACTACCTGTACCACACCGGCAAGAAGATCGGCTCGCGTCCGGAGGACCGC
>Ga0136634_10000037_pt1 | contig 60845 bp, 51 predicted proteins | sample AntDrymUQ8332106_2_FD_104654 | JGI IMG/M metagenome (GOLD analysis project Ga0136634, IMG submission 104654) | Polar desert sand microbial communities from Dry Valleys, Antarctica - metaG UQ833 (21.06) | ecosystem: Environmental > Terrestrial > Soil > Desert | place: Antarctica: Dry Valley... | reverse complement strand
TCTTTATCAAACTATGAACCTGGCCTTTGCAGACAGAGACTTTTATTATGGGGATCCATACTTTATGCCCGCAGAACCGATAAAGGGATTGTTGAGTAAAGAATATGCCCGTCAACGTGCGGCGCTTATCAAGTATGATAAAAATAATATTTCAATAGGGCCCGGGGATCCCTATCCCTTTGAAGCAAAAATAAATCCTTATGTAGAGCTATTGAGAAAAAGGGGTTTTACAATGGATTCATCAAAGCGAAATTTTGCCCCATCACAGGATATGAGAAACACTTCTTCAAAGTCAGATTATATGGAGCGACTTTGGTTAGGTACAACCAGTATAGAAGCCGCTGATAAAGAAGGTTGGGTGGTTTCGGTTACTCCCAGTGGCGGGTGGTTACCTTCCTGTATCGCGGGCAATACCGGTGTGGGCATGAGTCAACGTATGCAAAGTTTTGTATTGGATTCTGCAATGAATCCATTTAATGTAATAGCACCAGGAAAACGTCCAAGAGTTACTCTCACACCTACACTGGCGCTTAAAGAAGGGCAACCTTTTTTATCGTTTGCCGTACAGGGTGGAGATACCCAGGATCAAAATTTATTACAGTTCTTTTTGAATATAGTGGAGTTTGGTATGAATGTGCAACAAGCGTCGGAAGCTTCAAACATGAATACGAATCAACTTTGGTTGTCGTTGGGTGGTACCAGCATCGATGACCGTAAGCCAAAGCCGGGAGATATGTTATTAGATAATAAAACTCCTGATTCCATACGTAGCGAATTGAAAAAGATGGGATATATTTTAAGTTTTGACGATGGTACCAGTGGTCCAATAAATGCCATTTATTTTGATAGGAAGCACGGAACCTTTTGGGGAGGTTCCAGTAATTACGGTGAAGACTATGGAATTGGATGGTAGTTGATGGTATTGGTGAATTGTTATCATATGGTATTCTTTAACAGATTGTTGGCCATACAGATTTTATCTGATAAAAATTAAATTCTAATTTGGGACATTTCATACTTTAAATTTTCCAACTAAGAACTATCAACCATGAACTACAAACTCTCACCATCAAAAAAAATAAAGTATGAGTAATCTGGATGATGCTGTCATTCAAATTGAATTGCATTCGGTAGAAGGATTGAGACAATGTTTTGCCGATGGTGTTAACCCGAATGAATTGTATAGAGGCCAGCCACTTATTTATGAACTCACAAGTGAGTATACCCGTAGTCCCAAATTTAAGGACTGCGTGCAGGCATTTATGGATCATGGTCTTGACTTTGACGATAAACCGCTATTAGCAGTGCTGCTGGATGATGCTACGACTCTTGAACTCCTTATTAAAAAAGATCGCGGAATTGTTGCCGGGAAATATACATTACGTTGTGCCTATACGCCACTCTATGAAGTAACGCTTTTACATATTTGCGCTGAGTTTAACCATCTCAGTTGTGCTGAAGTGCTGGTGCAATATGGAGCAGATATAAATGCAAAGGCGGGTATAGATGAAAACACCTTTGGTGGCCATACCCCGGTTTTTCACACCGTAAATCAAAATTCTAACCAATCAATAGAGGTACTTCAATTTTTACTTTCCCACTCAGCGGATCTAAAGATTACAGTCCCTGGCATTATTTGGGGCCAGGGCTACGAATGGGAAACCCTGATCCCCTCCGTAAATCCTATTAGTTATGCAATGATGGGTCTACTCCCCCAAATGCACAGAAATGAGATAACGATTTCGAAGGTTGTAACTATGCTGCTTAAGCATGGATATGGAATTGACTATCTCGCTAAAAATGTGCCATGCGCTTACCTGAAAAAAAGTTAATCAATAATCTTTCCATCTATTTTTTGATTTCAGATAATTCATATTTATAAGCATGTTTCCGGGGTTCTAGAGGGGTGTTCTGGTAATCGGCCCATACCAGTGTAAACATTGCTCCGTAGTAAAGAATAAAGGAGCAGTAAAAAATGAACAGCAACAATAATACAAATGACCCCGAAGCCCCATAGATGGTTTGAATATTGCTTGTTGCAAGTATCCGGCCCAAAATGAGTTTGCCGGCTGTAAATAATATACCCGTAAACAACGCACCTGTAATGGTGATATTCCATTTCAGTTTTGCGTCGGAGAGATATTTAAAAAGTACAGCAAACCATATAGTGACGATGCTAATTGAAATTAACTGGTTGAGTACTATGAAAAGTACCGTAGTAGAACCCGGCCATACTTCATGAATATAATCTTTTAGCAGCGTTAGGATACCCTCTCCCAATAAAACACCCAGGAACAACACTCCGGCAAGCATGATCACAGCTACGGATTTCAACCGGTTTAATAACCTTGTGTTGAATGATTTAATGCCATGAGTTTTTATGCTCCATAATTGATTTAATGAATCTCTTATGACACCGAACAACGTGGTGGCCACAGAAAATAAAAATATGAACCCACCAATAGTAATATACCAATTGCTTGCTAGCCGTTTAAAACTTTGTAATGTGTTCCTGATCTGGTCAACGCTTTCATTACCTAAAGTTTCAGCGAGATGAACAAATAAACGATCACTCATTGATTGAGGATCTAATACCAGTCCAAAAATCTGGATCAGTATAATCAGTATCGGAGGTAATGAGAAAGTGGCAAAGAATGCAGTTGCTGCCGCCATCCTTAGCGGAGCATTATTTTTAAGGCCGCGAAATGAATCACGAAGTAAACGGACGAATTGTATCGGCGGTGGAAATTTCATAGTCTATTTTAAAAGCTGACTCAACTTTAATAAAATATCTTAATTACTATTGGAGGCGTTCATTTCCTTCAGGCATCTCTCCAAATTTTGATTTAGGGTATTATAATCTGTGTAGCCTCTTGCAAGCACATAAAATTTATTTTCATTTACCTGGAGAAGTACTGTTGGATACCCGGAAACCTTTAATTTCTGTACTAAGGCGAATTCACTATGAGCCTTTTCAATGTAAGCTTCACTTTTCAGTTTAGTGTAAAATTCTTTTTCCGGTATATTATACTTTGCCAACAGGTGCCGGTAAGCTTCGTCATCACAGAGATCGCGGCCTTCGTAATAAAGTGAATATTGAAGGTCTGATGCGAACTGAACCTGCAAATCCGGGTAATACTCCTTGAGGATACACAACGCAATGGCAGGTTTTTGCGAGCTGGGAAACCAATCGCTTTTATCGGCATTGAAAATATGCCAGAGATAATCTTCACCAAATTTTACTCCTGTTAGTTCTTCAACCTTTTTATAATTGTTCTGGATATAGTCAGCCGTAACACTTATAGGTCGGGGAGTAGCAGTAAGGATCATTCCTCCTGACAAAACTTCTATTTCAACTTTATCTGCCTGTTCCATGGCCAACTTATTAATAACCGGACTAAATCCAAAGCACCATCCACAATAAGCGTCATAGCAATAATACAATACCCATTTCATGGTCCAAAGCTCAGGCAAAAAGAATTATAATTTACAATAAATCAGGAATCAGGTTCTGATATGATTTTTCGGCTATTCTTACCTTTAAAACGCAACCATCATTAACAGCTGATATTATTTCAAGGGTGCCATTTAAAAGCTCGGCGCGGTTCTGAATATTAGTAAGCCCTATGCCGCTGCTTTTTTCTTTTGGATTGAAACCCTGGCCATCGTCACGGATAATAAGATCGACGTAATGATAATTTTCAATAAGTTCAACCCATACATTTTTAGCATTAGCATGCTTAATAATGTTGTTCAATTGTTCCTGTATAATACGGTAGATATATAATTGCTGAAGATTGCTGAACTGGAGGGATTCAAGTTTCAGATTCAGATCAATGTTAAATGTTTTCGTTAATCTTAAATTATCAACTAACTCAGTAATGGCTTCAATCAAACCATGATCGTTCAGGCTTGGCGGAGCTAATGATTTGGATAAGGTTCTGATTTCCGTAATGCAGTACATGATTCTCTCTACGCTCCGTTTTATCAGGTCGTCCTTTAATTTAGGGTCATCAGTAGCAAGTTCCAGGTACAATTTAATAGTAACAAGTACCTGGTTGATGTTATCGTGTAATTCCCTGCTGATCTCCGAACGTTCCTTTTCCTGGCCCTCTATTGTTGCCTGGGTTAGTTGTTTTTGTTTGTTTATTTTTTCATTTGTTAATTGTTGTTCGAGCTTTCTTCTATCAGTGAGATCCTGCATAGCACCAATCAGGCGTGATGGTTTACTATCCTTATCGAACAAGATAAACCCGCGGTCATAAACATATTTGTAACTGCCGTTGTAACATCTGAAGCGGTACTCGTCTTTCCATATTTTTATTCCGCTTTCGATATGCCGGTAAATCTTTGCGATGACGCGCTCTTTATCTTCAGAGTGTATGTTCTGCTGCCACCAGTTGATCTCGCTTTTTATATCTGTATGGTTATAACCAAAGATTGTTTTAATTCCATCGTTCCAAGTTACCTGGTTATTGTGCAGGTCCCAATCCCATATGGTATCATTTGTTGCCTGGGAAAGCAATTCATATCGCCTGTTACTTTCAAATAATTTTAACTCATTCCGTTTTCTTTCAATACTGTATTGAATGGTTTTGGCAAGTAACTTATCCGTGTATTCACCTTTAACAAGGTAATCCTGAGCTCCCAATGTAATGGACTCAAGCGCTATAGTAACATCTGTTAATCCTGATAAAACTATAATGGGAAGGTGTGCTGCTTTTTTCTGTAAGGAAATAAACGATTCTATACCCTCACTGTCAGGTAATGATAGATCCAGGAACACGAGGTCGTGCGATTGTTCTTTTAAAAGGATAAAGGCCTGTTCAAGCCTGTCTGCATTGGTAACCGATTTGATAGGCAAGCTGGTAAGCCTCAGAAATTCCTTAAGTAAAAGGAAATCTCCAGGATTATCTTCTATAACTAAAATATCGATTGGTGTGGTCTGATGCATGGTTTAGGATTTGGGTAATTGCACTATTGAAATCCAGAAATCTTCAATAGTGTGAATAATATTTATGAACTTATCTAAATCTACAGGCTTTGTTATATAACAGTTCGCATAGTTATTATAAGCTTCCAGTATATCTGTCTCTGAAGAAGAAGTTGTCAATATTACAACGGGTATTTTTTTTAGGTCAGTATCGTTTTTTATTCTAGCGAGTACTTCTTTTCCATCTATTTTAGGAAGATTAATATCCAGCAGAATTAATTGTGGAGTCACTTCAGCTGCATACTTCCCTTCTTTATAAAGGAATTCCAGGGCCTCTTCGCCATCCCGCACCACTGATATTTTATTTTTTAGCTTGGCTTCTCTCAATGCCTCCAGGGTAAGCACAACATCACCTTCATTGTCTTCAACCAGCAGGATATGTATATCGGCCGTAAACATTATTTATTTTTTTTAATAGAAAATATAAAAGTGCTTCCTACACCAGGTTCTGATTCCAGATAAATGGATCCACCATGCCGTTCCGCAATTTTTTTACAGATGGCTAAGCCGATTCCGGTTCCGGAGTATTGTGTTTTGTTATGAAGCCGTTGGAAAATGATAAATATTTTTTCAAAGAAACGGGAATCAATACCAAGACCATTATCGGTAACTCTGAAAACCCAATGTGTATCATCCTCCAAACAACTTATTTCTATGCTTGGTGGAAGATCCCGACGGTATTTTAAAGCATTGCTTACAAGATTTTGAAGTAATTGCTGCATTTGTGTTCTAACGGCAATGATGGTGGGTAGATTATGAGCAACAATTTTTCCTCCCGTTTCTTGTAGTGCGAATGTAAAAGTAGAGATTACTTCCAGTGCAATCTCATTCATATTAATTGCCGTAGATATTTCTTTGGATGTACCGGCACGGGAATAAACTAACAGGTCCAGTATAAGTTTTTTCATGCGTTCTGCGCCGTCAACAGCAAAATGGATATACTGCTTTCCGGTTTCATCCAGCAGACCATTGTATTTCTTTTCCAATAGTTGCAAAAAACTGCTTACCATTCGCAACGGTTCCTGGAGATCATGTGAAGCAACGTAGGCAAACTGTTCCAGGTCCCGGTTAGAAGATGTTAATTCCATGGCACGTAATGACAATGTCTCATTCGCTTTACTAAGTTCCTGTTCAATTAGGATTTTATTGGTAATATCATGAGCCAGTACCAAACGGGCCTGACGGCCCTTAATTTCAAAGCTCCTGGAAGTAATGTCAACAACAATAATTTCTCCGTTTTTCTTTTGGTGTCGCCAGTCCCCATGCGAGATAATTTCCGTATTTTGATGAAGTATTTTTCTTTCGTTTAACAAAGCACTTACATCTTCTGGTGGCCTGATATCCTTAAGGGTCATACCTAAAAATTCCTCACTAGTATAACCATATTGAAGAATCGCGGCATCATTTACTTCCAGGAAATGAAGGGTCTCAATATCGAATACCCAGGCCGGTAACGGATTGTTTGTGAATAATAACCGATATTTTTCTTCTGAAATGGCCAATGCTTCCTCTGCCAGTTTTTTCTCTGTAATATCCCTGAAGTTGTAAACAACAGCATGAACATTTTTATCCGATAATAAATTGGTTACGGATCCCTCAACCCATATAAAGTGGCTTTGCTTATGCCTGAACCGTAACAGGATAGGGGCTGATATTTCCGGTTTTTGTAACAAGTCTTTAAATATCTTTCTGCCTTTCTTCCTGTCCTCCGGGTGTAAAAAATCCAGTACCAGGTTTTTTTTTCGATCCTCTAACGAGTAGCCTGTCATTCGCTCCACCGCCGGGCTTTGATAAATTAATTCTCCTTCCTTGTTGGTTAAACAAATGGCATCCACATTATTTTCCAGCAAGGCTTTAAAAAGCTGTTCGCTTTTGTATAATTCTTCTGTGCGTTGCTGTACCTTTTCTTCCAGTTCTTTATAAAATTTTTGGATTTTATCGCTCTGTAATTTGCGTTCAGTAATGTCTTCGGCAATTCCAACCAGATAAAGGGGTTTTCCATTTTCATCCTTTACCGGTATCTTTTTAGTATGAAGCCAGCGATCTCCGCGGGGTGTGGTAATAATTTCTTCATGGATATCTACCGGGGTTCCATTTTGAAATAACATTCTATCTACACTGTTGATCTGATCTGCCTGGTTACGTGGGAGAAAATCATAAACATTTTTTCCAATGATTTGCTCTTTTGAAATTCCGAGTAAAGCTTCCCCGTCTTTATTTATTTGTATGAACCGAAAATCATTTGCTTCCTTCACAAAAATCATATTCGGTACATTCTGAAAAATGGTATCGAAAAAAACATTGTTTTCCTTTAGTTCTTTTTCAATTTTCTTTCTTTCCTCGATCTCCTGGAGCAAAATATTGTCGGATTTGTTGAGAGACGCTGCCGTTTTTAATATCAGGAGAACAAAAATGATAATATTTGCAGTTGCAAATAATGCGGTGCCCACGGGGCTACTGTACACTCCACTTCTTTCACCATACACCCGTAAAAGCCCCAGGAAAATAGGAACAACCACCGCGGTTGGTAATAATAATTCTATCACCTGGCTACCTCGGTAGGGTCCTGTAACAACACCTATTAAGCCTTCATTACTTTCTGCAAACAAAATACTTAGCGATAACAACAGAAAACAAAAAGCAGTATGAATTGGCATAGACAAAAACAAAGGGCCTCCTGAATAAGAGTGTACCCCATATGTATATCCTATCATTGAAAACAAAGAAATGATAGCAGTAATAATGATTAAGAAATTTGAAACATAAATAATTTTATTATTTCTGGCCTTTAATAACATAAGACAAATGCCCGTAAAGACGAGATTGGCAGCAGCATCCGGCGGCATGCGGTTTGACTTACTGTCTACGAGGTCTTCTGCGAGCTTGTGTTTATAAAAAAGCCGGTCAATTTGAAATTCAAAACCAAAACTACTATCCATGAGTCTAAGCATGCCAATGGTGAAAACACAGGCTGCAATTATCCTGGCGGCGAAATATAGCGTTCTATTTTCCGGACTTTGATTCAACAATAACAATGATACCGCTGAAAGTACGATTCCCACTGCAGTTAAAGGATTCATGGAAATCAATTCAGGTATTGGACGTTTTAAAATTTGTATATCGAATTCCCAACCTACTAAAGCCAGGATTGCAATAATCAAGGCAATTACAGAAGTGATCGCAGAATAATTTTTGAATAATTTCTGAGTTCGGATTTCATATGCTTGTTTAATGTAGTTCAACATATAATCTTCACCATATTTGGGCGCTTCGCGTATTGATTCATAACAATGGAATAAGCAACTTTCATATTGTCAATTTGACCGTCCGATAAACTGCTACAGTGCAATTTGGTTTTTATATTATGAGTTAATCCGTAGCCTTGGGAAATGTTGTTGAAGGAAATACAGAGAAGGGAGTAATTTCTGAACTGATAATTCTTGCCGTTTATAGGTTTATTTTTAGGACCTGCTTCACCGTTGAAACAAGATTTTAAGGAAGCATGTAGCCTACCTGATTTACACGAATGTTCAAAGTTCTCTTCAATAAAGCTATATGCCCCACCTTTCATTTTCACAACCATGGATCAAAACAACTGATTCTAATTTTAAATTAGACAATATCCATGGATATTAATGTTGAAATAAACTCGATATAAGTGCAAATCCTTAGATGTATTGACATTTTTCTTAAGCTGAAACACGTAGGCTTTTAGTGCGCGGCCAGCCAGTTTTCGCCCGATCCAATTTCTGCCTCCACGGGAACATCATTTGGTAACGGAAGAGCTGAACGCATGCAATCCAATATAATAGGTTGAATAATTTCTGATTCTTCTTTGGTTGCATCAAATACCAGTTCATCGTGTACCTGCAAAATCATTTTGGATTTAAATTTTCTTTCCTGGAAAACCTGGTGAATTTTCACCATTGCCAATTTTATCATGTCAGCCGCAGTCCCTTGTATTGGAGAGTTAATGGCGTTACGTTCTGCAAATCCCCTGATCGTAAAATTAGCCGAATTAATGTCTCTCAGCCATCTCTTCCTACCCATTAATGTTTGTACATATCCATGCTCCCTTGCAAAATTAATGGTATCATCCATGTACTTCTGAATATTGGCAAACTGCTTTTTATAATTATCAATAATCTGCTTTGCTTCAGAACGACTGATGCCAAGATTATCGGCCAGACCAAAAGCACCTTGTCCATAAATGATTCCAAAGTTTACGCTTTTTGCTTTGTACCGCATTTCCTTTGTCACCTCCGTTTCCTCCACTCCATAAACTTTTGAAGCGGTGGCGGTATGAATATCTTTTCTTTGTTTAAAAGCTTCGCACATGGCCGGGTCTCCGCTGATGGATGCAACGATCCGAAGTTCTATCTGTGAATAATCCGCGGACAATAAAATATGATTTTCATTTCGTGGAATGAACGCTTTTCTAATCTCTCTCCCCCGTTCGGTACGAACCGGAATATTCTGCAGATTGGGATTATTGCTTGCTAAACGACCAGTAACTGCAACTGCCTGTGCGTATGAGGTATGGACACGGCCTGTTTTATGATTGATCATCTGAGGTAATGCATCCACATAGGTCGACTTTAATTTTGTCAGTTCACGATAAGTGAGAATTTCGTTGGCAATAGTATTTTGATGGGCAAGTTTTAGAAGTACATCTTCTCCTGTTGCATATTGCCCGGTTTTTGTTTTTTTTGCTTTTGGGTCCAGTTGTAATTTTTCGAATAGAACTTCTCCTAATTGTCGGGGAGATGAAAGATTGAATCGGACACCAGCCTGTTGATAAACATTCTCTTCAGATTTTTTTGCATCATGATCAAGTTCACGTGAGTAGTCATTTAAGAAATTCATATCAACTCTTACTCCCTCGAACTCCATATCTGAAAGTACTTTCACTAAAGGATTTTCCACTTCATAAAAAACCCTCTCTACTTCTTTAGTTTTTAACAATGGAGTAAAACTGTGTTTTAACTGGAGCGTTATATCCGCATCTTCCGCTGCATAGTCTTTAATTTTTTCTATGGGAACATCTTTCATGTTTCCCTGGTTTTTTCCTTTTTTACCAATGAGCTCTTCTATATGAACAGGTTCATAGCGAAGAAACTGGTTGCTAAGATTGTCCATGCTGCGTTTTCCATCTGGGTCGATGACATAATGCGCCAGCAAGGTGTCGAAAATATTTCCTTTCAATTCATACCCATACCATTTCATAACCAGGATGTCATATTTCAGGTTATGGCCAATCCAGGTTATACTTTCATTACCGAAGAGCGGGGCAAAATGCTCCAGCATGTTTTTAGTTATAGCCTGATCTGTTGGTAAAGGAATATAATAGGCCTCGCCTTTTTTGTAAGAGAAACTCATACCTACCAATTGGCAATCATTGGCATCGATACAGGTGGTTTCAGTATCAAAACAAATTTCTGATTGTTCGTTCAACAAACTTAATAATTGATTTATTTCTTCTTCAGTTTGGGCAAGGTGATAAGTATGTGGTGTATTCTGAATATTTTTTTCGGCAATAATCTCATTCACTGCTTCAAAATCTGTATCTGCCGCATCGGTGGTTTGTGCTTTTAAATTTTCAACCACATTACCAAAAAGATCGGTTTGGACCCCTTGCGGCTGAACCTTTTCTATTCCTTTTTTTTGTAGGCTAAGTGCTGATTCGCCAAACCCTTCTCCCAATACCCTTTTCCCTAAAGATTTAAATTCAAGCTCCAGAAATACTTCTTTCAAAGCTTCTGTATTACATTCCCGGATCCTGAAATCTTCTTCATGAAAATGCACAGGAACATCTGTAATTATTGTTGCAAGTTTTTTACTCATTATAGCCAGGTCTTTACCATTCCTTATCTTTTCTCCTAAAGAGCCTTTGATGGTCTCGGCGTTTTCCAATACTTTTTCCAGCGTACCATATTCAGCCAATAATTTAGAAGCCGTTTTTTCTCCAACGCCTGCTATGCCGGGAATGTTATCAACGGCATCACCCATCAATCCGAGAATATCTATCACCTGGCTTACATCCTTAATATTCCATTTTTCACAAACTTCTTTTGAACCCATAATTTCAACAAGTCCTCCCTGGTATCCCGGTTTGTAAATAAAAATATTACCATCAACCAACTGCCCATAGTCTTTGTCAGGAGTAACCATATAAACATCATAACCCACTTTGGCAGCTTGTTTACTAAGAGTTCCAATCACGTCATCCGCTTCATATCCGTCATATTCAATAACCGGGATACAAAAGCCCCTGATAATTTTTTTTATATCAGGTAAAGCAGACATCAGGTCTTCGGGAGCTTCTTGTCTATTAGCTTTATAGTCTGAAAAATCAGTATGGCGTGTTGTGGGGGCATGTGTATCAAAACACACTGCCATATGTGTAGGCTTTTGATTATTAATTAAGTCTACCAGTGTATTGGTAAATCCAAATTGTGCATTGGTATTGCGACCATTTGAAGTAATGCGGGGATTGCGGATCAATGCGTAGTAGGCACGAAAAACCAGTGCCATTGCATCCAGCAGGAAAAGTTTTTTGCTCATGGCCCGAAGTTAGGTAATTCCCTAAGTCAGGATATCAAACAAAAAACCAGAATTAACAGATGAATAAAACGTTATTTTTTAACCGAAGGTTCGGGTTTAGCATTTACCTCAGATGAAGGCTGAGAAACAGGCCTTGATCTTATTATTCCAGGGTTATCATCTTTGTAAAAAAAATTAAGATATATAGCAAAAGCGAGTAATGAAAAAGCAAAGAAATTTAATAGCCTTCTTTGAACACGTTTCATAAGTTTGGTTTTTAAGGGATTTAGATACTTTATAACGTGCGGAAGCGGTAGTTATTTCACGGTATAATAAATTAAGTAATATCCCTTATAGGAAATGCGGAAAAAGGTACATATGAAAGAATAATGACCATCGTACATTAGCTCTTGATGGATTCCAGTTTTTTCTTAAGGGAAAACATTTCATCCCGAAGCCTGGCAGCTTCCATAAAATCAAGATCGCGGGCAGCTTTTTCCATATCTTTTTTAATCCTGTTTACGGCTTTTTCCAATTGAGGAATGGTTTGATATGTTTCCTGTTCTTCAGCAGCGACTGTTACCAGATCTCCATCAGCAGCTACTGCATAAGGGTTCTTAGGATCGAAACCTTTTATATCCAGTACAGAAGTTTGTGCGAAGACCTGCTCTTTACTCTTAATGACCGTTGCAGGAGTGATATTATGTTCAATATTAAATAAGATCTGTTTTTCTCTCCTTCTGGTTGTTTCATCAATCGTTCGTTGCATACTTTCTGTCATCTTATCTGCATAGAAGATAACCAGTCCGTCAACATTCCTGGCTGCGCGGCCCGCTGTTTGTGTAAGGGACCTTTCGTTTCGTAAAAATCCTTCTTTATCCGCATCAAGGATTGCTACCAATGATACTTCGGGCAGATCCAATCCTTCGCGGAGAAGATTAACTCCTACCAATACATCGATTTCTCCTAAACGAAGCTGACGTAAGATTTCCACTCTTTCCAAAGTTTCCACCTCACTATGAATATATTTTGATTTGATATTAATTCTATGCAGGTACTTGTCCATCTCTTCAGCCATTCGTTTTGTCAAAGTAGTTACCAGAACCCGATCTCCTTTTTTTATGCGCTTATCGATTTCATCTAGAAGGTCATCAATCTGGTTAACACTTGGACGAATTTCAATAGGAGGGTCTAGCAAACCTGTCGGCCTTACTACCTGCTCAATAACTACGCCCCCTGTTTTTTCTAATTCAAAATCACCCGGAGTGGCTGAAACAAAAACAGTTTGGCTGAGCATGGATTCAAACTCATGAAAATTCAGGGGGCGATTGTCTAACGCCGATGGAAGCCTGAAGCCGTAATCAACCAATACCAGTTTCCTGCTTCGGTCACCACCATACATGCCACTTACCTGGGGAATGGTCTGGTGACTTTCATCAATCACACACAAAAAATCTTTGGGAAAATAATCGAGCAAACAAAAAGGTCTTGAGCCTGGTTTTCTCCTGTCGAAAAAGCGTGAATAGTTCTCAACGCCATTACAATATCCCAGTTCCCGAATCATTTCCACATCATAATTTACTCTTTCACTCAATCGTTGCGCTTCAATGAATTTGCCTGTACTTTTAAAATATTCTACCTGTGCAGCCATTTCATCCTGTATTTCATACAACACCTGTTGAAGCATATCTTTAGGTGCGAGATACAGGTTGGCTGGGAATATTGCGGCGTTATCCATTTTTGCAATGCGCTTACCAGTTTGTACATCTATACTTTCAATCTCTTCAATTTCATCTCCAAAAAAACTGATCCTGTATCCATAATCCAGGTAAGGAAGATTAATATCAATAGTGTCACCTTTTACCCGGAAGGAACCTCTTCCGAAGTCACCCTGACTTCTTGTATATAATGAATTTACCAGCGAATGTAAAAATCCCTGTCTTGAAATGATTTGCTTCGGTTGAATTCGTACGATTCCATTTTCATATTCCGTTGGGTTTCCAATACCATAAATACAGCTTACAGAAGCCACTACTATAATGTCACGCCGTCCACTCAGTAATTGTGAAGTGGCCTGCAACCGAAGTTTATCCAGTTCTTCATTGATAGACTGATCTTTTTCAATGTATGTATCACTGACAGGCATATATGCTTCCGGCTGGTAGTAATCGTAGTAACTCACAAAATACCCTACAGCATTTTCTGGGAAGAACTGTTTAAACTCTCCGTACAATTGAGCTACTAACGTTTTATTATGAGTGAGTACCAGAGTTGGTTTTTGTACATTCTGGATTACATTGGCCATCGTGAAAGTTTTACCAGACCCGGTCACTCCTAATAAGGTCATATACTTTTCACCCTGGTGAATTTCCTCAGTGAGCTGTGCGATAGCTTGGGGTTGGTCCCCCGCAGGTTGGTATGGAGTATGAAGTTGAAATGGCATAGATAAATAATAGAACAATCGAAATTATAAAAATTATAACACGAGAACTCGAGTACTAATTGGTTTCAGCCTGTTTTTTATTTTTCACTGCCTTTCTAAAAGGATCCCAACTGATCTTAAGTTTTCCGTCTTCACCGGTTTTTGCCCTTACCCTGATACTGGGACCACGGCGAATTTCAGAGCTGATTAAGTCAATACTGTCATTTTTCTTCAGTACGTTCCGGATAGGAAACTTAATACTCATATCCGTTCCTTTTTTTACATCATAAACACCTTCAGCAAATAATATCAAAGCAGTTGAACGGATCTCCATTTTATTAATGATAAAAGCGCTTCCTTTAACTTCCAGGCGATTTTTTAAATCAGCGAAATGAATGGTTTTAAAATCCTGTTTTTTAAAAACAGAAGCGGAGATCTTTTCAAAAGGTTCGAAATTATTAAGCTCCCCATTTTCAACCAAAAAGTCAATAGTTCCCTGCATACTGGCTGGAATAATTTCTGCCTGGTCATTAAGAGCTGTCGTCACATTAACGGTGGCAGAAACCAATCCTTTCAAATTCTTCTGAGTAATCGCATCCTGGCCAAAATCATCAAAGGCATAAAACAATGCAGGTATATCCATTTTATTAAGGGTGGTATTCAAATAAACAGCGTTGCTGTTTTGTCCTTCTGTAACAGTTCCCTGCATCTTCATAGACCCGTTTGCATGTCCAAATGATGCATTTTTAAGATTGATCATATTTTTGGATAACAATACTTCGGCATTAACCTGTTTAGCATCAAATTTTTTATAATTCATTTTTGGAGTTGCGAGCGTAATAAAGACATCACCATCAGTGAACATCTTATCTATTTTGCCTGCCGTACTTTTCAATTTGTCATTAGATCCCTTTGTAGTTTTAATATTTCGTTTTGCTAAAAAGCTTTTAAAATCGTTAAGATGCAGGTGGGGAGAATATACATTCCAGTGCAACGTGAGTTTCTCAGGACTTATATCCAGTAATGAAAGAAAGTTTTTGGCATCTCCATTCATTACCAACTGGGTATTGCCGGTAAGTGCTTTAAATTTTTGAACATATAAATCCTTATCCTTAAACAAAATGGTTCCGGAAACCTGCGATAATGTAACATTTCTCGGCAAATACTTTACTGTTGCCTCATTAATAGTGGTTACTCCATTCATTCCGGATATAACACTGTCGCGACCGGAGATCGGCCCTTTAAAAACAATATCAACAACACCACTACCTTTCAAAAATTGAAGTGTAGTACTGCCAGATAATTCATTTAGCGAGGATAAATTAAATGACGATTGGATATCGCATTCGAGGAAAGGACTTTTGAGATTACTGACTTTGATATGTTTAGAGGTAATGGGTATTTTTTCAAATTGCCCCCTGAAATTGATGACTTCCAATACAGAATTCATATCCAGGCGGGGATCGCCGGTGACGAGTTCATTGTTAAATTTTGCGATAAAAGAACAATTGGTAAATGATCCTCCCGGTGTGGAGATGAGATTGTCTCTCACATTCATTTGGATGCGAACAAGGGGAAGAAATCTATATCTTGTTTCACCGGAAATATTTATTTGTACGTTAACTGGTTTCTGAATGGCAAACTTTTTTATTTTATTCCGCATAGTATCCGGAAGAAGTGGAAGCGTTTTATTAAAATTCAAATTACTGGAAGCAATTGCAAGCTTAAAATCACGCTTAGAGGAGTCAAGTGAGAAATTACCTGTAAGATTAAATTTCTGCCCATCTATTAGCAGTTTAATATCAGAGAAGGATAGTCGTTTATGAATCCGGTCAATGGCAACTTGAAACTCGCCCTGAACATTTTTATTCTTCAAATAGCTCCCTTTATCAGTATTGAATGCAAGGGAATTAACGATCATGTCTGTGGTAAAGTCAAACATTTGGAGTCCATTTTTATCAGTACTGGTAAAGGTTAACGCTCTCACTCTAAAATGATGAAATTTTTGTTTGGAAGGATTTTCTATTATGATTTCAGAATCATTTAAAAAAACAAGTGGTAAAGAAGATTGCTTCTTTTTCTCCGGACCATCCGATCTTAAAATGTATTGATTATTGTAATCCGTGCTATCAGTATAAAGGTGCAGTTTCCCATTTGTAATAATAATTTTTCCAATACCACGGGTTTTATTAAAAATTCCAAATGGACTCAAACGGAGAAATACAGTTCCTGCGGAAAAGAAAGTTCTGTTATAAACTTTCCAGAGGCTGTCTTTAACAACAACATCCGACAATTGAAGAGATATAAAGGGGAAGGTTTTTAATAAGCTGGCTGAAAGGTCTCCAATACTGGCTTCGGCCTTTGTCTTTTCAGTTATTCGGGCAGATATTTTTGAAATGAGTCCTGCCTTATTATAATGTATATATGCCCATATACCAAACCAGAGTAAAAAAAATAGGATTACTACAGATATAAGCACACGAAGTCCGTATCTCATCAATTTTTTCACGATAAATATTAATTATAATAAATGTGCTTCATGGAGCATGGATACTATAAAAAAATTAGGCCGCAGCGTTTAATCAATCCTTCGTTTAAGATAGGAGGTATAATCTGGAATCTGAACATGATAATCATCCGACATTAAAGGTGAGGTTAATATGAAATCTGCTGTAGCACGGTCACAGGCTACGATGCAATTCCATGCGATGGCCACCCGTAACAGGGCTTTTACATCACTGTCGTGGGCTGTGCTTCCATGGGATCCCGGAAAAATATTAGAACATCAATATCTCCAGTGGCTATCCTAGAACCAATTTGCTGATCACCCCCGATGGGCCCGCTTAATAATTTCCTAATGCTTCTATCTAAAATTTCTTCTAGTAATTTTCCCGTTGTACCTGTGGCGAATAATTCATGTCTCGCAAGAACCGTTTTATTAAATTCTGCCCAGTCCATCATGTCTTTCTTTTTATTATCATGTGCTACCAAGGCAATGCGCTTACGGGTTTGCAACTTTCTGGATTTGTACATCTTTATTTATTAATACCGCTAGAGGTGAAAAGTAATGGCCCGATAAAAGCCGGTAATAGAAGTTGGTGTTAAGTTTTCCACATGTAGGCATGAATATTGTGGATAAGCACTGATTTTTCTACCCATTAGATTTTATGAAGAAAGTTATAGTGCTTTGCTGTGTAAGCATCCTTGCACATTTTTGTTCTGCTCAGTATTCCGGACTTATACGTCCAGGCATTCCGATTGTTAGGATTGATCCTAAAAATAATGTTACCGATTTTAGTTATTCTCTGAAAGGAAATTCAAAGATTCATTTGCAATGGAAAGTTACCAATATAGAAGGGGTAGATTTTTTTGCTATTGAGCGTAGTAAAAATGGAAGAGATTTTGAAATGATCGAGGTTCTCAAGTTAGTGTCGAATAACAACTATGAGTTACTGGATGAAGCTCCATTGACCGGACGTAGTTTTTATCGGATTCGCACTTCGGTAAATGGAAGTACTGCCTTTTCTCCAACCCTTACCGTTTACAGGGAGGGAGAGTTACCTTATAAATTTTATCCCAATCCCGTAGACAATATACTGATAGTCAGATCTGAAATTCCTATTGATGTACAAATTGCGGATGGTTCCGGTGATGTCCGAATTACTCAACTTAGGGTGCAGGGACTTCAAACTATTAATGTCTCTTCTTTAGAGAAAGGTATTTATATGATCCGTTTTACTAACAAGCTTTCAAATACGGTAAGTATTGAGAAATTGTTTAAAAATTAAGGCGTGCTGTAGAATACGTATATATACGCAATCGTAAAATACAGTTGTATATATCGGATTAGGCCCTTATTTTTACAACGGTTTTTCATAGGATATTGGATTTTAAAAACGGGGTTGAATTTCTATTCAGACCCCTTTTTTATTTTATAGATCTCATGAAAAAATAAAAGGCTTCCGTAATAGAAGCCCTTATTTGTTTACTACCCCGGAATATTATGCGACCTGCATCTCTTTTATTTTTTCACGAATTTTCAAATCAATTTCGTTTGCGAGTTCGGGATTATCCTGCAACAATTGTTTTACGGTATCTCGACCCTGCCCGAGCTTATCGCTATTATAACTAAACCAGCTACCGCTTTTTTGAACGATACCTAATTCCACGCCCATATCTAATATCTCACCTGTTTTCGAGATACCCTCACCAAATACAATATCGAATTCCGCGCTTCTAAAAGGAGGAGCAACTTTATTCTTAACCACCTTCACCTTAACCCGGTTACCGACAGCCTCGTCACCATCCTTTATTTGTGCCATACGGCGGATATCCAACCGGACTGAAGCATAAAATTTAAGAGCATTTCCACCTGTTGTTGTTTCAGGATTTCCGAACATTACTCCAATCTTTTCACGCAACTGGTTAATGAAAATGCAAATGGTATTCGTTTTACTAATGGTAGCGGTTAACTTTCGAAGGGCCTGCGACATTAAACGAGCTTGCAAACCCATCTTGGTATCTCCCATTTCACCTTCCAGCTCACCTTTAGGAACCAGGGCAGCTACAGAATCTATCACTACCACATCTAATGCACCAGATAATATCAACCTGTCGGCGATCTCGAGGCCTTGTTCTCCATAATCTGGTTGAGAGATAAGCAAATTGTCTACATCCACACCCAGCTTTTTCGCATACGCACTATCAAATGCATGTTCCGCATCTATAATAGCACACATGCCCCCTTTCTTTTGAGCTTCAGCAATAACATGAATGGCTACAGTTGTTTTACCGGAAGACTCAGGCCCATAAATTTCAATGATTCTGCCCCGTGGTAATCCTCCCACTCCTAAGGCAACATCTAATCCAATGGAGCCTGTAGAAACTACCTCCATCGGGTCAGTTGATTTTTCATTCATCATCATCACACTTCCCTTTCCAAAGTCTTTTTCTATTTTATCAATTGTAAGCTTAAGGGCTTTCAACTTTTCGGTGTTTGACATATTTTATATTTTAATCAAAATTATCATTTGACAAATGTAGAGGAAATTATCTTATCAACACTAAAAATATTAGCATGTGGAAACTAATAATATTGGTTTCATAAATCTTTAAAAAGAAAAGTTGTACAAGTTGAATTTTTGTTTCACCACAAATTAAGGTGTATGACAAAAGCCTGTATGAGTAAAACATCCGGAATCTGGTTTTTTTTCTGTTGGTTTGGCAAATGCAAATAAAAAAACCCTGCTATACGCTTAGCAGGGTTGCCACATGGGGGGGAAGCAATAAAAAAAGAATATGAAAAGCGGAGATCGAAAAACAATTCAAAGTGACTACAAAAAACAATCTCGGGCAATACTACTTTGTGGTAAATAATTGAATCCCGGGTGTTAAAAAATGTCTGTTGGAATCAGACCAAAATAACCAAATCACGTCAGCTCTTACTCCCTTCCCACTCATGTGTTACATTTGTATAAATAGATGTTATGAAATATGTATTATTTTTTTATTGCCTGATTAACGGTATTGCATCAAATGCACAGCAGCCAACACTGGCTGAGAAAGGTGTTACGTATGGAACCGGCAGTTCACAAATCGGGGCCATTCCCGTTAATGAGTTAGAAAAAAACATGAAGCAAAACAAGTTTGAAGGAAAGGTAATCGGAAAAGTAGTAGAAGTTTGCCTCGTAAAAGGATGCTGGATGAAAATAGAAAAATCAAATGGTGACAAATTGATGGTAAAGTTTAAAGATTACGGTTTTTTCATGCCTGAAAATATTGTTGGAAAGGACGTTGTACTCGATGGCGAAGCCACCATGAAGGAGGTCTCTGTGAAGCAGCAAAAGCATTACGCCGAAGATGCCGGCAAAAGCAAAGAAGAAATTGAGAAGATCAAAGAAACTAAAAAGGAACTTCAATTCGTGGCAAAAGGGGTTTTGGTACTATAAAGGAATCGCCGTAAGAATTGTTATACCAGCGTTGCAATTAACTGGCAAAGAATTCCTGCTATGAGGCCTAAGTAAATTTCTGCAGGGCGGTGGTCTGAAACGATCATTCGTGCTGTACAAATGATTCCGGCTATCAGTAAAGCAACAGCGGGATACAACCCACTCGAACCTTCCCCTGAAAAACTTACCAGGAAGATAAAAAATAACATTCCTCCCATAGCCAAAGCATGCATGCTTATCTTAAAATAAATATTTGCCATCCAGGCAGCAATCACTGTTAAAAAACTTCCTAGTAAAAATCCTGTAAAGATCTCATGGTTACTCTGCTGGCTCCTGGAAACATACCATGCCCAAAAGTAAAAGATCATCGTTGCGGCGTAGGGAATAATTCTCTCTTTCTGTGTTCGTAGAAAAATCGACTTCGTTAGTTTCAAACGCCACATCAGGAATACACTTATCCCGGGAAAAACTGCTGTATTAATGATTACAAACAGGAATTTGAATACTTTTAATTTTTCACTTAAAGCAACAAAAGCATACGGATGTATGTACAAAAGAAAGAACGTTACATATAACGGTATAAAAAGCGGATGGAATATCCAGGAAAATAAATGTGCGGTAAATTTTATAATAGAATTGAACTGTTGCCTCTCATTGAGCAAACTTCCAGTAATTGGTGTATGCATTTGATCAAAGTTCTTTTCTGAGCCTGGCCACAGGAATATTTAATTGTTCCCTGTATTTGGCTACCGTTCTGCGGGCAATATTATATCCTCTTTCCTGTAATAATTCAGTTAATTTTTCATCGCTGAGTGGCTTCTTTTTACTTTCTGCTTCTATCATATTACTGAGAATTTTTTTCACTTCTCTTGTTGAAACTTCTTCACCACTATCAGTACTCAGAGATTCACTAAAAAAGAACTTCAATCTGTATGTTCCAAATTCAGTTTGCACAAATTTACTGTTTGCAACCCGGCTCACTGTTGAAATATCGAGGGCGGTTCTTTCCGCAATATCTTTAAGGATCATCGGTCGCAGTACGGTTTCATCTCCCGTCATAAAAAATTCCCGCTGGTACTCCATGATCGTTTCCATAACGCTGGTCAGTGTATGCTGACGTTGCTTGATGGCATCAATAAACCACTTGGCAGCATCTATTTTTTGTTTGATGAAGATGACTGCTTCCTTCTGCCGTTTGTCTTTTTTACTTCCTTTATCATATTCACGTAGCATATCACGGTAGCCTTCGCTAATACGTAAATCCGGGGCATTCTTTGAATTTAAAGTTAGTTCCAGCTTGCCCCCGTTATTATAAATAAAGAAATCGGGTACTACATAACTTTCCGCCTTATTTAGATCCCCGTGATTGCCACCCGGTTTTGGATTGAGTCGTATGATCTGGTTGATCACTTCTTTCAGCTGTTCGTCCGTTAAGTTTAATCCACGTTGTATTTTATCATAATGCTTTTTGGTAAACTCATCAAAATAAAGCGACAAAACATCAATGGCCATTTCAACTTCCTTTCGCTCATTCTTATGACGCTGCAATTGTATTAATAAACATTCCTGAAGATTTCTTGCTGCAACCCCGGGCGGATCAAACTGTTGGATCAACTGAATGACTGTTTCAACCTCCGGTTCATTACTTTCAATATTTTGCCGGAATGCGAGATCATCAACGATAGCAAGCGTTTCACGACGCAGATAGCCATCATCATCTATGCTTCCGATGATTTGTTCGGCAATCTTTTCCTGTTGGTCATCCAGCTTCAGCATTAATAATTGCTCCTGGAGATGTTCATGAAAAGAAGTTTCGATTTTATAGGGAACAACCTTGTTTTCGTCAATCTCTGGATAATTGTCATCACGCATCTTGTAATCCGCTATTTCCCCATCATCATCACTAACGTATTCACTAATATCAACGTTTTCATATTCATCCTGGCTGCCTTCTGCTTCAAAATCTTCTTCATCAGAGCTATCAAATTCATCTTTGGTTTCATCAAACTGATCATCATGATCTTCTTCAGTATGTTCCAGGGCGGGGTTTTCTTCTAATTCCTCCTTTATTCGTTCTTCCAGGTTGGCAGTCGGAACCTGCAGCAACTTCATTAATTGAATTTGCTGGGGGGACAATTTTTGTAGTAACTTTTGCTGTAAACTTTGACCGAGTGCCATCTTACGTTTTAGGGATTATAAACGCCCTCGATCCATTTTTTGAAAAGGGCGCTGACCACAAAAATCAGGCCGTAAATTTACAACAAATTAAACAGGGGTGAGGCAACGATTTTATAATTTTATTGTTGTGTGCTTATTAATGGGGGCTGCCGGGCCTGTTCTTGCACAATCTGTAAGGAGTGATTCTTCGTATTACGGTCTAATTCCGGAGCCTGGAGTCATTTTATCAAACAGGTTGTCCCTACCACCATTGGTCTTTCGGGGTTACGATACAAGGGTGAATCATAGGTTGCCTTTAGTTCAACACTCGCTACTCATCGGTGACGATCATTATACCCGCAATTTTGGATTTTTCTGCAGGAAAGAACTGCAATTGGAAAAACATACAAAACTCCCTTTACGATTCAGGTTGGGATCGCTTGATTATTGCAATTACCTCGAAGCCAAATAGCAGAGCATAATGCAAAGTATTGGTTGAAATGGTTTGTATACGTAAACACTTACTACTCCCTCTGAGTTTACACCAAACCTTTATATAATAAGGTCATGCTAACAATACCATCTATTACCGTTCGTTTTCTAAGCTAGTTCTTCAGCTGTTTAAGCGATCGCAAACTATATAACCTATTAAAATGGCAACAAGCACAGACCACTCCATATTTTTAGTTGATGATGATATAATGTCTTTGACACTTTATGGGCAATTTTTAAAAAATATCGGATATGAGGATGTGCATTTGTTCAATAGCGGAACCGATTGCATTGAACATTTATCAATGCATCCGCAAATCATATTTTTAGATTACTCTATGGAAGATATGAATGGCATTGATGTGTTGAAAAAAGTAAGATTGTTTGATCCATCCATTATTGTAGTATTCATATCGGGAAATGAAAGTCCTGAAATAGCTGAAGATGCCAAGAAGCATGGAGCAGTGGATTTTATAGTGAAGTCTTCCATTAACCGGGAACGTATGAAAAGCGTGATGGAAGACCTGGAGCATATCGTAGTTCCGAGGCAGAAGCAAGTTAAAAAATCATTATTCGGAAGAATGAAATCAGGACTGGGTATCTGATCAGCAGTACATAGTAACGCTTTAAATCCCCCCCAATTTTAATAGATCTATTCTTTATTTACTTCTATGAATGGCCAGTGTGTTTTTCCGTGGCTTTTTTTCGTGGAGTTTTTCCCATTCAACGCTAAGTCCAACCATAAAATACCTGTTTTTATTAAATGGCGCGAATGTATAAATAGGGATCGTTACATTTCTAAATACAAAACCAACAAGAATACCCGATTCCAGGGTCGTTTCAGTTTTATATAAACGGGTCTGTTGAAATGAAATACCTCCGTATATCCATTGGAGTGGCTGATAGGCTATTTCGGACCAATTATACAGGAAGTTATCTGCCCGTTGGTCTGTTGAGAAGGAATATTGCGATTGGAGTGAAAAAAAGAAATCCTTATAATCAAGATCAATATTCATACCGGTGGAAACACCATTGAAATTTCCGATCGCACCTCCCAGTAGAGGAGTTACAGTGTAAGAAAAATTATTTTTCTTTGAAAAAGTTTTGCCTACATAAAAGGAAAAAGTTTCTAACTCTTCGTAATTATATCTTCCTTCAGCATACCACTTTTTATTATTCTGGAAATGGGCTATCGATATGGGAACATATCCACTTTTATTCCCAACAACATGATATTGTTCGATGGAAGTTTTAGACTGGGCATTAAGGAGGAGTGGTAGTAAAAGGGCAGATATCAGGATCTTAAAGCAACGCATGATCAGGCTGCATTTTCTACGGTTAGCGTTTTCACATTATCTATAATGAGCACTTCGGCATTCGTTAATTTATCCAATATCGAAATTTCTTTTTTGTGTGGGTTCCAGTAGAAAATTAATTTTTCAATCGGCTTCCACATCATTACCCAACTTAATACATGAAGTGCTTCTTTTAATACGCCAACAAATCCCTTTTCCTGCGGGAAAAATGCCGGTAAAACTCCAAGGCATAATACTACAACTGTAAAACTGAGCACCAGCAATTGATAACTGCGGCGTTTGTATTTCTTAAATTCAGCTTCTGCAATGGTTTTTTTAAGTGAGAAATGCCTTCTTATTGCATGAATTAACGGATCGGTAAAAGTCTTGTCGGATTTGTTTACGAGAATTAATTTATACGTTACCTGGGAATAGCGCTTGATCGTAATAGAATAGTTCATTATATACTGCTCAAATTCATGGCTTAGCTGCCTTTTATATATAGGAGCAGGATCATGAGAATTGAAGTATGTGTCAATCGTTTGCTCATTTACCTTTAAAAAAATATTTATCTTTTTAAATAAAGATTCTTTCATGCAATTGGGTTTTAGAATAATATTTTAGAAATGACATCAATAACCATCCGCTAAAATTTTTATTCATCAGCTTATCATTCACAATAAAATCCTGAAGGAGTAAGCTGCAAGGGGTTATAGAAACACCAGTATAAACGTAGAAAGAGAAGATTTAAAATGCGAAGGGAAAGATATCTTATGCATCTAAGTGCAAATACTTTGATGTATAATGGTTCGTGCTTATGCGAATCCTATATGATTCTTCTATTGGCCATAGGGCATGACCCCTAGACGGAGACTGACTTTGCGGCGAGCGCCTTTTTTATAACAGCTACGATTTTATTACCTTTTTCCGAAATCTGATCTTCGGTCCATGTTAAACTAATGGCTGTGGAAATACAACGGCTCATAACCTTGTTACTGGCAGGGAACTCTTTAGTTGCCTGTGAAATAACTGCCGCTTTCAGATCGGGATGCAAAGTATTTAACAGGGTAGAATTTTTCAGGTGATCCCATTTTCGAATGTAATGCCAGTTGTGATCGTACCAATAAAAATTACCGCCCATTATATTCTGCGATTTCATCTCCTGTATAACTGCCGTTGCAATTTCTTCTGTTGGCAGAAACCAACTCAAAAAAGTACAGCTATCACCGCCAGCATCAGGAATACGTCGAAATGAAATTTCTGGTATTTGATTTATAATTTCCTTGAGCTGCTGATGATTTTTTCTTTGGATCGATAAAAATTCATCTAGTTTCCTTACCTGGGCCAGGCCAACTGCTGCATGTAATTCAGATATCCTGAAATTATAACCCATAATCGGATGCAGCTCCGCACCGCGATCAGCTCCTTTATGATCATGACCATGGTCACTATATCCATCCGCTGCTACATGAATATCTTTTCTGTTTGTAAGTACCACCCCTCCTTCAGCACAAGTAATTGTTTTTACAAAATCAAATGAAAAAGTTCCGGCATCACCAATGGTTCCAAGGTGTTTGCCTTTATAGGTGCCTCCAATACTCTGGCAGGCATCCTCTAATAATAGCAGGTTGTTTTCTTTGCAAATTTTCTGTAAAGCATCCATGTCCGCCATACTACCGCACATGTGAACAGGCATTATACATTTTGTTTTTTTGGTAACAGCTTTCCTTACAGCTTCAGGATCCAATGTAAGTGTATCATCCACGTCAACAAATACAGGGATGGCTCCTACGCTGAGAACGGCCTCAAAACTAGCCACGAAAGTGAAGCTGGGTAATATGATCTCATCACCATAACCAATTCCCAAAGCCACCATAGCGGTGGTCAGGGCAGCGGTTCCGCTCGATACCAGTTGTGCATGAGCACATCCGAAGCGATCACAAATAGCTTTTTCCAACTCTACTGCTTTCCAAATTCCTTTTCGAGGTCCATCAAATCCATAGCGCATCATGATGCCTGTTTCCAACACATCTGTCACCTCTTTTCTTTCTTCTGCACCAAAAAATTCAAAGCCTGGCATAAATAAATTTTATTGTAAAATGAAGGGCAAAGGTAGAGAAAATGGAGTTTGCCGGATCATCTGTTGAAGCATTCTTCAACCTGGTCCAACCCTCCCGGGGGTTTTTCAGGAATTCAATTTCTAAAGTTTACAGTATTGCATTGCAGGCATATGTCCCTTGGTTCCACATTGTAGAATTGAGTAAGAAGGTACATTCGTGAGGATGAGATATTTGTTAGTGTGGAAGATCCAGAGATCTCATTCATTTCAAATAAGTAAACTCGCTTTCATTATTAGCGCTATCAACACAAGTAATGGCGATCTGCTTAAAATTCTCTCCCGCTTTCGGAACATTTATTTTGATGTTACCACCTGCAGACGGAATAATCTGCAAAATATTATCAGGGTTCAATTTGTCATGCGTAGTATCACTGGTTCCGAATCCATATACCACGAAGGACTTAGTTCTTAGAGAAGTATTAAGATCAACAATTTCTACCTGTACTGAATGCGACGAGGGAGTAGTTGAAACTTTTAATTCGGGAGCTTTCGGAATAGGATTATCAATCCATTCCATAGGTGGAATCAATGCAGGGTATTTGTAATAATTGTTTTGCAAACTATCACTCCATCCATTGGGATTCTTTATGAATGATGCGCTGCTGAAATAAATAGCACCCTGAATATTGGGTGTATTACGTAGTGCGGTAAGTTGCCTGGGTATTAAGGTAGAATCTTTCCAGGCAGCACTGCTTCGGGCTCTGTAAATACCTAATCCAATATAACAATGCCTTCCATAGGTGTGCTTGCTCCACCAGTCAAGCAGTACCTCAAATGGCGCGGCCTTATGCCCAAATTCCCAATACAATTGTGGTGCAACATAATCGATCCAACCATTCTTCAGCCACAATAAAATATCAGCATACAGGTCATCATAATTGGTTACACCTGCGGTAGTGGCGCTCCCATCCGGATCATTAGCCCGGTTACGCCAAACTCCAAAAGGACTGATACCGAAACGGCAATGTTCGTTTTCTTCCTTAATTGCGAAAGCAAGTTTTACAATGATAGAATCAGTATTGCTTCTTCTCCAATCATTCCTGCTCATTCCATTACCATATAATTTAAAAGAACGTTCATCAGGAAATTCTTTTCCGGCGAGACGGTAAGGATAGAAATAATCATCGAAGTGCATTCCATCGATATCATAACGATTAACAATATCGCGGATCACTTTCACAACAAATTCCTGGGCTTGTTTATTGCCGGGATCAAAATACCGGGTATTACCATATTTCACAAACCATTCAGGATGAATTTTTGTAACGTGATTAGCAGCTATGGATGAATTCCCTATACTAAATTCAGCCCTGTAAGGATTGCACCATGCATGAAATTCCATTCCTCTTTTATGAGTTTCATCTATCATAAATTGTAATGGATCATAATAGGGGAAAGGAGCCTTGCCCTGTTTACCGGTGAGCCATTGGCTCCAGGGTTCAAATTTTGATGGATAGAACGCATCGGTGGCTGGCCGAACCTGTACAATGACAGCGTTCATTCCATTGCGTTTATGCATATCCAATAAATCAATGAACTCTTTTTTCTGATTGGCAGAATTATAATTTCCCCTTGTTGGCCAGTCGATATTATCAACCGTTGCTACCCATGCAGCACGAAATTCATACTTAAGCTGCGCGGTCAAAGAATTAGTAGTAAAAATTAAAGCGAGGAGGGCAAGGGAAATCGTAATTTTTTTCATGGTCCGGAATTAGGGGACTGCTAATCTACATAGAACTGTGAAGCTTGTCAAGTTATTGATGAAGTGTTTTTGCATCTTCGGTTTATATTAACACAAATACATCCATTTCATGGGGCCGGATTATAGTCATTGTGCCTGTTGAATCTCAAGGCACCTTTTTAAAAATCCCAATTATATGATGTTACATTTCTAAGGTTTCAGAAGTGTTATTGTTCCCGCTATTGCTCACTCCATACAGTTGTTCCTTCGCTACAGTTAGCACAAATATCAATATTTTTCCGGCTTTGAAGAATTTGCTTTCGGAAATGAATGTATTTTTCGTTGTGCCATATTTCTTTAAATGGCTTGCCTTTCAGATCACCCAGGTTGTGTTGTGCATCTTTGTCGAAACAGCATGGAACAACCAATCCGTCCCAGGTTATTACCGTTGCGTGCCATAAACGCCAGCAATGATTACTGAGGGAATTTTTTACTTTGTATTCTCCTGCTTCATTTTTTTTGTACCGGCTGAATTTTTCAATGGATGGAATGAGTTGGTTGGGATCATTCTTATAATCGTACACCTGGGCGGTTTTGAATCTTACTTCATCCACACCTATTTTTTTTGCCAGTTGCTTTATTTCTTCAATCTGGTGTTCATTGTGTTTTACAACTAGAAATTGAAAAAATATGAAGGGGGTCTTACTCTTTAGTTCCTTTTTCCATTTGACAATATTTGCGGCCCCTTCCAATACTTTTTCAAGTCGGCCTCCAACCCTATATTGCTGGTAGGCATCCTGTGTGGTGCCATCTATCGAAATGATCAATCGGTCGAGCCCACTTTCCACCGTTTTTTTTGCATTGTAATCGTTGAGGTAGTGAGCATTGGTAGAAGTAGCGGTATACAGGCCTTTCTTTGAAGCATACTTTACCATTTCTAAAAATGACGGATTCAAATAAGGTTCTCCCTGGAAATAAAATATGAGATATAAAAGATCTTTTGATAACTGGTCAATGGTTTTGGTGAAAAAGTCATTCTGCAACATTCCTGTTGGCCTGGTAAATGCTCTCAATCCACTGGGGCATTCAGGGCATCGCAGATTGCACGAAGTTGTAGGTTCAAAAGAAATAGAAATTGGATAGCCCCATTGAATAGGTTTCCTGATCCATTTGCTTAAGTAATAGCTAGCCAGTACTCTACCCCCATTCCAGGCTCTGCGAAGCGTGAATTTTGAAAATAAATTGATACTATCATTCCAGTTGAATGCAGGCATAAGCACGCTAAATTACGGGTAGGAGTTTAAAGCACAATCTTTGATCCCCGAAAACGTTACAATAGGCTCAAAAGAACCATCAAGCTGTTTAATACGTTTATAAATTATCGTCCAATTTTCCTTTCTATGAAAATAATGTATTGTTTTTTTTTATTTTTTATTCAAATACAGGTAGCGCTCGCTCAGATTAACAAGGAAGAGGAGCATCAACCGGCTGATATATCCATTATTGAAAGACAGGCTCATCAGCGCATTATGGATGCAACAGGAGATTACTCCATGGATAGCTTTACGGTGGCTTCAGAAAATATAGACGTTCATCATTATCGTTGTGAATGGCTGATTGATCCTTCTGTAAGATTCATTAATGGAAAGGTGACTGTATCCTTTGTGGTGAAATCTTCTGCCGATAAAATCATTTTTGATTTATCGAGCTCCTTAAATGTAGACAGTATTATTTATCACGGCAACTCGATCCCTTTTCAACGGGTATTAAAAGATGGATTACAGATTCCATTACCGGGCATATTAAGTGCAGGACAAAAAGATTCAGTGAGCATTTATTATAATGGCATCCCGGATCCAGGAATTACCGGAGTCATACACCAGGGAAACTATCGTGGAAATTTTGCACTCTGGACACTTTCTGAACCATATGGTGCTAAATTGTGGTGGCCGTGCAAAAACGGATTATCGGACAAAGCAGATTCCATAGACATCATTATTACTACCCCCGATGTTTATCTGCCATCATCTAATGGTATCGTTGTAAATGAGAATATTGCCAATGGCCAACTTACTACTCATTTCAGGCATCGTTACCCCATAGCAAGTTACCTGGTTGCTGTTGCACTTAGCAAATATTATATAGACAAAGACAGCATTCAAATAGGCACCCGCCAAATGCCTGTTATCATGTATGTTCTGGCGGTAGCTACACCTAATTTTCATAAACCTGCAATAGTTGTAGCAAAACAATGCCTCCAGAAATTTTCTGACTTATTTGGATTGTACCCTTTTTATAAAGAACATTATTGTCAAACACAATGGTTAATAGGGTCGGGAGGAATGGAGCACCAGACTAACAGTTTTCTTGGTAGTCGTGGAGCAGCACTAGTATCCCATGAATTAGGTCATCAATGGTTTGGCGACAAAGTAACTTGTGGAAGCTGGCAAGATCTCTGGCTAAATGAAGGCTTTGCAACTTATACGACGAATATTTTTTATGAGCATTTTGACACTGCATTATTACGCCTTACCCTTCAAAATATAATCAATTCAGTAACAAGCCAGCCTGGGGGTAGTGTGTGGGTCGACGATACTACCCGTTTCTCTCGCTTGTTTGATGGGCGGTTAACTTATAATAAAGGTTCTTACGTAGTTCATATGTTACGATGGGTATTGGGAGATTCTGTTTTTTTTAAAGGGATTCGAAGATATCTGGATGACGCAGCTGTTACTTATTCATTTGCAAGAACTGCAGATTTAAAAAAAGCTCTTGAGACCGAAAGCGGTAAAAATTTGGAAACATTTTTTCAAAAATGGATTTATGGACAAGGATACCCGAACTATAATGCGGAGTGGACACAAAATAATAATAACTGGATCAAGGTAAAACTCAATCAAACAACCTCACATCCTTCGGTTAGCTTTTACGAAATGCCTGTTACATTAGTTGCCAAAAGTGGATCTCAAGAATCAACTTTTATAGTTGACCACCGGTATAGCGGACAGGAATTCTGGTTGAATCCAGGATTTGCTGTTGATTCTATCCTGGTAGATCCGAAGTTATGGATCCTTTCGAAAAATAAAACTTCAGCAAAAATAAATAGTGTTGGTACTTCAAACGAAATTAAAATCTTTCCAAATCCAGCTCCGGATGTAATAAAGATATCACTCAAAAACCCAACCGGTAAAAAGTTACATATACGATTGCTAAATGTGCTTGGACAAATGATTTATCAAAAAGAAATGCAAACACAAGGCAGAGATGAATTAATTAATATTTGGATGGGCCAATTGCCCAAAGGGGTTTACTGGCTTATGATAAACAATGAGGATAATATTAAGATGCTGAAAAAAATCCTGCATTAATTTCCTTGAAATATTTTGTTGACATGCGTTTCTCATACGCCAGGATAATTGTTGTATTTATGACACCACTCCAGTTATTATCTTCGCAATCGAGTTTTACTATAATCTCTTTAAATTTGAGCATAGAGCATAAAGGAGTACCTCCCCGGCAATAATTTTCACTTTATTATGACTACTTCTCAAATTTGGAAGCACCGGCTTTATATTTTACAGCGAATGGGACTTAAAGCAGGGTACAAATTACTGGGCAAATTAAATGTGCGGATGCAGCCACAAGAATTTTTTTACATTAAAGCAGGGTATCATCATGCAGTAAGCGCCGAATCTTTTGACGCTACGGGTAGTACTGATGAGTTTCAGCGTAGTGTATACGAACTTGCTGCTTCCCTTGCAGGAAAGTTTGATAACACTTCAGTATTAGATGTAGGATGTGGATCCGCTTACAAGTTGATACACATGTTAGGAAGTTATGACACTTTGGGAATGGAAGTAGAACCTGCATATAGTTGGCTCCGGCGAAAATATCCTGATAGGAAATGGTTGTTTTATAATTCCTCGCAGATCCACAAACTGGAGGCTGATATAGTAATCTGTGCGGATGTTATTGAGCATATACAAAACCCTGATGAAATGATGAACTTTCTATGGGGTATCAATTTCAGTTATCTAATCTTAAGCACTCCGGAGCGAGACAGGCTTTCTGACAAAAATGATTATGGCCCACCTGTAAATACCTCTCATTACAGGGAGTGGAATTCAATGGAATTTAAAACCTACGTTAGTCAATGGTTTACTGTTGAGGATCACCATGTTTTTAATGATAGAAGTATCACCCAGGTTGCGGTTTGTTCCAAAAAAATACTTTAACTCATCCTTGAGATATAGCGTTGAGTAAATTAAATCAAACAGGAATACTTTTATTGGTGCTCAATGAAAAGCCGTACACTAAAAGCACAAAAAAATACTGCATTTTTATAATAGCAAAGCCATCAAAAATGCAGTATTTTATATATAAATAATGAGAGGTAGCACAGTCTACTTAAGCATCCGTTCTTCGTCCGCTGTTATTACGCATTAAAGCGACAAGTAGTAAAATAAAAACAGCAACACCAATTACCCAAACTACAGGGGAAGCAAAAAAATTGCTATCATTTTTCCCGGTATTGATGTCTACATCCACTTTTTTATCCTGAGCAAAGCAAATAATGGTTACAAAAATTGACGTGCAGAACATCAAAAATTTTTTCCCCCAGTTTTGTGTCGCTCCCAGATTACTGATGCATTTCATATTTAATTTTTTAAGTGAATAATACCTTCACTATCAAAAAAATCGTGCCATCAGAAACTCATTTTAATCTAGAACAAACTAAATCTGGCTTTGCATCAAAAAATATATAAAATATTAAGATCCAATGTTTAAGATTGTTTCAAGGGTAATACTATAGAAAACACCGCACCTTCGCCTTCGTTTCCAATGGCTTTAATTGTGCCACCATGACTCTCAGTTATCTTTTTGCAGAGAGCAAGTCCGATGCCCGTTCCCTCGGGCATATACTGCGAGGATAGCCTTTGAAAAACCTGGAATATTTTTTCGTTATACGCTTGTTCAAAACCGATGCCATTATCTTTTACATTGATTTTGACTCTGCCTTGATCAAGAATGGATGTAGTGATTTCAATTACTGAAGCAACTTCACGCTTACTATATTTTAAAGAATTGCTAATAAGGTTCTGGAATAGTTGCCTCATCTGGAATGGTACTGCTTCAATTGTTGGTAAAGAATGAACGGTAATCCGGGCCTTTTTTTCTGTAATAATAATTTCTAAATCGGTTAATACATTCTGTACGATGATATTGAGATCTGTTAATTCAAAGAGTTGCCGTTCATTTGATACGTTCGAATATAACAGTATCCCTTTTATCAATTCATTCATTCGTTTGCCAGAATCATTTATTTTGGTAACTATTTGCAAGGTGGGAGCACTCAATTCATAACGGGTTATCAGCATATCGCTAAAAGTGAGGATTTTTCGTAAGGGTTCTTTCAGATCATGAGACGCAATCCACGCAAATTGTTCCAACTCAAGATTCGTTTTTTCCAATTCAATTCTTTTCTTTTCAAGTTCCAATTCATTTTTTTTCTGTGCGGAAATATCCCGGAGAAAGGCAATGAATGCCGACTCACCGCTACGCTTAGCCCTTGAAATGGTTAACGAAACATAAAATTCATTGCCCTTTTTATGGAGAGCTGTTATTTCAATAGTCTTATTAAGCACCCGCGCTTCACCTGTGGATAGAAGTCTTTCCATGCCTTTCGCATGCCCCTCACGGTATTGAATGGGTACAATGGTATCGGATAATGATGTTCCGATTACCTCATCCGCCGACCAACCGAATATTTCTTCGGCTTTTGGATTCCATAATAGGATATTGCTTTTTTCGTCAATCACAATCACGGCGTCCGGAGCATTTTGTATCAGCTGTACAATATTGTCTTCCCTCTCGCTCGCCTGTTGAGTATAAAAGTGTAATTGCTTTTCATTTGCTTTCCTGCTGGTTATATTTCTCAAAATCCCTCTTGTATATTCTGGCCTGCCGTTTTTATACCTGCATGTTATTGAACCTTCAACAGCTATTTCATTTCCACTTTTCGTGATAAAACAGGTTTCTATTTCTTTTACATGAATTTCTCCGGCAATAACACGGTTTCTATATTCCCGGAAATGATTGCGTTCGCTGTCAACAACAAATGAATAAATAGATTTGCCTTTCAATTCGTTTTGCGTATATCCTATGGCATTCAGCCAGGCATTGTTTACATATATTATTTCGCCTTCGGGAGTAGCCATATGAATCAAATCACTGGCATTGTCAAAAAGATCTCTATAGCGCTCTTCACTTTCAGCCAGTTCATGCTGTTCGGCACTTTGATGGAGTTGTAACTTTATCAACGCTTGTTCTTGCTCATCGGTATAAAATTTTTGAAGTGCAAGTACAATCTCTACAGCCAATGCCGTATCATTTGTATACTGTGGTATAAAACTAAAAATCGATAATTTTTCAGCCTCCCTGGCGCGTGTAATATTTGAAAGAAGTAGCTCTTGCGAATAAATTCCAGGGTATGCCTCGTCATCCCATCTGGTAAGTGTAGTCAAAGACTGATTACTGTCTGTTTCTAACACAGTTAATAACCTGACTACATTTTTCCTTGTTGTTTCATATAATTCATTTCCTGTAAGTTCAGCAAATGGTCTTGATTCATTTTGAGAAGATTGCAGGGTTTGTATTATTGCAGCAACCAAATCATCCAGTTTGTTTTCTTTAATAAAACTGGCAAAGCTTTTCAAAAGGCTCATACTATAAAAATACTTAATGGCAACAATCCGCCTTGATAAATTTAGGCCTACCCCATATTATGTCAACAATTAAACGCAAAGCTTTTGGGGGAGGTGAGGCTCTCCATGTATCTTCGCAATATGCATGATTATTTGAAAGACCTGAACGAAAGGCAGAAAGAAGCCGTTTTGGAAGTCGAGGGACCTTTAATGATTGTGGCCGGTGCAGGAAGTGGGAAAACAAAAGTTTTAACAACACGTATTGCCCACCTGATGGCCTATTGCGGGGTAGACGCATTTAATATCCTGGCTCTTACATTTACCAACAAGGCCGCGAAAGAAATGAAAGAGCGCGTTGAAAAAATCCTGGGTAATAATGAAGCCAGAAATTTATACATAGGAACTTTTCATAGTGTATTTGCAAGAATATTGCGAACAGAAGCTCCCAAGTTAGGTTACCCTAACAATTTTACTATTTACGATACCGATGATGCTAAAAGCGTTGTAAAAACTGTGGTGAATGAATTGAACCTGGATGATAAACATTATAAACCGAATACCGTTTATAACAGGATATCTTCCGCTAAGAATGCTTTGGTCGGTCCGGCCGAATATGCTACCGATTATTATATTCAGCAGGAGGATATGCGCTCTAACCGTCCTGCGATTGCACAGATCTATGATGCATACTCCAAACGCTGCTTCAAAAATGGAGCGATGGATTTTGATGATTTGTTACTGAAGATGTACGAGCTTCTTAAAAATTTTCCTGATGCACTAAGCAAGTACCAGCATAAATTCAAATTCATTCTAATTGATGAATACCAGGATACCAATCCTGCCCAGTACGAGATCATTAAATTACTGGGAGCCATGCATGAAAATATTTGTGTGGTGGGTGATGATGCACAGAGCATATATAGTTTTCGGGGTGCTACTATTCAAAATATATTACAATTCCAGAAAGATTACGATGACGTGAAAGTCGTAAAACTGGAACAGAATTACCGTAGCACTCAAAGTATTTTAAATGTTGCCAACGAGGTTATCAAGAATAACAAAGGGCAGATACCTAAATCGTTGTGGACTGATAATGCAGAAGGTGAAAAAATCCGTTTGGTGCGAACTATGACCGATAATGAAGAAGGAAAATTTACAGCAGATTCCATACAGGAATTAAAACTCCGCAATCATTATAATAACAGAGATATCGCCATTTTATATCGTACCAATGCCCAAAGCCGTTCTTTTGAAGAAAGCCTTCGCCGGATGGGTATCGCTTATACCATTTATGGAGGAATCAGTTTTTATCAACGCAAAGAAATTAAAGACTTTGTTGCGTACCTCCGGGTAATTGTGAATTCGAAAGATGAAGAGGCTTTGAAGCGTATCATTAATTATCCTGCAAGAGGAATTGGAAAAACTTCTGTGGATAAAGCAGTTTTATTTGCGAATGAGAATAATATTTCGATGTGGGATGTTTTGGAAAACGCTCCAAAATATGGCTACAAAGCTGGAACCCTTGAAGCCATAGAACAGTTTGTTATTATGATAAAAATGTTCAAAAGCGAACTGGCAAAGAAGAATGCTTATGACATTGCTATTTTAATTGGAAAAAGTACAGCGATTGTAAAAGATCTGTTTAATGACAAAAGTACCGAAGGTGTAGCGCGATATGAAAACATCCAGGAGTTGCTGAATTCAATAAAGGAGTTTACAGAAACACCAATGAGTGAAGAATCCGGTGAGGTTGGAGATAAAAGTCTTGGGACATACCTCCAACAAATTACCTTACTTACCGATGCTGATCAAAAAGATCCTAATGCCGATACTGTGAAAATGATGACGATTCACGCAGCAAAAGGATTGGAATTCCCTGTTGTATTTGTTGTTGGATTGGAAGAAATGCTTTTTCCCAATGCGATGAGCATAAATACAAGAGAAGAACTTGAAGAAGAGCGGAGGTTATTTTATGTTGCTATTACAAGAGCAAAACATAAACTCTGGCTTACTTATGCCAACACCCGGTACAAATTTGGATCATTGGTTCAAAATGAACCGAGCCGTTTCATTGATGAATTGCCTGCTGAAAATCTTGATCGGAGTTTCGCTGGAGGTGGTGCCCGGAATCAGGGATTTAGTGGTTGGTCAGGTGGCACTGCATTCGACAGAATGAGGGGTGGCTTTGCTGCTGACCAGGCAGAAAAAAGATATGGCCCGCCGGCAAATAGCAATTCCCAACCCACCTATACAATTCCTAAAGTGCATCCCAAGCCTGTAGAACATGTACCGAGTCCGGAATTTGCACCCAGTGATACCAGCAAATTGCAGGAAGGTCAAAAAGTAGAACATCAGAAATTTGGATTTGGAGAAGTTTTAAAGGTCGAAGGCAGCGCACACAATCCCATTGCAACAGTAAAATTTGAATTGAATGGAGAAAAAAAGATCATGCTGAACTATGCGAAGTTGCGGATCATTGCAGCTGAGTAAGAGGGAAGTAAATGTTCTTTATAATCTTGAACACAATACTCCTTGTCATTCGACCAACCCAGGGTATTGTCATCTCCAACGAAGCAATTTGGCGTTGATGATTTCTTGTCTTACCGCGACGAGACAGATCTCAGAGTTGGCGAAGTTTTTAAATCAATGAGATTTCTCTCTATGCGGCTTCATTTAGATGTTAAGAAAGCAAGACCGCTCCGTTCGAAATGAACAAAAGCAATATGTTGGAAATGTCAAAAAATAACATGTTTGAAAAGACAAAAACAGTATGTTAGCTCGGCTATAGATCTATCACTTCTCTTTCTTCAGGGCCACCACTGTTTTTTTATCACTACCTACAAAAATTTTACTTCCATTTATTACTACCGGCCTCTTCAAAAAGGTATATTCATCCAATATCAATTGCCGGTATTCTTTTTCTGAAAGTTTTTTATCCTTCAAGCCCATTTCCTTATATTTCATAGCTCTTCGGCTAAACAGTGTTTCATAACTTCCTGCCATGGATTTCATATCGTCTACTTGCGCTGCTGTAATTTTCTCCGTTTTAATGTCCTGAAGTAAAAAGCCCTTTTTATCGATTTTCGTTTCTTTTATAATTGCCTGGCAGGTAGTACAGTTGGCCAGGTGATACATTTTTTTCATACTCTAAAAATAAGGACTTCATATTTGCGATCATTCGGCAATCTATATGTAATATTTTAGCTGCTGGTACGACTTAAGATAAAGCAAAACCGACTTTTCTGCAGGCATTGAATAACCAGGAAGAATTTCTACGCCTTGTTCACGAACACAGGCCTATGTTGTACAAAGTGTGCAATATGTATTGTCATACAGAGTTCGACCGCCAGGATCTTTTCCAGGAAATTGTAATACAACTATGGAAATCGTATCCAAAGTTTAGAGGTGATTCAAAATTCAGCACCTGGTTATACCGTATCGCGTTGAACACAGCGATTTCAGATTTACGAAAGCAAAAAAAACATATCACTCTCACAGAGCCTGCTAATTTACCAACTGAGATAGCGGATATCCAGTACTATAAAGAAAAAGAAGAACAGTTGCAGCAATTGCATAATGCCATTGCCCAGCTTACAGAAATAGAAAAGGCGATTACCATGCTATACCTGGAAGACAGGAGCTATGATGAAATGGAAGATATTCTTGGAATTAATCAAAATAATCTTCGGGTTAAAATGAACCGCATTAAAGACAAATTACGCAAACTCACGAAAGCCGTTGAACATGGAATTGGATAATTTAAAAGATCTGTGGCGCGATCTTGGCCAGACCGAAGTGCATCATAACAGTGATGAGCAAATAATACTGATGTTGCAAAAACGATCGAAGAGCCCTATCGCCAAAATGAAACGCAATCTTCGATGGGAATTGATCGCAGTAGTCATTTTGTATTCACTTCCTATTTGGCATTTTTTTACTGTGCACCAGGCGCGTTATTGGGAGCTCGCTTTATTTTTACTGGTTATAGGGATCTTTTTTATTTTTTATTATTACCATAAAAATAAATTGCTTGGTGAAATGCAATGTGTTACCTGTGAAGTACGATCCAATCTGGAAAAACAATTAATAACCCTCGAAAAATATGTGCGTTTCTATTTTATATCAGGAACCATTCTTACCCCGGTTGCCTTTTTTGTAGCCGCTTTTATTGTGTGGTTTAAATCACCCGTTACCGGAGTTTCAAAATCACTTAATTCTATTCAGTATACTTATATAATAGGACTGGGTATTATAGTTACCATTTTGTCTTACTTACTTAATAAATGGTATGTGAATAAATTATATGGGCAACACATTAAAAAGCTAAAAAATTTGTTACACCAGATGGAAGAAAAAGAAACGGGGCTATAAATATTTTTTTATGAGACAGATACAAACAGAGATTCCTACTCAAATAATGGTAAAGCAGGTAAATACCGGATGGGTCAAAAGCTCTTACCAGTTTAGTACAGATGGGAACACTATGGGCCAACTTGATTATGCAAAATCATATTTGAAAAAAGCTACGGCAAGTATTGATGGGAAAGAGTTTTCGATTCGGAGGACTGGCTTCTGGAAATTTTATATCGAGATCAGTTCCACTACGAATCAACAATATAATATGAAACTGGATATTAACTGGAGAAATAAATTGAAGATTACCGATTCTGAGGGTAATCCATTTGTTTTTAAAACAGCCAATATGTGGAAAAGTAGGTGGGCCTGGTTTGATAGATATGAAAGGCCGTTAATAGAAATCAAATCCAACAATTTTTCATGGAAAAATCGCGGAGTAATAGACATAAAATATCCCGAAATGAAAGATTGCCTGTTCTGGATAATGGTTTCATGGTTCGTGATTTTGTCTGCTGAGGCTGATGCATCTGCGATGGCGGGTATATAAAAATTCCGTCACATTCCCCACTAATAAAAGCAAATCATCGGTTTCCACATTCTTAATTTCTGTAACTTTCGATTTAACTAAACGATTACTCATGCCATCACGACGTGATTTTATAAAGCAATCCTCACTCTTTACTGCAGGGCTGCTAACTAGCCCTGAAGATTTACTTAAAGTAAAAAGATCGGTTGGACTTCAACTGTATACACTTCGCAATGATATTAGCAAAGACGCAAAGGGAACTATTGGAAAAGTAGCCGCTCTTGGATATAAAGAAGTGGAAACCTTTGGGTATAAAGAAGGAAAATATTTCGATATGCCCGCCACTGAGTTTGCTCAATTTCTTAAATCCGTTGGATTAACTTCTCCAAGCGGTCATTATTTTGGTGGCGGTTGGTTCCTTAAAGATAAATGGGAAGAGAAATGGCTACCCCTTTTAAATGATGCAAGAACAATAGGGCAGCAATATGTAGTGGTTCCTTACCTGGAGGAACAGGACCGGAAATCGGAGGTTTATAAAGCACTGGCACAGAAACTTAACCGGGCCGGTGAAATGGCCCAGTCAGCGGGATTACAATTGGCCTATCATAACCACGATTTTGAGTTTAAAGACCAGGGCGGTCAAACAGGATTCAATATCTTATTGAAGGATAGTGACCCAAAACTTGTGAAAATGGAATTGGACATTTACTGGGCAGTAAAAGCAGGGTATAATCCGGTTGACCTATTCAAAGCATCTCCGGGCCGGTATGTGATGTGGCATGTAAAAGATATGGATAGAACAGAAAGAAAATACTTTACCGAAGTAGGAAATGGGTCCATTAATTTTAAAAACATTTTTGCCCATGCAAAATTGAGTGGCATGAAACATTTCTTTGTGGAGCAAGATGTATGTCCGGGTCCGCCATTGGAAAGCGTTGCAAAAAGCATTTCTTACATAAAGAAAAATCTTTCTAAATAAACAGACCTAAACCCTCTGTTAGGTGTAAGGGTTTTTAACCACTGATACACGGAGAAGGCACGAAGAACACCGCTTTACTTTGCTGCTTATACCTAAGAGACGTCGCTATGTCTCCTCTGTGATCGGTGGTTTATATACGGCAAACAAAAACTACTTTATTTTTTATTACCGGAAAACAAATATTTTTATGAACTCACGTCGAAAATTTTTGTACAATTCTTCTGCGTTAATGGCTGGGGGAGTGCTTGCTTCCTCAATAAATAACAGCGCATTTGCCATTTTTAAAAACCGCATAAGTCCCAGTGACCAGATAAATATCGGGTCCATTGGAATTAAAGGAATGGGATGGGCAGATACAACTGCTGCATTAAAAATTCCAGGAGTAAACCTGGTTGCTATTTGTGATGTAGATAAAACTGTGATCGATCAAAGGAAAGCGGACCTGGTAAAATTGAACATTGATATTTCAAAGCTGCAGGTATATAATGATTACGGAAAATTATTGGAACAGAAAGATATTGATGTAGTCATCATCGGCACCCCTGATCATTGGCATGCCTTACAAATGATACACGCCTGTGAAGCAGGAAAAGATGTATACGTAGAAAAACCAGTGGGTAATTCTATTGTGGAGTGCAGAACTATGGTTGCTGCCCAGCAGCGGTACAACAAAGCGGTGCAGGCCGGACAATGGCAGCGCAGTCAACAGCATTTCAGAGATGCTGTTGCTTTTATTCGAACCGGACAACTGGGTAATATCCGTACCGTAAAAGTTTGGTGTTACCAGGGCTGGATGAAGCCTGATATTGTGCGTCCTGATTCTGAACCACCCCCAGGTGTTGATTACGCTATGTGGCTGGGCCCAGCTCAAAAAAGACCCTTTAATGCAAGTCGGTTCCATTTTAACTTCAGGTGGTTTTGGGATTATGCAGGGGGATTAATGACTGATTGGGGCGTGCACTTAATGGATTATGCCGTATTTGGAATGAATGCAGATGTTCCAAAATCGGTGAGTGCACTAGGCGGAAATTTTGCCTATCCAGAACTTTACCAGGAAACACCCGATACGATGGGAGCATTATACGAATTTGATAAATTCAACCTGATATGGGATCATGCTATGGGAATTGACAACGGTTTGTTTGGACGTGATCATGGCATTGCTTTTATTGGCAACAATGGAACGCTGGCAATGGATCGTGGCGGATGGGAAGTGATTGAAGAAAAAAGAAGTGCCAACAAAGTAGTTGTAGAAAGAAAAAAACCTACAGACAATGGCCTGCAAAAACATATGGAGAATTTCATGACGGTAGTAAAATCCAGGAAACTGGAGGATCTGAATTGTCCCATTCAAACAGGGGCCCATATTGCTACAGTCTGCCAGTTAGGTAATATAGCATTTCGTACACAGCAAAAATTAGTGTGGGATAAAGCAAAAGGAAAATTTACAGACAACTCCATCAATGAAAAATATTTGATGGCGAAATATAATAATGGTTATAAGTTGCCGAAAGTTTGATTAATAGGTTGTACTATCCCGTAGGGATACTCTATCGGTAGCAAACCCATTCACACATAAAACATCCCGTAGGGATGGTACCTTTGAATGTTACACCGATCGAATTCATAATGATATAAGTTGTACTATCCCGTAGGGATAATTATCGGTAGCAAACCCATTCACAAATAAAACATCCCGGAGGGATGGTGCCTTTGAATGTTACACCGATCGAAATTCATAATGATATAAGTTGTACTATCCCGTAGGGATAATCTATCGGAAGCAAACCTATTCACACATAAAACATCCCGTAGGGATGGTACCACCAAGAAGGTTAATTCCCTCTTTCAGCGCAAATACTCTTTTTATGGGTAACCTTATATCAATTACAATTTTTTGATCTTAATATTCCTGAACCATACAGGATCTCCATGATCCTGGAAGGCGATCCTTCCGGATTTAAAAGTTCCAAAATCAGACCATTCTTTAAACTTACTGCCAGCCAACATCTTCTTCCAGTTATCATCCCATAAAGTAGTAGACATTACTTTTATGCCATTCCCTCTAAATTCCAATGAGCCATTATCAGAAATGATTTCCACTTTGTTCCATTCTCCCGGAGGCTTTACCGTTTCCGGAGAACTGCTCACCAAATCATATAGATCTGATGCACGATGTTTAGGTATCTGCGCATCTTTATGACGTGCATTGTCAAGGATCTGCATTTCAAGCCCGGTGTGGTAAGTTTGTTCGTATTTAGAATCTTCTTTTACATAAAAAATAATCCCGCTATTGCCAGTAGTATCAAGTTTCCATTCTAATGAAAGATGAAAATTTTCATATTCCTGATCTGTTAGAAGATCGCCACCACCGACTATTTTTCCATCTTTCTTTTCTTTTGGGTTTAGATGCAATATCCCGTCTGATACGATCCAACCAGAGCCATCGCTTTTATTATTATATATATGCCATCCGTTTTTTGTTTTACCATCAAATAACATTTGCCATCCTTCTGATTGTTCCACTGCAGTCAGCGTATTATCGGAAGCAGGAGTTGTAGTTGCATTCACAGTAGTATCGTTTGAGGATGAAGGTATTTGTTCCGGTTCAGGTGTAGATTGGCAGCTGCATAATAATACAATCCCTGTGTAAAGAATTATCGATTTCATACGATTGTAAAGTTTATAATGTTTTGATCATGATATTACGGAACCATACCCGATCCCCATGATCCTGCAATGCGATCTTTCCTTTTTGGAATTTTCCGAAATCAGCCATGGATTTAAATTTGCTTCCGCCAACCAGTTTTGACCAGTTATCATCCCATTGCGCGGTGGATACTCCTTTTGTTCCATTTAAAAAAAGATCAAGTCTTCCATTATTTTGTATGATCTCCAATTGATTCCATTCGCCCGCAGGTTTTACTGTTACAGGAGTTGCGCTAATAAGATCATACAAATCTCCTGCGCGATGTTTATCAATTTTGGCATCCGGATGTGCGGCATTGTCTACAATTTGAATTTCAGGACCTGTCGTCCAGGCCCAACCATAATTTGAGGCTTCCTGTGCCTGGATCACAACTCCACTGTTGCCTGCAGTATCTATTTTCCAATCCAACTTTAAATGAAAATTTTCAAAGGACTCGTCTGTAATAATATCCCCGCCACCCTCGCCTTTAGGGCCTTTTGCTTTTGGATCGAGATACAAAATTCCATCAGCAACTTTCCAGGCAGCCCCATCGGATTTATTATTGAATACATGCCAACCTCCTTTGGTTTTTCCATCGAACAATAATTTCCAACCTTCCGCTCTCTCTTTCGATGTTAAAGTATTCAGTTTAGATTCATGTGAGGATTGCCGGGAAGAGCTACAGCTTACTGCAACAAAGAGCACCCATACAACAAACATTCTGTGCATCATCTATTTTTTAAGTGACATGATGTACTTTACCATTTCACGTGCATCTGCTTCTGGTATAGTTGGATGAGGGGCCATCGGTATTGCACCCCAATTTCCGGATCCACCTTTTATAATCTTATTCACTAAGGTATCCATGATGGCAGGAGTGTTGTCATATTTTGCGGCTACATCTATATAAGCAGGGCCAATTTTCTTCTTATCAATTTCATGGCATCCCATACAATCACTAGCCCCAATCAGCTCAAGGCCTTTTTCATTCTGGATCTCAGGGGTTACTACTGCAACGGTATCAGCCTTTTTTTCCTCGGCTGGTTTTTCTTCTGAAGAATTACAGGCAAACACCATGGTAGATAAGCCAAGAACAATTAAATACTTTTTCATTTTATAAATATTAGTTTGTAAATTTTTGAATTCGTCCGATCCGACGGTCTCTGTCTGACCGGTGAAAGCAAGTTACTTCAATCCTAAAACAGAACGGTTGAAATTTTCATCATTGCCCGTTCCTGCAAAATCATCGAATGCTTTTTCTGTAACACGGATGATATTATTTTTTATAAATACTGATCCTTCTTTCGCCCCTTCTTCAGGATGTTTGATACAACATTCCCATTCCATCACTGCCCATCCCTGATAGTTATATGCGGAAAGTTTACTGAAAATGGACTTAAAGTCTACCTGCCCATCACCCAGTGAACGAAACCTCCCGGCACGGTTAATCCAACTTTGATATCCTCCGTATACGCCCTGCTTTCCGGTTGGATTGAATTCCGCATCTTTTACATGGAACATGCGAATCCGGTCATGGTAATTATCGATGTATTCGAGATAATCCAGGCATTGCAATACGAAATGAGACGGATCGTATAACAGGCAGGCTCTGGAATGATTTGACGTATGTTCTAAAAACATTTCATATGAAATACCATCATGAAGATCCTCACCGGGATGAACTTCATAACATACATCTATACCACATTCATCAAAATAATTTAAAATCGGCAACCATCGGTTTGCTAATTCTTTAAATCCGGTTTCTACAAGTCCTGCAGGCCGCTGTGGCCAGGGGTAAACCGTTGGCCATAATAACGCACCGCTAAAAGTAGCATGGGCATTCAATCCTAAATGTTGAGATGCTTTTGCGGCATATTTTAATTGTTGCACTGCCCATTCAGTTCTTGCTGTAGGATTATTGCGGACATTCTCCGGGGCAAATCCATCGAATAAGGTATCATAAGAAGGATGTACTGCTACAAGTTGGCCTTGCAGATGGGTGGACAATTCGGTAATTACCAAACCGGCTTCATGAACGATTCCCTGAATTTCTTCAGCATATGATTTGCTTTCAGCAGCCTTTTGCAGGTCAATACATCGGCTATCCCAGGTCGGTATCTGAACCCCAACGAACCCAATGCTCTTTGCCCATTTGCAGATCGATGGTAATGAATTGAATGGCGCTGTATCGCCCATGAATTGTGCTAAAAATATTCCTGGTCCTTTTATTGTTTGCATAAACCCTCCAAACCTCCCTAAAGGGAGGCTTACTTTTTATTATTGGTATGATCTCTTATATTGTTATCAACGAGTGTATTAATTTTTTCTAAAATGGATTGTAAGTTATTTAAAACTTCATCATTTGTGAATCGAATATTTGTGTAACCCATAGTCGCTAGCTCCGACTCTCTCTTTAAGTTGTTGATTTTTACTTCAGGATTGTTATGGATAGTTCCATCTACCTCAATCAATAATTTTAATTTGTGGCAATATATATCGGCGATATAATTTGAAATGGGATGTTGTCTGCGAAACTTATATTCTTTTATGCCATTTTTCAAATGTCCCCAAAGTATCATTTCCTCTGTAGTCATTGTTTTTCTCAAGTTCTTCGCGTAATTAAATACGACCGGATTTGCACCTTCAAACATTCCGCCTTTTTTATATGGAGATTTATTTTCCAATTATAAATATTCAATATAGGTTGTATGACTATTCAAAGTCTCCCTTTAGGGAGATTTAGAGGGTGCTGTTTACAGGCTGTACTCCGTCCACTTTTTATCCGATTTACTTGACGCAACTACATTATCAATAAATGCCATTCCCCTGATTCCTTCCTCTACTCTTGGAAAGTCGAGGTTTTCTTTTGAAGGTTCTTTTCCATCAATTCTTGCTGCTAACGTCAATGCAAAATTGCGGTAGATATTTCCAAATGCCTCCAGGTATCCCTCCGGATGACCACCGGGCGTGCGGCAATTTTGCGTAGCAAAGCTCGACAAACGATCACCATAGTTTCCACCTGCACGTAAGATCTGTGTAGGTTGTTCAAGCCACTTCACCAGTAAAGTATTGGGTTCCTGCTGTGCCCATTCTATACCCCCTTTTTCACCATACACCCGGATCTTCAGGGCATTTTCTTCTCCGGCTGCCACCTGTGATGCCATCAAAACTCCTGCTGCCCCATTATCAAATTTCAATAATACATTTCCATCATCGTCGAGTGCTCTGCCTTCTACCATAATATTCAGATCGGCACATAACTGGGTAATCTTTAATCCTGTAATATACTCGGCAAGGTGCGCAGCGTGCGTTCCGATATCGCCCATGCAACCACTCTTGCCCGATTTTTTTGGATCGGTTCTCCAGGCAGCCTGTGCATTCCCTTCCCGTTCTGTTAGTTTGCTCAACCAACCCTGGGGATATTCAACATAAATTTTTCTGATTTTTCCCAATACACCTGTCTGGGCCATATGCCTGGCCTGCTTTACCATGGGATACCCGGAATAAGTATGAGTAAGACAAAGCAATAAACCGGTCTCCTCTACTTTTTGCTTTAATTGTCTGGCTTCGTCTAAAGTGAAAGTGATCGGTTTTTCAATTACAACATGAAAACCATTATCAAGCGCCATCATTGCCGGTGCAAAATGGGCAAAGTTGGGGGTAACGATTGTTAGAAAATCCATCCGTTTTTCTGCCGGTAACTGAGTTTCTTTTTTTATCATTTCATCATAAGTAAGATAGCTCCGGTCATCCGGAAGAAATAATGATCTGGCAGAATCCACGGCAATCTCCGGATTTATGCTAAGCGCCCCACAGGATAATTCTATCAATCCATCCATATTGGCAGCGATGCGGTGAATAGCTCCGATGAAGGCGTCTTTACCTCCACCTACCATTCCCATTCGTAATTTTCTGTTCATGAATTTTTGTTTGAAGTAACAAGAAAGTTAAAGAAGAATGCGGTTTAAAAATAAAAAATTTACATTTATGAATTGATTTTAAAAGAAGTGTTTTATTATTGACCTTCCATATATTTTTCAGAGCTCTGATTTTCTTACGCATTCATCTAACGATTTATAAACCAAAATTTTCTTGCCATGCATGCAAACATTCAACGCGATAAACTTTTTTGGGCCAGCTGTTTAGCATTATTAGTCACTTCATTATCATTTGGTATCCGTGCCGGATTATTGAATCAATGGGGTACTGAATTTAATTTAAGCGCTACTCAACTGGGTACCATTGCCGCAACTGCATTCTGGGGATTTCCGCTGGCGGTAATCATTGGGGGAATGGTAGTGGATATTATTGGAATGAAAAAACTGCTGGTGCTTGCATTTGTTTTTCACTTGATTGGAATACTCCTTACAATTTTCGCCGGAAAATTCGGTGATCCATTCTGGTCCCTATTTATTTCAACCCTTTTTATCGGTATTGCGAACGGAACTGTTGAAGCTGCTTGTAATCCTCTTGTTACCGCATTGTATCCTGAAAATAAAACTACGAAGCTGAACCATTTTCACTTATGGTTTCCAGGTGGTATATTTCTCGGAACTTTGATTGTGTATTTCTATAATAAAGCCGGGATTGGAGGTTTTGCTGGATTAGAAGCCTGGCAAATCCAAGTAGCAACTATGTTGATACCTACACTTATCTATGGATATTTATTTTCAAAGCTTACGTTCCCCGTTACCGAAAGAGTGGCGGCTGGTGTATCAACTGGCGAAATGTATACTTCTTTATTACAGCCCCTTTTTATTTTTATGATCATCTGTATGTTAGGTACAGCCATCACAGAATTGTTTACAGGTCAATGGATTGATGTGTTATTAAGAAATGTTACCGATAATGCAATCCTGGTTTTGACTTTAACAACCGGTGTCATGGTTGTAGGACGTGCCTTCGCAGAACCAATTGTACATCGTTTTTCACCGCAGGGGGTTTTATTGATGTCGGCTATTTTAGCAGCCCTGGGATTATATATGTTAGGCCATACATCAGGTAATATGCTGTTTGTAGGTGCATTGGTGTTTGGAATGGGAGTATGTTATTTTTGGCCTACGATGCTTGGCTTCGTAGCTGAAAATTTACCAAAGACAGGGGCAGTTGGATTAAATTTTATGGGAGGCGCCGGTATGTTTGCGGTTTCTATTTATATGATGTTTATGGGTGGTCATTATGATAAATTACTCGGAGGAAAACTTCCAGACGGGGCAAATGTGGCTGACTATAATTCGGCCCCTGCAGGCTCTGAAATGGCAAATGCTTTAAACGTAGCAAAGAAAGCCGCCGGTCCTGAAATTTTAAATGCAACACTGGTGATACCGATTATTTTAATTGTTGCCTTTGCAGGATTGGTAGTGTATATGCGGGGAAGAAAGAAAGTTGAACAATTAACGCCTGTTCGGGCGTAGTAAAATAGCATATTAGCATAGAAACCAGGAAAATATGATGCTCATATATCAAAATGTAATTAATGTTTTCATGAATCCATGAATCCGTTAAATTATCGAAAAAAAATTTTTTGCACTTCCTGAATCCTAACTTTTTGTAATTTCAAATAACGATTAGTATGCCAAACAAATCATCCAGAAGAGGAGTCATCAAAAACCTCGTAGCAGGTACTGCAGCCCTGGGCTCAGCCGGTATTTTATCCTCATTTTCTTCGTCTGAAAACAATCAATCATTTAGTTTGAAAGGAAATGTCAATCATTCTGTTTGCAGATGGTGCTATAATTCCATCCCGCTCGAAGAGTTTTGCAAGGCTTCAAAAGCCATGGGTCTTAAAGCAATTGATCTTGTAGGACCGAAAGACTGGCCGATGTTAAAAAAATATGGTCTTTATTCTTCTATGTGTAACGGTGCTGAACTGGGTATCGATGATGGATGGAACGACACCAAATTCCATCCGGAGCTGATAAAAAAGTATACAGCGATGATTCCCCAGGTAGCTGAGGCCGGGTATAAAAATCTTATATGCTTTAGCGGTGCGCGTCGTGGAAAGGATGATGAAACCGGATGGAAGAATTGTACAGAAGGTTTGAAGCAAATCATGGGGGTAGCTGAAAAAAATGGTGTACTGATCATCATGGAGCTCTTGAACAGCAAAATCAATCACAAGGATTATCAATGCGATAAAACGTCATGGGGCGTTGAACTTGCAAAACGTATCGGTTCAGATAACTTCAAATTGTTGTATGATATTTATCATATGCAGATTGATGAGGGAGATGTTATCAGAACGATCAAAGCCAATCATCAATATATTGCCCATTATCACACAGGTGGCGTGCCGGGTAGAAATGAAATTGATGAATCCCAGGAGTTATATTATCCTGCTATCATAAAAGCAATTCTTTCGACCGGCTTTAAGGGATATGTAGCCCAGGAATTTATTCCAACTTCAAAAGAAAAAAAAGGCCAACTGGCTGCTTTGAAAAATGGTGTGAAAATATGTGATGTGTGACCCAACCCTCCCAACCTCCCTAAAGGGAGGGGTAAAGGAAACGTGAGCGAAGGTTTGTAAAAAATTAAATATTGGACTTATCTATTAATTATTATTGATAAAATTGTATCAAGTCCTCCCTTTAGGGAGGATTTAGGAGGGTTATTTATGGCTGATAATGTATATGACGCAATTGTGGTGGGCTCGGGCATCAGTGGTGGCTGGGCAGCTAAAGAATTAACTGAAAAAGGATTGAAAGTTTTACTTCTCGAACGAGGTCGAAATCTCGAACACGTTAAAGATTACGTGAACGCAACGAAAGGGCTCTGGGAATTTCCACATCGAGGCGGCCGCACCCAGGAAATGATCAATAACTACCCCGTGCTCAAGAGAGATTATCCATTAAATGAAACGAATCTGGATTTTTGGGTAAACGATAAAGATTGCCCATATACTGAAAAGAAACGTTTTGATTGGTACCGGGGTTACCAGGTTGGAGGGCGTTCATTAATGTGGGGCCGTCAAAGTTACCGTTGGAGCCCTATGGATTTTGAAGCGAACGCTAAAGATGGTATTGCCATTGACTGGCCCTTACGGTATAATGAAGTGGCTCCCTGGTACGATTATGTTGAAAAGTTTGCGGGTATCAGTGGAAATAAGGATGGCTTGCCGCAATTACCTGACGGACAATTTTTACCTCCCATGGAAATGAATTGTGTGGAGAAAGATGTTGCCGCCAGAATAAAAAGTCATTTCAAAGGCCAGCGTTTAATGACGATTGGTAGAGTGGCTAATATTACCGTTGCCCACCAGGGAAGAACTGCCTGTCAATATCGAAATAAATGTTGGTTAGGTTGTCCTTTTGGTGCTTACTTCAGCACGCAGTCGTCAACATTGCCTGCTGCGATGAAAACGGGAAACCTAACCCTGCGACCCTTTTCTATTGTAAAAAAAGTGCTATACGATAAGGACAAAAAAAGAGCCACGGGTGTAGAAGTATTAGATGCTGAAACCAATCAGACATATGAATTCAAATCAAAAATAGTTTTTCTATGCGCATCTTCTTTTAACTCTACCTGGGTATTGTTCAATTCGGCCACAGATGTTTGGCCCGGCGGACTGGGAAGCAGCAGTGGCGAACTCGGCCATAATGTTATGGACCATCATTTCCGTTGTGGGGCAGGAGGTACTGTTGAAGGATTTGATGACAAATATTTTTATGGTCGCCGTGCAAACGGCATCTATATTCCACGCTTCCGGAATGTCAATGGCGATAAACGTGATTATATCCGGGGATTTGGTTACCAGGGTGGAGCGAGCCGCCAGGGTTGGAAAAGAGATGTTGCTGAAATGAGTATTGGAGGAGAATATAAGGATGCATTAACTGAACCCGGAGATTGGACAATTGGAATGACGGCATTCGGAGAAATATTACCCTATCATGAGAACAGCATTTCGCTTGATAAAGACAAAAAAGATAAATGGGGCCTGCCCGTATTGTCGATGGATTGCGAGATCAAAGCGAATGAAACGAAAATGAGAAAGGATATGATGGAGGATGCCAAAGAAATGCTGGAAGCGGCAGGAGTAAAAAATGTAAGCACTTACGATAATCTGTATACGATGGGGATGGGCATCCATGAAATGGGAACCGCACGCATGGGCAAAGACCCAAAAACTTCTGTATTGAACAGAAACAACCAGGTATGGGATGCACCCAATGTTTTTGTTACTGATGGAGCTTGCATGGTTTCTGCGGCGTGTCAGAATCCATCACTCACGTATATGGCCCTGACCGCAAGAGCGGCAGAGTTTGCAGTTAATGAATTGAAAAAGCAAAACATCTAATAGAAAGCTAAATCATTATTATGGACAGACGTGAAGCATTATCAAGGGTGGCGCTTATCCTTGGAGGTACTGTGATCGGTGCCAATATTTTTCTTGAAGGATGTAAACCTGCGGATAAGAAAGTAATGACCGGGTTGGATTTTCAACCCGAAGACATTGCTTACCTGGATGAAATCGCAGATACCATCCTCCCCACAACAGCTGCTTCTCCCGGTGCAAAAGCTGCAGCGGTGGGCACTTTCATGACAGTGATGGTTAAAGATTCCTACGAAGAAAAAGATCAGAAAATATTTACAGAAGGGATGCAAAAATTGCAGACTGCCTGTAAGAAAAAGAATGATAAAGATTTCATGGCATGCACACCGCAGCAACGACATGCACTGTTAGTGGATCTGGATAAAGAACAGAAGGATTATGGAAAAGGTAAAAAGAAAGAAGATCCCGAACATTATTTTAGAATGATGAAAGAACTTACTTTACTTGGATACTTCACTTCTGAAATAGGATCAACCAAAGCATTGCGCTATGTTGAATCTCCTGGAAAATATGATGGATGCGTTCCCTATAAAAAAGGAGATAAGGCCTGGGCAACTTAATCCCTGCTGGATTCATTATTCATGGCGTAAGATTGTTATCACCTTTCACTTCTAGATTTTCTTCATTTATTAATAATAATATTATGACATACGATCGCAGAAAGTTTTTAAAGACCGGGGGATTGCTCGCCTCCTCATTTGCAATCGGTGGTTTGGCTTGTAATAATGAAACTAAAACTACCGACAACGTAAATGGATCTGATACCTTACAAAAGGATACCCTGGCAACCAGGGCCGACATGGTTCAACCTTTGTCTTCATTCGGTTTGCAACTGTATACGTTACGCGATGAACTTCCAAAAGATCCCAAAGGAATATTGAAACAGGTTGCATCATTTGGTTATAAGCAAATTGAAGGATTCGAGGGAAAACAAGGTATTTACTGGGGCATGAGTCATACCGATTTCAAAAAATATATGGATGATCTTGGAATGGAATTCATTTCAACACATTGTAATATTGAAAAGGACTTTGAAAAGAAAGCCGCCCAGGCGGGTGAGATTGGAATGAAATACCTGATCTCTCCATACATTGGAAAACAGAAAACGCTTGACGATTACAAAAAATATGCAGATAAATTTAATAAGCTTGGAGATATCTGTAAACAAAATGGTTTACGATTTGCCTATCACAACCATGGATACACTTTTGAAGAATTTGAAGGGCAAATGCCACAGGATATTTTAATGCAGAATACGAATGCCGATACAGTAGATTTTCAAATGGACATTTTCTGGGTGGTCACCCCTGGTGCCGATCCGGTTGCCTGGTTGAAAAAATATCCAAATCGTTTCCGTTTGGGTCATGTTAAAGACAGGATGAAAACCGCCCCTAAAGGCGAAGGGGATGCCTCTTGTGATGTGGGAACCGGATCCATTGACTTCCCGACAGTTCTGAAAGTAGCAAAGGACAATGGCATGCAGTATTTTATTGTTGAACAAGAGAAATATGAAGGAAGCACTCCTATTAAAAGCGCTGAAACGGACGCCGCTTATATGAAGAACTTGCAGATCTGACGCACGTGTAAAATTATTTATCAAGAGCTGTTCCAAACGAACAGCTTTTTTTACGCCTTATCAGAATTAGAATCGTGAAACAGTCAGAAGCTATACATATCTGATTATGCAAAGCAATTGGTGTAAATTGTTGTTCATTAATCTTCACACATATGAGGAAGTTACAGATTGTAATGGTAATGTTTTGCTTTTTTCAGAATCCCTGTTTCGCACAGTCAGGGGATGAAAAGTCGATTTTAAAAATACTTGATGATCAGACAAAATATTGGAACCAGGGTAACCTGGATGAATTTGTAAAAGGCTATTGGCACAATGATTCGCTCATGTTTATCGGGCAAAGTGGAGTAACATACGGCTATCAGAATACATTAAATAGTTATAAACGCAATTATAATGATACTGCAAAAATGGGCAAACTGAGTTTTGAGATTATAAAAACGCAAAAGCTTTCAGACGAATATTTTTTTGTGGTCGGCAAATGGTTTTTGAAAAGAAGTGTAGGAGATCTGAAAGGTCATTATACTTTGTTATTCCGGAAAATAAAAAATGAGTGGGTGATCGTGGCGGATCATAGCAGCTAGACTCTTCGACTCCATCGGCGTAAACAATTGTACCTGGGAAAGTATGTGTTTTAATAATTCATGAAACTGGGCTTGTAATTCAACTCTTCAAATTTTAAAATCAAAAAAATACTATGGCACTTATAATGTTTGGGATCATCGTTTTTATTGTAGGACTTGTTCTTGGAAGAAGCCGTGATGTAATCCAGCGGTTTGGCAAGCCTGCCCGTATTGTTGGTCTTATCATCATTGCGGTGGGAATATTAACTTCCTGTTTTATTCAGATTGATGCCGGCCAGGTGGGGGTTAAAAAATTGTTTGGTAAAGTCCAAAATGATGTGCTCACAAGTGGACTTCATTTTGTGAATCCTGTGATCGAGATAGAAAAACTGGATGTGAAAACATTGAACTATACGATGAGTGGTATTCGTGATGAGGGCACGCAAACAGGAGATGATGCTATCCGTGTATTAACCACTGATGGGCTGGAAGTAACCATTGATCTATCGGTATTGTACAGGGTAGTACCCACAGATGCGCCGCGCTTACTTCGGGAAACAGGAATTGATTATGAAGACAAGATCGTTCGCCCGATTACCAGGACGCGTATCCGCGACAATGCCGTGTATTACGAAGCCATTGCATTGTATTCTACAAAACGGGATGAATTTCAACAGAGGATCTTTAAGAGTATTGAAAATGATTTTAAATCAAGAGGTTTATTACTGGAACAATTACTGGTACGCAATATTACATTGCCCCAATCAGTAAGAACAGCCATCGAACAAAAAATAAACGCTGAACAGGAAGCACAAAAAATGCAATTCATTTTGCAAAAAGAAAGGCAGGAGGCGGACAGGAAAAGAGTAGAAGCACAAGGTATTGCCGACTATCAGCGAATCATGAGCGAAGGTCTGACTGATAAGCAACTTCAATATGAAAGCATTAAGGCACAGCTGGAATTATCGAAATCGCAAAATGCGAAAATTATTGTTTTAGGTAAAGGAAATACGCCGTTGATTTTGGATACGAAGAATTGAGGAACAGCGAGAAAAGACAGGAGACAGAATACAGTACTCAGGACTCAGGATGGAGTGCAAAGACCGACATTTGATTGAGCAGAACTTATATGCTTTTGCACTTCATAGGGTAGCGTTTAAATCTATCCTATGAATTAAATGATTGATTGTTTGAATTTTTCAAACCTGATGAACGCAATGGAAGATAAAATAAAGATTCTTGCAATATCCGGGAGCCTTCGGGATAATTCCTCCAATACGAATATTTTACGCACGATAGCTACGATGGCTCCGGCAAATACGTAGGTGATTTTATATGAGGGACTGGCAAGCCTGCCACATTTTAACCCGGTACTGGATGATGAGGATTCTTCTTCACCAGTAAAGGAGTTTAGGAAATTACTCTCTGCGGTACACGGCGTTATTATTTGTACACCCGAGTATGCTTTTGGTGTGCCGGGTTCTCTAAAAAATGCGCTTGACTGGACAGTATCTTCTGGTGATTTCACCAACAAACCTGTAGCAATTATTACTGCATTCCTTGGAGGAGAAAAAGCGCATGCAGCGCTCCTGAATATATTTACAGCTCTATCTTCCAGGGTTGCTGAAGAAGCAACCTTATTGATCCCGTTTATACGAACAAAGTTGAATGATCATGGAGAACTTTCTGATCGGGGTACTTTACAATCAGTGCAAGGCGTATTGAATGCGCTGCTGGCCTCTGTGGAAAAGCAATTGCTTTATCCGGATTCCATTTATGGATAATCGTTAGCAGGTCTGGGTTTCAGACTTAATTTTAAAAAGTTTCAACAACAACTCAGAATAAATAGACCCGCTCCCTTACATAGGGTAGGGTTTAAATCCTACCTATGTACGGAAGCAATTATTACCCATGCGGGAATTTCTCTTTCCATATTCTTCTGTAAAGGATCAGTAATCCAATTAAACTGCATACCGTCCAGGCATAAAAAATGTAATTGCCCAAGGTGGGTTTTCGGAAGAAAAAAAACCAGCCGTTGTATATACCGAATGTCATATTAATGAACAGCCATAACAATCCCAAACCAAGCGTGGTCATTATTTTATTGAGGTACCGCCGGGTGTCATCTTCCATGTTGCTCATGCTCAAAGGTAGCATACCTCAGTAGAAAGGCGTACCACTTACAAGAATCTATTCATTGTAAATTCCTATTGATGTGTGGCACGCCTATCGGTTGCCTGGAAAAAATCACTGAATCAACAAACTTTTAAATTCTGTTGAATCTCCATTGAATACATTGAAATCAACTTTACTGTGAATACCGTTTACTCTTCCCAATTCGCTGTATTGCCAGAAATGCCAATCGCGGTAGATGCGTGGTTTTTCCTTTTGCAGGTAATGGGCTACCCATAGAGGATAGTCATCAAATTCATCTTTCAGGTAATATTTATAAAAATCAACATTTGTATAAATGATGGGCCGGATACCATAATGATTTTCCACAGTAATCAGCCATTCTTTTACGCGTTGCCGGAGCTTATCGCCAGATACTCCATGAGTTTTCTCAACATCTAAAACAGGGGGAAGATCGCCCGTTTCAAGGTCTACCAGTTTAATGAAATTCTCAGCCTGGGATTTACCGTTTTTGGTTCCAACAAAAAAATGATACGCACCTCTTGCAAGCATTACATCTTTACATTGCTTCCAATTTCTTTTAAAATAGATATCCCTGTTATTGTTTCCTTCCGTGGCCTTGATAAAAGCAAAACTGATCTGTATATCTTCAACATTCATCTGCTTAACACTCTCCCAGTTAATTCTATCCTGGTATTTTGAGACATCGATCCCATGGATATCATAATTGGTAGGGATTTCGATTCCAAATGCATCATATTTAATAAAGCTGGTTCGGCGTGCCTGCCACCATTCGTAAATAACCATACCGAGTACTGATACCATACAGGTAATGCCAAATCCGATAAAGATCTTCCAGCCGATATTTGCTTTTTTTTTCTTCGCCATGATTCATTGTCTGATAAAATCCTCTGTTTACCCTCAATCCCGAAGAAATGCTCACTTGAAAATGTATGATACTCTCAAGCACGATGTTCAAGTATGTCATCCCTTCCCGCAAATATACTGGCTGAATAAGTCAATCGATTTTTATATCTATATCTTCCTGTTAAAGAATTGGAATGTTGATGTAACTATTTTCACTTCAGAATTATGGATGCCTGGTCAGGAATACCCTCGCTTCGCAGGGGCTTAAATAAAAAAAGAAAAGCCCAATCATAGGGTACGAACCTAAATTGAGACTTTTCGCCTTCAAACCATCTGAAGTTTACGTCCACTCTAACCGTTTAATATCCTTGACTTACTAATATAATTTTTAGTGGGATGATATATAAAAAAGCAAGAACCATTTTTAATCGTATTAATGATCTTCGTTGTGACCTTTGCAGGAACTGCCGGGCATCCAAAACTTCTTCCAATAAAAGGATTGGAGCGTAGGAATTGGTCGCCTACATAATCTGAACCATGTACAACAATTTTCCTTTCAGTAGCCTTATCATTGATTCCTCTTTCCAATCCATCAATTTCAAGAGAAAGGCCATGACCTCCCCAATAGGTACTGCGTGTTACATAAAAGCCTAAACTGCTTTTATGACTTTCTTCACTATTTGAAAAGGACTTTGCATACTCACTGCCTGAATTACGACCATGAGCTACATGTGTATTGATCAGCAATTTCATTGACTCCAGGTCGATAATATATAAACGTTTCTTCCGGGAAGATTGGCTAAAATCACAAATAGAAAGCACATCGGTATTACGTAATAATCTTTTTCCCAACATGTATTGATATCCTTTCCATGCAAACTCGAAAGCTTTTTTACTCAACCCCATGCGATTTAATTTCATACTGTCATATAAAGCATGCGACTGTGCAATTAATGCATTGGAATTACTTCCCGCAAAAGTTGAAGTGGAGTGGTTTACTGTAGAAGCCGGTATAAGGATGGCCTCGTTCTTCGAGGTTCCCGATATCAAAACAGGGTATAATACTAAAAGGCAAATGCCAATATTGACTGATACGGATTTTAGTGGGCGGCACATATTTCTGGTTTTTCTTATTATCATTCGGATTTTGAAACGATAACAAGCTCCAAAATATTATCACATTCCCACCTATGCAAATGTTAAAGCGTATTTATTTTATTGTGAGTAAAAAATTAAAAAAAATCGTCTAAGCAAATACGCTTAGCCTAGTAAATAGAAGGGATTCGTATCAAACAGGCTTGTTCAATGCACTCTTGTTGGGACTGAATTCTTTACTATAAACTTTAATAAGTAATAAGAAAAGTGAAATGAGAATAGGACCGAATATGAGACCAATAAAACCAAACAGGTTAACACCAATTATAACACCGAATACGGTGATTAGGGGATGTACATCTCCGAGCTTTTTTTGAAGCCAGAACCGGAAGATATTATCAACACTTCCAATAATAGCAAGTCCAAAAATAAGCGCAATAGTACCCTTTACCGGATCATTATTAGCAAACAACAACAGGCTAAGAGGTATATATGCCAATGCTGCTCCCACTACGGGAAGCATGCCCGTTATACATGTGATGACAAACCAGAATATAGGTTCGGGTACGCCAATGATCAGGTATCCGATCAGGCCAACTATCCCCTGCGCCAGGGCAATCAGGGGAATGCCTATCGCATTTGAGAGTACCATACCATTCAGGTCCTTTCGAAGCATGATAATGTTCTCGTCCTTGATAGGCACCCATTCATAAAAACCCGATTCCATTTTTCGGCCTTCGGTAAGCATAAAGAACAAAATAAAATACATCACCACAATTGTAATAAGTGTACTCAGAGTGGCGCCTAAAATTTTAGGCAAGGTTTGCGCCCCCCAGGTGGTAGCCTTCTGAATATTGGCATCAGTGATAATTTCAATATTATAAGTTCTCTCATATTTTTCAATGAATCCCTGTATCGACTTTAATACTTCCGAGGAATGCTGAATAGCAAAACCCACTTTTGCTGACATCATATTAACCAGTACAAGGATAGGAAGCATAATGATGAGGAAAGAAAGTAGCATGAGCAGGGCCGCGCAGAGTCCACCTTTCCATTTATATTTTGCCTGTAAAATGAACATGTATTTGCGCATCATTACATATAAAGTATACGCACCCAGGAAGGCCGGAAGGAATGTATTTAACTGGCCCCATAAAATAATGCCGAGCAATAATATAAATAGCAATAAAAGAATTTGCCGGATAACGTTGTTGGAAATGTAGTTCATGTGTAAGCGTTGTCTGGTTAAAAATAACGATAAAAAAAGATGGAGGATCAATTGAGAAACTTAATTTACCCTTGACCTCCACCTGTAAAATAAAAGTTACCCGTTCTCCTTTTCTGCTTACGCAGTACACTTTGTAGGTAAGCAATATACATCTCGCAATGATTGTAACAGGGATTTAAATTTTTACTTTTTTCCATCTTCCTTTTTTAAACAGAATATAAGCCGCAATGGCTATTGCAGTCTCAGCAATAGGAATGGCCATAAATACACCTGTAGGTCCGAGTTCCATTCTTTTTGCAAGTAACAAAGCAAGCGGTATCTGGATCACCCAAAACCCAATCAGGTTAATAATGGTAGGCGTCCAGGTATCCCCGGCTCCATTAAAAGCGTTGGCCATCACCATTCCAATACCATAAAAAATATAACCAAGAGTAATAATGCGAAGCGCTTCAACTGCTATCTGTTTTACTTCAGGCTCACTGGTAAACAAGGATACAATCATTTCCGCACCTGCAAGGAATACCACGGATACAATGGCCATGAAAATGGTATTGTATTTAGCAGTTGCGATCACAGAGGCTTCTGCTCTTTCTGGCATTTTAGCACCAAGGTTCTGGCCTACCAGGGTTGCAGCAGCGTTGCTCATTCCCCATGCTGGCAAAATGAAAAAGATAACGATCCGGATTGCTGTCTGATAACCCGCGGAAGCTTCACTACCTCCTGTCTCCGCTACTAGTTTTGCTAACACAATCCAGCTGCAGGAACCAATTATAAATTGTAATGTTCCCGGCGAGGCAATCCCGATCAAAGATTTAATGATGGTCCAATCTATTTTTAAATGGCGCAGGGATAATTTCATTTGATTCGTTCCAAAAAACAAATGATATAACTGGTAACAAACGCCGATGCCTCTTCCAATAGTTGTTGCCATGGCCGCACCGGTTAAACCGAAAGCTGGAATGGGTCCAAACCCACGAATAAGAATGGGACATAGAATGATATTGCAGATATTAGCCAGCCATAAACTTTTCATCGCCATCGCAGCATCACCGGCGCCGCGAAATATTCCATTGATAAGGAACAACAGCATGATCACAATACTTCCAGCCATCATGATCCGGGTATAGGTAGTACCCATGGCAATGGTTTCTGGTTCTGCTCCCATTAGCCGTAAAATATCAGCTGCATAAATGTAGCCTGGTACACTGATCAATATAGTTATGAATATCGCTACCCAAAGGGCCTGCATACCTGCTTTTGCTGCAGCATCAGGATCTTTCTCCCCGATCCGGCGGGCAACCATAGCCGTAGCTGCCATGCTTACGCCAATGGCTAGTGAATATATAATAGTGAGAACGGATTCGGTTAAGCCAACAGTGGAGATGGCATGATTGCTGTCTGGAAGATGGCCAACAAAATATAAATCTACCACCGCAAATACAGATTCCATCATCATTTCAAGAATCATGGGAATGGCCAGCATAAATACTGCCCTGCGTATGCTACCGCTTGTATAATCCTGTTGCTCGCCCTTGATGGCTCGAATAATTAGTGAAAAGTAATTTCCTAAACTAAATGTTTTGGTTTGATTGGAAGACATGTGTATAATTTTCTATGACTACAGTAAATAAAAAAATCATCAGGCCAGCCTGGCCGTGCAAAATAAAATAATGAAGATATCCTGTGTGTTACGAAACAGCGATCAGGATGAAATCAGGAATCATATGCTGTAGTTAATGTGCTAATGAAATACACTCTTCCGGATCACAATGTACAAATTTATTATTTTTTTTGAATTACAAAAGTAATTCAACCTATACCTTAATAACTGGCGGTGCCTCCTCAGTGTCCGCGGTGGTTTTTTGAAGACAGTATTAAAAACCATTTGCTTTTGTATGAGTGTGTAACCACGAAGTAAACGGAGAGGGCACGGGGTAAATCTAATTCACGGCGATGGCACTGTATTCTCCTTCTGTATTCTGCCTCCTGTTTTCTGTATTGTTAGTCCTGCTTCCCTGCTCTTCATTCTATCTTTCCGGCTTTGCATTTTTCGATGAATCCATTCAGGCCATTTTGATGGATCTTCTGCATCATAGATGCGTATATTCTGATCTGCATCGGGTTTCAAAAGATCGTTCATCCGGCAATTA